>ERZ767285.141-NODE-141-length-31461-cov-4.048432_pt1 | contig 31461 bp, 23 predicted proteins | sample MGYA00374953_ERZ767285 | MGnify/ENA primary metagenome ERZ767285 (study PRJEB28947, sample SAMN06267186) | marine metagenome | isolation source: Columbia River Estuary | place: USA:Columbia River Estuary, USA | collected 2013-07-23 ...
TGACGCATCAGCACCATAGGCTGGGCGTGAGGTGAGGTAGGAGATATCGGTATAAAGCCGCGCAGTGGACTCATTGTAATTACCGGTGCCGAGGTGCGTGTAGCGCTTGAGTTGTCCATCCTCATTGCGGATTACAAGGCAGATTTTGGCGTGAGTCTTAAGCCCTTTGACGCCATAGACAATTTGAACACCCGCACGCTGAAGCTCATCGGCGCGCATGAGGTTACGAGCTTCATCGAAACGAGCCTTAAGCTCTATCAGGACAGTGACCTGCTTGCCGTTGTGGGCAGCCTTGATGAGGGCGTCAATAATGCGTGAGTCGGATGCTGTGCGGTAAAGAACTTGCTTAATGGCAATGGTAGAGGGGTCGCTGGCAGCTTCCTCCACAAAGCGTAATACAGGTTCAAAGCTCTCAAAGGGGTGATTGAGTAGTATATCGTGTTCTGCAAGTGTGTCAAAAATAGACATCCCTGGTTCGATGTCGGGGGAGGGCTGGGGCTCCCATGACTCATCACGCAGATGATCGTAGCCGGGGCTGAAGGCAAGGCTCATAAAGTCAGTGAGCGCGAGAGGGCCATCAATGATGTAGGTTTCTGCTGATCCAGCATCAGTGACTTGCCGGATTAAGGATTTTAGTCGAGCAGGTCCTTTGGATGGTATTTCCAGTCTAACTGTATTGCTTGTTTTTCTGGCGGCGAGCACTTCCTCCATTTCTCCTGCAAGGTCAATGGCATCTTCTTCTTGAACGGCAATGTCGCCATTTCGAGTGATTCGGAAAGGCATCGTCGCGAGTAGTTTTTCATCTGGAAAAAGTTCATCGGCAAAAATAGCGATCACATCTTCGATGAGGATGATGTTTTGCTGAGTAGCAGAGCTGGATGTATCTGAGCTAGGTGATTGGACGAAGCGATTGATGCTATCGGGAATTGGAATGAATACATTGCGCTGGGTCTTGTCGGTGAGGTTTTCTAACTCGCAAGCCAATATAATGCACATCGCCGGTAGCGATGTTGTCTTGGTCTCATCACTATGCGCAAGAGGGGTGAGCAATGGAAAAATAGAATCTTCGAAGCGGTTTGCAAGAGCTTCACGTTGGCTGGGCGAAATGGAGGATGCTTCGAGTAAACTGATTCCTTCTTGCTGAAGTGCCGGAAGCAGCTCGCGGTTAAGTAGCTGGTATTGATCTTCGATCATCTTTTTGGACCGAGTCCGAATAGCGCCAAGCTGTTGCGATGGGGTTAGTCCTGAGATGCCTCGTTTGCGCGAGCCGCTGGCTTGCATGAGATGTAGCCCTCCGACTCGAACTTGGAAAAACTCATCGAGATTAGAGGCTGTGATAGCTATGAACTTGAGTCGTTCAAGCAAGGGTAGTGAGTCACGATAGCTTTCGTCTAGCACTCGTTGGTTGAACTCAAGCCAGGATAATTCGCGGTTAATAAATGTCATGAGTGAAATGGTGTTTAGGGGTTTTAGTTGCCTTCCTGGACAGCTACGCCGAGCCCGTAGATATCTTTGAAAAGGTTTGCCTTCGAGCGCATTGCCATTCGCTCAACTGAGGCGTCACTGATTCCTTGAAGGGTGATGTTGAGTTTTTGTTTGCTGATGTTGATGTCGATTTCTCCAACGCGTGATGTATGGCTGTGATCAAGCGCATCCGCAATTCGAAGGATAGCTGCAAGTTTTGATACTCGCATGCGATCTTCTGCTGCTAGGTCACGGTAGCCTGGATGGCTGGGCTTTGGTCCTGATCTTCGGTGGTAGCGTGCGACAAGTGATACGATAACGAGGTCGCGATGACCTAAGCCAAAAATCTCACTATTAAGAATGATGTAGTGTGAGTGTTTGTGGTGAGCGCGTGAGCTGATGAAGTTGCCGCATTCGTGGACGATGGCAGCGCATTGCAGTAGGAGTGAGTAGTGTTCATCCAACTCATGAAGATCGCTTGTAGCTTCAAACAAGGACTGACTGAGTCGAGTGACTTGGTTTGAGTGCGACCTGTGGACCCTGTATTTACGAGCGAGGCTGATAGCTGAGCGTAAAACTTCTTTTTGGAATCCATCTGTGAGTGAGAATGATGTGGGGATGTCTAGGAGTAGGCCCCTCTCATAATCACTGCCAGGAAGACGTATTGTTTTGAGTTCTAAGGTCTCGGCTATAGCAAGGTTGATCTCGAGTGCTGGAATGATTGCTTGTGCGCTATTGTAGTCGAGTTGGTATTTCTTAACGCGCATCTCTTCACTCATAGAGGCGATTTTTTTCGCCATGTCAGCCAGAACGTTGTAGCTGCTTTTGGTTTTGCCAGGCTTAGCCAGTATATGCGCGAGGTGTTGAATTTCATATCCGATGATGACGAGTTCTTGGATTTCGGCATCACGGTAGTCATGATTAATTTGGTTGATTTGGCTGCGGATATGTTCGCGAGTGACTTTGGTCGAGTTTACTCTGCTGTCTTGGTCGCCTTGGTCTTTGTTAATAGCTTCTCCGGTGCGATATACACCGAGGCGATAGTTGCTGTAATCAGATATCCTACCGTTTTTAAAAAGCAGGGCGCGGGTATTTCCAGGGCCGACGTGAATGACTAATGTGGTGCGCTTGTTCATCGACGGGGTGTCTTTCAAGCGTCTACGTGTTTTGAGATAGATCAGGCGTGTCATTTCGCCCTCGTCGAGGGTATCGACATCAAGTCCACAACCTATTCGGATCCGGTTGAGGAAGGCGTCTTGGTTTGTGGCCTCAGCTAAGACATTGGTCACAACGGCGCGGATGGGCGTATCTTCTGTAGCTCCCAGCTCAAGTAGTGTCTCTCGGTAACCATTGAGTATTTTAACGCAGCGCTCGATAGTAGATCTTCTGACAGCTCCACGTTGGTATATATCATGTGCAAGAGGAATAGATTGCTCCAGAAAGTCTCCTGGTGCATTTTCGGAATCAGTATTTGCCTCAACGATCAGGAGCGAAATCGAGCTCGCTCCAATGTGTATGGATGCTTGCAGAGATGGTGCAGGGGTCATATTTTCTTCGCTTCTTGTAGTTTTTGAATGAGGCGTTTTATGCTGCTCAGTTATATTGTGAACATGTGTGTGCCAAAAGTCTTGCGCAAAATGATGACAATCATCGGATGCTGTAGCTGTGGCATATGCCCGAGTGTTTGTTTCTTAGGTGGCTCTGAGTATCTAAGAAATTAGCTAGGGGCGTATGCTATGTTGTGAAATAAAGTTATAATAAGCTTGATTTTATGAGGTAATAATGGTTTTCAGTCTGCCCGCGATTGCATCTTATGCGTGAACAGTAAAAGATGCATTTTAATTCAATCATTACACATTCCCGATCTGACTATGGACGACTCAAACATTATACCGTTTGATCAATCCGAGTCTAAGCCTCGGTTTTCCCCAAATTCTATGAAAAGCAACCTTGTTGTAAAAGCAGCCGAGATCATTGAAGATCCGCAAATTCTCGTCAACGTCTTATCGAAGCGTGTTGCGCAACTCAATCAAGGGCGCTCGCCACTCATTGAGACTGTGCCGAGCATGGGTGCTGCTGATATTGCTTTGACTGAAATTATCGAAGGCAAGGTAGTGCTTTCTGAAACAAAGGAAGATTAATTTCCTCCAACAGCGCAGTCCTAGAAGCAGTGATTCTGGGTTTTGCGCGCACGTGATTTTATGAGCGCCGATATTGCAAGCAACCGCAAGGCGCGTCGCGATTATCACATCACTGACACTTATGAGTGTGGTATCGAGCTGAAAGGCACGGAGGTGAAGTCGATTCGGGCTGGCAAGGTCAATATTGCCGATGGTTATGCCCGCATAGAAGGTGGTCAGGTATTTCTTTATGGTTGTCACATTCAACCTTGGCAGACTGCGGGTGAGTGGTTCCAACATGGAGTCACTCGGTCTAGGCGCCTTTTACTCCATAAAAAAGAGATCATCAGGCTTAACGAAGTGACCGCTCAAAAGGGGTGCACTCTCCCATGCTTGCGGATGTACTGGAAAGGTGGCCGTGTAAAGGTTGAGATTGGTGTTGGTAAAGGTAAGAGCCACTCAGACCAAAGGCAGGATTTGAAGAAACGCACCGAGATGCGTGAGGTAGAACGAGAGATTTCTCGATTTAATCGTCGTTAGGAGAACTTGTGATGTTTGATTTACGTCAATTTGCAGCCTTGGCTCCTGATTGGTATGTGCGACTGCATTACCATGATGAATTAGATTCAACCAATGATGAGGCGCGCAGATTAGCTGAGGCGGGTGCAGAGCATGGCACGGTTGTTTTGTGTGATCATCAAACCGCGGGCAGGGGACGGAGAGGGGCCAGCTGGGTATGTGAGCCGGGTGATGGCTTACTTTTTTCTATGGTAGTCAGGCCAACATTTCCACAGACGATGTGGAGTCGTATTGCACTGGCTTCTGGTATCGGTATCACAGAAGCGCTTAATCACAAGTGGGCAGCTGAGGCGCAGGTGAAGTGGCCAAACGATATTTATATTCAAAATAGAAAATGCGCGGGTATATTGACCGAGGCACGTGAGGATTTTGTGATTGTGGGAATCGGTATCAATGTGATGAGTGCTCCATCATCAGGGGATGCTAGAATGGATGCGGTTGCTGTCGCAGATGTGGTATCGGGCCAGATATCGAGAGAGCTTGTTTTGGCTCTTCTGCTGCAAGGGGTTCTGGACGAAGTGGAGGCCTGCGCTGAGGGTTTTGATGGTCAGTTACGACGACTGCAGCAACATTGCTACTTGAGGGGTAAACGGATAAGGTTTGTCGCTCACGAGAAAGATTTCACAGGCCTCGTTACTGGCTTGAATGCGGAAGGTGCGCTCTTGGTAGAGGTTGACGGGGAAGCGAAGTCTTTCTCTCAAGCTGCTGAAATCACCCTTATTTGAGGGCTTATTAGGCCTCGTTCGCCTAGATTTGATCAATGGGCTCACCAAGTGCCTTCTTGAGTGCTGGTCCAAGCGGGGTGGCTAGCAGCCTTTGCCAGTCGCTTGGCGTTGATGTTACGCTTAAAGGCGGAAGTAGCTCGGTCTCGCGACCTATCTTCTGAGCGTGTGATTCAGATATGCTGAGCAGTGATTGTTTCTGCTCTTGTTCATTTTGTTTGGGGTCTAGCGTTTCTTGAAACAATTCGGGGGCGGCTGATTTTAATGCAAGCAGGTAGTGGTTGCCTTGGTTAGATGGTCCGATAATTGTGTCTCTCGAGGTTTCCTTGTGTAATCTAGCAAAGCTAGCATTAATCCATCGGGCGCCGCATTCAATGCAGGTTGGGTCAACGATTGCGATTTCTCGATACCCATCTGAAAATCCATCGTTGAAGGCACGCTCCAACCTTTTGTCTATGCTGCCTTCTCCTTGCGATCGGAAGTCAATCTCCTGAGTTTGTGCATTCGGGAATTGTGAGTTTGATGTGACATATACATTTTTAGTTTCACATGATGTTGCCGCCATCTCGGGAAGCAGCCAGAATTTAGTTGCATCGCAGGCATCATCTGGTGAGTAGCAAAAACGGATCCTGCAATTTTCCAGACCCTGTAATTGTCTGAGCATCACTTCAACCATTGCCTTATATATATCACTGGCTCTGGAAGCTCCCAGCTCAGCCTCAATTTCAGGCAAAACTTTGCCCGGAATGGGTTCATCGATGAACAACAGTAAAAGACGCATACACATGTATCTAGGCCTCGGCTTAAAAACCAAATACGAAAACGAAAAAAATAGACGTTTGTGGGTAAAGTAGTTAACTTTTCTTGATTATTTAAATTGCGGGAATTTATCTTGCCAGTAGTCATGGAATAAGGGAAGCTCAAGCATCCTACCGTTTCCCCACGGCCCCTCAAATAAGCTCATAATATGGCTGCCCCGCGTAATAAATTAAGAAGCAAGCAAAACGATCGTAAACCCTGGCCTAATGAAGTGCTTGGAATCTTGCTGTGTGGCTTAGGCTTACTGTTATTATTGTCTTTAATCTCATTTTCAGCAAGTGACCCGTCGATTTTTCAATTCATGGGTGGTGCCGAGGGCGATGCTGAAATTGCAGGGAAGAATTGGATTGGTCCAGTTGGTGCAAATGTTGCCTATATCATTTTTGCGCTGTTGGGGGCTGCGGCTTACTTGCTCGCTTTGACTCTAGTCTGGATGGGGGCAGCAAAGCTTGTGATGAACGCTAGAGCACCATGGTATACATGGTCTGGATGTGGAGTCTTTATTCTGAGCGCTGCAGCTTTATTGTCTGTGCAGACTCTTTTCTTTGTCCAATGGGCAGACAGCAGTGGTATTGAGGGTGGAGCAGGCGGCTGGATAGGCTACTGGACCGGCACACGTTTTCTGGAGGCCCTGCTCAATAAGCCTGGCGCTATTCTGGTGTTAGTATGCGTGTATCTCATTAGCCTTATTTTACTCACCGGCTTACACCCAATCACCTTTAGCAGTGCGGTAGTACGTTACATCATAAAATGGGCTGCTGGGCTTAATGAGAAAAGAAAGAATAAATCTCAAGCTGGCGGTAAAAGTCCAGCTCTTGATCAGCTCCGCAAAAGGAAAAATCAAAGTCTTTCGGATGAACTTGGGGTAGAGGCTGAAGCCGGGGCGGCCCGAAAAAACAAACGCAAAAAGCCTTCAGAGAGTGATGATGGGTCTGCAAAAGAGATTGATCAAGATGCGCAGGCAGAGCTGCCGCTCAGGGAGACACCGGCACCACAGATCATTGATGCTTCTCAGCGCCGGAAACCTTCTGCAGATCTAGGGGCAAAGCCATTTGGCAAGAAGAAGCAGGAATACACAGGCCTGACTACCGATGAGTTTGAGGATTATGACCTGCCAGGATTCGACCTTCTTGATATTCCCGAGCATGTGGAGCCTGAGGTCGAGGCTGACAAAGACGAGCTCGTAGCTATTCAAACGACGATTGTAGACACACTCAAGGCCTTTGGTGTCGAGGTGTCTGCCGGAAACATCACCAGAGGGCCGACGATTACCCGCTATGAGGTTTATCCAAGTCCTGGCTTGAGGGTGAGTAGGATCACCCAGTTGGAGGCCGATATCGCACGTGCGACCAAGGCTGAGCAGATAAACATTCTAGCCCCGGTTCCTGGCTCTGACACGGTTGGCATTGAGATTGCCAACAATGAAAAAGTCGCTGTGCCGCTTCACGAGCTGTTACAGGATCCAGCGTTTGCGAGTGCGACCAAAAAAATCCCTCTTGCACTCGGTAAGGATGTTTATGGTAATACCGTCATTGGTGATCTCGCCGCAATGCCACACTTGCTGGTAGCGGGCGCGACGGGTTCGGGTAAGTCGGTTTGTATCAACTCCATTATTTCAAGTATTCTGTTCAAGTTCAGTCCTAACGAACTCAGATTCATCATGATTGACCCCAAGGTGGTGGAAATGCAGATGTATAATTCGCTGCCCCACCTTGCAGTGCCAGTGGTGACGGATCCCAATAAGGTGATCGCGGCGCTTCGTTGGGTCGTCAATGAAATGGAGCGGCGTTATCGCATGTTTGCTGAAGTGGGTGTGCGTAACTTTGATGCATTCAATAAGCGTGAAATCATCAAGGAGGAGGAGCCAGAAGTTGATCCAGATGCCGAAGAAGAGGTGGATGAAGAATATGATGCTGAGCATATTGAATCTATTGCAAAGGCGCTCGCTGATGGTGAGCTTGGGCCAGACGCTCTGGATGGATCAGATGATGAGGATGAAGATGAGGAAATTCCTGATCGTGTGCCATACATTGTGATCATCATCGATGAGCTTGCTGACTTGATGCAGACGGCACCTGCCGACATGGAAATGAATATCGCCCGCATTGCCCAGAAGGCGCGAGCCGCGGGAATTCATTTGATTGTAGCGACTCAGACACCACGCGCAGATGTGGTCACTGGCATTATCAAGGCGAATATTCCTTGTAGGATTGCTTTCCAGGTTTCATCAAAGCTCGATAGTCGCGTCATCCTTGACGTTTCTGGAGCTGATAAACTTGTGGGCAAGGGGGATATGCTTTATCTGCCGCCTGGATCAGCCAAGCTTGAGCGTGCTCAAGGCGCATTTATTGAGGACGATGAGGTGGAGAAACTCGTTCAGTATTGCTCGAACCAAGTTGAGCAGAAATTCGAAAGTGCCGTGCAGGAGCACATCGAAAGCAGTGGCTCTGGCGGGGATGACGATGTTTCGGATGCCGACGAGGAAATCGTCGAAAAATGCCTTGAGGTGATTCGCCAGGAAAAGAAAGCAAGCACCTCGTTGCTGCAGCGACGCCTACGCCTTGGTTATACGCGTGCAGCTCGCATGATGGATATCCTTGAGCAGCGCGGAATCATCGGCCCGGGTGAAGGTGCCAAGCCTCGTGAGATTCTCATTAACGTTGGTCAAGACGAGGCCTAAACGCTCCGTTTTTGCGAAGCCTGCTTACCGGCTACTTTTTCCAGGAGTCTTTGAGGGCTACCGTGCGGTTGAAGACTGTCTTGTCTCCAGCTAGGTGGTCAATCTCATCGGCGCAGAAATAACCGACTCGCTCGAACTGATACTGAGCACCCTTGTCAGCATCGGCTAGTGAGGCTTCCAATTTGGCATCATGGATGACAGAAAGAGATTCTTCATTCAGACAACTAAGGAAGCCGCCCTCAGTGGCGTCAGGGTTTTCAGCAGAGAACAGGCGATCATATAAGCGAACTTCGGCGGTGACGGCCGTGGCTACGTCGACCCAATGGATCGCTGCACGGCACTTGATGCCTTCTGGCGCGTCTTTGCCAATCGTGTCTGGAATGAACTCACATTGTATTTGAGTGACCTCGCCAGCATCATTTTTATCAAAGCCAGTACAGGTAATAATATACCCACCCCGTAAGCGAGCAGACCTACCTGGCCCTAGCCGGAAGAATTTCTTAGGCGGGTCCTCCATGAAGTCGCCACGCTCTATCCAAATCTCTTTGCTGAGTGACACCATGCGACTGCCTACCTCTTTGTCAGCGGGATTATTAGGCACCTCTACGAGCTCAGAATGATCCCCAGCTGGCCAATTAGTGAGCACGACCTTGAGTGGCTCGAGCACAGCCATACGGCGCTGGGCGGTGCGGTTGAGCTCATCTCGAATTTCTGACTCTAAAATCGTCATGTCTGTAACGCTGTTGACCTTTGTCACACCGCCACGTTGGCAGAAGTTGCGAATTGCTGTTGCTGGATAGCCTCGGCGACGCATACCAGATATAGTGAGCAGTCGAGGGTCGTCCCATCCGCTGACGTATCCTTCTTCCACGAGCTGAAGCAACTTACGCTTACTCATCACAGTGTAGCTGAGATTTAGACGAGAAAATTCAATTTGGCGTGGTTTTGCAGGCACTGGGCAATGCTCAACAAACCAATCGTAAAGGGGGCGGTGGTTTTCAAACTCGAGGCTGCACAGAGAGTGAGTGATATGCTCATGAGCATCTTCCAGTGGGTGGGCGAAGTCATACATGGGGTAGATGCGCCACTGGTCACCCGTATTGTGGTGAGTGGCGTGCATGATTCGGTAGATCACTGGGTCACGCATGTTCATATTTGAGGACGCTAAGTCGATCTTAGCCCGCAGCACCATGGAGCCATCGGCATGCTTACCTGCTTTCATTTCTTCAAAGCGAGCTAGGCTCTCTGCTGCTGCTCTGTCACGAAATGGGGATGGGGTTCCTGGAGTAACTACATCGCCACGGTTTTGCTTCATTTCTTCTGGCGACTGTTCATCAACATAGGCGAGGCCTTTATTGATTAGTTGTTTGGCACAGTCATAAAAGAAGTCGAAATAGTTACTGGCGAAGTATAGATTATCGCCCCAGTCGAAGCCGAGCCAGCGTACATCATTTTTGATGCTATCTACATATTCGGTTTCTTCCTTCTCTGGATTGGTGTCATCGAAGCGCAAATGGCAACGTGCATTGACGGCTTTGTTTTCGAGCGCAATACCGAAGCTGATGCATATCGCTTTGGCGTGTCCGATGTGAAGGTAGCCATTAGGCTCAGGAGGGAAACGCGTGATAATGGTATCGTGTTTTCCGCTCGCCAGATCTTTGGCGATTATTTCACGAATGAAGTCGGTGGGTTCTTTTTTATCGGCTTTGCTCATCGGGCTCGTTTGTCTACTGGGCTGCTTGGGTCAAGTGCGGCCGAGTTCTAGAGATGTTTGACCGAAATCAAAAGGAGAATCTCAGCCGGTTTTGCCCTCTCGGAGAAACTTCAAGGTGAGCTCCATGACACGTGGGTCTGAGGCGATGAAGGTGTGATCAGTGTCCATCACGTGGAACTCATTCATGCCTTCGATCTTGCCTCGTTCGACCGAGACGATGCCGTCATTGTCATTATCGAGCAGTCGACGAAAGAAGGGGATGCGGCTTTTTTTGCCCATAATGATGGCGGAATCGATCTCATTAGGCAGTGGGGGCGCCTCTAATGTGTTGCTGCCTAGTTTGGCGCCTGCAGGGCCCAGCGTGTGCGCCAGGGGCTTATAGCGTAATGCCCAGTCGATAATTTCACTCCCTTGGTTCGGTGGGGCAAGCATCACAATGCGTCCAGCCTGTTCGGGGGGCATCATCTGGAGTAATTCTCGTGCCAGCACTCCTCCTAGGGAGTGTGTGACAAAGTGAACCTTCCGCTGGCCCCCATTGAGTTGTATGGCTTGATGGATCAGTCCGGCAAGCTCATCGATTGGTTTGCGAAAGGATGGGTAGGGGACATTGATGCTCTGATAGCCATTCTGGTGAAGGAATTGCGCCATGGGTTCCATCGCCCAGAGGCTGCGCCACAACCCGTGTAGAAGGATCACGGCATCGTCGTCGTTTTCACGCACAATCGTCTGGTGCCATGGCATAGGCATGCGCAATACGCCCATTCGGCGTAATTTGGATGATTTTTTAATAGGAGTCACTGTATCGTCAGATGCTGTTCTGAACTATCATATTACTCCACATTAGGGTATCAAATAGATGTATTTCGGTGGAATTAGTTATATTAATAAGCCTTATCTACATTGACTTTAAAAGCGTAAATAAATACACAATCAATTTATAATAAGTATTTTGTGAATAAGTTTTATGGTGTGGATGAGAAGGTTGATGTGAATAAGGCGGTTGATGTGAATAAGGCGGTTGATGTGAATAAGAGATTGAGGCAGTCAATAGCTGATAAGTTGTTCACAAGCGGTTCGCTATAATTGGCATGCTTGTTGCTCAATACTTGTTGCTCAAACCTTCTAAGTATTTATTTAGTCAGCACAGCTCAAACCCACGAAACCAGTAATATGCACCTTATCAGCGAAGACGAAGCGCGCCGCGTCTATTTTTCACCCGAATCGAGGCCCACAGCCTCACAGTGGAGGAAAATGAGGAGCAGGTATTCTCTGCCGGCTCTTTTCCTCGAAAAGGGAGTCTTTTATTGGACCGATGAGCTTGAGGAGTCTCTAAGGCAGATCACCGAGGCTGTGTGCGTTTGATCACGATGCAGAGTCGATGTGTGGGGATGCCTAGATCTGGGATGGGGGTTGTGTGGGCGAGCGTGAAGACTGGGATGGGGGTGTTGAACACAGGCTCACTGTGATCCAAGCCGCTAGCAAGATCCTCATAGCGCGTGGGGCCATATGTGGGTTAGGTGGCAACTTGTAGCAACTTATGACCTAGAAATGGTGCGATTTGCTGGGAAACGACGGGAAAGCCTAACTTAGTAAAAAAGTATTAACAATCAGCTGTAACCCTATAAATACTTGAAAAAGTAGTAATGGCGGAGAGGGAAGGAATTGAACCAACCAGAGACCATGACAGCCTCTCAACGGTTTTGAAAACCGCGGCGGCCACCAGGCACGCTTCACTCTCCAGAGAAGTTGATATTAGTTTAGCTCTTGCTGTTGTCAATGAGGAGATGGCTGGTTTTTTGTTGGAAAATCGGGGTTGCAATCATTTAGCGTTTAAGACATCTTAACTAAGTCATTGGGATTTTTTCGCCCAATGATATTCCCTTATTTCCCGTTATTTCCCCAACATCCCATGGCAGCAGAATACACCGAAGCAGATATTAAGTCACTTGATTGGAAAGAGCATATCCGGATGCGTCCGGGCATGTATATAGGAAAGCTGGGAAATGGGATGAGTGCTGATGATGGCATTTACATCTTACTGAAGGAGGCTATGGACAACTCGATTGATGAGTTTGTCATGGGTTATGGGAGCGAGGTTCATGTCAACATCGACGATGAAAGTCGAGTAGAGGTTAGGGACTTCGGTAGGGGTATCCCTCTGGGCAAGTTGATGGATTGTGCGGCTAAAATAAATACGGGAGCAAAATATGACAGCGAGGCTTTCAAAAAGTCAGTAGGTTTGAATGGTGTTGGAATTAAGGCTGTTAATGCGCTTTCCGGCTTCTTTGAAATTCAAGCATGGAGAGAAGGGGAAACTAAGGCGATTGAGTTTAGTAAGGGTGAGGTTGTTGAGGAGATGAAGAATCCTCGCAAGGATGCTGAGGTCAACGGCACGCGATTGGCATTTGACGTAGATCGAAGTATTTTCCCGAAGAAAACGGCATTCAAAGACAAGTATGTTGAGAAGATGTGCCGCTATTACGCTTACCTGAACCCTGGCTTAGCGGTTATTTATAATGGTAAAAAATTCAAGTCCAAGGACGGCCTGCTTGATCTCCTTAAGGAGGAGATGGATAGTGAGGCTCTCTACGGCCCTATACACCTACGCAGTAAAGATATCGAGATTGCTTTCACGCATACTCCTGATAGCAGCGAGGAATACTATGCTTTCGTCAACGGCCAGCATACGACTCAGGGCGGAACGCATCTGGCAGCATTTCGTGGTGCGATCGTTGATGTGATTCGAAGCTTCTATAAAAAGCAGTATAACCCAGCTGATATACGCAACGGCCTCGAGGCTGCAGTCTTAGTTCGCATCGAAGAACCTGTTTTTGAAAGTCAGACGAAAACAAAGCTTGGGAGCATGACAATTTCTCCAGAGGGGGAGACGATCAAAACCTTTGTCACCAATTTCCTGAAGGAGCACCTCGACAATTATCTGCACAAAAACCCAAAGGATGCTGAGGCTTTACGTAAGCGCATTATGGCTTCTGAGCGAGAGCGTAAAGAGCTTTCCGGGGTGAAGAAGATAGCTCGTGAGCGGGCGCGGAAAGCTAAGGTGCACAACAAAAAGCTGCGCGACTGCCGAGCTCACCTAGCCAGCAAACACAAGCGAGCACTAGAATCTACGGTATTCATTACCGAGGGAGACAGTGCAAGTGGTTCAATCACTAAGAGTCGTGATGTCGAAACCCAGGCGGTCTTTTCATTGCGTGGCAAACCTCTGAACTCTTTTGGTCTGAAGCGAAAAATAGTCTACGAGAATGAGGAGTTCAACCTGTTGCAGCATGCGCTCGATATTGAGGAAAGTCTGGAGACTCTGCGTTACAACAAAGTCGTCATAGCAACCGATGCTGATGTTGACGGTATGCACATTCGATTGTTGTTGCTGACTTTCTTTTTACAGTTTTTCCCAGAACTTGTCAGAGACGGGCATCTGCATATTCTTCAAACGCCACTTTTCCGTGTTAGAAACAAAAAGGAGACGATCTATTGCTATGATGACGAGGAGCGAGTTGTAGCCCTCGAAAAGCTTGGCAAGGCAGCGGAGATCACCCGCTTCAAGGGCTTGGGTGAAATATCTCCTGATGAGTTTGCCTTCATGATTGGTCCAGATATGCGTCTGGATCCCGTGCTTATGGAGGAAGGTAAGGGGATTAAAGAAATGCTGGCATTCTACATGGGTAAGAATACTCCAGACCGCCAGGAATTTATCATTAAGAATCTACGTGATGATGTTGATGCTGCGTAGTTTCTAGGTTTCTAGAGGTGCATGAAGAGGCAACTCTTGTGGCTATAACCTCTCTCAAAATCGGAGATATTCTAAGTATACAAAAAACCTGCCATGGTGGGCTGGTGACTTGGAAAGAAAGTGTCATCTTAGTATGCTCGGCAAATGGTAGCCGAGTTCGGCACACAAAAAAACCCGCCGTAATGGGCGGGTCTTTAAGAAAGAAAGTACGCAGACTGGGATTCGAACCCAGGACCAATTGGTTAAAAGCCAACTGCTCTACCAACTGAGCTACCTGCGCCTTGATTGGATTTCTTTGTCTTGCTTTGCTGAGAGGCAAACTTGGGACGGGCGCAAAATACGTACCGATGACATTTAGGCAAGAGAAAATTGTCCGTTTTTATATGTTTTTATGTCGGCTCCATAATAAGAGGGCTCTTTGGCTCATTTACCGAGCCCATGGTTCCATATTTTTGACGCTTGATTGGGTGGGTTAGTTACGAAGAAAGAACCAGTTTCTACTTGTCAGATAAGCGATTGGGTCATACAGGTGTCGGGCATCAGCTCTGCGAAACGTTCGGGGGTGGGTCATTAGACCCACTCTTTTGTGTCTCAGGGTGCTGGTAAATATATAAATGTCCTATAGGCCTTACAATTCCTTGTAATTGTAGGCCATCATTTTCAATAACATTCAATCAATTATCCAAAGCCATGACTAACGACATCGTCGCACTCATTGATTACTACGAAAAAGAAAAAGGCATCGACCGTGATAAGGTCCTTGCCGCTCTTGAGTTTGCCTTCATTTCAGCCTACCGCAAAATGGTTCCCGGCGCTGATGCGATTGAAGAACTCCATGCAGACGTAGATACCCGCAAGGGAGACACCACAATTCATGCCACTCTTAGTGTAGTCGCAGATGATGATTACGTTGATAAATTTAACGAGGTGCCAGTTTCAGTAGCACGTAAAAATAAGCCTGATGCTGAACTTGGTGACACAGTTTCCTTCAATGTTACACCTGCTAACTTCGGTCGCATTGCAACACAGACCGCCAAGCAAACTATGATGCAGCGCCTGCGCATGGCAGAGAAGGAAATGATTTATGATGAATACAAGGATCGCGCTGGCGATATTGTCAGTGGCACGGTCAGACGCTTTGAGAAAAGTGATGTTTTGATCGACCTAGGTAAGTTTGAGGGACGAATCCCATCACGTGAGAGAGTCGTAACTGAAGAGTATAACATCGGAGATCGTATTCGCGTTTACGTTGTCGCTGTAGAAAATGAAGCACGCGGTCCTGAGATCATCCTTTCTCGCAGCCATCCTAACTTCGTTCGCCGCCTCTTTGAATCCGAGGTAGCAGAGATCGCAGACAACACTGTGGAGCTGCGTGGCATCGCTCGTGAGGCGGGTTACCGCACTAAGGTTGCCGTAGCCAGTAATGATGACAAGGTCGATCCGGTAGGCGCATGTGTTGGCCTGCGTGGAGCACGTGTCAAAAATATCGTGCGCGAGCTCAATAACGAGAAAGTCGACATTATCCGATGGAGTGATGATCCCGCTGAATTTGTTGTGGATGCTCTCAAGCCTGCAAACATCCGCACCATTAACCTCGATAAGGAAAATAAAGTTGTATCTGTTACCGTTGACGAAGAAGAGCTCAGCAAGGCGATTGGTCGTCGTGGACAAAATGCTCGTCTAAGTGCCAAGCTTATGGGCTGGGACGTTCAAGTTAGCAAGGATGAGACTCAACACGAACAATTCGAAGAGCGTGTCACTGATGCGGCTCACAATCTAGCTGAAGAATTAGAGATTAATGACGAAATGGCAGACAAGCTCTTTAGGGCCGGTGGTGCCAGCATTGACCTTGTTGCCCAAATGCCTGCCGAATACATTGCTCAGGCCCTTGAAATCGACGAGGAGCAAGCCGCCACTATTCTTTCTAAAGCTGCGCCGGCGGCTGCTTCGGCAGAAGCGGATGCTGAAACGGCACCTGCTGAGACCCCAGCCGAGGTTCCTGCAGTAGAACAAGAAGATGCATCGGAAGAGGTTGTTGAGGAGGTTAAAGCTGAGCAATCAGAAGAATCTTCAACTGAAGAATCAGAAGCAGGTGATGCTGCTGCTGAGTCTAAGGCAGAGAGCACCGAAGCTTAATTGAGAATTTCTCAATGCCTACTATGGCTTTTATTATCACGATATCCAATTTACCCCAACAATTTACCCCCACCACTCAACACCCAGTATGGCAGACTCAAGCGACAAACCTAAAAAAAATAAGGAAAGCCTAGATCTTATAAGCGACACCGATAAGAAATTGTCACGCCGCGAGCGGCAACGTGAAGAGGCATCCAAGGTGAAGACCGTGGATGACCAGAAAAAGGAGGCTCTCGACATTTTTGAAGAGGAGGGTGGCGAAAAGAAGACTTCGGTCGTCCGCAAAAAAGGCGGCGACAAAATGAAGTTGCCTGCTATTTCCAAGCTGATTGAAAATGAGAATGATGACTTCACTGCAAGTGAGGCATCTTCAACTACAGAGGCTGATGAAGACTCTGGTGGTGAGGAAGCTGCTTCTGAAGGTGGCGAGAAATCAGGTAATGTTATCTCTATTAAGCCGCCGATCATTGTTAGTGATTTAGCCGACTTGATGGATTTGAAATCTTTTCAATTGATGGCTGACCTTATCAAGTTGGAGGTTTTTGTAGCTCCTCACCAGGCTATCGAGCCTGAGATTGCTGAGAAGCTTTGTGAGATGCACGGTTTTACTTTTGAACGTGAGAAGCGTGAAAAAGGTGCTGGAGTGCATAAAGAGAAGAAGAAAATCAAAGAGCCTAAGGCCAAGAAGATCGAAGAAGAGGACGAGGAAACTCTCGAATACCGTGCTCCGATCATCACATTCATGGGTCACGTTGATCACGGCAAGACATCCTTGCTGGATTTCGTGCGTAAGAGCCGAGTGACATCAGGTGAAGCTGGTGGCATCACTCAGCATATTGGAGCTTATCGTGTGGAGCACGATGGCCGTCCGATAAGCTTCATTGATACCCCTGGTCACTCAATCTTTACTGAGATGCGTGCTCGTGGTGCAGACGTAACAGATATCGTCGTTCTCGTCGTTGCTGCAGACGATGGCATCATGCCACAGACCATCGAGGCGATTGCACATGCCAAGAAGGCGAAGAAGACAATTATTGTTGCTATCAATAAATGTGACACGCCAGGTGCTGATACGACTCGTGTTAAAACACAACTGATGGAGCATGAGCTTCAGCCTGTTGATTTTGGCGGTGACGTAGAGTGTGTTGAGGTTTCCGCCGTTACAGGCCAAGGAATGGATGAGCTCATTGATCTGATGGCCCTTCAGGCAGAAGTTCTTGAGCTTAAAGCTAATCCGCGCGCTAATGCCCGAGCTTCAGTGATTGAAGCCAGCATACAAGCAGGCAAGGGGCCCACTGCAACGGTGATGGTTCAGGCCGGAACCTTGAAGGTGGGTGTGCCGTTTATATGTGGCCCATATGCAGGTAAGGTGAAAACTATGCTCAACGACCTCGGTGAACAGGTTAAGGAAGCTGGTCCCGCTACACCGGTGGAAATTATCGGATTTGCTGAGCTCCCGCACGTTGGGGATGAGCTCGTTCAAATGAAGAATGAGCGTGCTTCCAAAAAACTTTCGGAGGAACGCCTCGAAGAGAAGCGTAACGCACGCCTCGTCCGTCCTAAGAAGAGCCGTATGGAGGACCTGATGTCCATGGTGGAGGGCGACAACACCATTCAGCTTAAGATTATTCTCAAAGGTGATGTGCAGGGCTCTGTGCAAGCAATCGAAAATGCGATCAACGAAATCAAAAGTGATAAGGTTGAGCCTCGCTTCATTAAGTCAGCGGCCGGAGCTATTACCGAAAATGACATCTTGATGGCTAGTTCATCGGATGCCGTTGTTCTTGGATTCAATACCAAGGTGGAAAGTAACGCAGTGCGCGCTGCGAAACGTGAGGGCGTTCAGGTGAAGCTCTTCTCCATTGTTTACGAACTTATTGATACTGTTGAGGAAGCCATGCTTGGTTTACTTGACCCGCTTACTCGCGAAACGATCATTGGTCACGCAGAGGTGAAGCAGGTATTCAAGGTGCGTCGCGGTCGTGCAGCTGGTTGTATTGCCAAAGATGGCAAGGTTACCCGGACGGCACATGCTCGCGTATTACGCGGTGGTGTTCCTGTTTATGATGGCAAGATGTCCACATTACGCCGTCACCAAGATGAAGTTGATCAGGTCAAGCAAGGTATTGAGTGTGGTATTCGCTTGGGTGAATTTAATGAATACGAGGAGGGCGACATCATTGAGTGCTATATCCTCGAAAAGGTTGAGCAGACCCTGTAAGCGGGATCTGATAATTCTTAGAGCATCACTATAATTTAATGAGTCAGCGCCTAGATAGAATTAATGAGTTGCTACGGCGTGAAATAAGCACGGTGCTGCAGCGTGATTTTGAATTCGGTGGCGCGCTCGTTACAGTGAGTGGCGTTGATGTCACACAGGATTTGCGCGAAGCGAAGGTATTTGTTGGTGTGCTAGGAGGCTACGGCGGCAAAGTAATCGAGCAGCTTGGACAGAGACGCGGATTGATTCAAAGTCGAGTCGCTAAGAGAGTCGTGCTTCGTTGCACTCCTAGATTAGATTTTCGTCTGGATAGTTCTGCAGCTCGTGGCGTTGATATGATCAACGTGCTCGACGAGGTAGAGAAAATCCCCAAAGCTCCTCCTGCTGAAGATGAGGATGAGTAAGATTCTAGATTAGGTCGATGATGGCCTAGTTTCTAGTTTGGATTTTATTCTGCATCTTGTTCCTCGGTGAGTTCGCCGGGTAAACCTTCAAGCAGTTGCTTGTATCGTTGAATGTCAAAATCACGCTTGTCGATATACATGCGGTTAGATTCATCAGCTAAACAAATAGCAATGAGTTCTCTGGCTTGGTCAGGGCTGAGCTGGTCTTGCTCAACGAGGCGATCAAACGTGATTTTTACGTATGGCGTTTGATCAGACTCAAGTTGCTGGTCTACGGCAGGAAGTAAGGATTCGATCAATGATTCGTCATTCATAAATTTGCATGGTTAGCCCAAGGCTTATATTCACTTGGGATGGGTGCTTGGAAGGCCATTCGCTCGCCAGTTCTGGGGTGATCTATAACAAGTTGCCACGCGTGCAGCATAAGCCTTCCAGGCTGCACTACTTGTCGATTGGGTTTAGCGTAGATAGGATCACCTAATATGGGGGTGCCGATATGGACCATATGCACTCGTATTTGATGGGTTCTACCGGTGTGTAAATCGCATAAAATAAAGCAGGTATCATCATCAGCTTGGTGGAGTACTCGGTAGTCTGTGATGGCTGACTTTCCGCTTCCCGGATTCACTACTGCCATTTTTAAGCGATTAACGGGGTGGCGGCCAATATGAGTGAAGATGCTGTCTTTGTCTTTGCCGGGGGTGCTTTGCACGACGGTAAGATAGCGTTTTTCTGTGGTGCGGTCATGGAACTGCTTCACCAGTGATGGTAAGGCATCATTACTTTTTGCAATAATGATGCAACCAGATGTGTCCTTATCAAGCCTGTGAACGATGCCTGGTCGTTGGCTTTCCTCGCTTGTGGCTAGTTGTCCTTTGCAATGATATAGCAATGCGTTGACCAAGGTGCCGCTGGCGTTGCCTGCAGCTGGATGAACAACCATTCCGTGAGCTTTGTTGACGACAATAATATCATCATCTTCATAGAGAACTTCAAGTGGGATATCTTCAGGTTCTGCTTCTGAGCTCTCATCTTCAGGAATGGAAATAGAGATTTTATCGCCGCTACTTACATGCTGTTTCGCCTTCGACTTTTCCTGATTGAGCAGGATGTTGCCAGATTTGATCAGTGTCTGAATGCGTGAGCGCGATAGCTCAGGCAGGCGGGTTACCAGATACTGGTCAATCCGCTGCGGATCAATGCAGTCCACTTCAATGTTCACGGACAGAATCATGAAGGACAGCCTCTGGGTTTGCAATTTAGTAATTGGAAATTAGGCTGATGCTGTGAGCAGCTTCTCTATCGTGCAAAAACGTGCTTTTACCTCTGCGTTTGCAGCGGTGGCTCTGCATCTGCTCGTGCTTGGCTTATGGATGGCTGCGATTGTTTTGGATTTGCGAGGTTTTGCTCCTCAACCGCTCGAAATTGATCACAAAGTTGAACCTGAGGTGACTGTGGTCATGATTCCTTATTCAAGTAAGCCGTTCCCTGTCATTCAGGAGGTACCTGAACCTGAAGCTGAAGCCAAAGAAGCTGAGGAAACCGGTCCAAAGGATGAACCTCTACTAGCTGAGGAAGCACAAGATGAAAAAGAAGGACTCAAGGAAGTCAAACAACGTTTTGCGCGCACCACGGCAGATCAAGAAGGTCTTCCTGATGCTGAGACCGAGATACTGGGCGAGAGAAATACCCGTGCGGCATCTGAGTTACCAGCTACACTAGGAGCTAAACCTAACACCCCGGCACAAGACGGAGCTGTGCCACTCTATCCTGGGCAAATGGAGACGGTTGATAAGGCGTATCAAGAGGGCTCACTAGGTAAGGATAGTCTGGGAGTGGATACCGAGGTGCCGCAAGAGGCGAGCAAAGCTAACAGCAGAAATGAGCGTGATGAGCCGAAGCCGTCAACGGATCCTCTAGTTGATAGTTCTTCATCACTGCAGGATCAAAACAAACACCTTGCTCAGGGGACAAAGATGTCATCGGCAAAAGTCGTTAACGACAACAATGAGGTTGAAGAAATTCCGGAAAAAGAGAACCCATCGGATGATCTCCCGAAAGAGCAAGCAAATGATCTTAGTGAAAAAGAATCTGAACAGGAACAGGGTAGCGGAGATGTAGAACAGGACCCTAAAAAAGACGGGTTTCAAGGATATTCACGGCAAACTAGGGTGACGGGCTCAATATCTAGACAGGGGGAAAGTGCTCTGAATGTTCGTAATTCGCCACTTGGTCGTTATCAGGCTTTAATCAGTAAGGCTGTCGAACTTCAGTGGCGCCGAAACTGTGAGCAACATCGTGATCATATTGTTCCAGGTGTCATCTCCATACGTTTTTATGTAGATCAGAGCGGTGGAGTCTCAGGTATTAAATTCCAAGAAGTGATTGGGGCAAATTTTATTGAACGTGGATTTACCCAGCGTGCCTTAAGGCAAGTCGAACTTCCTAATATGCCAGAATCCGTGCAGGAAGAGCTGAAGGGGGAGTCACTTGAATTAATCTATAACTTTTATTTCTAATTATTATGATTACGTCAAATATTCACAGATTCCTAAAATCACAATTTACCGCTGGATCATTGGCGACTTAGGGGTCATCACTTTGCCAGTTCTTATTATAATCTATGCAGATACTTATGAATAACACAGAACCCGCTGCCTGGGAGGTAGTGTGGCATTTCTTCAGCCAAGGTGGATGGTTTATGATCCCGATTCTTGCCTGCTCTTTGATTGCGGTAGCGGTGGTCGTATACAAGTTGATGACTTTGGGTAAAAGTTTGATTATCCCCACAGCTTTAGAATCAGAAGTAGACAAGATTGATGTGCGAGCAGAGGCTGGAGAATTGGCGAGTCTGGTATCACGCTGCAAAGCAGGAGATAGCTCATTAGCCAGATTATGTGGTGTTGCTTTTGATTCTGCTGAGCAGCAACAAGGCGAAGTTCAAGAAGCGGTGCAGTCAGCCGCACGTGAGGAGATAGTAAACATGCACAGCGGTATGCCAATTCTAGAGGTCGTCATTACGATTGCACCGCTGCTTGGCCTACTGGGCACTACAAGTGGTCTTGTTCTTGTCTTTGCCAATGTTGGGCAGGGAGCAGATCCCGCCAAGGTGGGTCAAGGTATTGCTATGGCACTCAACACTACCGTCGCAGGTCTCGTTGTTGCCGTGCCAACAGTTATTGCTCACAGCCACTTCAACCGTAAAATCGAAACGATGTCGGCTCGGCTAGAGGTGATCATGGGTAAGGTAGTGGCTACCTGTCAGCAGTTTAAATCTCAATAAGTTATCACCAAATCGCTCCGTGGAGTTCCAAAGACCTAATCGCAAAATCCCGACGGTGCCGATCATTCCTTTGATCGATATCTTGGCAATTTTGTTGATTTATTTTGCGGTTTCAACGGACCCCAAGAATAAGCGACCAGTCATGCATATTGAGTTAGCGTTAGCTCAAGATAGCGCCACTGTTGAAGTGGTTGAGCCTGCTGCGGTCTTGTCAATTCAGGTAGATGGAAGCCTTATGCTTGATGCCACACGTATTCAGCCTGGGATGTTGGTTGACTACCTGAAGGTCTTCCGCGAAAAGTTTCCAGAGCGTAAGCTTGAGCTTGAACCAGATAAAGGTATTGCACTTGAACGGTTCATTCAGGTGCAGAATGCGCTAATCGAGGCAGGCATCAATCCTCGGGATGTGCCGTCTCGCGTTAAAATATCGGAGTCGGCTTTGGAGTCGGGTGCCAATCTAGAAAACTAACTTAATTAATCGAAATCATGGTCTTAGAAATTACCCAGTATGGAAACCCTGTCTTACGTAAAAAGTGTAGCAAGATTGAAGTCGTTGATGATTCGATCCTGAAACTAGCTGAAGACATGATCGAAACTATGGTCGATGCTCATGGTGTTGGTCTAGCTGCGCCTCAAATTGATAAGGATATTCGCATGGCCGTTGTAGATGTGTCTCATGACCCCGACTGTATCTCTTTTCTTAAGGTGAATGGTGCAGATGCCAAGGTTGAAGATGTGATGCCGCTTGTTTTCATAAATCCCGAGCTTGAATTAGATGGGCCTCGTGAGATTGAGATGGAGGGATGCCTCAGTATTCGTGATATCCAGTCAAAGGTGAAACGCCCTAGTATCGTCAAAGCGTCACTGCCACAGCTTGATGGTTCGGTAATTGAGCTTGAGTCGGATGGATTGCTCGCGCGCGCTTTGCAGCACGAGGTTGATCATTTAAACGGAATTCTTTTTGTCGATCGTATTAGCCCAGCTGCAAAGGTCAGTGTTAAGCGCAAATTGAAGCGGCTAGGTAGCTAAGATCTCTTAAAATGGATAAGCTGATTGCTTGCTTGATCTTTCTGAATTTCCTAATCTTAAGACGTGGCAGATAAACACGAAGGTAATTACGACCAGCTTGATGGTCTCAGCGTCCGCGTAGATGATGTCATCTATATGCCTACGCTAGATGCCCCAGCAGATAAGCCACACCCATTTGTTTATTTCATCACCATCTTGAATGAATCGACTGAGAGGGTGCGGATTTTAGGCCGGAAGTGGGTTATTCGTGAAGACGGTGGTGAGCTCACTGTTGTAGAAGGCGATGGCGTCGTCGGTCAAAGCCCAGTATTGGAGCCTGGGGAAGACTTTTCCTACAATAGCTATCACGTCACTGAGGCGAATGCAGAGGTCAGTGGTGCCTTTTTTGGCACGACAGCAGCAGGAGACAAGGTCAGAGTTAGGATGCCCGACTTTAGGCTCGAGTTGCCTGACTGGGTTTAATTATGTGAGCCCGCATTAGACGAGCTCATCAAGAGCTCAGAGCTGTTTGTGTGAGCCGTCACAATGAGCTCCGTTTTTGGATTCTCTGCACATGCACCAGAAAATTTTCTTTTTCTCCTCAACGACTACTTTGACAGGAGAGAACCCAGTGCCTTTGTGGGCGCCGTCACAAAAGGGCTGGCTGGATGACTTGCCACAGGAGCACCAGAAATATGTTCCTGGCTCGACTTCTTGAGTTAAGGGCTTATTGCCACACGGTTGAGGTTGATCCATGGATGATATGCTAACGAATGACTTGGTGTTGGCAAGTCGTGATCTGCAAGTTTGAATTACTCATTGTTTTGAATCTTCGATAGTTTGTTGGCGCATAGATATGCGTTGCGGCCATCCCTGGGCTAATAAACGAGCCATACGAGGGAATAAGATGATGTGGAAGGGAAGACAGACGCACCAATAAAGGCGCCCTAATAGACCTTTAGGTCTGAAGGTTGCGGTTTGATGGAGCTGATCGTCTACTATGCGGAACTCCAACCATGCCTCACCTGGAACTTTCATTTCTGCGTAGAGTGCAAGGCGGCCAGCTTCTCGGTCTGCGACAATGACACGCCAAAAGTCGAGAGCGTCACCAGGCTTGATGTCGCCCAAGTTTTCGTCACCTCGACGCATGCCGATGCCACCTATCATTTTATCAAAGAAACCACGTAGTTTCCATGCCCAAAGCATGCTCGGCCATCCATTGCTGCCACCCAATGCCCAGAGAGCATCGACTACCTCATTATAAGGAGCCTTGAGTTCCGTGACTTGGGCATCACTGACAATTCCATGTTCAGGAATGCGGATGTTTTTGATTTGTTGCGGGCTAAGTTCTCCTGATGAGAGGGCGCCATACCATGAGGAGGGCACTCGGTTTTGAGCAATAATGGAGAGCGCTCGTTTTATCGCTTCATCATAGCTGATGAGCTCTAGGGGAATGATCTGACGAATAGATTCTTCACGGCAAATGGTTTCCATATGCAGGCTACCGACCAGTGCTTTAGCGAGTTGGAAATTGGTAGATGTGACCAAGCAAAGCCAGTAGGAGGAGAGCTGTGGTGTAAAAAAAGGAACTGGGATGATGAAGCGAGTTAGGCCGCGTGTCTTAGCGTAGCCGAGTAGCATATCACGGTAGGTGAGAAGTTCGGGTCCTCCAATCTCGTATGCCGTCCTCTGCCTGTCCACAAGATCGCTAACACCAATTAAGTAGTCGATTACGTTACGGATCGAGATGGGTTGGCAGAGTGTTCTGGCCCATTTAGGTGTAATCATAAATGGCAGCTTCTCAGCCAAGTCACGGATGATCTCAAATGAAGCGGATCCTGAGCCAACAATGATCGATGCTCGTAGAGTCGTCAGCGGGATATCGGAAGATTGAAGTATTTCAAAGACCTTGTTGCGTGACGCTAGGTGCTTGGAAAGCTCATTTCCTTGATCCACTTCCGGTAACAGTCCCGATAGATAAATGATTTGCTGGCATTGGCTGTTCTTTATCCATGAACTGAAATGCTCAGCGCACTGACGTTCATGGTCACTGAAGCCTTCGCCAGCCCCCATGGAGTGAATGAGGTAGTATGCGACATCAATATCTTTAGGGCAAGCTGCCTGCTCCTCAGGTGCGTTCAAGAAATCCACCTCGATAATGCTGAGGCGATCGCCAAAAAGGTTGCAAAGTTCAGAGGGGAGTCTGTCCTTGTTACGCACGACAGCAACAACCTCGTGGTCGGTTTCACTCAGAGCTGAGAGCACGCGCAGCCCGATGTAGCCATTGGCGCCAGTGATGAGATACTTCATGGATGCATGTTTTATATAGACTAAAGCTAGAGAACACCATGGCAAAAAAATGACTCCCGTATCAATAAAGATAGGGGAGTCATTTCGAGAAAGCTGAGTTTTTAAGCTTCTGCAGTATCTAAAATTTGATTTAAGACATATGGAAGAATACCCCCAGAAAGATAGTAGTCGACCTCTGCTGGCGTATCGATGCGAACGATGAGCGGCACATCGAAGCTCGAATCATCTGATTGAGTCACGGTGAGCGTTGCATCCTGCATGGGGGTTAGCTCACCAGTAAGACCGCTGATAGAGAAGGTTGCATCAGCTAATCCGGCAAGCTTATCGTAATCCGCTTTGTTCTTAAAGTTGAGTGGTAGCACACCCATGCCAATGAGGTTGGAGCGGTGAATACGTTCAAAAGACTTGGTGATGACTGCGGATACTCCCAGTAGGCGCGTTCCTTTAGCTGCCCAATCTCTCGATGAACCCATGCCGTAGTCTTCACCACCGATCACAATAAGGTCAGTGCCGTCAGCTTTGTAAGCCTGTGCAGCGTCGTAAATGAAGGATGGTTTGCCGCCTTCTTTTGCTGAGATCTCTTGGTCAGGTGCTGGAACATCAGAGGGGCCAAAATACTGAGTATAGCCACCTTCTGTGCCTTCACACATTAGGTTTTTAATGCGAACGTTGGCAAAGGTTCCACGGGTCATGACACGGTCGTTTCCACGACGAGAGCCGAAGGAATTGAACTTGGCTTTTTCGACACCGTTTTCCAGCAAGTATTGACCAGCGGGTGAGGTGGGGACGATGGCGCCAGCGGGTGAGATGTGGTCCGTGGTGACAGAGTCAGCAAAGATGCCGAGGGCGCGGGCATTAACAACGTCTTTGGCCTCAGTTGCTGGGGTGCGCGAGAAGCCGTCGAAGAATGGAGGGTTTTGAATGTAGGTGGAATCGTCATCCCATCCGAAGGTAGGTCCCTTGGATGATTCAATTTCTACCCAGTTCTGATTTGCGCTATCTAGGTCGCTGTAGAGTTTGTTGAATACCTCTGGCACAAGAGCGGCATCAATGACTTCTTTGAGCTCGTCTGTAGATGGCCAGATGTCCTTGAGGTATACGAGATTTCCATCTTTGTCGGTGCCGATCGGATCATTGGCAAGATCGAGATCAACGCGGCCAGCAATAGCGTAAGCTACAACGAGCGGAGGTGACATCAAGAAGCTGGCGCGGACTGAGCCATGGACGCGGGCCTCGAAATTTCTGTTTCCTGAGAGAACTGACGCAGTTACAAGGTCGCCCTCTTTAATAGCATCCTCGATTTCTGGTGCAAGTGGGCCTGAGTTGCCGATGCAGGTCGTGCAACCATAGCCGACAGTTTGGAAGCCGAGTTGGTCGAGTTCTTTCTGAAGGTTGGTGGCATTGAGGTAGTCGGTTACGACGCGCGACCCAGGTCCGAGGGAAGTTTTTACATAGTGTGCGACACCCAAGCCAAGTGCATTTGCTTTTTTGGCTACGAGGCCTGCCGCAAGCATGACACTCGGGTTGCTTGTGTTGGTGCACGATGTGATGGCCGCAATGAGAACGCTGCCGTGTTTGAGCTGAAGCTCGTCGTGAGCAGCTTTAGCTTCGACTGTAGTGCCTGCTTCTTCGAGTAGTTTGGCTCCGGTAGTGGAAAATCCGGCAGGGGCATTAAGCTCAAGATCGATAGCCACATTACGAGTGTCAGCGGAGCGTTCGTAACCGCCGTCAGCAACAGTAGCAGTGAAGAGTTCGTTGAATTTGCTGCCTAGGTCGGTAACGTCAATGCGATCTTGTGGGCGCTTAGGGCCAGATACGGCAGGCACGACACCGGCCATGTCAAAGTCAAGTGAGACTGAGTAATCAATATCGCCTTTTTCAGGGATGCCATACATCTCCTGTGCTTTGAAGTAGTTCTCGACTGTGGCGCAGGTTTCTTCAGAACGACCGGTTCCTCGCAGGTAGCTGAGGGTCTCGCCATCAATTGGGAAGAATCCCATCGTAGCACCGTATTCTGGAGCCATATTGGCAACGGTGGCACGGTCTGGGAGGCTGAGAGACTTGGCTCCTGGGCCATAGAACTCTACAAACTTACCAACCACACCATGTTCACGTAGCAGTTGTGTAATACTCAATGTCAAGTCGGTCGCTGTGACACCCTCAGCAAGCTCGCCAGAGAGATGAACGCCGACGACTTCTGGGACTAGGAATGTGACGGGCTGGCCAAGCATTCCAGCTTCGGCTTCAATGCCGCCAACTCCCCAACCAACGACACCAAGGCCATTGATCATTGTAGTATGTGAGTCGGTCCCCACTAGTGTGTCTGGGTAATAGGTGCCTTCTTTCTCAAGAACTCCCTTGGCTAAATATTCAAGGTTCACTTGGTGGACAATACCAATGCCGGGAGGCACAACTCCAAAGGTCTCGAAAGCTTGCTGCCCCCATTTGAGGAACTCGTAACGTTCTTTGTTGCGAATAAATTCGATTTGCAGATTGCGGTCCAAGGCCTGTTGGGAGCCAGCAAAATCGACCTGCACAGAGTGATCGATCACAAGATCAACGGGAACAAGGGGCTCGACAACAGAAGCGTCAGCACCTGCTTCAGCGGCGGCATTGCGCATGGCGGCCAGATCTACAACGAGCGGTACGCCTGTGAAGTCTTGAAGAACAACTCGAGCTACAGTGAATGGAACTTCGTAGGTGCCAGGGTTAGCGGCATTCCAGCCGGCCAGGTTCTGAACGTCCTGTTCTTGGACCTTACGGCCATCACAGTTCCTCAGTAGAGACTCAAGGACGATGCGTATAGAAATAGGGAGACGGGAAATTTTTCCTAGACCAGCTTCTTCTAGTGCTGGAAGTGAGTGGTATTTGCCCTCGGTGCCGGAGCCTGTTTGGAATGTACGGATGGTATTCATAAGAAATTGATTCGTAGTTATTTATGCTGCCAGAATGTAAAAACGATGCAGTCTAGCTGACATAATAATGAAACCTACCTTGAGGGGTAGGCGGGGGGAGAATAGTGGGGCGATTAACTTTGTCAAGAAGTCCCGTCAATCCTTCTGTTAACGGCATTTTCTCAGAGCTGAGGCGATATGACGGTCGCCGCAGCACGGGAAGGTATCGTGACAGGATTCCAGAAAAATGGGGGTTTTAAGACGCGTTGTGAGCTCAGCTTATCCTTGGTGATGATTCGAAGCTGTTTTCTGGCAAAATCAGGGTCGAGAATGTTCACATTAGACTCATCATTGATGTAGAGGGATCGAGGGTCAATATTAGCTGAGCCAATGATGGACAGTAGCTCATCGATAACCATGACCTTGCAGTGAATCATTGAAGGTCGGTATTCGTAGATGTGAACACCAGCCTTGAGTAGTTTATGGTATTGGTAAATCGATAGATGCCTCAGTGGCCATACGTCAGTGTGTTCCCATGCAAAAATGATTTCCACATGAACGCCACGCTTGCGAGCATCAATGACTGCTTTCATCATAGCCCGGTCAAAAAAGATATAGGAATTCTTGATGACGATACTCTTGCGAGCGGAGGCCATTGCTTGGCGATAGATATACGGAATGGCATATTTTTTCTCGATCGGAGAGGCGTTATACGCCTGAGCCTTCATTTGCCCTGTTGTTTTTAAACGGGGGTAGAAGTCATGACCGGAGAGTTCTTCGCCACCGCATTTAACCCAGTTTTGATTAAAGTTCTGTTGGAGCTGTGCAACCACGGGGCCTGTCAGACGGTAATGCGTCTCGCGCCAGTGCTCAGGACTTTCAGCATTCCCCATCCAGAAATCAGCCACGCCACAGCCACCAGTATAACCAATCTTACCGTCAACAACCATGATTTTACGATGATCTCTGACATTAAAACGTAATAGGTTTCTGAGGTTGAGGGGGTGGTAAAGTCTAACGTCTACACCAGCTTCGAGCATTCGCTCGTAGTTCAAATTTCCCATGTTTGACGCTCCAACTGAATCAAGGATGACATGAACCTTGATCCCAGCTCGGGCTCGCTCACAGAAGGCATTGACAAATTGCGTGGCCATTTTCCCTTTAATAAATAAATAGGTCTCAAATGTGATGGCCTTGCGGGCTGATTTGATGTCGTTGAGCATCGATGGGAAAATTTCATCGCCGTTGACCAGTATATCGATGTGATTGCCTTTAATCCATGGTGCTTGCACCGCTTTGGTTGCGGCATCTTCGAAACTGCGGCTGCCGACAGCTGCGAGCCGATCGACGGGCTGCTTCATTTCTACACGAAGCCCGCGAATGCATGATGAACAGAACAGGGTGAGGCTGAGAGCGGTAATGCACGGGATCGACTGCTTCAGCTTCATAAAAAAACGATAAGGAGTATCGAAGACGAGAGCGGTAACTAACTCCACGCTATTCAGATCATAAGTGATGAGAAATTAAATACAAGTAATCTCAATGTAGGTTGGATTTATGCCTCTTGCTAAGTTAAACGATGGCGTGGACACGATCGTCATCAAAGGAGCAAGGCAACATAATCTGCGTAATATAGACGTCGAGATTCCTCGTGGCAAGTTAGTCGTAATTACAGGCCCTAGCGGTAGTGGTAAATCTTCGCTCGCATTTCACACTCTTTATGCAGAGGGGCAGAGACGATATGTGGAAAGCTTAAGTGCCTATGCTCGGCAGTTTCTACATCAACTTGATAAGCCTGACGTCGACTCAATCGAGGGACTCAGTCCTTCCATTGCTATTGAGCAGCGCAGCGGCGGGGTTAATCCACGATCAACTATCGCCACAGCTACTGAAATCTATGATTACCTGCGCATACTTTATGCCAGTGCAGGCATTCCTCACGACCCCTCAACCGGGCAGCGATTGGTGAAGATGACGGCCCAAGATATCATTGGATGTTTGGCTGGTTATGCTGAGGGTACTAAAATTGTGTTGCTGGCTCCTGTCCCGCTCCAGGAGGCCGCTGATGCTGCGAGCTTGGTTGAGAATTTGCAACGCCAGGGCTTTGTTCGTTTACGTATTAATAACGAGCTCCATGAGTTGGATGAGGTTATTGCCGCTTGGCCAGCAAAGCTCAAAAATATTGAGGTCGTGGTGGATCGTCTAGTAGTCAGAGAAGGAGTCGAGAGCAGGCTAGCTGATTCAATAGAGACTTCGCTTCGTATTTGCGGGAGTCAGCTCAGTTGCTTAGTCCAACAACCAGGAGAAGATGATTTCTCTGATGTGTCGTATTCGACGAGTTACCGTAATCCAGAGACGGGTTTTGTTTTGCCTGCGCTGACACCCAAGCACTTCTCGTTTAATTCCAGCCACGGAGCATGTCGATTATGTCATGGCCTTGGCACCGAGTTGTCATGTGACCCAGAGCTGTTGGTTCCTGATGCTACAAAATCGATTGCTGATGGTGCTCTGGTAATGTGGAAAAGCAACAAGCGTAAGAAGACCATGCAGGACCGCCTTCTTGGTAAGCTTGCTGCTGATATGGAGGTCGATATTAGTGGTTCATTCGAAAGTCTTTCTGACGATTTCAAACAAGTGGTTTTTCATGGTGACAAGGGGAGAGGCTTTGAAGGTATGTGCTCAACAGTGGAGAGGTTTTCTAGAGAGAGTAAAAGTAATGCTGTGCGACGCAGCATGGCGCGACTTATGAAGGCCAATTCCTGCGCTCGTTGTGGCGGGCGGCGGCTAAAACCGGAAATCCTCGCGGTAAAACTTGAGGGTCAGGACAGTTCAATGCATAGCATAGATCAGTTTTGTGGCTTGTCTGTGGAGTCTGCGCTAGAGTGGTTGTCGCAGCTTTCTCTGCCCGAGGATCGTGGCGATGCTCTCAATGGCGTGGTTGAGGAGGCGACTCGGCGACTGCGTTTTCTCAATGATGTTGGTTTGTCGTATCTCTCCCTGAACCGAGCAAGTAATACGCTTTCTGGCGGTGAGTCACAACGCATTAGGTTGGCAACTCAAATAGGGGCGGGATTGTCAGGGGTGATTTACGTTTTAGATGAGCCAAGCATTGGCTTACACAGCGCTGATAACGCAAGACTCATCGCTGCTTTGATAAGGTTGCGTGATATAGGTAATACAGTAGTCGTTGTTGAACATGACGAGGAGATGATTAGAGTGGCGGACTGGCTCATAGATGTCGGTCCCGGAGCTGGTATCCATGGTGGCCAATTGCTCGCTGCAGGCACACCAAAAGAAGTCATCGCGAATAAGGATTCAATCACGGGCAAATGGCTTTTGGGATATTCTGGAAAGAG
>ERZ767285.144-NODE-144-length-31099-cov-5.942331_pt1 | contig 31099 bp, 21 predicted proteins | sample MGYA00374953_ERZ767285 | MGnify/ENA primary metagenome ERZ767285 (study PRJEB28947, sample SAMN06267186) | marine metagenome | isolation source: Columbia River Estuary | place: USA:Columbia River Estuary, USA | collected 2013-07-23 ...
CATCTCCGAGTCATCTGCTATCGTAATCACCGACACCGCTACACTTCGTTTCGACAAAAATGACACCTTTGGGAATGCAAATACGGACACATCTTCTTCCATCACCATCAACGCAGGCGGCACCATGGAGTCAGGTGGCTTTTTCACCACCATCCGAGATCTCAACCTCAATGGCGGCACCGTCGCATTGACTGGAGGAGCCAACGCCACTTACCCTGCGCTTGCCCTCAAAGGCACCGTCACCGTTGGCGGATCTCAAGCTTCACAGATCAACATCGTCTCAGGCACCAATAACATGATCAGTATCGGCGACGGCAACCTCGGTGCCACTGTGTTTGATGTGGCAGATGCAACGGGCGACGCTAGCGCGGACCTAACCGTCAACACCGTACTTCAAAACAACAGTCCCGTAGGCGGTAATTCACTCACTAAAACAGGTGCCGGAACCATGGAACTTACCAGTACCAACACCTACACTGGCGGTACGACTCTGAGTGCGGGAACGCTCGTTCTGGGTAATGCATCTGGAGCTGGCACTGGAACAATCACCCAAACAGACGGAACATCCACACTGCGCCTCAACACTACAGGTACGATTGCCAATAACATCAGCCTCTATAATTTGGAGTCTCTGCAAAGTGTCACCCTAAGTGGATCCATTACAGCCAACAACGCCACCTACGACATTGCTTCGGGAACGACTACTGAGATTTCTGGTGCTATTACTGGTAGCGGCGGTACGACCAAAGAAGGATTGGGAACGTTGCTGCTCTCTGGTGATAACACCTATACTGGCAACACCGAGATCAATGCCGGAACACTTTCTCTCAGTAGCTCAACGAGCAACAACAATATCGATGATAGCGTGTCTATCATTATCGGATCAGATGGAACCTTTGATGTCAGCGCGATCACAGCCTCTGGAGGTTTCCAGTTAGCAAATGGCCAGACCTTAGCGGGAACAGGTGATGTGAATGGTGCTACACAAATGACGGCTGGCAGTAATCTTTCAGCCGGAGATGGTGGCGTCGGAACGCTTTCCTTCCTCAGCTCACTCGACGTCGCTAATGCTTCTACAGGCTCACTACTCTTTGACCTTGGCTCAGCCGGCACGGGTGACTTGATCGACGTAACAGGTCAGCTTAGCATCGGCGACGGCCAGCTTGATCTTGATAGTTTCGCATTCACCAACCTAGGTGCGACCAGTGTCACCGGCACTTATACCTGGGACCTGTTCCAGGTCGGTAGCTTTGACTTCACCAGCTTGGGCTCCAATACCACGGATAACATCTTTGGCAGCTACAGTGCTACGCTTGCTATCTCTGGAGGCAATGTGGTGCAGCTCACCATGTTTGTGCCTGAGCCAAGCTCCACCGCACTGCTTGGCCTCGGTGGCCTCATGCTCGCCTTCAGACGCAAGAGATAGTCCTGTGCTGACAGCACCGCGATATCTCGGACCAATGAAATTGCCCGCGTGAAGGTGTCGAGCTGGATGCATAGTTTGCTTCGGCATTCCTATGTCACTTATTTTCTCTGCAATAGAAAGCTAGCATGCTAAGTAAGCCATGCACGATGAGCAAGCTGCCATACCATCACGACTGGAAACCAGAGTTTGAGACGTCGCTTGGGATCCAGGTGAAATGGTTTGGGAGCTGGGGTGAAGATCCAGAATGGGTAGTTGAGCCATCACGTCTCGGCTCGGATCTGATTTGTTTTTTTTATCTCAAAGAGGGTGCGGTGACGGCCGAGATCAACGGGGTGGAGTTGCCGATGAAGCCAGGTGAGATGGTGGTGTGGCGCGGAGGGGATATCTTTTCAGCAAACAACCAGCAACCCGGCCAGCCACAGTCACACTTATCGGCATGCCTGTCGTTAAGCCGCGATGATGCCGCCAACGTGCTGCTGCAGCACGGTTACCAGCGCCACTACAAGCTGAAGCACAGGCAAGCATATGAACAAAGCTTTGAGACTGTGCTGGAGGCGCTGAAAGGCGATAGCCGCTGGCGTAACTTGCATGTTACGACTGCTATTCTTGGTTGGTTGGCCAATCTGCAAGAAGACCTTTGCCCTGATCCTGGCGCCGCCGCGGGCAACCCAAAGACGATTCACCACGTGCATACGGCTCAGGAGTGGATCAGGCAGCGCCTCGGTGAGGAGGTCTCGGTGGCAGACTGGGCTGGAAGTTGTGGGCTGAATGTGGATTACTTTAGCCGCTTGTTTAAATCACACACCGGCATGGGTCCGAAAACCTGGCTGATTGAAGCCCGCTTGCAGAGGGCGGCACGCATGCTGGCCTATCCAGACCGAACGGTTGAGGACATCGCAGAGCGTTGTGGCTACCAGTGCCCATTTCATTTCTCCCGCACGTTTAAGCGTCGCTTTGGGCTACCGCCTGCGGCTTACCGTCGCGTTCGTCAAGTTAGTGGATTTGTTGACCCTTAGATTGGTTGATTGCAGTGTGACAGGGTATTCTTAAGTCTGGGAAAGGTCGGATTTATTCATGATCTGATCATGTGGAAATCATTCCGCTTTTTTCGGCTTGGGCTATAACAAGACATCGAGGTCGGTAAGGCCTCTTGCTGCTAATGAAAATAGAACGTATTGAAACCCACGTCTGCAATGCGCGCATGCGTAATTGGGTCTTTGTCAAAGTCATCACCGATCAACCCGGCCTCTATGGCTGGGGTGAAGCTACTCTCGAATGGCACACCCGCTCAGTGGTTGGCGCTGTCGAGGATATCAGTCAGCTTCTTATCGGCGAGGATCCGCGCCGTATTGAACACCTTTGGCAGATGATGTTCCGCCAGCATTTTTGGCATGGAAATGGTATTGTGCGAGGAACAGCCATCAGTGGTATTGATCTAGCTCTCTGGGATATTCTGGGCAAATTTCACGGAGTGCCAGTGCACCAACTATGGGGTGGGCCGGTTCGCGATCACATTCGGCTATATTGTCACCTCGGTGGTGGGCGGATGGAGGATTTCTATGAAACGGATTGTTCCGATGCCAAGCGCTTCGGAGAGCTTGCGCAGGAGGCGGTGGAGGATGGCTTTACCGCATTCAAATCGATGGCCGTCCCGCCTACGATGCCCCTAGAAGGAACACGTCCCGTGCGTTACGCTGCAGAATGCGTCGAGGCGATGCGTAATGCTGTCGGGCCGGACATTGATATCATGGTGGATTGCCATGCCAGGCCTTCACCGCGTATGGGTCTTCAGTTTGCTAAGGCGCTCGAGCCCTATGATCTCTATTTCTTTGAAGAACCCTGCTGGCCAGAATCCATCGATGACATCGCCCGCATACAAGACGCGGTGAAAACTCCGATTGCCACGGGCGAACGTTTGATCACTCAGCACGCATTTCGCGAGCTTCTGGAGAAGCGTGCCTGTTCTGTCTTGCAGCCTGACATTACTCATTGTGGAGGTCTATCAGAAGCGCGCCGTATTTCTGCCATGGCAGAAGCCTACCGAGTGGCGGTGGCGCCACATAACCCTCAAGGTCCGGTTAGCACTGCAGCATCCATAGAGCTAGGCTTTGCTACACCATCGTATGTTATTTGTGAGAGTGTGCACAATGATGTGCCATGGCGAGATGATGTTGTGCAGGAGGGGTTCAAAGTAGACCCGAAAACTCGCACGGTGACGCCAAACACGCTGCCCGGTCTTGGCGTAGAGCTCGACGAAAAAGAAATCGCCAAGCATCCCTTCCAACAAGAAAAACTGCAGCGTGTGTTTTACCCAGACGGTGCGGTGGGGGATTGGTAGGAAAAAGAAGATCTATTAGAATAGTAAGAATCAATAATAATGAATAATCAACAAACGATAGAATCACTCGCGGGGGTCTTGCCTGTGATCCAGCTGCCATTCCTCACAGATGAGTCCATCGACTGGGACACTTTTTCCTGTGAGATTGACTGGGCCTACGAAAATGGAGCACATGGCATCGTTGCCGCAATGGTCACTGAGATTCTCCGGCTTACGGATGCCGAGCGTGATGAGCTTGCTGTGCGGATGGTCAAATACAATGCCGGCCGAGGCCCAGTTGTGATGAGCATCGGAGACGAGAGTACCGTGCAGGCAGTGCGTCATGCGCGCAGTGCTGCTGAGGCTGGTGTGGATGTACTTATGGCGATTCCTCCGGCAGCATCTCAAGTACTACTACCAGAGAAAATCCGTTACTACGAGGCGATCATAGCAGCAACTGAGCTGCCGGTTATCGTCCAGGATGCCAGTGGTTATGTGGGTGAGCCTTTGCCGATCGAGTCTCAGGCGGATCTTTATACGCGCTTTGGAGATCGCGTCTTGTTTAAGCCAGAGGCTCAGCCTCTTGGGCCGAATTTGAGCAAGCTTCGTGATGCAGGTGGCCCTGGCTTGAAGGTGTTTGAGGGAAGTGGTGGCATTGCCCTGCTCGACTCTTATCGCCGTGGAATCTACGGTACTATGCCGGGTACTGAAATCGTCTGGGCGGTTCGCGCCGAGTGGGATGCGCTTGAGGCCGGAGACCTACAGCGTGCTACTGAGCTCCAAGGTCTCATTGCACCACTTATATCATTACAACAGGGTCTTGATGGTTATTTGAGTGTGGAAAAAATGCTGCTAGAGCGACAGGGTGTTTTTCCGAATCGCATTATCCGCGGCCCAGTCGGGTTTACACTTGATGCGGAGACAGAGGACGAGGCCACGCGGCTCTTTGATCTTCTGCGCGAAGCCTGTTCTAAATAATCGTGATTGAGCACACTCTGTATCCAGGACTGAGGGCGCGCTTCGGCGTTGCTCGTTGGGATATCACGCCCGGGCTGGATGTAAGTGCAAAGAATTGGGGGGCCTCGGAACACTGGTTTGCAAGGGGAGTGCATCGTCCACTCACGGGCACAGCGCTGGTCATTGCAGAAGGCTCTGATGCTCCATTGGTGCTGATCAGTTTGGATCTGGGCTGGTGGCGAGCACGTGCTGATGCTGATCGCTTGAGGTTGGCATTGTGCCAAGCGCTCTCGCTTCCGGAGGAAAATCTTATCGTGCATCTCACTCACACTCATGCAGGTCCACTGTTAGACTCTGAGCCTCCGGCTGAGTCAAACCCAGCGGCGACCGTAGCTTATCTGGGCACACTACGAGATGCTTGTATCACAGGAGCCAAGCAGGCGGTTGATGATTTGCGAGATTCTACCCTCATGTTTCACCGCGGTTCTTGTGGGCTTGCTGTGCACCGCGATTTCCCTGATCCGGATGACCCTAGCCGCTTTCTCGCAGGCTATAATCCTGAGGGAACAGCACAGCAAAAAGCGGATGATGCGCTGCTGGTGGCTCGTGTGTTTGATGAGCAGAATCAAACGCGTGCGACTTTGGTTAACTACGCTTGCCATCCCACTACGCTGGCGTGGGAGAACGATCAGCTGTCACCAGATTTTCCCGGTGCGATGCGTGCGATTGTTGAGGGCGCTACGGATGCTCCTTGTTTGTTTTTGCAGGGGGCCTCTGGCGAGCTTGCGCCCTGTGAGCAGTATGTTGGCGATTCTGCCACCGCAGACCGACACGGCCGCGTGTTGGGCCACGCGGCGATGAGTTTGCTTGAGATGCTGGCACCTGGTATGGGCGACATGGTTTACGATGGCGCGCTTGAGTCCGGCGCTCCTTTGGCCTTGTGGTCACCGTCGAAGGGGGAGGCAGCTACGGATGTTGCTGCGGTAGCACCGTCCATCGACTTACCATTGAAATCAGATCTTCCCAGTCTTGCTGAAATCCAGGCCGAGCTCGCTGAACAATCCTCTGGCTTTGCCTATGAGCGCCTTGTTCGGCAGCTTCGGGTGCGTCAATCGGTGGGAGATGGTAAGGTCTCAAGCGAGAGAATTTGGAGCTGGAAACTCGGAGCGGGTGCGCTGGTCGCGGTTCCCTTTGAGGCCTACTCAGCCCTGCAGCGCAAGCTGCGTGAAGAGCATCCTTATCTCTTCGTGCTCAATCTCGCTAATGGCAATCATGGCTACCTTCCGTCCGAGGCACTTTATCACGACCGCTCCCTTTATGCGGTCTGGCAAACACCCTATGCTGAGGGTTCGCTAGAAGCCGTCACGGAGCTTGCTCAAGAAACACTCAACCATCACTAAGACACTTCATCATGAGCATCGATCTTCAACCTCTGTTAGCACAATCCGAATTTGGCCTTCATTACTGGGATTATCTCGCCATCGGATTGTTTTTTGTGATTCTCTCAGTGATTGGTTACGTAGCCGGACGAGGCGAGCAAGCCAATGCCGAGGAGTATTTTTTAGCTGGCAAAAAATTGCCATGGTATGTCGTCGGAGGCTCATTCATCGCATCCAATATTTCAAGTGATCAGTTCATTGGCTTAGTGGGTGCCGCGATGGTCTATGGTGTCTGCGTTTCACTCTATGAGTGGGCGAATGTTGCGACCTTCTCGATCCTGATCTGGTTCTTTGTGCCCTTTCTGCTGGGGGCGAAGGTGTTCACGACTCCAGAGTATCTTGAAAAGCGCTTTAGCCCTGCGGTGCGCACCGTGTTTGCGGTGGTCACGATCGTTAGTAACATTATCGCATTTCTCGCGGCCGTGCTCTATGGTGGAGCGCTCGCTCTGCACGAGCTCTTCGGCTGGGATTTATGGCCGTCGATCATCGGGCTGGGCATTGTCGCCGGTATTTGGGCGATTTATGGCGGCCTTTCCTCTGTTGCATGGACTGACCTTTTCACGGTGGCTGTCATGCTTGTTGGGGGTGTGGTTGTCACTTATCTTGGAGTTCAAGCGTTAGCGCCAGATGGTGGAGGTGTTATCGAGGGGTTTAATGTTATGCTAGAGCGCAATGCCGCTACCAGCGGGCAGTGGGCTGAGGCGGTGCAGAGCAATACTCAAGAGCTAGCTGGAAAGGAAACCTACAATCGGCTGTCTGTGATTCAGCCGGTAACACACCCGATGACACCGGGCTTTGGTATGATCGGCTTGCTGCTTTCTGTTAGTCTATGGTATAATGTGCTTAACCAGTTCATGATCCAGCGTGTGTTGGGTGCCAAGGATATGTACCACGCTCGTATGGGCATTGTGTTTGCCGGTTGGCTCAAGGTCATTCTTCCTGTTATCGTAATCATTCCTGGTATGGTGCTTTTTGCCATGCATCCTGACATCCTGCTCATTGAACCATGGAATGACGTCAAGCCCGCTGCGGATAAAGGTTATGTAAAACTCATTCAGGATCTTGTGCCCATTGGTGTGCGCGGGTTGTTCCTCGCAGCTCTGTTCGGGGCGATCCAGTCGACGGTGAACAGCGTGTTAAACTCGACTTCCACGATCATCACGTTTGATATTTATCGTCGGTTGTTTCGGCCGCAGTGCAGCGACCGTCAGTTGGTCCGAGTTGGTGTGATTGCATCGATCTTGGTGCTTGCTGTTGCCATTTTCATTGGAGGCTTCATTGATGTTCTTGGGGGTGGTCTGTTCGAATATGTGATCTCACTCTATGTGCTGTTTGCACCTCCTTTTGCCGCAGTCTTTCTGCTGGGTATCCTATGGCGTCGAGTTACTGCTCCAGCCGCATTGGCGACTATTGTTATTGGCATGACAGCAGGCCTTGCTCTGAAGGTTTTCCTAAAAAGTGATGTCGACTACCCGCTATGGTTAGCCTCATTCCCTAATCAAGCATCAATTCTCTACGGTATAAGTATGCTGACTTGCGTGAGTGTCACCTTCTTTACGAAACCACCGAAGCCTGAGCAGGTCACCGATCAGCTTTGTATGAACTGGAAGAAAATGAATATTTTTGAGAACTTAGGAGACAGATGGTACAAGAGCGTCACCTTTTGGTGGTTGGCCTATTCGGTAGTGATTGTGCTACTGATGTTATTTTTCTCGGGTATATTTTTCCCTAGCGTTGGTGCTGAATAAAACTTTAAGTAGAGAGCGAAAATGGAACATACAAAAATAAGTAATGATCAGGTGATAGCGGTGGTGGGTCTAGGGCCACTGGGGCGTGGAATCGCAGCATGTTGCTTATCGCGCGGATTTACCGTGGTCGGTATTGATCGTGAAGAAAAGCATCGCGAGGAACTGAGGAGTTTTCTTCCTGAAGCGGCGGCACATTGCCTTGAGGCTGGTGTCATGGATACGGCTGATGCTACACAATGGGATACTCGCCTGAAATTGTCCGGAGATCTTGCCGCAATTAAGAATGCTGGTTTAGTGATTGAAGCAATTCCTGAAACGCTACCCGCGAAGAAGATTTTGCTTCAGCAAATGGAGCAATTCATCCCTGCGGGCGTCCTCATTGGAAGTAACACCTCTGCGTTTCCAATCACCGAGCTACAAGATGGATGTGTGCATCCAGAGCGGGTTTTTGGCATGCACTGGTCGAGCCATGGTCATGTTACTCGCTTCTTGGAGTTAACTCCCGGTGAAAACACATCTGCCGAGGCCATGAAGCTGGCTGTCAAGTTTGCTGAGCAACTAGGCAAAGAGCCGGCTGTTCTTAAGAAAGATATCCCCGGGTTTCTGTGTAACCGCATTGCTTACGCGATGTATCGCGAGGCTGTTCATCTGCTTGAGTCCGGTGTGGCCGATGCTGAGGCAATCGAAGCATCGTTCAGAAATTCGGTTGGACTATGGGCGCCAATGTGCGGCCCGCTTCGAGTAATGGATGTGATGGGTGGTGGTGCTTTTTATGCTGAGTCTATCAAGGGGGTGTTGCCAACGATGGCGAACTCGACCGAGCTGCAGCCCACGCTACAATCTTTTATCGATCAAGACGCTAAGGGGCCTAAAAACAACATTGGATTCTTTGACTACGATGAAGATGAAGCGGCCAAGTGGGCAGAGCGCTTTACCGCGTCTATTCTCACTACTCGTAAATACCAGGATCAATACATCCCCACCGATGAGTCGGCGGGCGATCAGTCAGCCACGTGATTGGGCCGAGGCACTATGATACCTTTTGGACAACTCGCATCACGGATTTCCGGTCAGCTCGATACGGGTGAAACCCTAGGGCGTCTTTATGCGACGGATGCCTCCGAATATCAGGAGATGCCGGCGGGAGTCGTGTTTCCCGCGAATGATAAAGATCTCGGTGAGATCATTCGCTTCGCCCGGCGCAATAAACTAGGGTTGATTCCTCGTACTGCGGGGACTTCACTTGCCGGCCAGTGTGTTGGCGATGGGTTGGTAGTTGATGTCTCAAGGTACTTTGACCGCACCCTAGGTGTCGATGCCGAGTCCCGCCGGGTACGTGTGCAACCGGGGGTAGTTCGCAATGAGCTCAATGACTTTCTTGAGCCGCACGGGATGTTTTTTGGACCTGAGACATCGACTGCTAATCGCGCGATGATGGGCGGCATGGTCGGTAACAACTCGTGCGGGTCGAACTCTATCGTTTATGGCAGCACGCGTGATCATCTCGTCTCACTGAAGGGTTTTCTTAGCGATGGCAGCGAGGTCACTTTTGAGGCACTCACAGCTGATGAATTCAATGCGAAGTGCAATGGCCCGGACAGCCTAGAGACAAAAATTTACCGAGGTATCAGGACGATGCTGGGTGACTCAGAAAACCGCATTGCCATCACCGAGAACTTTCCCTTGGTCTCGATTCCTCGGCGCAACACCGGCTATGCGCTCGACTTGCTGATGGATGCTGAGGTGCTCGACCAAGAATCTGATAAACCTTTTAATCTTTGCAAACTCATCGCGGGCTCTGAGGGCACCTTGTTTTTTGCAACCGAGATCGAGCTCGATTGCTCGCCGCTACCGCCCGAGCACGCCGCCCTTGTTTGCGGACACTTCAAAAGTGTGGATGAAGCCCTACGCGCCAATCTGCTCGCGCTGCATTATGACCCGAGTGCCAGTGAACTGATTGACCGGCATATCCTCGAGTGCACCAAGTCCAACCTTGCCCAGCAGCGTAATCGCGATTTTGTCGTTGGTGATCCTGGCGCCATCCTAGTTGTTGAAATCCGTCGTGACTGCCGTGAGCAGACCGAAGCTGCGGTGCGTGAGCTGGTAGCTGCTTGGCAGGCTGCGGATCATGGTTATGCTCATCCGATACTGTGGGGAGATGAGGGCAACAAGGTCTGGGAGCTTCGCCGTGCGGGGCAGGGGCTGATGAGTAATGTCGTTGGTGATACCAAACCCAGGGAGAACGTGGAGGACACCGCTGTCGATGTCAGTGATCTTCCTGAGTATATCGCTGAGTTTGATCAATTATTGCGTGAAAAATACGCCATCGAATGCGTCTATTACGCTCATGCTGGTTCGGGTGAGCTACACACCCGGCCGATGTTTGACCTCAAGACGCCCGAAGGGCTGAAGATGTTTCGCGAGGTGGCGACCGACATTGCCCACCTTGTCAAAAAATACCGTGGCTCGCTCAGTGGTGAGCACGGCGACGGCCGCCTGCGTGGTGAGTTCATCCCGCTCATGGTCGGTGAACATTGTTATCAACTGATGCGTGAGCTCAAGGCTTTGTTCGACCCTGAGCAGATTTTCAATCCAGGTAAGATCGTGGATACGCCACCGATGGATACCTCACTGCGTTACAGTCCGGGGCAGGCGACTCCGGAGTATGAAACGGTCTTTGATTTCAGCGATACCATGGGTATCGTTCGTGCTGCTGAGAAATGCAATGGCTCCGGCGACTGCCGCAAAGGGCCGCTTGCCGGTGGCACGATGTGCCCGAGCTACATGGCGACCCGAGAGGAGAAACACACCACCCGTGCCCGCGCCAATATCCTGCGTCAGATGCTCACCAATCCGCGCGATGCGAGCAATCCGTTCGACAGCGAGGAAATCAAGGAAGTCATGGACCTCTGCATGTCTTGTAAGGCCTGTAAATCAGAGTGCCCGTCCAGTGTGGACATGACCAAGCTCAAGGCCGAGTTCCAGCAGCACTACCACGATGCCCATGGCGTGCCGCTGCGCTCCCGTATTATTGCCCACTTTGCTGACAGTGCTCGGTTCGCCTCACTCGCTCCGGGGCTCTATAACGCGATTCTACAAACACCACTGCTGCGCCGCATCGTTAATCGTGTCTTAGGGTTCCACCCCGAGCGCAGCATGCCTAAGCTCAACAAGATCACCCTGCAGCGTTGGTTTGAAAAACGCACACCACTCAAGCCCCTACGTGGTGAGCGCCTCGGCCGGGTGCACCTGTTCTGTGATGAGTTCTCTAATTACAACGACCTCGATGCCGGTATCGCTACCGTCGAGTTGCTTGAGTTATTAGGCTATGAAGTCAAGCTGCCAGATCACGCCGAAAGCGGGCGAGCCTCACTATCCAAGGGGTTGGTTCGCCGTGCTAAGCGCTTTGCCAATGATAACGTGCGTGCACTCGCCAGCATTATTTCTGAAGACGAACCCCTGATCGGTATCGAGCCTTCTGCCATTCTTGGTTTTAGGGATGAGTATCCCATGCTCGTTGATGAGTCACTGCGTGAGCGCTCTCGTGAGCTCGCGCCTCATTGCCTGATGCTTGACGAGTTTATTGCCCGCGAGGCGGATGCCGGCCGCATTGATGCGGATTGCTTTACCCGTGAGCCGCGCACTATCCATGTCCACGGTCACTGCCACCAGAAGGCATTAGCGTCAACCGAGCCGACCTTGCGCATGCTGTCGCTTCCCGAAAACTATAGCGCGCAGGAAATCCCGTCTGGTTGCTGTGGCATGGCTGGTTCATTCGGCTACGAACAGGAGCACTACAAAGTCTCGATGAACGTCGGCTCCCTGGTGCTCTTTCCCCACGTGGAGGACCTCGATGCCGAAACCCTCATCGCCGCTGCGGGTACTAGCTGCCGCCACCAGATCGATGACGGCACAAGTCGCGCTGCCATTCACCCGGCCAGAATTACCCGCGATGCATTGGCCTGATCACTTTCTATTTCCCATTATCCTGCTAATTTACACACCCAACTAACTGACTCATGAAGATCCAAGGTATCCTCACTCCCAACATCGTTCCCTTCCACGAAGATCGCAGCATCAACGAGGGCGAACTACGCCGTTACGTCAGCTGGCTCATCGACAAAGGGGTCAGCGGAATCTACCCAAATGGCAGCACTGGTGAGTTTATTCGGCTCAGTTTCGAGGAGCGCAAGCAGATCGTCAGTATCATCACCGATGAGGCTGCTGGGCGCGTGCCCATCCTCGCGGGAGCAGCAGAGGCCAACATTGACCTGGTGCTTGAGGCTTGTGCCTATTGTGCGGATTTTGGCTGCACCGCGGTCTCTGTGACAGGTCCCTATTATTTCAATGTCTCACAAGAGAGCATCGAGCATTACTTCCGTGAGCTTGCCGCGCGTTCTCCGATCGATATCTTGCTTTATAATATTCCACAATTTTCTAACGAGATTGGCGTGGATATTGTAGAGCGCTTGGCGATGGATTGCCCACGCATCATTGGTATTAAGGACAGCAGTCGTGACATGCCACGCTTCATGAATACGCTCGGCAAGATTAAGCCACAGCGCCCTGACTTTATCTGCCTCACTGGTACTGAGGAAACACTACTGCCCACCCTACTCATGGGTGGTGATGGTGGCACGATTGCCACAAGCGGAGTTGCACCCGAAGCAGTGATGAAGCTCTACCGCGACTGGCAACGAGGCGACCTCGAAGAGGCGAAGCGGGTCCAGTTCAAGATGCTTGAGCTGATCGAAACGATGTTTGCGGCAGGTAATTTCCCCGAAGGTTTCCGTGAGGGAGTCAACTTGCGTGGCTTCAATGCCGGGCGAGCTCGGCAGCCAATGGCCCCAACGGAGATGAAGCATTTTCTTAATATTCGTTCCAAGCTCGCATGTCTGCTTGCTGATTGTGGATTCGATGAGGCTGCCGCTCATTGTGAGAGTGAGAGCTGTGGACAGGCAGCTACCCCTGCATCTGTGACAGGAGTTGATCAACTGGATGTGGAGACCATCGTTCGTGAAGTCTTCGGTAGATTAAATCCAGGCAAATAATCTTTTATTATAGGCTTAAGGACGTTTAAACAAAGGCCTTAAAACAACAACATGCTGATGTAGAGTCAGTTGTGTTTTTTGCCTCGTGTGGTTGCTGACCCAAAAAATGTCGGAAATGTACATGTTTTGGACATTGATAGTACATTCACGAGATTGCAAAAATGTGCAATTATAAGGCGTTCTTACAAATAAGTCATATTAAATATCAATTTTTCTGTAGCAAATCCTTCGATCGCAAGAAGGAGTTATGCATTCAGCCAAAACGCCAAAAGAACAACACATTAAAAACACAATCATAAAGCGCAGAGAACGCTGCCAAAAAAACCATCCATAAATAGAACCACAAAAATAAACCCATGAAAATAACATCACTCATTATTACAGGAATTCTTAGCACAGCATTAAGCGTGTCGGCTGCAGTTGTAGCCACTGAGTCGAAGCAAGGCACGGTATACACGGTATCAAGCACGGACCTTCTAGAGACATCGTCCACGGGGTTTACAGATACACTGGCTTGGCGCTATGCCGATCCTGGAAATCCTACTTTCTTGGCAGACGGGGATGGAGATCTCATTGCTACTCCAAATGTGCATGTCCTAAATGGCACGATCACCTTTGACTTGGATCTTGGTGTATATCTACAGGGTTATGATATTAACTCTATAGACACTTATTCTGGTCACGTTGATGCAGGTCGAACTGATCAAGAATATATTGTTAGCTATTCGACCATTACTGACCCCGGAACGTTTATCACGATCGCCACCATCGCAAAAAATGGAACCAATGTTTATGAGAAATGGTCTATCACTGAAGACACCACCGGAATCCTTGCGACGGGTGTGGCGAAAGTTAAGTTTGATTTTTATTCAGATAATCGACAGCAGAACTCAGGCGTTGGCTACTGGGAACTGGATGTGCTTGGTATCTCTACGGTTCCCGAGCCGTCTTCAGCTGCACTTCTCGGCCTCGGTGCCCTTTCGCTCGCCTTCAGGCGCAAGAGATAATCCTGTAGCCGAAAGAGCACCCCGATGGAGTCGGGGATGTTACGCAGCAAGCGCAGCTAATAAAGGGCAAGCAATATTCATTTATTTTTGGTCCCGTGAGGAACCAAGTGTGTGATCAATGTCTTGGGGTAATAGCCAAGACATTGTTTTTTGCTTGTTAAGGGCTTGAAGCACTTGCCGCTAAATCTTTGCCCGTCCGCGGGTATTGACTGATGACGCTCTGAGATAGGCTCCAAAATAACTTACTTTGGCTCCGCTTTGTTGGTGGTTTTGTTAGTGGTTTTGTTGCGTCTGCAACGCTCGCTGCAGTAGGTGACACTGTCCCAGTTGCGCTCCCATTTTTTACGCCAGGTAAATGGTAAGCCGCAGACGGGGCATACTTTACTTGGCAGGTCAGACTTCTTGCGGTGTTTCATGATGTGGCGCTATTTGAGCGGTGCCTAGGCTGGGATGAGTTTTTTGCATTTCTTCCAAAAGGAAAAAAACGAGGGGTAGTCTCCGCTCACATCAAACATCCATGATCGGGGTTCTTCCGTGCCGAGGTAGTGTAGGTTGGTCGGGTGTTCCTTGTAGATGATGTGTGCGGGATCTACTTGTTGCGTGAGTGATTCAAACTCAGCCACCATTATTTTAATACCGGCGATGTTGTTGGCTAACTGCATGATGAAATCGATGCATTTTTGGCTAACGGGATAGGTTTTAAAAAACGAGGGCTCGAGTAAGAGAACTCTCTGAACTTCTTCGCCAGCGTGCCAATCGGGATCGAGGTTGTAGTAGTTATAGACCAGCGTTTTTTTGTCTCTCTCAAGCTGGATGTCAGCTGTGTCAGTTAGTTTGGTTTGTGAATCAAAATCCGAGACCTCGGCCAAGACCTCTGGTATGGTAAGGGTGCTGAACTGCCCATAGTCAATATCCAGGAAGGTCTGCTTTTGGCTACTGTTGAAGTACTTATTAATGTTGTCCTGATTGGCGTAATATTTTTTGTTGGCATTGCTGCCCGCTACCCACTGCCAGCTTAAGGCATTGCTCGCCCAGTCCCCGTCAAGCAGGTGGTAATACATCCACCGGGCGGGGGTGAGCCAGTGAGATTGGGCGACATTGCAAGCCACCGAGGCGACATACATGCGCATGTGGTTATGCATGTAGCCGTTCTTGTAGAGGTCTCCGATGGCATTATCGATGGCGTTAATGCCCGTGCCGTGATCCACAATGGCGTCACTGATCCCGTGGTTGGATACAGGATCCTGGGCATGTTTAAGGTCCTCATTGATCCTATCTCCCTTGGCGATCCAGATGTTTTGCCAGTAGTCTCTCCAGGCTAATTCTTGCACAAGTTTTTCAATGCGTTGCCAGGGGAGATCTAATGAGAGCAGGTGATCAAAAACTTGCTTGGTTGATATCACCCCACGGGAAATATAAGGGCTTAGGTGAGTCACCGTGCCATCGCTGAAATTACGACTGCGTGCATACTGCACCGGGTTGATTTGCTCGATGCGTTGGTGAATCTTTTTGATCTCAGTGGGGAACATGCTCGTCTTTTGTGGTGCTTATAGATGATCCTATGAGTGCTAAATTGAGTGTCCATAAGATTGTTGTTCATTGGATTGCGTAAGTAAGTTACAAACCCACCGACATGATGAAAAATATTTTAATGACGGGTGCTTGGTTGGGGCTTGCACTCCTGGCAGGCGCACAAGATCGGCTTGATCTATGGCCAGAAGGGAAAATTCCTGATTTCCAGCCCCAGCAGATTGCTGCGACAACCCAAGAGGTTAGAACGCCGGGCTTCAAGGCGGCGGAACATACCATGCCGCATCTCGATTGGTTTGAAGCACCGGCGGAGAAAAACGGTGCATGCATGCTGCTGATTTCCGGTGGCGGTTACAACAACTGCTGTGACACGTGGTGGATTGACAAGGTGGCAAAGAAGTTTACCGAGCTTGGTTATGTATGCGTGAGCTTGACCTACCGCACGCCGCGGCCCCAAGGCTTACCGATTCACCAGAGCGCCTGGCAGGACGGGCAGCGCGCGGTGCGTCTGGTTCGCAACGAGGCGCAGAAACGTGGATTCGATCCGGAGAAGATCGGTGCCTTAGGTTTCTCTGCGGGATCGCATTTGACCGTGCTGCTTGGGACAAGTGCACTGACGCCGGCGTATCAAGCCGTGGACGAGCTTGACCAGACCCCCTGCCACATTAACTGGGCAGTGCCCATCTACACCGCCTACGCGCTCACTGACGGACTCACCGGCCCCAATACCCGCAATGGTGATGCCATCGATGCGCGGCTTTCAGATGTATTCAAATTCGATGCCAAGACCTGCCCGATGGCGCTCTTTCACGGTGGCACGGACAACTACTCGCCAAATGGTGCCACTCAGATCTACCGTCAGCTTCGGCGGATGAAAATCCCGGCTGAGCTCCACCTCTTTGCGGATCGCGGCCACGGCTTCATGGGCGACCCTAAAAAAGGAGAGGCGGGAGCCGCTTACGACCACTGGCTTGATCGCGTATGCGAGTTCATGCGTCAGATGAATTTTGACGGGCGCCTCGGTGCGGTAGTCGAGCTGATGTCTCGCTATCCCAACGACGATGCCCGTGGCGATTACCGCAAAGAACCGATCTGGCCCAATGGCAGGATGCCTGATGTGCAGAAGAATCAGTGCCAGCCCTACCTCGAGTGGCATTTCCCTAAGGAACGCAAAACCAAGGCAATCCAGATCATCTATTCGGGTGGTGCCTACAATGGTAATAACCCGGATGGCTTTGAAGTGGCACCCGCACGGCGTTATCTGAACGAAAAGGGAATGACGGTTGTGACGCTGAAATACCGCACACCTCGTCCTCAGGGGGGCTTGGCCAAGCACACAAGCGCGTGGCAGGATCTGCAACGCACCATCCGGATCGTGCGCAGCAAGGCGGCGAAGGAGGGGCTCGATCCCAAGCGTATCGGCATCATGGGCTCCTCGGCCGGAGGGCACCTAACATTGATGGGTGCTACCAGCTCAAAGCAACGTTCCTCTTGGGCGATCGATGGGCTTCATAAGATTCCCTGCAACGCGCAGTGGGCCGTTGCGATCTATCCGGCCTACGTGCTCACCGACGGTGCGAATGGTGTGAATGCCGGTGGCGGCAACGGGGATGGTGCCAGATTAGTGCCTGAGTTTGCCTTCGATCTAGATACTTGCCCGATGCTGTTTATTCACGGTGATGCGGACGGACATGCGGCGATGAATTCAGTGAAATGCTGGGAGCAACTGCGCCGCATGGGAATCCAGTCCGATCTGCACACGGTGGTCAAAGGCAGTCACTGCTTCCAGGCCAAGGCCGCCCCGGGAACGGGCAGCTATACCTGGCTGGACCGTATTTGGGAGTTCATGAACCACAAGGGGTTTAATAAGTAGATAAATTGACCATGAAATGCTAATGCAGCGAGATGTTGCGTCGCAAGCGCAGCAGTTCTTGGTTCTGCCGCAGACAGCCAGACACCGTCGGCGGCTATGCGCTGATCAGTTCATTTTTAGGATCGATTTAACCCGTGACGCTCTGGTTAAAGACCGCCATCGGAGTCACGGACTGTGCGAGTTGGGGGCCTTCATGTTCCGCCTTTAAAAAGTTCTAGACAAGTATCCCATGATCGGTATTATGTAATACGTAATACGCAAGGCATATTACTTAAGAGCGAATAACAGACTATTAAATACGCCCTATGGCACAATGGATCACACAACTCCGTAAAGGAATTATTGAATACGCGATTCTGCTTCTCCTTGATGCAGAGGAGAATTATGCGCTCAACCTTGTTCGCCGCTTGAACGAGTATCCTTCTTTTCAGGTTTCTGAAAGCACGGTCTACCCGATCCTGGGGCGACTGAAGAAAGAGGGCAAGTTGTCCCTACGAGTCGTCTCTTCCAGCGAAGGACCTCCCCGAAGGTATCTCTCATTATCGGGGAAGGGGCGTGAGCAGCTGCAGCAAATGAAACTAACACTCGAGGGCATCAACCGATCAATAGCCGATATCGAAAACAGTCACAAAGAAGCAAAAAAATGAACTACTCAAAATCAACTCAAAACGAGATTAGTAAGTATCTCAATGCGGTAAGGAAAAATATGCAGCATGCCCCTGCGGAAGAAGTCGACGAAGTCATTTTGCACTTGCAGGAGCAGATCGATGTAGCGCTTGAAGAATCGGGTGATGCATCAAATGAGCCAGATCATATTAGGCGTATTTTATCTACGATGTCCCAACCCGATAGCTTCGCTACATCGAGCAATAAGGAGTCCAAGGGCTTGCAGTGGGGTGTGGTAGCATTATTGGCTGCAGTCGTAAGCTGGGGGTTTAACCTAGGTGCGGTTCCTTATTTCTCTCTCGTCGGTATTGCCTGGTTCTTACTGATTGCTATCGCTGCTGTTGCCACAATAGTCAGCCGGAAGACCGTGCTGGGGAAGCTGGCTATGGCCATCCTGATCTTAGAAGCGGTTTCGTTTCCCATGATACATGGATTAAAAATGGAGCCCAAGGGGGCGAAGCAGTCAACGGAGTTGAGCGAGCCTGGTGAAGGTCAGTCCTCCCCCGACAGCAAAGCCACTTCACCAGAATCGAAGAGGGCAAAGGAGACGAAGCAGTTAACTGAGTTGAGCGAACCTGCAGCCGAAAAAAACCGAACAGACCTCACCAAGCTACAAGGCAAATGGACACGCCAACTGAATAACCAGCACTGGGTCAAAGAAATCGTTGGCGACAAGGAAACCTTTACCATTTTCGTTGATGGTGAAGCTGTTTACGGACACACCCACACAATTAAACTCAGCAAGCGTGGCTCCGTTTGCATTTATGCCACCTCTGCTGGCCAGATAACAATTGGAGAGCGCAAAGGTGAGGCAATGAAGCCTTTCTCATTCATCTATAAGCTCAATGACGACAGCCTGACAGAGAGCCTTGGCTTTTTGGATAAAGCTAACAATCTAAGCGACAGAACCGAGATCGTGACGTGGAAGCGCTCCACGGCCTTGTCGCTTGCTGATCGCGAGCCGGAGCCGGAACCAAAAGGGTCGATCGTGCTCTGGAGAGTCGGCTCTCCTTACGACGGCGACACACCACCTGAGTTGGTGCCGAAGCGTCTTGAGGATCTAATATGGGAGCAGGGCTATGCTGTGACCGTTCGGTCTTTCGCGGCAAAAGACTTTCACAAGGTCCTTTGGGCTGCGGCGGAAAAGAACGAGGAACCCGACATTTTGTATTCTTCTGACTGGGGTATCCTGGGACGCCCACATGATAGTTACACAATGAAAACGAACCATGGTAATTTCACCGGAATCGAGGCCAGAAAAAACATTCGTGAATCACTCATTCATGCGCAGGGATTAAGGGGTAGTGGTACATATTTCCTGTTTAAAACATCGCGCAATCATGCCAAGGCCAGGGCGCTTGCTACTGGCGTGACGGAGCCAGAATTACCCCCCTCCGCCCGAGAAAGTATGCCTGAACTGGCGCCCAACGAGAAAGCTGCTGTTTCCAAACTATGTATCGACGCTTTAACTGATTCAATTACGGGAGACGGCTCAAGCATTAAAGCAATGGCTGACGACTTCGATAGCCTTCCTCTTCGACTCTGGAGCAATAGGGTAAGCGGGGCGAAAGTGGGGGAAGTTAAGGCTCATGGGGTGTCCGGAACTGATCGCCTCGCACTGGGCCTGGTAACAGCGACCGTGGACGTGCCCCGTAAGGGTGCTCGGATGGCAAAACTTGGCCAGGCGACGACACTCTTCATCTTCCGGCGGGAGCATGAGGGTGAGTGGAAGCTGATCGCAACGAGGGGTGTCGGCGGACACGAGCCTTGGATTTGGGATATCCTGAAAAATTTACATAATGCAAAGCCGCAAGAGCAAGAATCCGTCACCATCGAAACACCTAAGCTCTTGTCGCCACCTGATGGTGCGCGGCGGCCACGTGGGCCTCGGATGCAGAGGCCTGATATTGAATGGGTAGGCGGCGGAGATGATGCTGTGAAATATGTTGTGGAGGCTCAGTGGGGATCAAGATCTGATGATCAATGGTATCTGAGTAACTTCGACGTGTTTTCTGAAAAGGCGATCGAGCAAGGCGAGAATGGGGTCATTAAAATGAGGGCTCCCTTTGGAGCTGGGGCGCAACCACACCGCTGGCGGGTCTGGGCAATAGGTCCACACGGAGAAACAGCGTTGAGCCAATGGCGACGCATTGATTTCTCCAATTAAATAGTCAAGTATGGGTGGTTTATTGATTGGTTTAAAAAATAGGTCAATCTAAGATGATCTTCGCTCTCACCTTATCTCAGAAAAAAAATCCAACTACTAACAACAACGTAATGAAAATAAGTTATATAATGAAAGCATATATAAAAGTGCTAATCATCACTCTGGTCGCCTCGGTCTGCATCGGATGCAAATCCAAGATTGACGTGGCGGTAGATGAACAGCTCAGCGAGATTGACTCAAATGTCGAAATCGACGCGAATGACGTAGCCTGGGCAACGGGGTGGACGATCTATAAATGGAAGTTAGGCGCTTTGACGAGCGAACCTGTGCACGCCATCCATTTAGTCGTTATCGGATCGGATGGTGAAGTGAAGCACGAGTCAGAGATCAGAAAAATTCCTATCCAGACGAATCGAGTGCTTGAGCCAGAGAAAACCGTAAAGATCGCGTTTAAGCGAGAAGGGGATTCCGTATCAGTTAATCTCGGCCACGGAGGCGTTAGTTCACGAGAGACGCTGGAGGGTTTATTTGATGGATACGCCTGGACTTCCTCGCCCGACTGGCAGACGGCTGGTGATTTGAAAATTATTGCGTCTGATGGGGGACGGCCACCGGTAGGGCGAAGTTCTAGCACAGCTGAACAAAGGAAAAATCGCGGCAACAAGCTCTACTTACGTTTCGTCACTCGAGGGACAAGCGAAGCCGAAATCACATCAGAATTGGCTCCCGATCAGCAGACTGTCACACCAGCGGAGCTTGCGGCCACTGAGCAAGTGAGACAGAAGCTCAAGCATATCATCATCCCCTATGTTTTTATGAAAGACCTCACTCTGACAGAATGCATGGAATTCTTTCGCACACGTGCTCAAAAATTCGACCCCGAGCCTGATGTGAATCGCAAGGGCGTCAACTTCGTCATTGATGTAAAGCCAGGTGAACCCGACTTGGGCGAACGTAGAGTAAATAGCCTAAATATCGGCGAGGTCTCCCTTGGCGATGCGCTAAAACATGTCTGCACTGCCACAGGAGTCTCTTACAAAGTGGATGGGAATATCGTCGTTATTTATGACGCTCCAAAAAACTAGGCCGAAAGCTAATACCTCGCTAAGGTGAAATAGAGAACCTTTTTGATCGGCGCGGTAGGTAAGGAGAGGGTAGGGGCAGTTGAGGCGGCTGAGCAAAAGTCGGGTTTGCGCATTGATCCAGCGTAGGGATTGCATTGTCGCAAACGACATCCTGCTCTAGGGTCATCAGGTGTTCAGACAAAAATCATTACAGCTACTTGGGGTGACCTTGATGTCATCATTACTCAGCGTGTGGACTTGCAAAGCTGAGGAAATCACCAACGGCACGGACTGGGTGGACACCACCGGCAAAGCGATCTCAGCTCACGAGGGCGAAATCGCCCGCTTTGGTGATACTTTTTATTGGTATGGCAGTAGCTACGCGAACAATCCGAAAGGTCTTTTTCGCATGACGGCCGGCCCGGTGTGGAACGGGATGCGAGTCTATAGCTCCAAGGATCTCAAGAACTGGACGTACAAGGGTGTATGTCTACCACGACCTGAAAGTGGTTTTGGCAAGGTGGGCGCCACGGGGAGAGGGCATGTCATCTACAATGAGAAGACCAAGAAATATGTGATGTGGTATCGTTGGTTTGTAGCCATGCCCGCATCGTTTCTCTGTGTCGCCACAGCCGACCATCCGGAAGGTCCATTCACCCCACACGGGCCACGGCAGATGGGGACTTCCACGGGTTTTGGCTCGGACATGAATGTGTTCCAGGATGAGGATGGCAAGGCTTACGTCATCTACTGTGATCATAACGCACCGGGTGCCAAGCCTGAGTCAGCTGGAGGCTGGCGCTACGCCATCCGCATTGATAGCCTCAGTGATGACTATTTAACCAGCAACAGGGAAGGGGTTCTCGTTTTTGATCGAGGCTGCGAGGCACCTGCCATGGTCAAGCATCGGGGCAAGTACATCGCCGTCGCCTCTGGTGTGCATGGCTGGGCTGGCTCAGATACCAAGTGCGCCACTGCAGACAGCCCACTAGGAACATGGACTAAGCAGGCCGACATTAGTGAGCAGAGGACCTGGAGCTCCCAAGTCAGTGATCTCATTTACCTCAAGGAATCCGACATCGTGATGGCACTCTGTGACCAGTGGTGGATCCCTGAACGGGCCGATATCGACAAGTCACGCTATCTTTTCCTGCCACTGGATATCGATGCGAAAACAGGCCGGCTGAAGATGGAATACCGTGAGAAGTGGGATCCGCTGCAGCCAGCAAAATGAGTTGTCAGAGTGCATCTAAAAAGACCATGAGGAAATCATTGGTAAGTGCTGTGCTCTTTACTGGCGACCTGGCTTAGGCATGGGCCCGCCGTCTTGGCAGGGGGTGATTGAAGCATCCTAAAAAATGAGGATGCGGCGTTTGAAACAATAAGGGTGTGCCCGCGTATCATTAAGTGTATTTATATCGATACAGGGTCTTCGTTATTTCGACCTACATAGCCAACTCGTTTCAACATGCCCATTATTCTTCCACCGATCACTCGTCGTCAATTCATCCAGCGCTCGCTCGCTTTTGGTGGTACGGCGATCATGGCGCCTCATGCCTTGGCCGCCGCAGATCGTAAAGGTGCTGGCTTGGATCAGAGCCGAGTGGCTTTGTTGGCCGATACCCATATCAGTGCAGATTCATCGCAACGCTACCCGGGGACGAAGTGGCCTGGCACGCCCGTCAAGGAGGAGGATCATGAATGGGTAAACATGGCGGATTGCCTTACCGAAGCAGCCAAGAGCGTTCTCGCGCTGAACCCAAGACCCGCTCACCTGATCGTCAACGGCGACTGTGCACTCAGTAATGGTAAAGAATCTGAATACAAAGAGTTCCTCAGACTGGTGGAGCCGATTCGTGCTGCGGGCATCACCGTTCATGTGACGATTGGCAATCACGACAATCGTGAGAACCTGTGGAAATTACTTCCGTTTCTCAAGAGAGAGCAGATGGGCGTTCAGGCGGGTGTGATTGAGCTGCCGCATGCGAACCTCGTCCTCTTGGATTCAGGGAAAAGGGGAGTCTTGGGAGAAGAACAGCTGGACTGGCTCGCCAAAGAACTCGATCAACGAACTGATAAGCCAGCCCTCGTTTTTGGCCACTTCAACCCATATCCCAACCGAGGCATACGCCCCAACAAAGGCATGCGTGATGGGGCATCCCTGCTGAAACTACTTGCCGAACGAAAACATGCCAGAGGCTATTTCTATGGCCACACCCATGAGTGGCAGTATGATCAAAGGGATCATCTCCATCTCATTAACCAACCAGCCGTCAGCTACTATTTTGGCAAAGGCCATGCCCATGGCTGGGTCGACATGAAGCTCAGTGAAACAACTGCTGAGCTCGAGTTGCAATGCATCGACCCCAAGCATAAGCAGCATAGAGAGCAGAGACAGGTCACCTTGAAGTGAAATTATTCTCCGTCATCGTAGCGAAGATTGCCTTGGTGCTTCTGTCAGTGTCTATGGCGGATGCCGAGCAGCTCTCTGCGACGCAGATCGAATTTTTCGAAAATAAGATTCGCCCGATCCTTGCGGAGAATTGTTACGACTGCCACAACAGTGTTGACAAGAAGAAGGGCGATATGGCGCTCGACTACAGGGCGGCACTGCTGGAAGCCGATATTATCGTGCCCGGAAAACCGGCCGAGAGCCTGCTGATCAAAGCCATCCGGCACGCGGAAGATGTCGAGCCGATGCCTTCGAAATCGCCGAAACTAGCGAATGCCATCGTCGAGAATTTTGAAGAATGGATTCGTATGGGTGCACCGGACCCACGGCTTAAGAAACCCACCAAGGAGGAAATGGAGGGCCAGGTCGACTGGGAACAGATACGCGAAAAACGCAAGGAGTGGTGGTCATTCCAGCCGATCATAAAAGCCACCCCGCCAGAAGCCAGTCATCCGGAGTGGAACCGCAGCGCAATCGACCGTTTCGTCTACGCCAAGCTCAAGGCCAATGGCCTGCAGCCGCAATCCGCCGCCTCAGCGCACACCCTGGTGCGCCGTCTCCACCTCATTCTCACCGGACTACCGCCGAAACCGGAAGTCGTCGATGCCTTCGTTGCAGATCCCAGCGAGGCGGCTTATGAAAAGCTCGTCGACCAGCTGATTGCATCAAAACACTACGGCGAGCGCTGGGGACGCTACTGGATGGACTGGTTCCGCTACGCTGAATCCTATGGTAGCGAGGGCGATCCGGACGTTCCCTACGCGACGCAGTATCGCGACTACGTCATACGCGCGATCAACGCCGACGTTCCCTATGATCAACTCATCCACGAGCACCTCGCCGGTGACCTGCTTGAAAAACCTCGCATCAACCAAAAGCTCGGCCTCAATGAGTCGGCCATCGGTCCCGCCCACCTTCGCATGGTGCCGCATGGCTATGGTGTTACCAATGCTTACGACGAACAAATCACCTTCACTGACAATCAGGTCGATGTAGTTTCCAAAGCCATCCTTGGAGTCACCGTGTCGTGTGCGCGCTGTCATAACCATAAGTTTGATCCGATCAGCCAAAAGGATTTCTACAAGTTCTACGGCATTATGGTCAGCAGCCGCCCGGCCATCGTGAATATCGATTCACCGGAATTGCAGGAGCTGCACAAAAAAGAAATCACCACACTCAAGCAGGAACTCCGCAAGCAGTTTGGCATGCATTGGCTCTCACAGATCGATGCGACTATTGCGAAATTGGAGAACGCTAAACTAGAGCAAGTCACCGACAACGATCCGCTCGGCGCATGGGCTAAATTGAAAAATGCCAAACCGGGAAGCGTCGCGACACAACTGCAGGCGATGCGTAAAGACTATGAAGAAGGCACGGCGCAAAATGAAAAAGCCAAAACAAACGCTACCTTCTACGCCGACTTACGCGACCAGAAGAGTTACGACAAGTGGTTCAAAAGCGGTAACGGGCTTGGCTCCGAGGTCAGTCCTGCTGGTTCGTTTGCGCTAGCGGCAGACGGCGAAAAAGCCTTCACTGGCATCTACCCGGCTGGTATCTATTCCCACCTGATCTCCGATAAGCACAACGGCTTCCTCAGCTCCGTTTTCCACCTCGCCAAGGGAGAGCGCAACTCGATCCGCGCGATGGGCTCAGGCTCATTCGCCCGCTTCCCCATACGTAGCTATCCTCTCACTTATGGCGGCTTGCACCCCTCACCCGGACTCAAACCACAACGCAACTGGGTGAACCTCAACAAATACAAATACTGGAACGGCGAAAAAGGATACTACCAGATCAGCACAGGTGCCGATAGCACTTCCCAGAAAAGCGATGGGCCAGAACGCTCGTGGTTTGGTGTGTTTGAAGTTTACGCCGGGAATGATTCAATGCTCGAACTCGGCGCACCGATCGTCGCTCTTCCCGGTAAGCTCGATGCCATCACCGATCGTGAGGCCTTACTCGATTACTACCGCAAGTCGTTAAAAGCAGCGGTCACAAACTGGATCAGCGGCTCCTTGATCGATGATCAAGCACAATTGATCCATGCTTTTGTTAGCCGAGGTCTCCTTCCGAACGAGATCTCAGATCTGCCACCCCATCTAAAAGCCGGTATCGAGAACTACCGCAAACTCGAAGCAGCGATCCGTAAACCAGTGCGATCCGTCGGCGTCGTCGAAGCTGAGCCCTGGGACCAGCCCTTACTTGATCGCGGTGACTACAAGAAAGAAAAAGATCCCGTCGAGCGCGGGTTTCTCGAGGTGTTCCCAAGTAAGCCTTACAAGTCCGGTAGCGGGCGCAGCCAGCTGGCAGGGGACATGATGCATCAGCAAAATACACTGACACCACGCGTCATCGTCAATCGCCTGTGGCATCACACATTTGGTAGCGGCATCGTCGCCTCGGCTGACAACTTCGGGCGGCTTGGTAAAGAACCGACGCACCCGGAATTACTCGACTACCTCGCCAGCGATCTGCGTGACAACGCTTGGTCGATGAAGCACACGATCAAACAGCTGGTGATGAGCCGCACCTTCCGCTCCGCCAGCAGCGCACCAGAGAGCAGTGCGCAGAAGGATCCCTCCAATCTTTATCTAGCCCATTACACACCGCGTCGCCTTGATGCCGAGGCGATTCTGGACACCATTCGCTTCGTCGCCGGCAACGACATCGAGCAGCGTGCTGTCTACACCAGGGCAAAGCGCAACTCGCTCAACCCATTTCTGAAAACCTTCAACTACCCGATTCCTATAAGTACTGTGGGTGTGCGTAATCTCACCAACGTTCCCGCCCAGGCACTGACGCTGATGAACGGGCAGCTTACCAAGCAATCCGCAATCCAGTGGAGCCAGCGCCTGATGGGGATCCCGCAGCTGAAAACTGATGAAGAAAAAATTCAGGCTGTTTTCAAACAGGCTTACTCCCGCGCGGCAAGACCTGAAGAGCTTGCCGCCTGCCTGAGCTATCTCGCTGGTGATGCCGATGATCCGCTCTTCCAAATCACGCACGCTATCTTAAACTCTAAAGAACTGATTTATGTACACTAGCAGCCAAAATCGCCGAGACTTTCTGAAGCTCACATCTAAGGGGGTCAGTGGGCTAGCACTCTCCAGCCTGCTCAATGGCAACACTGCTACGGCAGCTGAGATCACCCGCCACCACAAACCAAAGGCCAAGTCAGTGATCCTGCTCTACATGTCTGGAGGAGTTTCTCATGTTGATTCGTTTGATCCGAAACCGCTGCTCAATAAGCTCCACGGAAAACCGATGCCGGTCACACTTGAACGCACCCAGTTCGATGCCAATGGCGATATCATGGCTTCACCGTGGGAGAGTAAACCCTACGGAGAATCTGGTCTTGAGATGACCAATATGTTTCCGAAGATCGCCGAGTGTGCAGACGACCTCGCAATTTGCCGCTCCATGACTGCCAAGTTCAGCGAACATGCGCAGGCGAATTTTTTCATGCACAGCGGCTTCCCTTTTCTCGGCTACCCGAGCGTGGGCTCCTGGGTCACCTACGGCCTTGGCAGCGTGAACCAAAACCTCCCTGGCTACGTCGTGCTGCAGTCACAGCGCGCCAAAACTCCACACGGGGGCGTCAGTATGTTCGGTAACGCGTTTCTCCCCGCCACCACTCAGGGGTCGATTTTCAACATCTCGAACGATCAGGCTGTGCCACACATCAACCCGGCGATGCTTAAAGTCGAACAGCGACGCGCCCTCGATTTTATTGGCAAACTCGACCGGGGTTTCGCTGACCGGATCGCTGCCAAAGATGCTGTGATCGCCTCGATCAAAAACGCAGAGACCGCCTACCTCATGCAGGAGGCCGTTCCGGAACTCACCGACATTAGCAAAGAGAGCGATGCCACCAAGGAAATGTATGGCGTTCATAGCAAGAACGAGCACAAGGCCGAATACGCGCGCCAGTGCCTTATGGCGCGCCGCCTCGTCGAGCGCGGTGTGCGCTTCGTCGAGCTCTCCTGCGCCAGCGTCGGTATCGGTGCTGGTGGCGCTGGTAACCCCTGGGACCAGCATGGCGATCTCAAGGAAGGCCACGGTGCGATGGCCGAGCAAGTCGATGGTCCGATCGCCGCACTACTTGCCGACCTCAAGCAACGCGGTTTGCTTGACGAAACACTGGTGGTTTTCACGGGTGAATTTGGGCGCACTCCATTCTCACAAGGGTCTAATGGCCGCGACCACGACCCGTTCGGTTTCAGCCTATGGATGGCTGGCGGTGGCATGAAAGGTGGCACCGTGCACGGCTCGACGGATGAATTTGGCTACAAGGCACTCGAAAATGTTTCTACCGTTTATGACCTCTGGGCGACCGTCCTGCACCAGCTCGGTATCGATCATGAGAAACTTACCTACCGCTGGAGCGGTCGTGACCTGCGGCTCACAGACGTGCACGGCCACGTGTGGAAGGACCTCATAAGCTAATCGTATTCAATAGGCCGGAAATGGAAGCCTTGTTCTACCCGCCAGATGCAGTCACCCTTGAGCACCTCAACCATCATATTTAAAAGAAAGAAGAAATTCTAATACCTGATAACCAACATGTTCATCAAAATGAAATCACTCCCAGTCATCGTTGCGCAGATTAGCTTGGTGCTTCTGTCAGCATCTATGGCGGATGCCAAGCAGGCTAACTCTAAGCCACTGAATTACCTCATTCTATTGGCGGATGACATCAGTGCGGCCACGCTGGGGTGTTACGGAGCACTCAACCCGCATACCTCGCCCCAGATTGACAAGTTAGCTTCGGAGGGCATTCGCTTTACCAACATGTTTGTTTCCGAAGCCATGTGCGCTCCAGCCAGAGCGGAATTGTATACCGGACTTCAACCGGAGCGCAATGGATGCAACCGGAATCACCTGCCGACCAACAAAGGCACAAAAAGTGTGGTGCATTACTTGGAAAAGTTGAACTACCGAGTTGGCTTAGCGGGTAAGAGGCATTTTTCTCCCGCGTCGGTTTATCCCTTTGAAGGGGTAAAGGGATTTGAACCCAAGTGCGCTACCCGTGACCCTCATCCAGATAACTGGGAGGATGCGGAAAAGTTCATGACGCGTGATCGTGACGAGCCGTTCTGCCTCTTTATCTGCTCAGTCCATGCCCATGCGCCCTGGAATGCAGGTGACTCCTCATTGTGGGAACTGGATGACTTGAAGCTGCCAGATCACATGGTGGATAACAAAACCACGCGGCATTACTACCGTGAAATGTTAGCCGAGGTCAGGCTCTTTGATGATCAGGTTGGCAAGGCAGTTGCGATGCTCAAAAAACACAAGCTTGATGAAAATACGGTTCTGATTGTTTTAGATGAAAACGGCGTTGGCATGCCTGGTGGCAAATGGACGACCTATGATTGGGGTGTCCGCTCTGCCTGTGTGATGAAGTGGCCAAAATCCTATCAAGCGAAGTTCAAGACAGACGCAATCGCACAATACTGCGACATCCTGCCAACCATGATCGATGCCGCAGGTGGTGAAGTGCCGGAAAATATAGACGGCAAAAGCCTGCTGCCAGTAGTCAAAGGTGAAACCCAAGAGCATCGAGAGCATGCCTATTTCCTGTTTAACAATCGTGATGACAAAAAAAAGGGTCCGCACTTTTCCAGCCGTGCGGTGACCGATGGCCAGTATAAGCTCATCTGGAATCTAACACCGAAAAACATGTACGGCATTGCGGCAGTGAGTGGCATCGATTTCGGTAAGCACAACAAAGGCTCAGACGTTCCTAAGATCTACGGGTCTTGGTTAGACTCAATGAAAGAGGGGGGCGCGCATGCCGCCAAGATGATTAAGCGCTACCGATTACGACCAGAGTATCAACTCTTTGACCTAAACAAAGACCGCTGGGAGATGAATAACCTGGCAGAAAATCCTGAGCTAAAAGCTAAGCTAGAACAGCTCAAAGCTTCCATCTCTGCATGGATGAAGCAGCAGGGAGATGATGGGCACCTCACGGGAGAAGGCATCAAATATGCAGAGACAGAATTTGCAAAATAGAAACCATAAAAAAACGAAAATGAGAAACATAACATTATTATCCCTCGCTGTTACCTGCTTGTGCGCAGCGATACCCTGCCTTGCCGCTACTAAGTCTAACAAGCCCATTCCGGTTCGTGTTGCTTCCTATAATGTCGAGTTCGGCAAAAACGCGAGCCCCGAACAGATTGGTAAGATGTTCAAACCCTACAAGCTGGACATCATCGGCTTTGACGAAGTGCCAGATGGCGATTGGACGGCACGTGTCGGCAAGGTGCTGGGGATGAAACACAGCTATGTGGGCAAGATCTCATCGGCTAATCACAAGGATAAATACAAATCGATACTCAGCAGGACACCCCTAGAGGGCACCGAAGAATATGAACTCACGAGCAAGAGCCGCGGCTGGAATCCCGCATCGGTCGTTAGAGCCGTGACGAAGATTGACGGGGTGCCACTCGCCTTTTACTCGCTGCATATCTGTAAATCGAAGAAAAAGGTGGGCGGCCATGCGCATCGCCTTGCAACCACCATTTTACCTAAGGAGTCAACCGAGCGAGTAATCGTCGTCGGGGACTTCAACAACAACATTGGCGACGCGGCCATGAACACGATCGAGAAAGCTGGCTTTATATCCACATGGAGCGACCTGAAGATCGACGTCTCCAAGGAGTTTACCTACAACGCCTTGGACCCCAAAAATAGCCTTGGGGTGATCGATCACATTTTATACAACACCTCGGCTAAAGCCAAGGTGACAGAGGGAGGTATTATCGAACTCAAGAAGCCTCTCTCTGACCACAAACCCATCTGGGCGGAGATCGTATTCCCTCGATAAGGTAAGAAGGTGACCGCCTGCCGCTGGTGGCGGAATGGTGAATAGAGAATAGTGAATGTTGAATTCCAGCAGGATGCGCTCACTTGCAACTCGAAATCTCAACTCGAACTGCCGCATCGCGGCATCCCTCATCGCCAAAGGCTTGCTCTTTCACTTGCTTTCATTTCTCGGGCTGAGTCGGTTTAAGGACACCCTTGCGGTAAGCCTCACCAATGGCGGCGGGGGCGTTGGCGACATCGAGTTTTTCGTAGATGTGTTTGATGTGGTAGGCCACCGTGGTGATGCTGACGCCGAGGCGCTGCGCGATTTCTTTTTGCAACAGTCCTTCGCTTAGCAGGATGAGCACCTCCGTCTCACGTTCTGATAGGGCTTTGCCGATTGTCTGCACGGCTGGCTGATTGCGAAGTTGGTTCATCAGATAGCGGGCGATCTCGGGGGTGAGGGCCGAGCCTCCAGAGACAACGTTTCTGATTCCATCAAGGATTTGATTGAGAGTGGATGATTTCAGCAAGTAGCCTGAGGCACCTTCGTTCAGGGCTCGGCGCACCTGGGTATCTTTGTCAGACT
>ERZ767285.149-NODE-149-length-30216-cov-5.203126_pt1 | contig 30216 bp, 14 predicted proteins | sample MGYA00374953_ERZ767285 | MGnify/ENA primary metagenome ERZ767285 (study PRJEB28947, sample SAMN06267186) | marine metagenome | isolation source: Columbia River Estuary | place: USA:Columbia River Estuary, USA | collected 2013-07-23 ...
TGGGAGATGCTGCGGCAGCGGGAACCGGTGCTATCACGCTCTCGGGTGGCACCTTGGAGATAGCTGCTAACATTGCCAATGACATTTCCGCCGCGGGCAGCACGACCATTGTCAATAATACCGGCACGTTACAATTGTCTGGTGGATCTGTTACGGGAACTGGAACGCTGGCCTTTAGTGTTGCCAATCAAACCAGATTATTTTCGGATCTGAGCGGTTTTTCCGGCACGATCTCACACGACAACGATGCAGGGGGCCAACTACGGCTTTGGAATCAGCCCGCGGATTTGAGTGGCACTAAAATTGTAACCAGTGGTGGAACTAGCGGTGGTGGTCTTCTGTTTATCAACAGCGGCAACGATCATACAATTGGCGAACTTTCCGGAACTGGTGGCACGATACTTATGAGGGGGGGTAATGGTCTGACCTTAACTGTCGATCAAAGCACGGACACTACCTACAGCGGTTTGTTGCAAGATGGCGATGCTAATAGAATAGGTACCCTTGTTAAAGATGGTACTGGATCGCTCACATTAGATGGCGTCAACACTTACTCCGGCGGCACGACCCTAAATGAGGGGCATTTGCACCTAGGTGCGATCGGTGCTGCGGGAACAGGTACCTTGACCCTCTCAGGTGGCACCTTGACCGGGCTTGGCATCAACACACAACAGACGAACGATATTTTTGTTGCCGACGGAACGACCACACAGATATACAGCGAGGGAGGAGACAATCGCTATGGCGGAGAAATCACGGGCACCGGCACCTTGAGCTTTGGCGGTGTTGCAGACAGCGCTTCAATGCGTATCTATGCCAACGGGGCGGGTCTGTCAGGATTCTCGGGCACCATCGCTCACGATAACGTTAATGGTGGCAACAATCTGTTTCTTGAATCCGGTAATGGCTCCCTGACAACAGGAGCCAAGATCTTTACCAGCGGAGATACCTCCACTAACAGGGTTCTTCGTTTTCGAGGTAATTGGGAGATTGGTGAGCTCTCCGGTACTGGGGGCAAAATTATCGGATGGAACGATTCCAGTTTAACTGTGAACCAAAGCACGGACACCACCTACAGTGGCTTATTGGCAGACAACGATGTCGATCGTAAACTCGTGCTGATCAAAGATGGCGCCGGAACACTTACACTCGACTTTGATAACACCTACACAGGTACCACCACCGTCGACACCGGCACACTCATCATCGATGGTATTCAGTCTTCTGCAACAGGAGCGATGACTATTAATGTTAATGGAACCCTCGGTGGTAGCGGCACGATCGGTGCTAGCCTGTTAACCGTCAACGGCGTCATTGCCCCCGGCAACTCACCCGGCACACTAACTACTGGTAGTCAGCTATGGAACATCGGCGGCTCTTACCTCTGGGAAATCAATAATAGTGCAGGAATCAAAGGTGTAGATGAGGGCTGGGATTGGCTCGATATCGATGGAACGCTCGATCTCACTAATCTCGGCACAGGTGGATTCACCATCGACATTGATTCCCTCTCACTGGCCAACAGCATCGGTGACGCGGCTGGCTTTGAGAGCTGGAGCAAAGGAGACGGGCTGGTTGATTACAGCTTCATCATAGCGACTTTTGATAGCCTTACCGACGATTATTTTGATGCGGGCGACTTCATCCTAGACTCAAGCGGCTTCTCCAACGGCCCGTCATGGGATTGGCAGATCAAGCTCAGTGGGTCTGACCTCGTCCTTGAAGCCTACGCCGTCCCCGAGCCAAGCTCAACCGCTCTGCTCGGACTCGGTGGACTCGCCCTCGCTCTGCGCCGCCGCAGGTAAGGCAAGTCGAGTCGATGCCGTTACATTTGGTAATTCTAAGTATCGCAGATGTCATTCATGATCAAAATGCCTCTGGGGAACACTTCTCAGGGGTGTTTTGTGTTTGGTTTACTAGGCAAGTTTGGCATCCTTGTAGAATGTCTGTTTTTTACTGTTAAATTAAGGAGCTAAGATACTTATTAGAGATAATGCGAGAAGAGGATGACAACAACGATACCGAGCCCTCTCAGGACGAGAGAACGGAGGAGTTTTTGCATTTGCTCAACAAGCATGAGCGCACCCTTTCTGTTTATGTGACTGGGCTGGTCCAGCCGCTTCAAGATGCGCAAGACATTCTCCAGGATGGCAAGATTGTGATGTGGCGCAACTTCGGCAATTTCACTGAGGGGACGAACTTCCTTGCTTGGGCACGCAAGATATTGCTGCATCAGATTTTTGCCTATCGCAGACGGGCCAAAAAGCATCAGCACGCGGAATTCAATGAGGACATCCTGCTCATGCTGGATGCTGAGATGGACTCCGAGATGCTGGAGAAAAAATGGATCAACCGTGAGCGTGCGCTTAAAAACTGTCTCGCTAAGTTGAAACCCGAACATCGTAAAATCATGGAGATGCGCTATCGTGATGAGGTATCGATTGAGAAGATATCTGGGACCTCGGGGCGGAGTGATACCGCCGTTTATCAGTTGCTCTTCAGGATACGCAAGGCACTTTTTGATTGTGTGAAAATGGAGCTGGATGAGAATAAAACCTAAGCATTGCAGTAAGTAAATTGAACATGAAACACGAACCGTCATCAGAGCTTTTGGAATACGCCAGCGCGTATGTAGACCAGAGGCTTGGTGCGCAGCAGCTGGCTGCTCTTGAGGAGATCTTACGCAATGATGCCGGGGCGCGCAGGATTTTTGCGCAGTTTCTCCATGACCATGCTGCTCTACAATGGCACTACATTGACACCGGTACCACTTCCCAGGATGTGCTTGGCTGGCTTGAGCAAGATGGAGAGGCACAAAGGTCTCAAAAGCAGGGGATGTCTAGAATGGCATGGGTGGCAATGGCCGCCTGTTTGTTGATCGGTTTGGTAGTGTCCTGGTTCGTTTCGCCGGGCTGGCATGAGGACTCCGCGGAGCAGCAGGCACAAGTCAAAGCGGAGGTTCAAGCAGAGGCCAAGGCACAGGGCATCGCGGAGACCAAAGCAGAGGCCATCGCAGAAACCAAGTCCACAGCCGCCTATCTGATCCGCAAGGAGGGAAACATCCTCCTCAATGGCGCACCCTTGGGGGCTGCCGATACCAGTCTTAAGCCAGGTGATACTCTCGTACTTGAGCAGGGGCTGCTGGAGCTGGTTTTCCGTGAGACCGATGTGCACGTCATCGCGGTGCCACCACTCAAGATGACGGTGGTCAGTAATACTGCGCTCAAGCTGGACAGCGGTGAGCTTAAGCTGCACGTGCCGCCGCAAGGGGTAGGCTTTGAGGTGGAGACCCAAGAACGTAAGATCATCGACCTGGGCACCAGCTTTGTGGTTAGTACGTATTCTCAGCAATCACAGGTCTTATCACAGGTTTTAGTACTCGATGGCAAGATTCTGGTGGAGGATACCCCGGGTGGTGAGCAACTGGCCTTGGAGAAGGGGGAGGTCGCCAGCTTTACTAAGGGCAGTAGGCTGGAGGTCAAACACCGAATGCTTGAGGGGCTCCCGGATTTTTCCGCCCCAATGCCGCAAGCGGTTACCAAGGACAGCCTGCGAGGTCGCTTTTTTTCATTTGGTCGCGATACCAAGCTATCTGCGAGGACCTTCCCCCTGGTGGACCACCTGGGAGCGCAGTTCATCCCTTTGGTAGAAGGTGGATTTAATGATGAGGTTGCATTAGCTGGTCTGCAAGAGGGGCACACGCTCGCCTTTAACGGCATTGCCGGGGCCCACGGCAAATTGGCCGACTACGCTCGCTCAGATGATGCCAGCCACTATAAGTCTTGGGTGATGTGGTATCAGGGTAAGGTTAAGGCACCCAAGCCAGGCCGTTACCGTTTCTGGGGGTATGCGGATAACTACCTGCTGGTGGCAATTAATGGCAAGCCTGTGTTCAACGGCTCCCGTTTTGATACCGCGCTGCGTGAGGAGCTTGCGGTCAAGAGTGAGCGGCATCCAGCGTTTCCGTGTTTTAACGCCAAGGCGGGCATTGCCTCTGGTGAGTGGATCGAGCTTGGTGACGAGCCCGTGCGCATCGATATCCTGTTTGGTGAAATGGGTAACCGATACACCTCGGGTATTTTACAGATTGAACGTGAGGGGGATCAGTATCCGCACTCTTACTGGGGTCAGCCCCAATGGCCACTGTTTCTAACACAGAAGCCTAGCGAGCACCGTGCAGCTGACTTCAAGCGCCTCAACAACTACCTTGAAAACAGCTTGCGAGGATCGTTCTCCATTCCGGAGAATGCCATTTGGCAGGTTATCGAGTAAGGTTCAGCTTAAACCCCGCGTATCACTTCTTAGTATCATTTCGTGCCTATCTGCTGCGCAAATTCCTCATCATTTTTTTCTTATTTTTTATTCTCATCACTCATCCCCCATCAATACTACACATGCATAAAAAACACATCTGCGCCCTTTCCTTTGCCCTACTTAGCATGCTTACAGGTCACGGGCATGCACAGCCCATGCCGCATGTTCCCGCAGACCACTTTGTCGTGCCCGATGGCTTTGAGGTCACCCTCTGGGCGAATTCGCCACTGTTCTATAACCCGACCAATATGGATGTCGATGCCCAGGGCAGAGTGTGGGTGGCCGAGGGCCGCAACTACCGGATCTTCAGAAACGAGGGTAAGGGCTTCAAGCAGGTGCCGGAGGGAGACCGCATCATGGTGCTCACAGACAGCAATGGAGATGGTAAGGCGGACAAGAGCCATGTTTTTGTTCAGGACCCGGAGCTGATCGCTCCTTTAGGTGTAGCGGTGATTGATAATCAGGTGGTGGTTTCCCAGCCGCCCAATTTGCTTGTTTATACGGATGTCAACCGCGATGCGGTCTTTGATGCTAAGGTGGATAAGAAGGAAGCGCTGCTAACAGGCTTCGGTGGTCAGGATCATGACCACAGCCTGCACGCCGTGACCACCGGCCCAAGTGGCCAGTGGTACTTCAACGCCGGTAATGCTGGTAGCCACATTGTTACCGATAAAGACGGCTGGACGCTGCGCGTCGGCAGTGTTTACAAGGGGGGTGCTCCATCAGTGACTGATGAGGGTCCTAACCAAGGTGGCAAGCCGGGTCTTAAAAGTGATGACGGTCACATCTATGTGGGGGCGGTGGTCATGCGCATCAATCCGGATGGCACGGGTCTGAGGGTGGTCGGGCACAACATGCGCAATAGCTACGAGGAGACGGTAAACTCGTTTGGTGATGTCTATCAGAACGATAATGATGACCCGCCTGCCTGCCGCACGACCTGGCTGATGGAGTATGGTAACCTCGGTTTTGCTTCTGACGACGGCGCGCGCAAGTGGCAGACCGAGCGCCGCCCCGGTCAAGCTGCTCCGATTGCCGAGTGGCGTCAGGAAGACCCCGGCACGATCCCTGCGGGTGATGTCTACGGTAATGGTTCACCAACGGGTATTTGCTTTTATGAAAACGGGGCACTTGGGGAAGACTACCGTGGCCTGCTGCTCTCCGGTGAGGCGGCGCGTAATGTGATCTTCGGATATTTGCCGAAGCCAGACGGTGCTGGCTTTACCATGGATCGCTTTGACTTTTTCCGCTCCAAGCGGGCGGATGAATTTCCCGAAGGGCAGGGCGATAAGGCAAGCCTTGCTACTCAGTTCCGCCCATCGGATGTCTGTGTCGGCCCGGATGGTGCCATTTATGTGGCTGATTGGTTTGACCCAGGTGTGGGTGGCCACAGCATGAAGGATCTGGACCACGCTGCGGCTATTTACCGCATCACCCGCAAGGGAGATAACCCGCGCCCATCGAAGTATGATATCAATACCGTCGAGGGCCAGATCGCATCACTAAAAAGCCCAGCTAACAACGTCCGTGATGCGGGTTTTACTCGGCTGAAGGCCGCAGGGGAGAAGTCACTATCTGCAGTGAAAACCCTACTGGATGATCCTAACGAATACATCCAGGCGCGTGCGGTCTGGCTGCTCGCCCAGCTTGGTGACAATGGCATCGCGGAGGTGGAAAAGATACTCAGCCATGATGACGCACAGATGCGTATCGCTGCCTTCCGCGCCCTTCGTTTTGTCGAGCACAAGCTACTTGAGCATGCCACAACCCTTGCCAAGGATCCGTCCATCGCCGTGCGCCGTGAGGTCGCTCTTGCCTTGCGTAATTTCTCACTCGAAGACACCCAGGACATCATCTTGACTCTGGCCTCCCAGTATAAAGGTGATGACCGCTGGTATCTCGAAGCGATCGGAACGGCTAGCACCAATAAAGAGGCGGCAATCTATTCGATGCTCGATAAGGAGCTTGGTAATGAAGACCCGCTTCAGTGGAGCAAGGCATTTACCAAGCTCGCCTGGCGCTTGCACCCTGCCGCCAGTGTAGAGGGCTTCAAGGCCCGCGCGCTTTCCGTTAAGATTCCGCTTGCTGATCGTAAAGACGCCCTAACAGCTCTCGGCTTCATTCCGGATGAGGCAGCTGCCATGGCCATGGTTGCCGTGGCTGAAGCTGGCCCGGACGATACCAAAACCCTTGCCCAGTGGTGGCTGCAGAACCGCAGCCAGCATGTCTGGAAAAGCTATGCCAGCCAGATGAAGGGTTTGAATAAAAAACCGAATGCTCTCAAGGCAAACCAAGACTACAAGGTGCCGGTTGACGGCCCGGAGATCACCAATCTTGATGTCCAAGAAGTCGTCGCTCTCAAGGGAGATGTGGCACGTGGCCAGATGTCTATTGCGCGCTGCTACATGTGCCACCAGGTCAATGGCACTGGGGTGGAGTTTGGCCCTGCTCTCGACCAGTGGGGACTGGGTCGCTCAGTGGAAGCAATCGCTACCGCAATTATTCATCCCAATGAGGGCATTGCCCACGGTTTTGAAGGTACGCAATATGTCACCAAGGACGGCCACACCCTGCAGGGTTTCACTCTCTTTGCCGGTGGTTCCGTCATTCTCAAGGTCATGGGGGGAGGGGAGGTTTCCTTCAGCCGTAACCTTGTTAAAAGTAGTGAGCCACTCGAAAAGTCATTGATGATGTCCGCTGGTCAGCTTGGCCTGGCGAATCAGGACGTCGCAGACATCGCTGCCTACCTCAAAGCAGGAGCGCCGGTGAATCCCCAAGCCACCCCAGTGAGCACTCCAGCTAATACCCCTGCTAAGCCTGCTGCTAAGGAAGCCAAGCCACAAGCTAAACCGAAGCAGACAAAAAAGAAACAAGGGCGAGCTAACAGCACCGATCCTCTGATCAATCCCTTTGCCAACCCGACTGATGACTCCACCCTGCCACGGGTGCTGATCATCGGAGACTCGATTTCGATTGGTTACACCACCATGGTTCGCAAAAATCTGGCGGGCAAAGCCAACGTCCACCGCGTCGATGGCAACTGCCGCTGGTCGGCTTATGGCGATGAACAGATGAATAACTGGCTTGGTGATGGTAACTGGGACGTGATCCACTTCAACTTCGGCCTGTGGGACTGGTATGGCTGGTCCCAGGATAAAAAATCCACACCGGAGTCCTATGCTGAAAGCTTGGAGAGCATCGTCGCCAAGATGAAAGCAAAGACAAGCAAAGCTAAAGGAGGCAAGGGAGCCAAGCTGATTTTCGCCACCACTACTCCACCTTGCTCAGGCCCTGAGAAAAAAGTGAAAATCATCGTTTCTGACGAGCGCGCCAAGCAGTTTAGAGATGCTGCTCTTGCTGTGATGCGAAAGCACGGGGTTGAAATCAATGATCTCTATGGCCTGATTGACAAAAAACGTGTCCAGTATTTGCAGGGGCCCGACAACGTGCACTATCATAACGAAGGTAAAGGTCTGCAGGCGAAGCAAGTTGCTGAAGCGATTCAAAAAAACCTACCCGCTGCATCCGGGAAGGCCATACAACCAGCTAACAAAGCTGCCAAAAAACCTGTCAAATTCGATCTCAATGACCGCAAGGCAGGTCTCACTTACGAGAACGCGCCCAAGATCGAGTGGGGTGATACCACCGGCAAAAAACGCATCCTTTTCATCGCCGGAAGCACGACCCACCGCCACGGTATTCACGAGTACAAGGCGGGTTCACTGCTGCTCGCCAAGGCACTCAATGAAAGTGGTCTGCCTGTGGTAGCTAAAGTTCACTGGTTCAACTGGCCGGAGGAACAGTCCTGCTTGGAGGGCGTGGACACCATCATCGTCTACGCAGATGCCGGAGGTAACTACGGTGATAAATACGCGGTACTTGATGAGAAATACAAGCAAGGCACGGCGCTCATGTTCATGCACTACGGTGTGCACCCTACCGTGGAAGTCGGGGAGAAATATTACAACAAGTGGATGGGCGGTTACTTCGCCGATGCCTTCTCCGTGAACCCAAGCTGGATTGCCGATATGGTGCCCAAGGATGGTCATCCCGTTGCCCGCGGCCTGAGTGGCTCGATTAAGGCCTTTGATGAGTTCTACTGGAATCTCAGTTTTGATAAGAGCTGCAAGGACTGCTACCCACTCGTTACCGCTACTCCTACACCGGAAAACATGGTCACTTATGGCAGCTCCAAATTCTGGAATAAGGACGCGGCGGACAAGCTGGGCACTGCCCAATCCCTAATCTGGTGTCGTGACCCCGAGAACGCACCGCGTGGTGCAGGCTTTGTCGGTGGCCACTTCCACCGCAACTGGGCGATTGATGACTACCGCAAGCTGATCCTCAACACCATCGCCTGGGTGAGCAAGGTAGAGGTTCCCAAGAGCGGTATAATATCCGAATCAATCACTCAGGAAATACTCAACCAGAACCTGAACCGGCCGGAGTGGCCAGAGCAGGTCGAGCTACCCACCCCTGACTTACTTACCCAGCCAGGAGGTAAGGTGCCTGAGCTCGGCCCTGACGGACGCGCGGTGCAAAAACGCAAGAAGCCTGCCAAGAAAAAGTAGGTCACGGCATGGGTGGCTGTGACTGGTTCAGAAGCGGCCACGTGGCTCAAGACTCAAAATATGGTCAGTCAGTAAGGCTCTTTGTTCACCTAGAATGTTCTCCTGCAATATTCTTACAGGAGAGGGACACAGAATGAAACCAAACGAATCAAATCAAACGAATCAAAAGTGCCTTAAACGCTCAGCAACGCCCTCTCTGTTTTTTGTCGCTATCGAATCTTAATTCTAATCTTAAACTCATAAATCTAACGATGAAAACCAACACTGGGCTCGCGCTATTTGCAGCAACACTCCCCCTCGGATCTGTGCTCGCCAATCCTGCTGCTCCTGCTGCTCCTGCCGAAGAAACAAGTTCGAAGGGTAATCACCATATCAATGCCAGCGGAACTCCAAGGCCCAACATCGTGCACATCATGATCGACGACCTCGGCTGGCAGGATATCGCGGCGCATAAGATAGATGGCAAACCCGTCTATGATACACCCCACATGGACCGCATGACCAAGGACGGTCGCCGCTTTACCCAGGCATACTCGCCAGCTCCCACCTGCGCTCCATCACGGGTTTCTTTTCTGCGTGGCCAATACCCAACGAACACCGGCGTCTATCACGTCATGGGCGGCAGTCTTCCCCGGCCATGGAGGCCCGAGACCAACATGATCTCGCCCTACTACGCTTACGGCTTACCCGACAGTGAGCCCACCATCGCCGATGTTCTCGGCAAGGCCGGTTACTTTACCGGACACATCGCCAAATGGCACGCCGGAGGAAAGCATGCCGGCTATCCGTTCCCGCTTGATCAGGGTTTCCACTTTGGCTTCAGCGAGAAAGATGGCCGTCACAAGTACTATAACGACGAAGACCTCTGGAATCCCAATGAGCAAAAGAAAAACACCTTCTTTGGTTCCTGGTCGGCGATGAAACCCGATCGTCTCACCGGCTTTGCCACCGCTGCAGAAGATGACCGCTACCAGCTTGATGAAAACGGGCGCCCCTTTGATAAACCACAGGACATGGCTCTGGGCTTCATCAAGAAGCACAGCGACAAACCCTTCTTCCTCAACTACGCGCCCTACTTCGTCCACGGCCCGATCCAGACGCGGGACAAGGCAAGGTTTGAAAAATACCTGAAGAAAATGGGCCTCGAGTTTCCCGCAGACCCGGATTTCCTGCGTGATCGATCAGGAGGTAAAAACTACGGCCACACGAATCCCTACTATGCCAGCATGGTGGATACTGTGGACTATTTTGTCGGCCAAATCATCACGCTGCTTGAGGAAACCGATGACCCCCGCAATCCCGGCCACAAACTCATCGAGAATACTTACGTCATTCTCGACTCAGACAACGGGGGTGTTCTTCCCTACACGGACAATTCACCCCTCCAAGGAGGTAAGCAAAACACCTATGAGGGAGGGGTACGCATTCCCTTCCTTGTGCTCGGACCCGGTGTGCCGGCCGGTACGCAATGCCATACACCTATCTCTATCGTCGACCTTTTTCCCACCTTCATGCAGATCGCTGGAGCCAAAGAGGACCCCTCCCTTGAGCTGGACGGCTGCAATATCCATGACCACCTCCACGGCGCGCAAAAAGCTACCATCTTGCCAGACGGCAGCGAGCGTAAGGCCATCTTCTGGCACTTCCCTATGGACAGCCAGATGAGTGTGGCCATGCGCAAGGGCCCATGGAAGCTGGTCAAAAACTACGGAGTTAAAGGAGGCGGCAACCACAAGCCAACCCTTGAGCTCTACCAAATCTACGATGAAGCCGGAGCTCCCAAGGACCTCAGTGAGGAAACCGACGTCAGTGTCCAGTATCCCGAGGTGCATCAGTCGATGAAGGCAGAGATGCTTGCCTACCTCAAAGACCACAAGGCTCCCGAGCCCTATCGTAACCCGGCTGGAATCGATGTCACTGAGGCTGAAGCCGCCGCTATTGCCAAGGTCACCAATACGGCATCACATCAGGACAAGGTGTCGATCAGCTTTGAAACAGGCGAGGGCAAACACAAGATTACCGAGGTGCTGTTCTTCTACACTCTCAACCCAAAGCCCTTTGATTCCACTGGAGGTCACCGTGAGGAATGGTTCCAAATGGAAGTCGAAGTGGGCGATGGTGAAGCCGAGGCAAGCATGCCTCCCGGTGCTACCCACGGGGTTTTTGTCCTGCGTGACGAAAAGAACTTCTGGATCCCCTCCGAGCCACTTGTCTCGGTCAAAGAAAAAGATCATAAGCACAACAGCTCGCTGCTCGAAAACGGCTACGCTTGGAAGCCGGGCCTGCACGCTCTCGTCAAGCTTGGCTACGAAGCGCGGGCTTCTGCCAAGGCAACACAGTTGATAATTCCTAAGTTAGAAAAAGCCATTGCCCATGCAATCAGGCTTCTATCAGATGAAGGCACTTCTGCTGATGCTTTCGCCACAGGGATTCGTGACCTAAGGAAAGCCATCCGTAATCTCAAGGGTGTCCCACAGGCAAAGCACCCCGCACTCAACCGCTTCCCTACTGAGCCTCTTTTCTAGGAAATAAATTTCCCCTAAGGACGTTATTACTAACAATTACCACATAACCTAACAAATATTAATCATGAAAAAATGGATACTCACCTCGATCATATCGTCTTCGATCGTTCTCGTTGCAACAGCAAACGAGTCGGAAAAAAAGGCCGAATACCTTGCCAACAAGAAAAAAAACATCGAGTCTCGTGGCAATAAGTATGATGAGAAGCAGTGGAGTGATCACTTTGATGCGCAGGATCTTAATAAAGACGGTGCGCTGAGCGCTGAGGAAAAGACCGCTTACAAGGCCTCGCAAAAAGCTTCAAAGAATACGGCAAAGAAGGCACCCAAAAAAGATTCAAAACAGAGAACGCCTAAACTCACTGCCACTGTCGTAACACCACTAGCAACAGCAAAACTCCCAGCGATTGACCCTGTCAACACACTCTGGTTTCAGCAACCTGCCGACAGTTTCACCCAGTCACTTGTCATTGGTAATGGCCGTCTCGGCGCCATGGTTTACGGAGACCCCACTCAAGAACAAATCGTTCTCAACGACAAGTCCCTCTGGTCCGGCTCCAAGATTGAACACGACATCGCCGGCGGTCACGTCAACCTCCCTCAAATCCGCAAACACCTCGCCGCCGAGGAATTCGACGAAGCAAAAAAACTCATGAGAGGAGCCTTCAAGGTGAACCATGGCCCTGCCTATGGACAGGGCATCTCCCCCTTCGGACGCTATCAAACCCTTGGAAAACTCCACCTCTCCTTCGCAGACACAAAAGAACCCATCACTGACTATCATCGCCAGTTAGACCTCAGCACTGGACTAGGAACGGTCAGTTACAAGCGAGGCGAACAGGCGTTCACCCGTCAGCACTTCGTCTCTGCCCCGGACCAAGTCTTCGTCACCCGTCTCACGGGCACACAAAAATTCACGATCTCCATGGACCGCCCGGAGAGATTTAAAACGGAAGCCGTGAATAACAACGAACTCGTCATCTCAGGGCACCTCAATGACGGCTTTGAAAAAGACGGCATGCACTACGTCGGCCGCCTCCGCGTCATCGCTCCGAAAGGCAGCGTCAAAGCAGAAGGCAACACGCTCAACGTTGACGCCAAGGGAGACGTTATCCTCCTCTTTGCCGCCGCGACAGACTACCAAGGTATCGCAGGACGCGCCACCGCCGACCCCCTCGCCGCCACGACCGCTGATCTCGACAAGGTATCTAACAAATCATTTGATCAACTCCTCTCCGCGCAACAAGCAGACCACCAACAATACTACAAACGCGTCAGCATCAAACTGCCCACTACCGAGAATAGTGCATGCGCCACAGACGTCCGCCTCAAGAAATACGCAGAAGGTGGTGAAGATCCTGCCCTTGCAGCCCTCTTCTTTAACATGGGGCGCTACCTCATCATCTCCTCCTCCCGCCCAGGAGAACTCCCTGCCAACCTTCAAGGAGTTTGGGCAGAGGAAGTCCACACCATGTGGAATGGAGACTACCACTTCAACATCAATACCCAAATGAACTACTGGCTCACCATGCCATGTAATCTCATCGAGATGAATGAACCCATGATCAACTTCATCGACTCACTCGTAGAACCCGGCACCAAAACCGCCAAAGCCTACTACAACACTCGGGGCTGGATCGCCCACCGTCTCACGAATGTCTGGGGCTACACCTCACCAGCAGGAATGGACATCGGTGGCGCCGCTTGGCTCTGCGAACACCTCTGGGAGCAATACGCATTTACGATGGACAAAGACTTCCTCAAAAAAGTCTACCCCATCATGAAATCCAGCTGTGAGTTCTACATCGACAACCTCTACGAGGAGCCCGAAAACAAATGGCTCGTCACCGGCCCCTCCGCCTCACCAGAAACAGGCTTCCTCCTACCTGACGGAAAAGGTCAAAGTGGCATCTGTGCTGGCCCGACCATTGATCTCCAGCAACTCCGTGAACTTTTCGGCAATACCACCCAAGCCGCAGAAATCCTCGGCCTGGATGAAGACCTCCGCGAACAACTTGCTGAGATGCGTCCCCGTATCGCCCCCAACCAAATCGACTCCGAAGGCCGCCTCCAAGAATGGCTTAAACCCTACGAAACCCGCGAGCCCGGCCACCGCCACGTCTCCCCCCTCTATGGTCTCTATCCCTATTACGAAATCACCCCAGAAGACACCCCTGAGATGGCTAAGGCCGCACAAGCCCTCCTCGAACAACGCGGCGTCGCCCAAAGCACCGGCTGGTCCAACGCATGGAAAATCAACCTCTGGGCCCGCCTGCATAATCCAGAACAAACAAGTGCCTTCATCCGCCAAATGCTCAGTGACAACGCCTTCGATAACCTCCTCAGCCGCTTCCGCCCTGAGCGGGAAGGAGGAAAGAAGAATCTCTTCCAGATCGAGGCGAACCTTGGTTACACCTCAGGTGTAGCGGAAATGCTGCTCCAATCCCACCCCACTGGCGGCGACCTCGACGCCAAGCCTCTCATTCGCATTTTACCTGCCCTCCCCAAAAACTGGCCATCCGGTAAAGTCACCGGCCTACGCGCACGCGGTGGCATCGAGCTGGACATTGAGTGGAAAGATGGTGAGTTGGTTGATTGTGAACTTCGCGCGGATCATGACATTCCATTGCTGAAAGTCCGCTACGATGGCACAACCATGGACTTGAGTCTAAAAGCCGGGAAGCCCACCAAAGCCTTTGCTTCGAAGGATGCGGAGTAAGGTATTATAACCCATAAAAGCCACATGAAATTTCGCATTCTCTCGCTCATCCTCATTTACTATGCACTATTTACCATTCACCATTCGGCTGCTGCTAAGCAGCCGAACATCATTTATATCCTGTTGGATGAGTGGGGATATTTTGAATGGTCGAAGATGGGGCATCCCATCTTAGATACGCCAAATATCGATCAACTAGCCTCCGAAGGAATGCGCTTCACTCAGTTTTTGGCTGGAGCCAATGTCTGTGCCCCGACGCGTAGCACCCTTATGACCGGCCAACATACCGGGCATACCACCGTCCGGGGCCCAGGTTGCCTGCGCGCAGATGATGTGACCATAGCCAACAATCTAAAAGACGCCGGCTATGCAACCGGTGGCTTCGGCAAGTGGGGGCTGGGTGAGCCCGGTACTACAGGGATACCGGAGAAGCATGGCTTTGATACATTCTTCGGCTACTACAATCAGAAACATGCCCACACCTATTATCCAAACTACCTTATCCGCAACAGCAAGAAGGTGCCGCTGGAGGGGAACACCGGCAACGCTCTCGCGGGCAAAATAAATTCGCATGATCTGATCTATGCCGACAGCCTTAAATTTATTCGCGAGAATAAAGATCGCCCCTTCTTTGCCTATCTCCCTTGGACTCCCCCTCATGGTTTCTGGGGAATGCCTTTGGATGATCCTGCCTGGCAGAAATACAAGGACAAGCAGTGGGATGCTGCCAACGAGAAGGGTGAACAGGACGCGCAAATGTACGCTGCCATGGTGGAAATGGTCGATCGCCAGATAGGTGAAATCATTGCCCTGCTGAAGGAGTTAAAGATCGACGACAATACGATCATTTTTGTATCTGGCGATAACGGTGGGCGTACTTATTTCGCAAACGAAAATCATCCGCATGGTTTCCTCGCACCCAACCTGAACCCTAAAACCGGCGAGAGATTCCGGGGCGGCAAAGGCGATTTCTATGAGGGAGGTATCAGGACTCCCTTTATCGTTCGCTGGCCAGGTAAAATAAAAGCCGGTTCGGTTTCCGACCACTTGGGCTACTTCCCGGATGTTATGCCCACAATCGCAGAAATCACGGGAGCAATACCACGAAAAGACAGCGACGGTATATCCATTGTGCCGACCTTGCTCGGGGCAGAGAAGGCTGGGCGCAAGCAGGAACAGCATGAGTATCTATATTGGGAAAGCAAGAAGAGCATTGCTCTGCGCATGAATAACTGGAAAGCGATTAAGCCTTCCAACAAGGCGCCCTTTGAGCTCTATGATTTGAGCAAGGATATCGAAGAACTCCACGATGTAGCAGCCCAATACCCTGAGATCATTGAGAAGATGAAAAAGTATGCAAAGCAGGCTCACACCCCCGTTCGTGTGGGTAAGGTTCTCGATGCATCATTAGGATTCAAGGGACACAATAAAAACTAAAAAGAGCATACAACCATGAGATTCAAAAAAACAATATGTGCGGGACTGTTATCATCCATGTTGATTCCTGCGGCATTTGCCGGAGATCAACCCAAGACGGTAATCCCTGCAAAATCAGGTCTGAGGAAATTCTCAAAGCTACACGAAGAGAAGCTTGCGGAGGCAAAAGCCGGCCCGGTCGACTGGGTCATGATTGGTGACTCGATGACTCACGCTTGGGGTAGAGATTATAAAGGTACGTTCGCGGGCAGTCATCTGCTGAACCTTGGCTTTCCCGGAGATGGCACTGAGCATGTTCTGTGGCGCATTCAGCATGGCGCACTTGACGGGATCTCGCCCAAGTTGGTGACGCTCTTGATCGGCACCAATAATTTAAGACCCGCTAAAGGAGAGCATACTCCGGACAAGCCCAGGGATGTTTTTGCTGGGATCCAGGCTATCGTGGCCGAAGTGCGTACGCGTCTGCCGGAGTCGAAACTGATGGTTTTCTCTGTCTTTCCCCGCGGTCCACAGGCCGCGAATGACCGGGTGATGGCGATCAATGCCATGCTGCCGCAACTGACCGATAACGAGCATGTGTTTCATGTGGATCTGAATGCCACGTTTCTCGATCATCAAGATCAGCAGATTGAAGCCTATTATAGCAAAGACGGGGTGCATTTGATCCCTGCCGGATACGCAGCCTGGGCCCAAGCGCTGCAACCATTGTTGGAGAAAGAGGGTCTGAAAATTAATCCAGATGTTCCAGCGAGCCGAGTGAACAGAAAAGGCAGAAAGAAATAAGCTGAGCCCGGCACTGGCTTCAGCAAGTCAGCTTGCGCTGGCCACGAAAACAGCAAAAGGAAAACAATGAATAAACACACGCTGTTAATTTTAGCATTGGCTATTGGGGCTTTGCTTGTTGGCTCAAATACTTTTGCGTCTGAAGCTAAGGCCGCACCGTCATTGAAAGGACTGCAACCCAACATCATCCTCGTCTTAACGGATGACCAGGGCATGGGGGACCTCTCCTGCATGGGCAACACGATCCTCAAGACGCCTCATATCGATGCGCTCTACGAGAAGGCGACGCGCTTCACGGATTTTCAGGTGAGCCCGACCTGTGCGCCAACACGCGCCGCCATCATGAGTGGGCGGTTCCCGTTTGAGGTTGGCGTTAGCCACACCCTGATGCAGCGCGAGCGTCTGGCACCCAAGGTGGTGACTTTTCCCGAAGCCTTGCAGAAGGCTGGTTACAAAACCGCTTTGTTTGGCAAATGGCATCTGGGCGATGAAGAAGAATACCTGCCGCAGAACCGGGGCTTTAATGAGGTCCTGATGCACGGCGCCGGAGGCATTGGCCAATACAGCTTTGGTGACTTTGAGGCGAATGCTGAGGACAAGTACTTCGACAATGTGTTTCTGCACAATGACACGGTGGTGAAAACCAAGGGCTTTTGCACCGATGTGTTTTTCAAGGCGGCCTTGTCATGGATGAGAAAGCAATCCAGCACCGATGATCCTTTTTTCGCTTATATCTCGCTCAACGCACCGCACGGGCCCTTGATCGCTCCCGAGAAATACAAAAAGCGATTTCTCGATGAGGGTTACAGCGAGCCCACGGCAGCACGCTACGGCATGATCGAGAATATCGATGACAACATGGGCGTGCTGATCAAGAAGCTTACGGAATGGAAGCTGTTGGAGAATACCTTGGTCATTTTCATGACGGACAATGGCATGGCGATGAAAGCCATTGGTAAAAAAGGGCTCAAGGAAAGGCTCATGGCGCACAACGCCGGGCTCAGAGGCCACAAGGATACCAACTGGGAAGGGGGAACCCGTGTACCGAGCTTTTGGTGCTGGCAAGGGGTGATAGCTGAGGGTGTGGATATCCCTGCCTTGACCGCCCATATTGATCTTTACCGCACCTTTTGCGAGATCGCGGGAGCTGACGTTCCCGACAGCGAGCTGCCGCCGACCGGGCGCTCGATGACCCCCTTGCTGAAAAACCCGAATGCTGAGTGGTCCGACCGCTCCCTGTTTTCTCACCGTGGCCGATGGGGTGGCGGCGGACGCGGTAAAAAAACGCGTGAGCTGGCCAAGTATTACGGGGCATCGGTGCGCACCGCGCGCTGGCGCCTGGTCTATGAGATGGATGGCGAGGGCCCCTGGCTGAGTGACATCTCCAAGGACCGGGGTGAGAGTAAGAACCTCATTGAGGAATTTCCGGAAGTTGCCCAGAAACTCAAAGCCGACTTTGACCGCTGGTGGGATTCCACGGAGGCCCTTCTGGTCAATGAAGGTCTTCCACGTCTACGCCCGGGGGAGTATCCCTTGCACAAGCGCTATGTAAAGCAGCTCAAAGAAAAGGGGATGCCTGACTGGGAGTCAGAGCCGTTAGAACAAAAAGCGGGTGATCAATCCAGTATCGTAGCGCCCACTGGCTGGGAAGGTAAGAAGTCAGACTGGAATGGATTTCAAAAGGTGGCTTTCAAGGTGGATGGGGAATCCTGTTTTGTCGTGCTCCCTAACAAGGATGTGGAGGGGAAGCCATGGGTTTGGCGTGCACGTTTTCCCAAGTATCACCCGGAAGTGGACCTCCTTCTGCTCGAGCGGGGTTTTCACGTGGCATATATCAAGACGGACGACATGCTTGGCAGCCCGGCTGCCCTCGAGCACTGGGACGCCTTTTATGCGTTCATGACGCAGGAGAAAGGGCTGGCCAAGAAAGTAGCCCTTGAGGCCGTGAGCCGTGGCGGGCTGTTTGCCTACCGATGGGCGGCGCAAAATCCCGATTCTGTCGCTTGCATCTACGCGGATGTACCGGTCTGTGATTTCAAGAGCTGGCCTCTGGGGCAAGGGAGTGGTGTGGGCGATCAGAAGGCATGGCAGAATCTGCTCAACCAATACGGATTCACTGAGCAGCAGGCACTCGCATACCGGGAGAACCCGGTCGATGTTCTCAGCCCCATAGCGAAGGCCAAGATACCCTTGCTGCATTTGATAAGCAGGAATGATCAGGTGGTTCCCGCAGAAGAAAACACCGATCTGTTAGCCGAGCGATATCGTGAAATGGGAGGGTCCATAGAAATCATCGAGGTCAAGGAAGCCTCCAGAGCAAAAGGACATCATTTTGATCATCCCGATCCTAAGCGAGTTGCTGATTTTATTGTGAAACATACGCAACGAGAAAATCGTATGGAAAAAGAAACATCGACAAGAAAAGGCAAGGCTAAGTAACTTAATTTACGCGGCCATTCACTGAGCTGCAACTGTCGCTACATAACAAATTCTATGACTATGAAATTCCGCATTGTTTCGCTTATCCTCGTTCAATGTTCGCTATTCACTTTTCACTCTGTGGTTGCTGAGCAGCGGACGACCAAAGGAAGTGCAAGCCCCGAGTCGCAGGGCAAGCGCTCTCAAGCGGCCGAGGGCTCGCAGGGCAAGCTTTCTCCTCCTAACATCATCTACATCATGCTCGATGAGTGGGGCTACTTTGAATGGTCTGCGATGGGTCATCCTATCCTGGAAACTCCCAATATTGACAAGCTCGCTGCCGAGGGCATGCGCTTCACCCAGTTTCTCGCCGGTGCCAATGTCTGCGGGCCCACGCGAAGCACCCTCATGACGGGTCAGCATCTCGGCCACACCACCGTCCGGGCCAACGCAGGTGGCACTCCCCTCAATGCAGAAGACATTACCATAGCGAATATTCTCCAGGATGTAGGCTACGCGACTGGTGGCTTTGGTAAGTGGGGTCTCGGAGACGTGGGCACAACGGGCGTTCCTGAGAAGCATGGTTTTGATAGCTTTTTTGGTTACTACCACCAAGGTCACGCGCACACTTTTTATCCAGAGTATCTGGTGCGTAACAGTGAAAAGATACCACTCAAAGGTAACACTGGTGACTTCCTAACAGGGGAGACATTTTCCCATACGCTGATTCATGAAGAGGGTTTGAAGTTTATGCGTCAGAATGCTGGCGGGCCCTTCTTTGCCTATTTGGCGTGGACACCACCTCACGGTTTATGGGCGATGCCGGAGGACGAGCCCGCTTGGCAGAAATACAAAGATAAAAGCTGGGGAGGTAAAAACCAACGGGGAAAACAGGACGCGGAGATGTATGCTGCCATGATCGAGATGGTGGACCGTCAGCTTGGTGAGATTATGGCGCTGCTCAAAGAATTGAACATCGATGACAATACCATCGTAATTCTCTGCGGTGACAACGGTGGGCAGCCTTATTTTGAAAACAAAAAACACCCACACGGGGTCCTTGCTCCCAACCTGAACCCGAAAACAGGTGAACGCTTCCGTGGCGGTAAAGGCAATTTTTATGAAGGAGGGCTGAGGATTCCCTTCATCGCTCACTGGCCGGAGAAAATCAAAGCGGGCTCGGTTTCTGAGCATCTCGGCTACTTCCCGGATGTTATGGCTACCCTAGCAGAGATTACGGGTGCAACTCCGCGCAAGGATTGCGACGGCATCTCGATCGCACCGACCTTGCTCGGCGAGCAACAAGCTGGGCGCAAGCAGGAACAGCACAAGTATCTGTATTGGGAGGGTAAGGGGAGCATCGCCGTCCGCATCAACAACTGGAAGGCGATTAAGCCCAACAAAAATGCACCCTTTGAGCTTTATAATCTTAGTAAGGATATCCAAGAGCTTGACGATGTGGCAGCGCAACACCCAGAGGTTCTTGAGCAAGTCAAAGCCTATGCCAAAGAGGCACACACAGCACCTCGCATAGGCAAGGTTCTTGATGCGTCGGTCGGCTTCAAAGGCCACAAAGAATAATTACGGCCTGTGAAAACACATGTTATCATTACCTCCTTGATCCTCAGCTTGGCTTGCCCGGCACCCGCCGAGAAGCCGCGTGCCGCCACAGGGCACGCAGCCACATACGCCAACGTCAGCTACTGTAAGCACGAACGCAACGTGCTCGACTTCTGGCAAGCCAAGGGTGAAGGCCCCCGCCCTTTGCTCATCTACATTCATGGCGGCGGCTGGATCAAAGGTGATAAGAAAGCGATGCAAAACCCGCAGACCTACCTTGCCCATGGGATCTCAGTGGCCTCGGTGAACTACAGGCTGTTAGATGAGGGTATTACCTTGCCGACTCCCGTGCACGATGCCGCGCGTGCCGTGCAATTTTTGCGCAGTAAGGCGGGGGAGTGGAATATTGATAAAAACAAGATTGTGCTCAGCGGACAGAGTGCTGGCGCTTGTTCTTCGTTGTGGATCGCCTGCCATGATGATCTGGTAAAGCCTGGCTCAAATGATCCAGTGGAGCGCGAGTCCACGCGCGTACTGGGTGCGGGAGTCAGGATCGGGCAGACCTCGATTGATCCTGTGGTCATCGAGCCATGGATCGGACCAAACGTCTTTCATCCGATGATTTACAAGGCGGTGGGTGAAGACTCTGTCGAGGCAATGCAGAGGAATTATGCCAAGCATAAGGAGCTCTATCAGGAGTTCTCAGCGATCAACCACCTCAGTAAGGGCGACCCTCCTTTGTTTCTTGCATACGATTCCAGATTCGACATGTCCGTCCCGGCAAAATCGATCAACCACGGCATTCATCATCCTGTGTTTGGGGTGAAGTTCAAGGAACAGTCCTCCAAAGTGGGTCACGACAAGGTGGAACTGATGATTAAGAATCATGATGAGTCTGAGCAGTTTAGTGATGTCGATGACTTTGTGATCAAGACGCTGACGGGTGGCGCTGGCAAGGGATCTGTCACCGGTGAGAAGCCGGCCACCATCATCCCGGTGCCATCGAAGCTCAAAAAGTTTATGCCCAAGCGCCACAACGCAAAACTCGCTGAGGCGAAGAAGGGCAGCTTTGATCTGGTCATGATCGGGGATTCGATCACCCACAACTGGGAGAGCCAGAAGAACTACAAGGCTGCCTTTGCGGATTGCAAAATGCTCAACCTCGGTTTTGCGGGGGACCGCACCCAGAACGTGCTTTGGCGCATCGAGCATGGTGCCTTGGATGGTATTTCACCGAAGCTGGTCACCCTGATGATCGGGACTAACCACGCGCACGATCCGCGCAAGGGATTCACTCCGGATAAGCCTGAGGATGTGTTCACTGGCATCAAGGAGATTGTCGCCGAGGTGCGCAAGCGCTTACCCAATGCCAAGCTGATTGTCTTCTCTGTATTCCCACGCGGGCCGGAAAGCACTCAGGAGAGAGTGACTGCCCTCAATGCCATGCTACCTAAACTCGCGGATGGCAAACATGTCTTCCACATGGATATCAATCAAGCCTTCCTCGGCAAGGATGGAGCCTACAACCCGGCACTCTACAAGCGTGACCAGTTACACTTGGATGCCAAAGGTTACGATGCCTGGGCGAAAGCTTTGTTGCCCATTCTCAAGAAGCAAGGGCTGTAGTCATCATCATGCAAAAAACATATTCATTTATCAAAACATCAGCCTTTGCAATGTGCAGCGGCCTGCTTCTAATGCCGGCGAGTGCGCAAGAAGCTGCGAAGGTAAGCACGAGCGCTGCTCATGCCGTGCCGTCCTTCAAACAAGGCAGCCGGCTCTTATTCATCGGCGACTCGATCACCGACATGAACTGGGGACGCAACGAAGCAGACCGCAATCACTACCTTGGGCACAGCTATGTCTTTATGCTCGCCGGCCGTCTCGGCATTGAGATGCCAGAGGCCAAGCTCGACTTCTTCAACCGTGGCAAGAGTGGCAATGCCGTCTGGCAGCTGCGTGAGCGTTGGCAAAAAGATGCCATTGAGATGAAGCCTGACGTGCTCACCATTCTCATCGGCACCAACGACGTCGGCCAGGGTCTACGAGATCCAAAACGTAAGATCACGCCAGCCGCTTTTGAGGCCGACTACCGCTTCATTCTCGATGCCAGCCGCAAGGCGAATCCCGATTTGAGAATTGTGCTTATGGATCCCTTCATACTACCGACGGGGCCATTGAAAAATCCGCAAGCCTATGAAATCCGTCGCAAGCTCACTGATGAGATGCGAGCCGTTGTTGCCAAGCTCGCCAAAGACTACGGTGCTGTGCACATCAAGACTCAAGATGTCTTCGATGCCGCCGCCAAAGCCTCAAGTCCAGAAAACTTCATCTGGGACGGCATTCACCCGCTTCCTGCCGGCCACGAGCTCATCACCCGTCATTGGCTACAGGCAGTAAGTGCGCCTTAGCGCGGGGGTTTGCTTGTGGTGTGATCGAGTTGGCGGAATCTGCCATCCGGGATCAGCTGCGCTTGCGGCGCAGCATCAGTGCGAGGCCTCCGAGGCCGAGTAGCGCTGTAGAAGATGGCTCGGGGATGGCAGCTAAATTGACGTGGAAAACGCGGTCAATGGTCGGGAATGCAACATTGCTGTCATCGGGAACCGTTCCGCCGTTAAACCCGCTGACATAGGCGGAGCCTTCGGTGTAGGAGCTATCCACCTCGCCCGCTGTCCGCCAACCCCACGCACCATCCACAGTAACTGCAAAGCTAGTGTTAGGATTCCTGATATCGATGGCATATTCCGTGCCAGCACTGAGGCTGAACGGGCTGTCGAAGGTCATGGTTAGCCAGTCTCCAGCCGTAAATGAGTCATTGGGATTCGCGCTGCCACTAGCCAGCGTGGTGAAAGTGGTTCCGGAAATGGTGCCAATACGAAACGTGTAGGTCGAGGTGCCGGCATTCGCATTGCTCCCACCAGTATGAGACTTGAAGGAAAAGGAATCGAGACTGTAGCCGTCCGGATTGTTGAGTGTAGTGAAGGTCTGGCCCATAGCGCCGCGCCCTCCCCAGACGTCACCGGAATCACCGCTACCATCTCCAACAGCGGGTGTAACCGGTTACACTAAAATTGCTCAAACCGGAATCACTGAGTTGAGCGATATCAGAGCCATCCACGGTAGGGGCGCTCGCACTGAGCGAAATAGTGGCAGCATGCAGGGAGGTGGCAGTGATGCTGATGATGCCTGCGAAGGCAAACAGAGTGTTTTGTGCTGTGGTTTTCATGGTTTTTAAAGTTCTTGGTTCTTGGTTCTTGGTTGGCCGCTGCGCGGCTCATTCACTATTCACTATTCTCTATTCACCATTCAAGCTCTGCGTCTGCGCAGAGCGAGGGCAAGGCCTCCAAGGCCGAGTAGCGCGGTGGAGCTTGGTTCTGGGACTGCGATGGAGAGTGCGTAGAGATCTGTGTTGTAAGTGCCTGCGCCGTAGGTAGTGGCGAGATTTTGCCCGAGTCCCCATTTTTCATCGAGGTAAACTTCAACTCCCTGACGATCAAATTGGCTCAGCTCCTCCTCATACATAATCACTTCGGCGATGTCACCCTCCCAGGCGCGGCCACCGCCAAAGATACTAGCACGGTCTGCACCGATGGCGTATCCATCCCATGATGTTGGCGTGCTGTCTGTGCCGCTGTAGAGGCTCATTTGATCTATGGCGAGACCTGTGGTTCCAAGGACACCATTGACGTAACGCTGATTCAAAGAGGTCTCAAACCACAGATTATTTGTGCCAGTCTGGCCAGAAAAGTAGAGAGCATTGCCATCGCCAGTATTGTTCCCCGAGAGAAGCCCATCATAGCCGTTGAATGTTGAGGCGTTATATTCTGCCACAACAAATGCGCTGCCGGTGGTGAAGGTATCAGGTACGGTGAAGTAATCATTGCCATCAAAGCGAACGACCGCCAAGCCGTTTTGCACGCCGGTTACAACCGTCGGGTCTCCAGCATTTGTGGCGTCGCGATTGTTGGCGGATGCAGCAACGTTCGCAACCGAGTGAGAGCTGTCTTCCCAGGTAGTGATAGCACCAGCTGTTAGCTCGGATGCATCTAGGCGCAGGGCCATGGTGATTGCTGCTTGGCTGCTCAGGCTGGTTGCCAACATGAGTGCGAGGATCGTTAGGGTATTGTGTTTCATGGTTTTGTAATGATTAGGTTTGTATCGATTGATATTTAACATACATTATCTATAATGCTGGCTTCATAGTTGCATATTTTATTAATATTGAATATCACCTTTTTGGGTGATCCGGCGATGAAACAATCATGCGTGACATTTCGTATAGAGCAGACAGCTTTTGCTACGCTTCTATCAAGGCTCTTTTTGCCTTAGCAAAAACTCTAAAAAACAATCGACATGACACTCAAGAAAACCATCCTTTTCACACTGCTGTCTGCTGCACACATGTGTTCAGCAAGCCTGGCAGAAGAATCTGTTAAAGAAGCCAAAGTGAGTAAACAGGCCACAGGTAAAAAAAGCATGAGCAGTTCCACATGGTCAGGGAAAAGATCCAGCTTTCACGGTTACGAGCTGGTGGACTTCAAGCTTGGTGAGGTTCCCTGCAAGGTGGTCATTCCCAAAAAAATCGCCGATGGCAAACCTTGGGTGCTACGCGCGCGCTTCTGGGGGCACCAGCCACAGTTTGACATCGCCATGCTCAAGGCTGGCCATCACATCGTTTATTGTGATGTGGGAAATTTGTTCGGTAGTCCCGAGGCAGTGCGGCGCTGGGATGAGCTTTATAATTACCTGCGCTTTGAGCATCTCTTTGCTGACCGCGCTATCCTGGAGGGCATGTCCCGCGGTGGGCTGATCATTTATAACTGGGCTGCGGCTAACCCCGAAAAAGTGGCGGCGATCTATGGTGATGCGCCGGTGATGGATTTCAAGAGCTGGCCGGGAGGCAAGGGCACAGGCAAGGGTGAAGGTAAAAGCTGGAAGACCTGCCTGGAAGCCTACGGCATGACGGAAGCAGAGGCGCTCGCCTATCAGGGTAATCCGATTGATAATCTCGCCCCGCTCGCCAAGGCGGGCATCCCCATCATCCACGTGGTGGGGGATGCGGACGAGGTCGTGCCCGTGGCGGAAAACACCGCCATTGCCGAGGCACGCTACCAGAAGCTGGGCGGCACATTCAAAGTCATTCACAAACCCGGGGTGGGGCACAAGCACTCGCTCAAGGACCCGCAGCCCATTGTGGACTTCATCCTCGCGCAGGACAAGGGGCAGGCGGAGCTACCTGCGGAGAAAATCATCGGTGACAAGAACTTCACCCTGCGCGGTGACTACCAGAACAGCCGCATCCAGTTTGAGAAAAACAAGCGTGGTCACGTCGCTTTCATCGGCGGCTCGATCACTGAGATGAACGGCTACCGGCCGATGGTCTGCAAGATGCTGGAGAAACGATTCCCAGATACCGAGTTCAACTTCACCGCTGCTGGTATTAGCTCGACCTGCTCGGACACCGGGGCGTTCCGCATGCAGCGGGATGTGCTCAGCAAGGGGCCACTTGACATGCTGTTTGTCGAGTTCGCCGTCAATGACGACCAGGACTCCGATCAGGCTTACTACGATGCCCTACGGGGCATGGAGGGCATCATCGCCCAGGCACGCAAACACAACCCCAAGGTCGATATTGTCATCACCATGTTTGTGAATGAAAACATCCTCGGGAAGTTACAAAAAGGTGAGACCACGGATTCGGTCAAGGCGCATAGCAAGGTGGCAGAGCACCACGGTATCTCGGTCAACCACCTCGCCCAGGAGCTGGCTGATCTGATCACGGCCGGCAAGATGAACTGGAAAAAATTCGGCGGCGTGCACCCCAATGATTTCGGCAACACCATGTGTGCCACGATGATTGCTAATGCCCTGCTCAAAGAGTGGGCTGGCGATTTACCGGCCGATGCTGTGGCGAAGGACCACCCTGCGGTGCCACTGCTCGACCCCAAGAGCTATAGCCGTGGTCGCCTTTTGCCCTTCGCTGATGTCAACACCGACGCGCACTGGAAAAAAGACGTGCCCAACTGGCCCAAGGAGAACAAGGGCAAGGTGCGCGGGCACTTTATCAAAACCCCGATGATCTACAGCAGCACCGCGGGTGCCAAGCTCAGCATCAAGTTCACCGGCACTGCCATTGGCGCCTACATGCTCTCAGGCCCTGACACCGCCATCATCAAAGCGACCGTGGATGGCAAGCAGAGCAAGGAAATCGAGACCCTACGTAAGTACAGCAGCTTTAACTACCCGATGACCGTGATGTTCTTTAATGAGCTGGAAAACGGGGAGCACACCCTCGAGCTGGAGATCCTGCCGAATCAAAAAGGAGGCAAAGGCCGCCCTGGCGGTGGCAAGCTGGGTGGCACCGCGTTGCGGGCAATTGGTTTTACGGCGAATTAGGCATCTTCGAACCAGTTGAAGTTGGGAGCTTAAGTTAAAGTTGGCAGCCTTGGGGCGGCGGTGAGGGATGGGGGATGGCCCGTGTTGTTGGATGCATCGCTGGGCAAAATAGTCAAAAGGGGTAAAAAATCTCCCGAAGAGAGGGTTTTTCCCACCAAGCAGAGCTATTTTTCAGTTAAGATAGGGGTCTGGATATGAATTTTTGAGCCAAATGGCATTTATTTTGGCTGCCAACCCTCTTCTTGAAATCTTAATATAACGTCATCCTGTAATATTTATATCCCCGAAATACTCAAAACTTATCGGCTGAGTACTTTATTGGCTTGATATATTTAAAAATATTGGGCATATTGGGCGGGAGACAGCTGTTTTTAGAAACTTTGTCCCAAATAGTTTTATATTTCAGACCGCACAAAGAGCCCTTACACAGCCCCCTGTATTACCTCACTTTTACAAAACCTTGTTTACGTCTAACCAAACACAACAAATAGGTGATCGAGCATCACTTGATTGCCCCGCGTCGAAGACGCTGGGCTTTTGTCGTTTGTCGGGTTTGTCTGCTTTGCTGATGTTAGCGATGGTTCTTGGCTTAACGGGCGAGCTTTTTGCCAAAACTAAAAAAGTCGAAAATGGTGACAAAAACCTCAGTGGCTGGAAGACTAGTGGCCAACTCAATGACGATATCGAATTTAGGGATAATGGTCTTACTCTCTTTATAGATAGTGGTGTCAGCGACGTCACATTGGCGGGTGAGATAAAAGTGAGAAACAATAGAAATCCATCGACGATGACAATTGAGTCAACCTCGGATTTTACCGGTACTGTCTCGCTTACAGAAAATAATTCTTACCAGGGAAACATCATACTCAGGGGAGGGACTGTTCAACTCGCTGGTTCTGGAAAATTGGGCAGCGGAAACTTCTCGGGAGCCATCGATCTCGGTAGCGGGGGCAACACCGGCACCTTCAAACAAAACAGTAGCTCAGCCCAGACTTTTAGCGGCACCATCAGTGGCAGCGGCTCACTGATCAAGGACAACAGCGGCAAGCTTACCCTCAGCGGTTCTAACACCTTCACAGGATCCACCACCATCGACGGTGGTATCTTGGAAGTTCAGGGAGGATCAGCTATGGGTGATGCCAGTGCCGTAACCGTCAACTCTGGAGGTACATTCGAAGTCGATAATAACGAAACCATTGGCAGGATCAGTGGAGCGGGCAACCTAACCTTGAACGCTATCCTGACGACCGGCGATGCCACCAATAACGGATTCTCTGGAAATATCAGTGGCACGGGTGGACTTACCAAACAGGGCTCTAGCACCATGGAGCTGACTGGTTCGAACACTTACACAGGTGTTACCACGGTAAATGCAGGAACCTTGCGGATGGTCAACAGCTCTGCAGGAGATGCTATTTTTGCAGCAACAGCTGCCCAGCAGTCCTACGTTGTGGGAAGCGGTGCGACCTTGGAATTTAGTCGTAGTCTTGTGGATGGTGATGAGGGACTATCTGGAACAAAAACGATCAAGAAGTTTAACCTAAGCGGAGCTGGCACATTCAAAAAGGCTGGAGACGCTGAGCTGAGAGCCTTTTCAGACTCCACTATCAACATGTCCAGCGGAGCTCTCTTTCATGTAGAGTCCGGTATCTTTACGGTAGGAGGTAACAACAATGCGGCCGATTGGAGTGGCAACCTCTCTGACCTGCAGGTCGAAAGTGGCGCAAGCATTGATGGAGCAGGCGGTGCAATGAGGGTTAATGGTCTCAACGGTGCTGGCACAGTTCTCATCAATGGAGGCATCACTGTTGGTGCTGACAACGGCAGCGGCTCCTTTTCAGGAGCTATTGTAAATTCAGCCCTTGGTTCAACTGACACCTATAATCTCACCAAAGGGGGAAGCGGCACCCAGACACTTTCCGGCACTAACACCTACACTGGAGACACGACCATTAGCGGCGGCACCTTGGAGATTAGTGGTGCCGGTTCACTCGGCAGTGGCACCTACGCCGGAGCGATAGCCAACAGCGGCACCTTCAAACAGAACAGCACTGCGGATCAGACCCTGAGTGGAGTCATCAGTGGCACAGGCGCACTGGTAAAGGACAATACAGGCACACTCACACTCACTGGAGACAATACTTACAGCGGTGGCACCACACTCAATGCCGGTGCTGGCACCCTTGTTATAACAGGTGTTACTTCAGTAGGCACGGGAGCCATCGTCCAGACTGATGCTAATTCGATTCTACGCTTCGACACCACAGGAACGATTGCCAATAACATGACTCTGTATAATTTTGAGTCACTTCGAAATGTGACCCTAAGTGGTGATATAAATTCCCAAGATGCGACTTACAAAATCGCCACCGGAAAGGACACCACTCTCTCAGGTGATATCACAGGCACAGGAAAGCTTAGCCAAATAGGCGCGGATGATGCTAACTACAGGGGAACACTCACCCTGTCAGGAAACAACGACTTCGAGGGTGATACCGAGGTTGATTCGGTACTTAATGTGGGCTCGGCAACTGCCTTATCCGCGCAATCAAAACTTAAGGTCAACAACGACGGTATGGTCAAGCTCAACGGCTTTGCTAGCACGGTGGCAGGCCTTGAGGGTAATGGCACCATCCAGGGATCAGCGGCATTGACTGCAGGTGATGAAAACGACGCAATCTTCTCTGGAATCCTCCAAGACGGAACCGGAGCTGTGGGACTTTCTTTGACCAAGAAGGGAAGTGGTAAAATGACCCTCTCAGGAGCAAATACTTTCAGCGGCAACACGACCCTCGACGAGGGTTCACTCGAAGTGAAGAACGCACAAGCGCTGGGCACGGGCTCACTCAGCCAGACAGATGGTAGCTCATCATTGATCTTTGACACCACAGGCACGGTGACCAACGATCTCAGTATCTTTAGTGCAGAGTTTCTGCAGGATGTTATTCTGAGTGGTAACATCATTGCTAACAATGCGACATATAATGTGGCTGTTGGTCAGACTGCCACTTTCACCGGTGATGTCTCAGGGACAGGTGGCACGACCAAACTCGGTCTAGGCACCCAAGTGCTCTCTGGCAACAACACCTACACGGGAGCTAACGATGTGCAAGCAGGCACCTTGAGAGCAGGATCCACCACCGCTCTGGGCGATAATGTGGCAACCACAGTAGATTCTGGCGCTGTCCTCGAGCTGGATGGATTCAGCAACTCAATCGGTTCCCTGGCAGGTGCGGGAACAGTGGAAAACGCGAGCGCCACAGCCGCCACCCTCACCACAGGTGGGGATAACACCTCAACCACTTTCTCTGGTCTTGTCCAAGACGGCACCGGCGGGGGAGCCCTTTCACTGACCAAGACCGGCACCGGCACGCAGACCCTCACCGGAGCCAACACCTATAGTGGAGGCACAACTATTGATGGCGGCACGCTGAGCCTAGGCTCTGGTGCGAGCCAGGATGCTTTGGGGTCGGGTGCGGTGACGGTGAACTCAGGT
>ERZ767285.158-NODE-158-length-28651-cov-5.237349_pt1 | contig 28651 bp, 20 predicted proteins | sample MGYA00374953_ERZ767285 | MGnify/ENA primary metagenome ERZ767285 (study PRJEB28947, sample SAMN06267186) | marine metagenome | isolation source: Columbia River Estuary | place: USA:Columbia River Estuary, USA | collected 2013-07-23 ...
TTATGACTGTTTTATCCCTTAACCCCTTCGTTGAAGTTCACCCCCGGTAGCGGGTGGGTGACCTATACGTTCGGTAAAAATATGAAAATAAGACACTGCGTCCTTATCACACTACTTGGATCTGTTTGCCAGGCTGAGGAGAAGATAGAAGCTCCTCTAAAATGGTATAAGCCTAATATTGGTCCTGCGATTCATGAAATGGGTCGTCCCGCATTATGGGACGCTCGTGAGATGAAGCTTGGAGATACTAGATTCCGTGCAAACATAGGCCCCAGTGCATACCAGGACGAAGACAACAACGACCCGGATTACTACACGATTGAGGTGGAGTATGAGCGCAATGATAAGTCGAGTTTGGTGTGCTATGGAAGATCGTTCAAGCTATCAGATCTTCCAGAAGGTTTTATCGAGTTAGGCGTGAAGAAGGTGGTTCAGTATGATGAAGCTACTCGGAAGGTAACCTTTAAGATCGGGAAAAAGCTTTTTGAGTATACCCTGCCCCAAAGAAAATATACCGAACAAGTCGCTGGAGCCGACCGTTAACCGCTTACGACTTCACTAAGATTTTACAGCTATTAACCGTTTCAGGTTTGTCGCATTGACTCACCGGCGGCTCAGCTTTACGTTGGGCCAAAGAGTTATACACACGATGCACCCTCATAGAAAAACACGCTCCACATTCACTGTCTTGGTCTTTTCCTTGATCGCAGCGATTATGATTTTGGAAATAGACGCCCAGGAGGCAGGGATGATCTATGACGTGGTGGTTTACGGCGACTCCTCAGGAGCGGTTACCGCGGCGGTTGCGGCCAAGCGCCAAGGCTTGTCAGTGATTCTTGTCAATCCCACGGGCTTCCTTGGAGGGATGAGTGCCAGTGGCCTGGGAGCTACCGATTTCCTCGGCCAGCGTAAAACCTTTGGTGGCATTGCTTCAGAATTTTATGAGGGGATCAACGCAGCCTATGGCAAAAAACATGTGCGCAGTTTTGAGCCTCATGAAGGCGAGCGTGTGTTTAAAAAACTCATCGCAGACGCAGGTGTGCAGGTGCTCTTTGATGAAAAATTAAACCGTGAAACCGGAGTGAAAATGGACGGCAAGCGTATCGTTTCCATCACCACGCTAAGCGGTAAAACATTCCACGGAAAAATGTTCATCGATGCGACCTATGTGGGGGACTTGATGGCAGCCGCGGGAGTGACTTACACCGTGGGGCGCGAGCCCGAGAGCCAATACGGCGAAGACCTTGCAGGAGTGCGCCGCGGCGATACCAAACCCCGGGCGCATTACACTCAGGGCGACAAGGATCACTTCACCGCCAAAGTGGACGGCTATCTCACCCCCGGTGATCCCTCCAGCGGGCTTCTTCCCCATGTGCACAAGATCGAAGGGCTTGAAAACGGTCAGGGGGACCGCAAGATCCAAGCATACAACTACCGCATGTGCCTCACCACAGACCCCGCCTTGAAAATCCCTCTGGAGAAACCTGCGGGCTACCGGGAGATTGATCACGAGCTGCTGCTACGTAACTTTGAGGCCGGAGACGGGCGCATGCCCGCCCTGATTGAGCCGTTGGCTGGGTCCGAATCCAAGGTGGACTGGAACAACATGCATGCTGTCGGCAGTGACTACGTCGCTGCCAACTGGGAATACCCCGAGGCCAGTTACCAAAAGCGCCGGGAGATTGAAAAGGCACACCGTTTGTATATCCACGGGTTCCTCTGGACCTTGGCCGACAGCAAACGCGTTCCCGAACGCATCCGCAAGAGAGTCAGTGGCTTCGGCTTGCCCAAGGACGAGTTCCAGAGCAACGGCGGCTGGCCTTACATGATCTACATCCGTGAAGCACGGCGCATGGTCAGCGACTACGTTATGACCCAGCACAACTGCATGAGCAAAAAGAAAGCCGAAGACTCGGTGGGCTTGGCATCCTTCGGCATGGATTCTCACGCGGTGCAACACATCGTCAACGAACAGGGCTATGTGCGCAACGAAGGGGTCATCTGGCGCAAGCCTCCCAGGCCTTACCCGGTTTCCTACCGCTCGATCATTCCGCGCAAGGGGGAGTGTGAGAATGTCTTCGCCCCCATCTGCCTGTCCGCTTCCCATGTCGCCCACGGTTCGATCCGCATGGAGCCGGTCTTCATGGTGCTTAGTGAGAGCGCGGCCCACGCTGCGGCCATTGCCATTGAAGAGGGGCTTAGCGTCCAGCAGGTGGAATACGGAAAGCTCAAGCCGGTGTTGCTCAAGAGCGGGCAGAAACTGTAGTGAGCCCAACAAAACGGTGCAGGCAACGTCGCTCCGCTCCGTGCCTGACCTTTGACGTTCGACAATAAATTATTATGAAAGCAAAAATGAAAACCTTTCTACGAGCAACATTGGGAGTCATCGTGCTAATGGCTAGCTCATGCTCAACAGACTCAGGGTCGAAACCCGGAAAGTGGCATTTTACATTTAAGGAAGTAAGGGCTTTCAGGCTGAATTGGGAGGACGAGCAGTCGGTTGCTCGAATTCTTGATCGAGATGGTAACTTGAACCCCACACGAATCCCGCAGGATGGGTTTGTGCTTACCAACGAGCAGATCACAACTTTAGAAGCTGCAGTTACAGGCGATCATCCCGATCATCCCATTGCAGATTGCTTGTATCCACACCACGCCTTCATATTTTATGGGGAGTCGGGGGAGATTGTGGGCCATATTGATATATGCTTTCTTTGCTCCAACTATTCTGGTGAGCCTCAAGGATATGCAGGCAACTGGAATTTAGTGGCGCTCCGAAAACTTTTTTCAGACATGGGAATCCCATTAAGCAATACAGACTGGGACTAACAAGCGGGTGGACACCAACCGCCTACACGCCCCGAATCGACATGAGCCTCTTAACTTAAACCCTTAACCCTGTTGCAGAGTGGCGCTACCTGCCTGTAGGCGGCGGATCACCCTTGACGTTCGACAATAATAATAAAAAATAATAATATGAAAACCTATCAGATATATTTTCTCGTTTATGCCTTTCTTGGTGTAATTCTTATAAGCGTGGCAACACTTGCAACTGGTATTGCTGGTAGTAGTGTTGTGAGACCTCCTATTGATGCCCGTGATGTTTACCAATTGGGGTGTTGGTTTTTAGGTATATCTACTTTTTTGATCGTCTTTGATTGCTTAAGATTAACCTTAAAAGAGAATCGAAGGGTGCTTAATCTAAAATAGTGGACGAATAAGGTATGAAGATACAACTCACTATCATGACCCTTATTTTGGGTGGGTGGCCTAAACGTCCAGTAATAATACAGTTATGAATACACCACCACTACCTACATCCCCTAAAAAGTTTAATTTTCCTCTCTGGTCTGTTGCGTGCTGTGCGGCGGGTTTTTTATTTGCTGCAGTTATTGGGCTAGCGGAAGGATCGAATATTTGGCCATTAGGCGCTGTCTTGGGTGGCCTTGTAGGTCTCATTATTGGCGTAATTTTTGGTGTTATATTAAAACTGATTAAAGTGCCAATGAAGTATGCATGGTGTTTTTTGGGGGTTCTCGTTCTGTTGGCATTTTCTATTCGTATCTACATAAAATACTATCACATCTCCGACTACGGAAAAATCGTTGAGGCTAGTATTGTTGAATGTGAAACCTCATCGTTTTTATTTACACCTCCATGGCGTAACGGAGAAGAGCGGAGAGAAATAAATGGAACTGATCTCACTCTCAATGTTACTAGGGAACGAAAACTAGGAAAGTATGAAGACGGGAGGATTAAGCTATATGAATGGAGATTAGCCGATTACAAAAAAACCTACTTCATGGAAGAGACTAAGTGCGAAACTATGACCCCAGGTAAAGTGATTTTCATGCGTACACTAGACTATGGCCTAGATTATGAGTATGTGCATCGAATTCATTGGAATATGAACACCATTTCCCGAGATGGGCGCTTTATTATTGATCGATAACGCGGTATCTTTTTTGTCTGTAATCTCAGCTAACAAAGCATTACAGCGGACTAGCCGCTGAATGCGACGTTGGGCTAATAATCGCCTTGAGCTTCTGCGCCATGTAATACGGCAGCGGTGGAGCCCACGCCCAGCCGATCTACACCCTGTTCCAAATAGGCAACGGCTTCGTCCCATGTGCGGATGCCACCGGAGGCCTTGACTTGCATTTTGTTGCCCACGGTTTTGACCATGACATCAATGGATTCAGGGGTAGCGGATCCTGGGCCAAAGCCGGTTGAGGTTTTGACAAAGTCAGCACCTGCTTGATAAGCAAGCTCGCTGGCTACGGCAATCTGCTCGGGTGTGAGGTGGCCACTTTCCTGAATGACTTTGACGAGCACGTTGTGTTGATGAGCGATTTCGACGACAGCTTGAATGTCGTTTTTGACATAGTCAAAATCTTCGGAGATGAATTTGCCGATATTCATCACCATGTCGATTTCATCGACGCCGTCTTCGATGGCTTGCTGTGCTTGGAAGACTTTTGTAGCTGTGGTGTCAGCTCCGTGAGGGAAGCTTAAGACACAGGAGACCTTCACTGAGCTGCCATTGAGTAAGTCAGCGGCCATTTTTACGTCACATGGCTTCACGCACATGCTGAAGACGCCGTTTTCAATGCACATGGTGGCGTGCTGTGCGAGCTCAGCATCGGTGAACTCAGGCTTTAAGACGGCGTGGTCGATGGTCGCCGCTACCTCTTGCTTGGTGTATGTTCTCATGTCTAGCAGTGAGGTGAGAGCTTACTGATCTGAAAGCCTTTGATGACTTATCGTGAGAAGCTACTATTTCTTTTTGCCTGCTTTTTTGGCGGCTTTTTTACCTGCCGCTTTTTTCCCAGCTTTACGTGGTTCGAATTCAAATCCAATCTTGCCACTGGCTTGGTCGAAGGTGAGGTAGGCTGTGAATGCGCGTTTGGTGCGCTTGGAAATAAATCCAGGTAGCAGGTTGGTTTTACCTTTTTCGATCAGCTGAATGCCCTGGTCGCTGGGAATCTCACACTGGAGAATGGTGCGTGAGATGCGGATGCCTTCGGGGTTGTCTTTGTTGGTGATGGCGGGAACGTACCATGCCTTGGAGGCTTCGTAAATTTTGACCTCGGAACCGGTAGGAGTAGTGACGGTGGCGATGACTTGGTCTTCGGTAAGTTCGTCACGCTCGTTTTCGCCATCGTCGAAGACGAAGCTTACTTTCCACTTACCTTTCTTACCTGTTTTGCTGACTTCTTGTTTGAGTTCCAGTGCAGCATCAAAGGGGCGGTTGAAGCGAGATTTAAAATCTTCTAAGGGCCCGATGAATTTGGTTTCGAGCAAATCGTGTGCTTCCTTCTCGTTGATGAGCCTTGAGGCGATGTGTTTGTTCATTCTGAAGCCACATTCTGGATTGTAGCACTCGTAGGTGGCGTCGGTAGTTTTGAGCTTGTCAGCTTGGCAGTTAGGGCAGGTGGCAATGAGGTCAGGGAAGACCTTATTCTTGAGCTCAGCGGTGTAGGTCTTGGCTCGGTTGACGATGTCCTCAGTAAAGTCGATAATACCGCCCATGAATTCGTCACGGCTGAGATTACCTTGTTCCATCTGGCGTAGTTTACTCTCCCAGTCGCCCGTCATGGATGCTGATGCCAATGAGCGGATACCCAGCTCGTCAGTGATCTCAATAAGACGAATTCCTTTGCGAGTAACGTGAATTTCACGACCATCACGCTCGATATATTTTTGACGGATGAGGCCTTCGATGGTGGCTGCTCGGGTAGCAGGGGTACCTAGGCCTCGCTCTGACATAGCTTCTCTAAGCTCCTCGTCATCGATGAGTTTGCCGGCGCCTTCCATGGCGGAGAGTAGGGTGGCTTCGTTGAAGCGTGCAGGAGGTTTTGTCTCTTCGTGCTTAACCTCAATATCAGTGACCTGGGCGGATTCTCCCTCTGAGACGGCGCAGAGCTCATCTTTGCCAGCTGCTACGCCAGGTTCGCGTCCGTAGACAGCGAGCCAGCCCGGAGTGACGAGAATCTTACCAGTGGTCAGGAAGGCGTCTGTGGCGTCAGAGCTGGTGATGCGGGTAATGCGGCGGGTATTAAGAAACTCGGCGTGCGGATAGAACACAGCGAGAAAACGCTTGGTAACGAGGTCGAATATTTTAGCAGCGGCTTCATCAAGTTTGACAAAACGACCGGTAGGAATGATGGCAAAGTGATCTGAAATCTTGGCGTTGTTGAAAACGCGCTTGCTGGGGACAATGAGCTGCTCCTTGGCTACATGCTTGGCGTGTTTGCCGAGCTCGCCACCTTGCTTGGCGATGGAATCAACGGTGCTGTGCACCTGACTTACATAATCCTCAGGTAGATAGCGTGAGTCAGTTCGCGGGTAGGTGAGCATTTTGTATTTCTCATACAGTGCCTGGGCGACTTGGAGTGTGCGCTTGGCAGAGAACCCGTAGCGTGATGAGGCCTCACGCTGAAGGGTGGTGAGGTCGTAGAGCTGAGGCGATGCCTGCTTGGTTGGTTTCTGCTCTTCTGTGACGGTGCCAGTTTTACCATCGCAGCGGCTGCGGATAGCTTCAGCGTCATCTTTTTTCCAAATGCGTTCAGGTCGAGAGTGGGGGAACTCTTTGTCGCGTTTCCAAGATTCGTTGATCCAGCGTCCCGCGTAGTCACCTTTGGCTACTGAGAAATCGGCATGCACTTCTGCGTAGGGCTCTGGAATAAATTCGCGGATTTCCATTTCGCGTTTGGCGAGGATGGCGAGTGTGGGTGTTTGCACCCGGCCAGCAGCGGTAATATTAAATCCTCCATGGCGTGATCGGAAACAGGTAAGTGCACGAGTTGAATTGAGACCTACGAGCCAGTCTGACTCTGAGCGGCATTTCGCCGCATCGGCAAGGTCTTGCATTTCTTCGTCAGTGCGGAGACGGCTCCATGCGTCTAAGATCGCGCCTTCGGTCATAGATTGCATCCAGAGGCGTTTGACGGGCTTCTCAACCTTACCGAGCTCGAGGATATAGCGGAAGATGAGCTCGCCCTCACGACCCGCATCACAGGCATTAACAATGGTGTCGATGTCTTTGCGTCGACAGAGGCGCAAGACTTGTTTTAAGCGGGTCTCAGATTGTTCGATGGGCTGCAGTTCAAATTGCTTAGGAATTGCTGGGAGAACATCGAAGTTCCACGGCAGGTTACGAGGCTTGCCGTTCTTGCCGATGGGCCCCTGGGGCATCTTGAGCTCGACGAGGTGTCCAACGGCTGAAGTGATAACAAAGTTATCGTTTTCAAAGTAAATATCACGTCCGCGGCCTTTCTTCTCAAACTTGCCAACCTCAGCTGCTTTTGCGAGCGATTTAGAGAGGTCAGTAGCAACGGAGGGCTTCTCCGCGATGATCAAGGTTTTCGACATAAGAGCCTGAACTACGCTTCAAAGAGCCACTTGGAAAGACAAATTTTCAAGAATGGTCTATTCCTACTACGTAGGAAGTAAATTATGGGGTTGGGGTTGATTGGTATTTTAGGCTCCACAAGGCTCAGGGTCTGAGCGTGTGAATGGTGTTCTGAATCTCTCCCCTGACAGGTGAGCCGTCTTTGGCTTGGAGCTCATATTTGATCGACATTTGCCAGCAAGTGCTGAGCTCCGCAATTTGGAAAGTCAAGGTCTTGCCGTCTGGGCTGAGGCTGGTAGCGGTGACCGAGTGGGATTTCTCGTTCAAGTGTTTGGATCCGTAGTTTTTACTTCTTATGTAGTCCCAGCTTTTAATTTTCAGTGCCTTGGGGGTAATACTTGCAGGGTCGAGCGGCTCTGAGAAGGTTACGCTGACACCTTTTTGACGGGCTGAAAGCTGTGTGGGTAAGTGGGCAGGCTTTCCGGTGTAGCGGATTCGGAACAGACCACCTTTTTTCTTGGATTGTGAGGTGGACCAGGCAGCCATACCACAGGTGTAGAGCTGGCCGTCACCACCCGTGCCGGAGTGGAAGCGGCCACGCATCACACCGGTGGCGAGATCGGGAAGGGGGAAGCGGATTAACCCCCCTTGTTTTTTATCATCAATGGTCTCATGAGGAACGAGTGAGAGGCGACCGTGACCGTAGGAGAGGTGGATGAGTTTGTCGTTGAAGGGGCCCCATTTGTCGCTGTCAATCCATAGTAGCTCGGCAGGGGAACGGACGAATTTCTTCGCTACCCAGCAGAGGGGTTGCTCCATGGCTGCGTCAGAGCTGTCCTCAGGAGCTCCGTAGCCCCACATGTTGCCGTAGAAGTTGTTGCCGGCCGTGACGTGGTTGATGCGGTTCATCGGGTTCCAGTGGCCCTCTTGGTCAGTAACGAAGAAGGTGCCGTCTGCGTTACGGCAGACGCCATTGGCAGCGCGAAATCCGCGGGCCAGAATCTCGGTCTGTGAGCCGTCAGCACTTACTTTGAGCAGGGTGCCGTGGTGAGGGACAAGCGGTGGGCGTGCATGGCGGGCACTGCGGGCATAGTAGAGGTTGCCCTCATCATCAGCCTGCAGGCCCATGGCAAACTCGTGGAAGTGATTGGTGACTTGAGCGTCACTATTAAAGCTCTCATAAAAGTCGGTCTCGCCATCTCCATTGAGGTCGTTGAGAATGACAATCTGGTCACGGCAGGTGACAAAGATCCTGCCATTGACGATCTTGAGCCCCAGTGGCTGGAACAAGCCGGAGGCGATACGCTTCCACGTGGTATGCGTTGATTCAGAATCGCTGACTCCATCGACTTTCCAGACGTCGCCATCCCAGCAGCAGACAATGATCGATTTTCCATCAGGTGTGAAGTCAAAGCCAGAGGTGCGAAGGCGGCTGTTCCAAAGGGTGTCGGTGGGCACATCGAAGTGATCCCACTGGAAAGCACCGGGCTGGTTGCCACGGGTTATTTCGGCGATGAGGGTCTCGGGCCACTGGGCGGGACCTCCCTTGGTCAGGGGGGTGAGGTCCTTGGCTGGTGCTACCGTCTCGCCACCGATGGTGAAGGCGATATTCACTGGAGTTGACTCCGGGGTGAAGGTGATGGTCCAGTAGCCATCGGCATTGTGCAGCTTCAATGGCGTTGATCCTGATTGACTGAGCGTCTGTGAGCTTGGGGCAACCCGTAGTGTAAGTGCTTTGCTGGACTTGCCAATGTTGAGCTGGCGGACAAAGGCGCCGTCGGTAGCTAATTCATGACTCTCGAGAATGTCAGCATTCCCGATGGAGTAGCTGATGATGGTTTGGCTGCCATGCTTGTAGATGCCTTTGTAATGTGCCCACTTCCTTGGCAGAGGGCCATAGTGAAGCCCGTCAGGCCCCTTGAAGCGCAGGTCATCAAAGTTTCCTGTGTCTGGATTGGCCCAGCCAGGTTCATCCTTGGTTTCAAGCACAGGCGTGCCGATGGTGCGCGGCCGGACGACGTGCTTGCCGTCAAAGTGAACGCCTTTCCAATCAATGAAACCCTCACCCTGCCAGACGCCTGCAACTCGCATGGAGTCGTGCTCGAAGATCGACCAGTTTTTGCCCTTGCTGACTCCACCCTCACCCGGATCTAGACGCAGTGCGATGCCTTTGTAAGCGAGATTGGCATCAGGTGCGATCTGGTCTCCTCCTCCTGCTTTTTTGCGGTCCTGCTCTGTGGCTATCTCGTAGGTGTTGATCAGAAAGTCACCATAGTTCATCGCTGTCCATGGATCGGGAGCATCATTTGAAGGGGGCTCGGGTCCAAGGCTAGTACCTGTGGGGAGTTTTGCTAGATATTCAGCAGTGACTTTAAAAAGCTGTGAGGGGTTGTGCTTTTTGAGATACTGGTCGCGGATGTAGTGAATAACCGCGTATTTTTCACGCGGTGTGAGTTGGGGCTGGGGAGGCATGGCACGCCAGCCGCGGGTGAGGGTTTGATACATTGTATGTGGGTCACTACCGTGCTGGAATTGGCCTTGGGCAAAACGAAGGGACGTGGGAATAGACCCGATCTGCTTGATATTGCCATGACAGTTCATGCAGACGTTGTCGTAAATTTTGCGTCCCTGCTGGATGGTCTTTTTGTCAGTTCGCTTGATCAGTTTGGCATGATCAATGTCTTGTTCGTATTCAGGCAGCGTATTTTCTGGTAGAAGCATCTGAGCACTCAGTGGCGAAATGAATGCAGTCATTAAAAAGGTGATAATGGTTTTCATGAGTGTGGCTAAAATAGGAGCGCAAGTGCTAGGGCCTAGGTCAGAAAGCGAGTGAATGCATCTCCATTGGTTGATGATGGCTCTATCAATCTAATCGTAATGATTGCTTTTTGATAGAACGAATGCTCGTTTTTTTAGAACAAATTCGGCAATTGAGATGATGAATCGGCCTCATCGAGGAATCTGCTATAAACGTAACAAGAGCGGCGAGTTTCCCCGTGCCGCTCTTGTTGTTATCAATACTAACCGAATGTGTCAGCAATATGAGTGCCCAAATATCTTCTAAGAAGCCTCTGCTAATGGTTCAGACATGAGGTCGGGCACAGGAACTTCTTTACGGCGAAGTGCCTTGCGCATTTTTTGCAATGCGATGTTTTGTAGCTGCCTGATGCGCTCGCGAGTGACTCCAAATTCAACACCCACCTCCTCCAAGGTCATTGGCTTTTTACCGTCGAGGCCAAAGCGAGCATCGATGATGCGGTGTTCACGTTCGTCAAGGGTGTCGAGTAGCTCATCAAGCTCGCCGTGCATGCTTTTGTTGTCGAGTGCTTCGAAAGGGTTGACTGCATGTTCATCACCTATGATATCACTGAATTCTGCACTGTCATCCTCATGCACAGGAGCGTTAAGGGAGGTTGGTCTTTTGGCAGCTCGTTCTAGGAGAGCAAGTTTCCTGCGCGGAATTCCTAATTCCTCAGCTAGTTCCTCCTGAGACGGGTCTCGACCGAGCGCCTCAGCAAGCATTGCGGAGATACGTCTCATGCGAGCAATTTTGTCAACCATGTGGACGGGTAGACGAATGGTTTTACTTTGATTGGCAAGTGCCCGCTTGATTGATTGCTTAATCCACCATGAACCGTAAGTACTAAGTTTGCCCCCTTTGTTGGGGTCAAAGCGCTCCACAGCTTTCATGAGCCCGATGTTGCCCTCGGAGATGAGGTCGGCGAGTGGTAAGCCATAATTGGAATAATCCTGTGCGATCTTGACAACCAAGCGAAGGTTCGCTCGGATCATGTGGGAGCGTGCTTTCTTATCACCCTTTTTGATGCGGGCGGCCAACTCTACCTCTTGCTCTGGCGTGAGGAGGTCGGTTTTTGAAATTTCTCTTAAGTAGAGCCTTAGGCTGTTGTCTGATTCAAATCGTGACATGGTTTTGAGTAATTAGATGTTGTTAGTAGAGTAGGGCTTGCGAGATTGGTCGGAGTATAATTAATTATGTAGATTATACATTACGTGATGGTTTTCATTAGGTTAAGCGTCTCTGAATGCCGTTTTTATCTTTGTAATAGCAGTTTAAATACAACGCTCTCTACTAAGTTAAACGAGCTCGGATCGGTTTTTGTTCAAATTTTTAGAATGATTCTAATTTGAGTGGTTTTTTCGCCTAAAAAGCTAGATTTCTCAGTTTCGGCATTTGCGGCTAGAATTATGAATTGACCCTTTACCTTCTAACAGTAGGTGTTAGTTTGAACACATGATTGTGCGTGTGTATTCGTCAGCCTTATTGGGTGTAGATGGCATTGAAGTGGAAGTAGAGGTGAGTGCATTTAATGCTGAAAAGCCTGCAATCAACGTTGTGGGGCTCCCTGATGCGGCTGTGAGGGAGAGTTCGCAACGTGTGACATCTGCTCTTACGACATCTGCCCTAAGCTGGGCAGATGGGGTCAAGACGATCAATTTAGCTCCTGCAGATTTGAAAAAGGAGGGACCACGTTTTGATTTGCCCATTGCGCTTGCCTTGGCTGAGACTGCGGGTGCCGAGTGCATTATAGAACCTGAGCGATATTCCATGATTGGCGAGTTGGCGCTGGATGGGATGGTGCGCCCCGTTCGTGGGGTCTTATCCATGGCGCTGGAGGCGAAACGGCGTGGTAGGACACGTCTGATTGTGCCGGCAGCGAATGCAGCTGAGGCTGCAGTGGTAGAAGGGCTGGAGGTTTATGGCGTGGATAACCTGCGTCAGGCATGGGATTTCATCACAGGCCAGAGGGTGCTTGCTCCTTATGAGCTGGATAGGAAACGGCTTTTTGACACGCGTCGTCATTATGAGGTGGGGCTAGAGGACGTCAGAGGCCAGCACCAGGTGAAGCGCGCTCTGGAGGTGGCAGCCGCAGGGGGGCATAATCTCCTGATGGTCGGGCCTCCGGGAACGGGTAAATCGATGATTGCTAAACGTTTGCCTACGATCCTACCAGATCTTACCGAGGCAGAGGCGATTGATTCGACCAAGGTGCATTCGATTTCCGGATTGTTGGGTAAGGAAAATGCCCTGCTGGTGACTAGACCATTCAGAGCACCGCACCATACCATTTCCGATGTCGGTTTGTTGGGTGGCGGCACCAACCCTGGGCCGGGCGAAGTATCACTGGCCCATAACGGCGTGCTGTTTCTCGACGAGCTACCCGAGTTCCGCAGGCAAACCCTGGAGGTGATGAGGCAGCCCTTGGAGGATGGCTATGTGACGATTTCACGTGCCGCGGGGACTCTTAGCTTCCCAAGCCGATTTATGATGGTGGCGGCGATGAATCCATGCCCTTGTGGTTATTACGGTGACCCCAAACGGGAATGCCGCTGCTCGCCGCCAAAGATTGAGAAATACCGCCAACGTATTTCCGGGCCTTTGTTAGATAGGATCGATATTCATGTAGAAGTACCCTTGGTTGAATACCGTGAGCTGGCGAGCGATGAGTCTGGTGAGACTTCAGCAGTGGTGCGCGGCCGGGTGGAGGCGGCGCGGCAGCGCCAGGTGGAGCGATTTTCTGGTCAAGGCAATGTCACCTGCAATGCATCGATGCCGAGCAAGGTGATGCGTGAGCACTGCAGGATCGATGCGACCGCGTCAGGCTACCTTGAGCACGCCATGAACGAGCTGAATTTTTCAGCCCGCGCCCATGACCGGATTTTGAAGGTGGCGAGAACACTTGCCGATCTAGCCGACAGTTCTGATATTTTGCCAGAGCACGTGCTCGAGGCGATTCAGTACCGTACGCTGGACAGGAAGCTAATGATGTAGCTGGTCTCGACCAGTCGCTTACTCGGCGGGGCCCTTACTTGCTCTCGCTCTCGAGTGGCAGCAAGTAGAGATTGCGCCATGAGACGGCGCAGGATTTACCGCCGTGGATCTGTAGGGCGATGGAGCCTTGGCCGGGGAAGTTGTCGACTTTCCAGATGTAGTCAGTGCGCAGCTTACCGTTGAGCCAGGTTTGGAGTTCATTGCCGCGAATACGGATAAAGCCGGCGTTCCAACCAGTTGGGTTGAATGCTTCTTGGCCGATTTTGGAGAGCTCGCGCATGGTTTCCTTACTGGCTTTTTCTTTGCCAGCAGCACCATCGCGGTTCGGGTAGTGCCAGCCACCGAGGTTTTCCGCGTAGAGAAGGCCGGTCCACTGGCGTTTGGTAGGATCCATCTCGAACTGGATGCCAGCGAATTTTTTGTTGGTGTTGTACTTCGAGTGATACATCAGGCCGGAGTTGCCCTTGAGGTGGTCAAAGCGGAACTCGAAGTAGAGTAGGTAGCTATCGTATTCCTTAGTGGTGTAGAGGAAGGAATTACCTTTGAGGTTCTCGCATGTGCCGGAAATGACGCCGTCCTCAAGGGTGAACTTAACCTCAGGTTTGTCATTATGAATTTTCCAGTCGTCCAGGTTGGTGCCGATCAGGGGCTTGAAGCCGAGTTCCTTGAGTTTTGTCAGGTCGACCTTGTCGAGCAGCAACTGATTGTTGACGGTCGCAGTGGCAGCATCATTACTGCCCGTTTGGAGAGTCTCGAGGGTGTTGCAATCATGGGCATGTGAAATGCCGATGCACGCTGCAAGTGAGAGGAGGAATCTGAGTTTCATATTTGTTATTATAATAGGTTGGTTTTTGTTAGTTGTCGCTAATGAGACTTTCCAGTGCGCGTCCGTATTCAACGTAGCTGTTGTAGCACTGGGCCCAATCCACGTCATCGGCCTTGGCGTGGAACACGGTGGCGACGTGCGGCTCAATGGCGATGAATCCTTGGTAGTCGCTTTTTTTCAGATCATCGATGATGGCGGGGATGTAAGCCTGGCCTTGACCGGGGAAGACGTATTCTGGTTCTACATCATCATTGATGGGATTACGACAGTCCTTGATGTGGATGTGGATGATGTGCTCGCGCACGGCTTGGTAAAACTGCCACGCATCTTGCCACGATTCGGTGGGCTTGCCCTGCGAGCCCTCGGCCGCTGCAGAGCTTGCACTGGCTATGCTCGTCCGCTGGGGCTCAGGGATTGATCGGTCGCGCTGGAATACCGGATTGCCGGTGTCGAAGATGAGTTTCAGCCCGGGGACTTCCTCAATAAGGCGCAGAGTGTGGCTGCTTGAGAAGCCGCCCCAGTTCATGCAGTTCTCGTGCGCGGTGGTAATGCCAGCTTGACTGAAGCGTGCGGTGATCGCGCGCAGGCGGCGGAAGCGTTCCTGTTCGTATTGGTTCTCACCCCATGGCTGCTGAGCGTAGGACATGACGCGGACGATGTTGGTGCCGAGCTGCTGCATGCGTGGGATGGCTCGATCCACTTCGTCAAGTGTAAGGGCAAAGTCACTTTTGATATTTTTCGACCAGCTGCCGATCAGCGAGCCGAACTCGGCGATGCGGATGCCAGCGTCTTCGAGTTGGCCGCGGGCCGTGTCGAATTCCGAGTCGCTCAGATCATGGATATTTTTGCCATCGATGCCGCGTGCAGAAATATACTGCCAGCCCAGTTTCTGGGTGGCTTTGATCTGGGTGGCCAGATCGGGTGCAGCTTCGTCGGCAAATCCTGTAAGTTTCATGCGGTGCTTATTAATACCTAGAGAGTGTTGTCTAAATTTCGATTTTTCCAGTCTTGAATTTTACCCCGAACAGGAACTGAGATTGTTTTTGTTGCAGATACAAGGGTTGGCACGGGTGAGGGGCGTTCAGTTGTCGCATAATGTGAAGTTTTTAGTCGCAAAGTGTTTGAGATTTTAAGTGGTGCATCACGTAAAAAAAAGAGACCATCAAAATAGCCGGTGAAGATTTTCACTCATCATTGATACCTAACACAAGCATCTGATATATAATGAAGATTAAACAGTCTGCACCTCTTGTCTTGGGTATTCTAGTATTGAGTTTTTTCCATCTCGGCGTTTGGCCTTGTCACGGACAAGGCGATACCAAGGTGCCGAGCAAGCCGAACATCCTCTATATCTTCACCGATGACCAATCACACCGCTCGGTCTCGTGTTACAAAGAAGCCCGACCTTGGGCGAAGACACCCCATATCGACAAACTTGCGGATACGGGCATGCGCTTCAGCCACTGCTACACGGGAGCCTGGTGCCAGCCGTCTCGAGTTAGCAATCTAACGGGTTTACTGCAGCACGCGCATCAAAGTTTTAAGGTCAGCAAATACCCGATGGCAACCTACGATCCCGAGCAGTTGCGTTTCTTCCCATCGGTATTGAGAAAGAACGGCTACGAGACGGCCTGCATTGGTAAATGGCATCTTGGTGACGATGTCGGTCACGGCCGCGACTGGGACTACTCGGTGATCTGGGACCGCGGAGGAGGAAGAAGAAATGTCATGGCCTATTACAACAACACATTCGTCCGGACCAACGGCGGTGAACGCAAACCGCTCGGCGGATACAGTACGGACCGCTACACCGAACTTGCTGTCGATTACATCAAGGAAAAGAAGCGCGCCGACAAACCCTGGTACCTTTGGCTTTGCTACGGGGGAGTGCACGGCCCCTACACACCTGCAGAAAGGCATGAGCGTTCGTATAGCGAGGCCCCTCCTTCCCAAGTTCCGGCCGATATCTTTGGTCCGCGCCCGACCAAGCCGGAGCATTTAAAAAACATGACCCGCTGGAAAAAAGGTGAGGATGGGCAAGCTAAAGGCTATGACGCAGCGGTCAAAAAGTATCACAAGGCGGTGAAGTCTCTCGATGACGGAGTGGGAGCGGTGATCCAAGCGCTCAAGGACAGTGGTCAGTTGGAGAATACCGTGATCATCTTTACCTCTGATCAGGGATTCGCCTGGGGCCAGCACGGGTCCCAGGAAAAATGGATGCCCTATGATGCCAATATCTGCGCGCCGCTTATTTTCTCAGCACCGGGGCTGATCAAGCCGGGGACTGTTTGCAAGGAAGCGGTCAATGGGGTTGATATCACCAGCACGATCCACTCGCTCGCAGGTATCGGGCCCGAGTGGAAGATGCACGGGCGCGATCTCATGGGGTTACTCACCAGCCCTGATGGGAAACTCAAGGAGCCGATGCTGATGATTAATACCATCTATAAATACGGTGACCGCGTGGTGGAGACGCTCAAGGCGAAGGACTACGATGCGTTCAAGCGCAGGGACCTGTATGCCTGGATGATGATGCGGGACGGCAAATACAAGTACATCCGGCATTTCAAAGATGACGTCATTGAGGAACTCTACGATCTGGAAAAAGATCCCGATGAGCTGAACAACTTGGCGGTGAATGCTGGGTATGCAGATAAGCTGATCGAGCTCAGAGGCAAAGCGGTAGAGGAATTCCGTAACAAGGACGGCGATTTTGTTGATCATCTCCCCGAGCCGAAGGAAGCCAGTAGATGAGGGTTGGTAAGAGTGAGGGGACTTCAGCTGTCGCATAATGTGAAGTTTTTTGACGCATCACGACATTGACGCCTTACCCCGGTTATGGTTATTGTATTCATTGTAACGAATATTTAAATATAACCATAAATCAAAACCCCGAAATGAAGACACCAAAGCAAAACACAAAGCCTGGCTTGATCTCCGCGTTCAAAAAGCAAATTCCTAGCAGTCAAGCTCAACAAACGAAACTTATGAAAAACTCTTATCTTATCCGTAGCTCCGCATTTTCTGTAGCCTTGCTCGCGGTTAGCTTTATTGCCTCAAACTCTGCGCGTGCGGCTGTTGTTGCCATGATTGATGTCGGCGGCGTTGTAGACATCGACACCGATCTCGGATCGCTTACGAAGGACGATATGCAGACCTTGATCACTACGACAAATGACCTGACGATGGCGGGGGTGCTCGATGCGGAAGGTTCATTCGGTAGTGGTGATTTCTCAAACGACACCGGAGCGCTGTCAGACAAAATCACCGGGACGACGAGGTATGGTCGCTCCGGAGGCGCTGCTTCGAAGGCGTCTGGATCGCGATGGGGTTTTATTAGCGGCGCCGACGGAACTGAGACGTGGACGCCGGATTACAACCTCACCCACTTCGGGCTGATTACTTCAGCCGCTTCCGGTAACGACAGACTGACTGTCACCGTGTTTTACAGCGACGCCACGACCGAAGGCTTGACGGGGGTTGTCGGCGAAACCAATTGGATGGGTTTTCACAAAGATGGGGAGAGAATCACATCCATTCAATTGACCGAAAGTGCTACGGGGGGTGTCTTTGCCAACTACGACGATGTATCTCTGGTGTTCTCAGTTCCCGAGCCGTCCTCCACGGCATTGCTCGGCCTCGGTGGCCTCGCCCTCGTTCTGCGCCGCAAGCGGAGCTGATAGCGGAGGAGTGATGGGGGATAGCCGCGAAGCGGCCCATTTCAGCTTTCCGAATTTCAGCTTTCAACTTTTCCCAAAGCCCTGCCGTAGCCCGGCGGGGCTTTTTGCTGTCCATGGTGTGGCTCTATTCCCAGACGTCTTGCCAAAATGATGGTTTTGATCGGGTTTTTAAAGGTCAGCGATTGAGTTGGCCGCCCTCACGCGATCCCAAATAGATCGGATTTTGTGTCTATGGCCTAGACTATTCCAGCCTCTGCTGAATCTGGGCATCCCCCATATGGGCTCTTGCAAGGTGCCCTGTATCACCTATTTTTGGTATTACATTTCTTGCATTCCTTGACATTTCACGGCGATACACTGCGTAAGTCTGAAGAGTGCAAGAATGCATCATTGAACTTGATCTGAATATCCCATGAATCGCCGTCAATTTATCAAAAAGCAGGTGGCAGGCACTGCCATCCTAGCTGCCTCCGGTCTGGTGCACAAAGCAAGTGCCGAGAACTTGCCTTCTCCAGATCCTAAAAACCCAGACGTGCTTGATGTCGATGTGCTTGTTGTGGGTGGAGGGTCTGCGGGTCACGTTGCCGCGATTCAAGCAGGACGCATGGGGGCGAAGACGGTTTTATTGGAACGCAACTCTCAGCTCGGAGGCACCACCACCACCGGCGGAGTATGTTTTCCGGGCTTGTTTCACGCTTGGGGTAAGCAGGTGGTAGGGGGCATTGGCTGGGAGCTGGTGGCGAAGTCGGTGGAAGTGGACGGCAGACAGTTACAGGATTTCACCAAGGTGCACGGCTCGCATGTTCCTTATCATGTTGATATCAATGCGCAGCTCTATTCACTACTAGCGGAGGAGGCCTGTCTGGATGCTGGGGTCTCACTGGCCTACTACCAGTTTCCTCAGAAGGTGGAGCAAACAGCAGATGGCTGGCTGGTCGACGTGGTCGGGCAGGGGGTTGCTTATCAGTTACGCTGTGCTCAGATTATTGACTGCACGGGAGGTGCTGAGGTTGTCGGCATGTTGGGCATGGAGCGCATGAGAGGGGAAACCCGCCAGCCGGGAACCCATGTGGTGACCTTTAAGGGTTTTGATACAAAAGTGGTTCGGGAAAACGCGGCCCTCATCAAGAAGAAATACAATGAGGCCATCAAAAACGGCACACTCCAAAAAGGCGATACCTGGACAGGTAATATCATGGGGGTGATCGCGAGCACACGCGGCAACACCAATCACATCTTTGGCGCGGATTCCACCAATGCGGCTACACAGACTCAGACTAACCTGGCAGGCCGGAAGTGTGTATTGCGCTTGCTCAAGTTTTTCAAAACGATCCCTGGAGGTGAAAAGGCATCAATCAATAAGATGATGAATGAGACTGCCAGTCGTGAAACCTACCGCATCAAAGGCGAGACGATGATCACGGTGCACGACTACACTTCCGGCAGGGTTTTTGGGGATGCCTTGTGTTATTCATTTTACCCGATTGATCTGCATGATGAAAAAGGTGTGGTGCCAAGGCATCTTAAACATGGCACGGTGCCCACGATTCCCAGAGGAGCACTCATTCCCAAGGGTTCGAAGAATATCATGGTTGCCGGTCGCTGTGTATCGAGTGATCGCTTGGCGAACTCGGCGGCACGTGTGCAGGCCAGTAGCATGGGCATGGGCCAGGCGGCTGCCGTTACCGCCGTGCTGGCCGCTAGACTGAAGACAACGCCTGGAGAGGTTCCCTTGGAGAAAATCCACGCCGAGCTTAAAAAGCATAAGGCGATTGTGCCAGCGAGATCATAGAGGTAGCTTGGCTCAGAAGATATGAAGCGAAACGTTGTCTCCCTCACCATTGCCGTGCTTTTTCTGACACTGGCAGTGACGGGAGTGATGGGCTTTTTTCTGCCCTTTAATATTCTAACCGTATCGGTGCACGCGCTGTTGGGTTTTGTGTTTATTGGCTCGATTGCGTTGCATCTGAAGAACAATTTTCGCCAACTCAAAAACTACTTTACCAGTAAGACAGCCCTGCTGGTTATACTTTGTGTTGCAGCTCTGGTCGCGGTGATTTTGATTCAGCCTAAGCCTGTGGTGGCGATTCTGGGGCTGAGCAAAAACCTCGGGCCGGTGGCGGATCGCTTTAAGCTCAAGGACACGAAGGTCGTCTATAACTACACCCCCGCGCCGCATTACAAGATGCAGCTGAATTTCAAGGGGGGCAGTGCCTTTGATGCGGGAAATCCTCCTCATATGGCCATCTGGCTGGAAAACACCTCACGCTACCATCTCAAGACCCTCTATCATAGCAAGGCACCTGACGCACAACAGATGCTGCCTTACTGGGATTATAAAAAGACTGAGTATGAGAAGTATAAGGCCGAGAGCGAAGCGGCTGAGGAAGCTGGGGAAAAGCAGGTCGAAGACGTTGATGCTCTGAGCTCGGCAACGCCTAACGAAAGTTTCGACCCAGCGGATTATATCGTTCCCACGGACCCAGAAAAAGAAACGCCTTATCGCCTGCTCATCGAGATCAATGCTCCTGATGATGGCAATGAGCATTACCCAGATCAGCCGTCGCTGGTTTACGTAGTCGAGGTCGATAATAAGCATCCACGTAGCTATCAGGTGCTCGATCTTGTAGGTTACCCCAAGTCAGAAATGGACGAGGAAGAGGGGGAGCTCGAGTGGTCACTTCTTTATGCTGATGGAACCATCACCACAGCGCATGATCTTTTTGATAGTGCCTTGCTTCTAATCGAGCGCTCGGAGTCCTTGGAGTGAGCCCGTGATGAATCGCAAATTCACCGTCATTATTTTGCTGCTCTTGGCGTTGGCCGGCGTCTTGATTGCCATCAAAAATGGGAACGAGAAAACGAGCTTTCACACCTTTCGTGGTAGCATTTTCGGCACCCGCTACCAGGTGCAATATCGTGCGCATGAGCAGCTGGGAATGGAGGCTGAGGATATTCAGGCAGAGGTGGAAAAGGCTCTTCAGCGCATTGATCAAATGGCGTCCACTTGGAAAACCGATTCCGAAATATCGCGTTACAATCGTGCTGTGGTGAAAGATGAATTCCAGCTCTCTGCGGAATTGAACGAGCTCATCGAGCGTTCAGAACAATGGAAATCCCGCACCGGTGGCGCCTTTGATATTCACCACACAGGCGAGGGAATTGATGTCTCTGCCATCGCCAAGGGCTATGCGGTGGATCGCATTATTGATTACTTGGATCACAAACTTAAGATCGAGGATTGCTTGGTCGAGATCGGCGGTGAAATCAAAGCCCGTGGTCACAACGCCAAGGGGAAGCAATGGAAGGTGGCCATATACATTCCGCCCTCCCACTCACACATCATGGGCCCGCGGCTAACGCTTAGCAATACCTCGATGGCGACTTCGGGGCAGTACTTCAAAGAGGGGCATATTAAGAATGCTGCCACGGGAAAGATTCCTGAGCATGACTTGCTCTCTTGCACCGTCATTACACATTCTAACACAGACGCAGACGCGCTCGCCACAGCACTTTACGTGATGGGCTGTGAGGCTGGTCTTGCGTGGGCGAATGAAAACGAGGTCGAGGTGATCTTTATCGAGAACGATGGAACCGTGATTGAATCCATGGGGCGCGTTAATCGCAGAGATTAACTGAGGATGCCCTTGATGACCTTGGCGGGCTCGACGCCGGTGAGTTTCATGTCGAGGCCTTGGAAGGGGTAGGTGAAGCGGTTGCTGTGCAGACCCAGCTGATGGAGCATGGTGGCGTGCAGGTCGCGCACGTTGACCACATCCTTGATGGCGCTGTAGCCTAGTTCGTCAGTCTCGCCGTAGCTCATGCCCGGTTTCATGCCGCCGCCTGCCATCCACATGGAGAAGCCTTTGATGTGGTGGTCGCGGCCAGCGCTTCCTTTGCCACCCTGATACATCGGTGTGCGGCCGAATTCACCACCCCAGACGATCAGGGTGTCCTCGAGCATACCGCGTTGCTTGAGATCAGTGAGCAAGGCCCAGGTGGCGCGGTCGGTGTGCTCACAGCAGACCTTCATGTATTTATCGAGGTCGCCGTGGTGATCCCAGCCGCGGTGGTAGAGCTGAATAAAGCGCACGCCTTTTTCCGCGAGGCGGCGAGCGAGTAGGCAGTTGGAGGCGTAGGATCCGTCACCGGGGGTAGCGCCATACATATCGAGGGTGCTCTGTGGTTCCTTGGTGACGTCCATGAGGTCGGGAACGGAGGTTTGCATCCGGAAGGCCATCTCGTAGGCGGCAATGCGGGTTTCGATCTCGGGGTCACGGATCTGGCCGAGTTTTTTCTTATCGAGCTGGATGATGGATTTGATTAGCTCGTCTTGCTGCTTGATGCTAACACCCTTCGGACGGCCGAGGTAGTGGACGGGGTCACCAGCGGCATTAAACTCGACACCCTGATAGCGGCTGGGGAGAAATCCTGCGGACCACTGCCGTGAGGCGATGGGTTGTGGGTTGCGTCCACCGACACTGGTGAGGACGACAAAGCCGGGTAGGTTTTGGGAGAGCGAGCCGAGGCCGTAGTTCACCCAGGCACCCATGGACGGGCGGCCGCTGATGGCAGTGCCCGTATTCATGAAGGTGTGGGCTGGGTCATGGTTGATTTGCTCGGTGACCATGGATTTGATCACGGTGATGTCATCGGCCATCTTAGCCGTCCATGGCAGGTAATCGCTGACCATCAGGCCGCTTTTGCCGTGGGGGCGGAACTTGGCCTGGTGACCGAGCACCTTGAGCTCCTTGCCTTGAAGCTGGGCGATGGGTTGCCCCTTGGTGAAGGATTCCGGCATCGCCTTGCCATCGAGACGGTCGAGCTCGGGTTTGTAGTCGAAGGTTTCCAGGTGTGACGGGCCTCCCGCCATGCACAGGAAGATGACCCGCTTTGCCTTGGGCGCGAAGTGAGGAGAGGACGGGTAAATGTTCGAAGCTGCCGAGGCCGACCTGGTGCCCATGAGCGAGGACAAGGCTGCGGAGCCAAGGCCGAGTCCGGCTTGTCCGAGGAAAGTGCGTCTTGTTTGGTTGGGATGCATTTTTGAATGGAGAATAGTGAATAGCGAATGTTAGTTTGGCTTACTTTGTTCCGATTACGGAGGGGGTTACATTCTAGTTACGGTAAGTGAATTCGTAGAGGTTGAAGAGTCCGCGGGCAACGGTGGTCCATGAGGCTAGATCGGCAGGTGAGATGTCGGTGGCAGCTGGGCTTATGCCGGCTTTGCCTAGCTGGCTGGCTTGGTCTTCATGGCCATCGTATTGAGCAAGGCTGTCTTGCTGCAGCTTTTGGAAGATGGCCTTTTCCTCGGCGTCGGGATCGCGGTTGAGCGCGTGTTGGAAGGCGTAGTGGATTCTCTGCTCAAAGGAGTTTCCGCCTTTGGTGATGATCTTATGGGCAAAGACACGGGCGGCTTCGACAAAGGTGGGGTCATTGAGCAGCACCAGGGCGGCATTGGGTGTATTGGAGCGCGCCCGTTCTGCGGTGCATTCTTCCCGGCTGGGAGCATCGAGGGCCTTCATCATGGGGTGTAGGAACATGCGCTGCCAGTGAACGTAGAGGCCGCGGCGCCATTGATTTGCGCTGTTGTCTTGGCTGTATTTACGTGGCGGGAAGTTGAGGTGCTGGTAGTAGCCGGCAGGTTGGTAAGGTTTGGCACTGGAGCCGCCGACCTCGTCGACGAGAAGCCCGCTGACCGCAAGGGCGTTGTCCCGGATTAGCTCGGCGGGCAGGCGGTAGCGGGACTGGCGGTCAACCAGAGCGTTGGCGGGATCGCGTGTAAGCATCTCAGCTGTGGCTAGGGAAGCTTGGCGGTAGGTACGGCTGGTGACGAGCAGACGAACCATGGCCTTCATATCCCATCCGGATTCGTGAAAAGTTACGGCTAGAGCATCGAGTAGCGCCGGGTTGACCGGAGCTTGGCCCTGGCCACCGAAGTCTGAGAGTGAGGGCGAGATACCGCGGCCAAAGAAGAGATACCAGAAGCGGTTGGCAAAGACGCGGGCGGTGAGTGCTCCGCTGCCCTTAGCGGGATCAGTCAGCCAGTTGGCGAGGTCAAGGCGCGTGGCACGCTGGCCTTCGGGGAGTTCGAGCTGGCCCATAAATTCCGGAATGGCAGGCTTGACGATTTCACCACTATCGTCCTGCCAGTTGCCCCGGGGCAGGATGCGCATGGTGCGTGGTTCCTCAGCGACGGTGATCATGGTTCGTCGGCCTTGCTTTGCGAGTGTCTGGTGTTGCTTGCGTAGGGCGTAGAAGGCGTTGAGCTTTTCTTGTGAAGCGATCGCAGCGATTTTCTGCTCGGCATCCCTTATCCTTACCTGCAGAGCCGCTTTTTGCTGGGCATTTTGTAACGCTTTTAACTTGCCAGTCCATTTGCTGCGCAGTTGCTCTAAGTGGCTGAGCCGGTCTTGAGTATGGCGTGGCACGATCTTGACCATTTCCGCCTCCAGCCGGTCTGCCTTTGGCTGAAGCTCAGGATTAAAGATGACCATCTCTGGTGGTCGAATCGTGGGCAGTATGTTGCCAGTGTAGCCCTTGTCGTGAATATCGGCAAAGAAGGCAGCCATAGTGTAGTGATCCTTGATGGTGTAGGGGTCGTATTTGTGGTCATGACACTGGGCACAGCCCACGGTGGCGCCCATCCAGACCTCTGAGACGTTGCGCACCCGGTCGGCGGCGTAGATGGCGTTGTATTCCTTGAGCTGAATGCCGCCCTCGTGTGAGGTCTGCAGCAGGCGGTTGTAGCCGGAGGCGACTTTCTGCCAAGTAGTCGGGTTGGGCAAGAGGTCTCCTGCGAGCTGCTCGCGGGTGAACTGGTCAAAAGGGGTGTTGTTGTTGAAGGCCTTAATGACGTAGTCTCGGTAGGGCGAGATGTTGTGGTCCTGATCGCCGTGGTAGCCGACAGTGTCTGCGTAGCGAACCAGGTCGAGCCAGTAGATGGCCATGCGTTCCCCGAAATGGGGGGAGGAGATCAGGGTGTCAACCAACTGCTCGTAGGTGATTTTCTTGTTTTGGAAGTCGGTGACCAATTTGGGCTCCGGGGGCAGGCCGGTGAGGTCAAAAGAAAGCCTGCGTGTCAGGGTTACGGGGTCTGCCTCGGGCGAGGGGGAGAGGCCTTTCTTTTCCAGACGTCCGAGCACAAAGTGATCAAGCCAGTTGGCGGGCCAGTCGGATTGTTTCACCATGGGTGCCGGGTGTTTGACGGGTGCGACATAGGCCCAGGGGTCTTCGTAAACGGCCCCCTCCTTGATCCATTGCTTGAGGATTTCAATTTCCTTGGGCTTGAGGGATTTGTGCGATTCCACCGGAGGCATGGGATCTTCTTTATCGAAGATGCGGATCATGAATTCGCTTTGCTCGGGCTTACCCGGTATGATGGCAGTCTTACCTGTTTCCTTGAGCTTGGTATAGGCGCCTTCCGCGGTGTCGAGACGGAGTCCAGCTTCACGGTGATTGGAATCTGGGCCGTGGCAGAAGAAGCATTTGTCCGATAGGATCGGGCGCACGTCACGGTTGAAGTCGAGCTCCTCGCCGAGGCAGGGGCTAAGCAGAAAGAGTCCTAAGCCCAGGAAGAGGTGGTTTGCATTGATGGTGAAAGATTTCATTTCGGAGTTGTCTATAATGTTACGTCAAAAAACGGGAAAAAATACTGCTATTGTCTCCTTATTTTTTAGGAGGCCCCTGCTGGGCGAGTTTTGGTCGAGAACTGGCCATGCCTTATGAGCATTAAAGGTCGATCCATGCACCGTTGTTTTTAGCCGACTGGTAGATGGCCTGGATCAGCTCCACGGATTTGCGGGCTTCTGCAGCTGAGGTGCTGGGTTCACGGTTTTCGGCAATCGCTTGAACGACTTCTTCGAAGTTGCGCTGGTGCTGGTAGGTATTGATCGCTGTGGGGTCATTGGCGCCGAGACCTGCCTCCTGACCTTTCATCAGGGTGAGGCGGATTTGATCGTCCTCGGCATGTTCGTTTTTGAAATCCCAGACCTCAAAGGCCTCGTCAGCGAGAAAGACAGAACCCTCCGTGCCAGCAAGCTGGACGCGCGCGGGGTGACCATCCTTGGACCAGCTGCAGGTGGAAGCCTCGATCACTCCACGGGCTCCATTTTGAAACTCGATCAAGGCAACGCAGTGGTCTTCAACCTCGATGCGTTCGTGAGCCAGGCAGGCGGTATTAGCCGAAACCCGCTTGGCAGGGCCGGAGAGGTAGAGCAGGGCGTCCACGGTGTGGATAGATTGATTCATAAGAGCTCCGCCACCGTCGAGGGCCCAGGTGCCTCGCCAGCCGGCGGAGTCATAGTAGGCCTGGTCACGGAACCACTTGATGTAGGCGGAGGCACTGGCAAGAATACCGAAGCGACCTTCGTCCGCTGCTTTTTTGAAGGCATCCATTCCTGGGTGAAAACGGCGATTAAGAATGGAGGCGAGAGTTTTACCATTGGCGCTAGCCGCATCCATGAGCTGGTCGATACGCTCGGTGGTGATTTCCAGAGGTTTCTCGACGATGGCGTGCTTGCCCGCTTGGAGGGCTGCCAAGGTGGGGTCGAGGTGGGCGCCACTCGGGGTTCCCACCGTGACGATGTCGAGCTCCGGGTCTGCGAGAAAGGCATCGATGTCTGAGTAGGCTTTGGCACCGAACTCTGCGGCAAGCTCACTGGCCCGCTCCTCATTGCGGTCAAGGATGGAGTGCAGGGAGCCACCGCTCATATCGCGGATGGCCTGTGCGTGGAAGCGGCCGATCATGCCGGCGCCGATGATTCCGAATTTCATAATGTAGTGTATTCGTTAGAGATTGGATTTTGTTTTGCGATCTTTGGCCCGCTCTGTGACGAAGAGCTGGTGGAGTTGTATGATTTTGTCCGGGTATTTCTGGGCAAGGTTGTTGGATTCCTTCGGGTCTTGGATGAGATCGTAAAGGTGCCAGTCGGCCTGCTTGGGTTCCTTTTTTCCGTAGTAAACGATTTTCCAATTGCCCAGGCTGAGGGCCCATCTCTTTCCCGGCCTGCCCCAGAGTTGATAAATGACCCGGGTGGGTGGGTCAGCCTTGGTGAGATAGAGGGCAGAATTATTCTGGCCGTCGAGGGGAGGGAGAGCTTGCACTTCTCCCGAAGACCTTGTCTTCGCACCGTCGTCCGCTGGGGGGGCTTGCACTTCTCCCGAAGACTTTGTCTTCGCACCGTCGTCCGCTGGGGGTAGTTTAGCGCCGATGAAGCCGGCGATGGTGGGCAGCCAGTCGACGACGTGGACGGGGCTGTCGACCTTGCGCGCAGGGATTTTGCCACGCCAGTGGACGAAACCCGGAACGCGTATGCCACCCTCATAGGCGTCACACTTTTTGCCACGGAAGGGGATCTTCTGGTTGAAGTCGGTGAGTTTGAGATCATCGGGGTAGGCATTGCCCGGCCAGTTGACCTGAGGGCCGTTGTCCGAGGAAAAGAGGATGAGCGTGTTGTCTCGCTGACCTGATTCGTCGAGGGCTTTGATGACCTGGCCGATGCCGTGGTCGAGGTGGTGGATGACGGCGAGGAAGAGGCGTTTTTCAGGGTCGGGTTCAGACTGGATAATGCCCTTGGGATCGTTGAACCATTTGATCTTGTCTTCGTTGAGCCAACGTTTCGGATTGTCGGGGTCGAGCTGGGTCGGGGTGTCAACAAAATCACCGCGCTCATCGAGTGGAGTATGCGGAGCGTGGTAGGCGAGGTAGAGGAAGAAGGGCTGATCAGATTCTTTATTTTCTTCGATGATGCGGACAGCTTCGTCGCTAACCAGGTCGGTGACGTGTTTGCCGTTTTCGTATCCCTCAATGATTTTTCCATCGCGGTGCCAGGTGATCTCCTCGCGCGTGCCAGGGCGGTAGCGATGGTCATAATAACCGACCGCACCGGCGTAGGAACCGTAGGAGGAGTCAAAGCCGTGGTGGTGGGGACCGTGGGGCTCGGAGGCTCCCATGTGCCATTTGCCGGAGAGGTAGGTCTGGTAACCGTTGGCTTTGAGAAAAGTGGCGAGGTTAAGGGTGCCGTGGGGGAAGACAGGCTCATTGCTGGCGGCGAGTCCGGCATTGCCAAAGCGGCCGGGGTAACGACCAGTGAAGGCGGCGATGCGCGTGGGTGTGCACTGGGGCATCGAGTAGTGCCGAGTGCAGAGGGCGCTCTCTGCGGCGAGGGCGTCGAGGTTCGGGGTGTAGACTTTTCCCGGGTTGTTGTAGCCGATGTCAGCCCAGCCCTGGTCATCGGTGATGATGGTGATGATATTTGGCTGGGTAGAGCTTGCACTCTCTACGGTCGTCCGCGGGCTAGCCGAAGCCGGAAGAGTAAAAAGTGAAGAGAGAAAAGTGAAAAGCAGCCACGCGCGGGTAACGCTCCCTCTGATGGAAAGCCTTTGCGTCTTTGCGCCTTTGCGTGTGTTTGTCATTCGGGCAGGTGGGTGTAGGTTTTGCCGATGAGCAGGTCTTGTGCGCTGCGGTTGGAGTAGGGGCCTTTGTTGAAGTGCTTGGGTTTGCCGAATTTCGGGTGGTCTTTGAGGGATTGATACTCGAGGAATTTGAGTCCACCGAGAGCCCAGCTGCAGTGCATATCACCTTTGGCTGTGGCGGCTTCCTCAAGGAGAGCTTCGGTGTATGTTTCAGAGCCTTTGATTTTGCCAAGAGTAGTGAGGGCGGTGATGCGCACGCTTGGGTCACTGTCTTTGCTCGCTTGGATGAGCTCAGCTTCCGCGCGAGCAGCGTCTTTACCTAGGACGCGAAGGCCCAGTGCGGCCCAGTAACGCATCACGGGATTTTTGTTACCGAGTTCTTTTTGGAAGGTGGGGATGTTGGCGGGTTTTTGGGAGGAAGCGATATTGGCGAGGGCGATGATTTTCTTGAGCGGGTAGTTGCCCTCTTCCCTGGCCCAGTCGTAGATGGTGGTGTCGCTTTTGTCGATGGACTCCATCAGGGGCTCTGGGATGAAGCCGAGGTCGTGGGTGCCGAGGAGGGTTTGGTCGAGGGATTGGCGGAAGTC
>ERZ767285.160-NODE-160-length-28578-cov-4.442511_pt1 | contig 28578 bp, 23 predicted proteins | sample MGYA00374953_ERZ767285 | MGnify/ENA primary metagenome ERZ767285 (study PRJEB28947, sample SAMN06267186) | marine metagenome | isolation source: Columbia River Estuary | place: USA:Columbia River Estuary, USA | collected 2013-07-23 ...
AACCGGAAAACTAATCCCAGCCAAGGCTGCGATCATTCCGATGACGACGAGCATTTCGACGAGGGTGAAACCACCGCGTGACTTGGCTTGAGATAGGTGTGTTTTGGCTTTCATAATGTCTTTGGAGTGTATGTGGGATACTGCTTGCAGAGAATATTACAGAGGATGTTCACCATACATTGTGAATACTCTTTGCAATACATTGTTCATACATATCTACCATCGCTTTTAGGCCTTCGCAAACAAAAAAGCCTGACTTTGGACACCCTAAGGGGCTGAAAAAGAATTAGGCAAAACAGAAAATCATGTTTATCTTGCGAAATTAAACTAAGATAAACCCATGAAGAACCTTCGCCAGCGCATTCAGGCGCTGCTCAAATCTCCGGATTACCGACCTCTGAACAAGTCCGAGTTCGCCCGCACTCTCAATCTCAAACCCAACGAGCGCTCCGATCTGCGCGCCGAACTTGCCCGCCTCGAGAAAAAAGGCGACATCGTTTACGGTAAAAAAGGTCGTTTCACCCCGCGCGCCAAGTCGCAAGGCAAAGGCGGCAAGGGCAAGTCCGCGCCAGGAGCACTGCTCATCGGCACGCTGCGTTTTCAAGGTTCAGGCCACGCCTGGTTCTACCCTGACGCCAATGATGCCACCAACGAGGCCGCCGGCATGGACTTGAAGAAATACTCCCGCATCTTTATCCACTCCTCCAAGACCTCGACCGCTATGAATGGCGACAGTGTTGCCGTGCGTGTCGACCGCATCGGCCAGCCAGAATGGACCAAGCAGCGCAGAGGGAAAAATCATCGTGCCGCTGGCATGGCCAAACCCGACGATGAGGCTGCTGGATATGTGGAGAAGATCATCCAGCGGGGAATGGCGCGTATTGTCGGCACCTACTTCCGCAGTGGTAAATTTGCCCACGTGCAGCCCGATGACATGAAGGTCCCCGATGTCAATATCGAGCGCGATTCACTTCCTCAGAATAAAAAAGACGGTCCCAAGTCTGGCCAAGTTGTTGCTGTCGAGCTGACCCGCTGGGACAATCCAAATTCAAAACCACTCGGCCGCGTCACCGAGATCCTCGGCTGGCCCGACACACCCGGCATCGACATGCTCTCCATCGTGCACAAGCACGGCCTGCGTGATGAATTTCCCGCAGCTGTTCTCGCTGAGGCCAAGGAGTTTGGCGACCACGTCACGGCAAAAGATACCGAGGGCCGTGATGACTGGCGTGACCTACCGGTGATCACCATCGACCCCCACGACGCCAAGGACTTTGACGACGCTATATCTGTCAGCAAGACAGAGCAGGGCGACTGGCAGCTCGCTGTGCACATTGCTGACGTCTCCCACTATGTCAAACCAGGCAGTGCACTCGACAAAGAAGCCCGCGAACGTGGCAACTCCACTTACATGGCTGATCGCGTGCTTCCCATGATCCCACGTGAGCTCTCTAACCACCTGTGCTCGCTCATGCCAGAGGTCGACCGCCTGACTCAATGCTGTCTGATGAAGATCAACAAGGACGGCAAGATCCGCTCCGCCCGCTTCACCCGCGCAGTGATCCACTCGGGGCGCCGCTATACCTACGAGCAAGTTCAGGACATTCTGATGAAGCCTGAGCAGGAGGTCGCCAAGCTCTTCCCTGACGAGGACGAAAGCATCATCCAAATGCTACACGAGGCATGGGAGCTTGCTTCCCTACTCAGAAAAAAACGCTTCGCCAACGGCGCGCTGGATCTCGACATGGCAGAGGTCAGCGTGGTGCTCGACGACCAAGGCAAACCAACAGGCATTGAAAAACACGAATACAATGAATCTCACCAGCTTATTGAAGAGTTCATGCTGGTTGCTAATGAGTCCACCGCCAAGCTGCTAAAAAGCCGATCACAGACCACCGTCTACCGTATTCATGAAGATCCCGATCCAGATAGACTCAACGAGTATGCCGAGCTTGCCCGCCTACATGGTTACAAACCTGGCGACCTAACGAACAAAAAACATATTCAGCAACTTCTCGATTCGGCAAAAGGCAAAATCGAAGAGCACGCCATTAAGATAGGTCTGCTCAAATCTCTCAAGCGTGCCGCCTATTTCCAAGATCCACTCGGACACTACGGACTTTCTAAGGCAGACTACTGCCACTTCACCTCACCGATCCGTCGTTACGCAGACCTCATCGTTCACCGAGGCCTGCAGTCCCATCTTGGTAATCCACCCAAGCAGATCGACCGGGTGCCCTCCCCTGGCGAGGCCGCACAGATCGCCCAACATATTTCAGAAACTGAGCGCACCTCCGCCGAGGCAGAAAACGAATCACGACGTCTGAAGATGCTCCAATACCTGCACATGTGCTCACAGGAGAAAGACCCGCCGGTATTCAACTGTGTGGTAACCGACGTGCGCCACTTCGGTTTGTTCGTGGAGGCTATCGACATTATGACCAAGGGCCTGATCAAGAGTGAGGATTTCCCGCACTGCGGACAAGGTGGCGAATGGAGATTCGAAGCCACCCTACTGCGCTTCAACGGCCCCAAAGACAGCAAACTCACCATTGGCCAACAACACCGCTGCCATATAGCCAATGTCGATATGGAGCGCCAGATGGTCGATTTCAAATTTGCCGATCAATAAAAAAGGCCCATCCAGAGTCTACACATTGCGACTCTGCGAAACAAACCGCTTGATCGTCAGTTAGCCCTCCTCTGCGGGAGCAGCCACTCGCTCTTTCTTGCGGCGGCTGTTTGCCACCACTCCACCACCACCGCTAAAGGGCGCCTGATATCGTCTGCGCCATGCGGTGTCGGGAAAATGGTAAACGGCAGGGCACTTCTTTTTCTGTCTGCCTGTAAAGACATAATAAAGAACGGCTGCGAGTAATATAACAAAGCCTACGAGGCCCACCATGATGATTCTTTTCCACTTTTCCTTGCTGATCCACTCTCCCCTGAGCTCATTTTGTCGATCAACAAGCGCATCCACACTCAAATCTCTAGCACCGTGCATGAAACGCAAGACCTCGGCGCACTCACTCCAGGCTGCCATCACGCGGTCTTTCTCCGTCATCTCACGCCGTGCTCGCTTCGAAGCCTCCGCAACAGCTCTATTCACTCTTGCTGGATCTAAGCCCAGCCCTGCTGCCTGCACGTGGAAACCTGAGGGGTCACCAGGCACGTAAAAGATAACACACCAAACGGGCGCCCGAGACCAAGTTTCGCCCAGTGTGCGAGCGTAGGTTTTAGCTCCTTGCACCGGTTGCTTGGCGCGGGTGACGATGTAGATGTCAATTTCATGATCCCTAAGTTCCCTAGCCAACTCATCCTGAATACTGTCCTCCTCGTCGGGACTCAACCACTTAGCAGGATCAAAAACATGGCTTGGTGGTCGTTGTGGAATCACCGAATCATCGACATCAAATGCCTCATCTTGTGCCTTTGCCGTGGCAAGCATTAGGCAACAAGTAGCCAAGAGATTTATCCAATATAAGAATTTCGAACTCATCTTTAATTATGTTTCAAACTCTGCATCACATCTTGCGCGGATTTACGCAGAAGCTGAATGGCATCCTTGACAAACCCCTTCAAAGACAAGCGATAATCACGAGCAATCATATCTGGCACCATCATCTTCAAGGCCTCTTGCCACTCGGCATCATCCATAAACGCCTCGATCGCATAACCTGGAGTCAACGACAACAATCCACGCTTCACATCAATAAGCAGAAGAATGGTCCACGCCCGCTGTTCACTGGTCTGCCCATCCTCAAGACGACATGCATTCATCATCCAAAAACCAAATTCGGAGAGATTGGTTGGATCGTCGAGCTCGACCGTGCAAACTGATAAGTTCACTTGTGGAAATTGCTTGGTGAGCCGATCGAATATTTGATCAATCTCTTGCCTCACTGAGGTATCAAGCACCTTGGCATTGTCCATCCACCGTTGCATGACGGGAGGCTCAAAACGAAATTGCTCCACTGAACGATGGGCATCAAACTGGCAGTTTGGACATTGATCAGCATGCTCTTTGAAACGTATCAAGCATGATGGACAAACCACCGTGGCACGCTTGAACATCCTTGCAGGAAAGACCTTCTTTTTCTCTTTTGGAGCTGTGTTGTCCTGATCAGTCACGCTAAAAAATCATTCACTTCTTATCTTCAGCAGCTCCATCTACGGAGTCCTTCACTTCCGCCCCATCGTCAGCTTCTGGCTTTTGGGCTGCTTTCTTGGCTGCCTTCTTTGCCACTTTCTTCGCTGTTTTTTTGGCCGGTTTTTTTGCCGTTCCTTTATCGGCTAACTTTTGCCCCTTCACTTTACTAGCCTCAGGATCCTGCTTATTGCTCTGAGCTTTGGCAGCATGAAGGGTGCCATCGGACAGCAGTAGTACTAGCCCTTCATTGATTAGCCAGTGAAGGTCGTGATACCATGTGTGGCGAGTCGCTTCGTCAACCTCTGCAGGAAGACAGTCCTTCCACAGCTCGTCGATGTTGGCTCCCGGGTGGTCGATCGCCCACTGGAACATGGCCGTCGGACGATCAGCCATAATGAGATCTTTAGACGCGTGACGTGGTCTGGCAGGGCCGCAATGCAGACGCTTTTTCCACTTGTAGACTGCAAGATGACGCCCACTCATCTGACGACATAATATAGAAGCTAAATTTCCAGGGTAACGCTTCTCTTCCGCAACCGTATTCTTAAGCAAGGTCATCAAACCCTCGCTAATCATCTTAGCTGGAATATTAGCGAGCGCCGATACACTCTTACCCTTATAAAATTCTTTCTCGAAGCTATGCTCAAGGAAATGTTGCTCCACCTCACGGTAGTTAGCTAAAGCTGGACCATCAGCCTCAACATCCGGTTGGGCATCGGATGGAGCATCGGATGGAGAGCCCTCTTTGGAATCTGATTCTGGCTGAGCTTCTGATTCATCATCAGGCAGATCAGCAGATGGAACGGTCGCATCATTTTCAACAGCACCGACTTCCTGTGCAGGCAGCTCTTCGTCTGTTACCGCTACTTCATGCACTTCGCATTCTTCAGCTGGCTCTTCAGCGGCTTGAATGTCATCGACTTGCTCCACCTCAGCTTGTTCTGCTTGCTCTGGTTGCTCTGCCTTGGGACGCCACTGCTTTTGCTTACACATTGAGTCCAACCATTCCTGCACGGCCTCTTCACCGTGCTCCATAATTACTTTGCTTTTATAGCGGTCGATCGGCATCGACGAAAAACGCTCACGATGTAAATCAATCAGCGTCTGTTGATAAGCATGATGATTAGGTGGGCCGATGAGCTTTTTACTCAAGCCACATCGTGCCACTGATTGGAAGTTACCACTGGGAGGCTCTACCTCGGTGATTTCCTCCTCGTAATATTTTTTGATCAGATCCGATGATACAAAATGCGACATGCATTCCTTCTGGCTCTGCCATACGGAGTGATCTGTTTCACTCCGATAGAGTCCTTGCTCATCGCTTTCGAAAATAACATGAAATCTATCTAAGGATCCTAACACCAACCAAGCGAGATCAAAAACAGAGTGCGTCCTTCCGGTAGCCGAGATCTGCTTCGCCATCGCATCAAGTCCATCCTCGATAGGCATGATACGTGCTTTCACTCCCTCCGGCGGAGCAACAACATGCTTTTGCACCCGCTCCCCTTTTGAATAATCATTGCGCCCACGCCCTTTATTCGGACCGCCACGGCGATCGCGATCAGATCCGCTATGACGAGCTTGCTTATCATCAAAGCGACCACGGTCTTGCTTTCCAGCCTCTCTTCCTTTCGGAGACCTTGATGGCTTAGCCCCTGAACCAGCATGCGACTTCCCCTTGGCAGGGCCTCGACTTTTCTTACCCTGGTCTGCCTTAGCCCACGCAGGACCAAAGTCCAAGGCGCTCAGGTCAGGCGCTTGCTCACTTTTGTCTGATGACGATCCTTTATCACTCATGATCTTGATATTACTCTTGCATGATCCCCCCTCGAACGGAAGCATTCATATTAAGAAGTTTGATGGTTTTTTGCACCGCGTTTTCGTGTGTGGCCAGTGCCTTTTTAGCCTGTCGACACATCTCATCCACTCGCTCACGATCTGCTAATAAATCTTTGACGGTGTGCGCTAGCTCATCAGCTGACGACAGTGTGACAATTCCATCAGCCTCCCGCAACATGCTAACCAACGGCTCAAAATTCTGCATGTGTGGCCCAGTGATCACGGGGACCTCCGCAGCAATGGCTTCGGCTGGATTTTGACCCCCATGCGCCAACCAACTTTTCCCTATCACCACCAGATCAGCATGAGCCGTCCAGTCACAAAGCTCGCCGGTGGTGTCGATGACAAGGCATGCTTTGGTGACATTATTAGGCCGACAGTATTGACTGCTCAGCACCACTTCAAAACCAGATGATTCGAGGTCTGCTGTGACTTGAGCTCGCCGCTCTGCATGTCGGGGCACAATAACAAGTAAAGCATCGGCCCCAGATGATCGCACGGCATCGGCTAACATCCGCTCTTCACCGTCGTGACTACTGGCCAACAAAACCACATGCTTGCCACCATCAACATGAACAGCAAAGTCGGCAAGCATCTCCTGAAAAGCAGCACGCTTCTGAGGAGCGCTTCCGCTCGATGGATCAAACTTCACACTCCCTGTAACATGGATTTGAGACTTGTTAATTCCTAGCTTTGCAAATCGCACGGCATCCATCTTGTTTTGCACACAAACCAAATCAATCATCTCGAACAAAGGTTCGACAAAAGCAGCAAACTTATGAAACCGCAACTCTGAACGTTTTGACAAACGAGCATTAATCATAGCCACAGGGATTTTCATCTGCCGTGCTACGTTAACAAAATTAGGCCACACCTCTGCCTCAATCAGCACAATTTGCCGTGGCTGAAAACGTGACAACACCTCAGTCACGATCATATTAAAATCAAGAGGGCTGTAAATGACCCTGACACCAGCCAGCGCATTTTCTCGAGCTACTGCGTGCCCTGTCGATGTCGTCGCCGCAAGCACCACCTTCAGGTTAGGCTCTGCCTGCATCCATTGCTTGATGAGTTTAAGCGCAATGAACACCTCTCCCACAGAAACGGCATGAATGTAGATAACATCACGAGGCTCTTCCGAAGCATCGATGCTGAAGCTGCCAAAACGCTCCATTAAGCCCGTGCCATAACCACCACGTTTCCACATCTTTAGCAGCCAAGCTGGAAACGCGACGATGAAGAACACCGGCAGCAAAAGATTGTAGATAAAAAGAACCAAGGAACGTGACATCTGCAAATAGCTTAATGGTTTGATTGACGTTGGTAAAAGAGAATTCCACAGCCCCCATAACTCCTTTGATCGAGCAATTCCCAGCCATCATAGCAACCGCGTTTATTGGAGCTTGAATCTTCAAGCACCAGCAAACCATCCTCGGCTAAACATGAGCCCAAATGCTCATCAGCCAGCAACTGCTCAATGTAGTCAACATCGTCAGATTTCTTGCAGTAAGGAGGATCTGCAAAAATAAGATCGTAATTACCACCACCTTTAAGCGCACGAAATACATCTCTGGCATTTACCTTTCCGCCAGCGAGTTGCAAATCCTTTAAATTCCTCGCGATGACCTGCTGCGACTCTTTACTGCTATCAACAAAAACGCAACTGCTTGCACCACGGCTCAAACACTCCAGACCCAGTGCTCCAGAACCAGCAAAAAGATCCATCACATCAGCCCCCTGCACACGATCAGCCAAGATCGAAAACAAGGCCTCACGAAGTCGGTCTGTGCTAGGTCGGGCCACTGACCCAGGCACACGAATCTGGCGTCGACCAGCACTACCACTAATGATTCTCATAATTCTTATTCACTTTTATTCAGCAGCAGGAGCTGGCTGAGGCTCTTCAGACTCTCTCTGTTCTACCCCCTCTGGGCCATCTAGCACCTCCGACTTTGGCTGTTCTGATTCAGTAGCTGGAGACCGGGGCTTCATCACAGGCACCTTAGGCATGATTTTATTCTTACCCGGATTCATAATGAGGTGCAGCAAATGACTAAGCGGTAACCTTGCGTGCCTTGGCCCGACATCGATCAAAGGGTTAAGAACATTACCACTAACGATTAAATCCCTCACTTTGCGGTCTGGGGTATACATGTCATACCACCAACTAGCATCAACCATTCCTGCTCGACTGAGGCTTTTCTCCATGACCTCTGCCACCTCGGGAGCCGCGACCAAACGAGTAACACTAACAATGCCACCTCGCATCGACAAGCGACCGTTCCCAAGTATTGAAAAATCTTCGCCCAACATCCTGAAACCTAGCCAGTGTAGCTTACCCGCTTGCAGTATAGCAGGCAGAAACACGGTATCAAAAGTAACACGCGGCCGCCCCTCGCCGGCTTGCACCGTTATATTCTCACCAGCAAAAACACCCTCCCCCTTCCATCCTAAAGGTTCAGAAAGCAAGCCCAGCAGCCTAAAACGTCCAGTAACCATCCCTGCACTTGCATGCATTGATTGCCGTTCAAACCAAGCAACGGAATCAACCGTCTGTGGTCTGATGACCATATCGACAAGAAATGGCAAGCGGCTTTGGGCCTTCTCAACCCCTAGCTGGACCCGCATATCAATCTTGGCAAAACCAAGGTCAACTTCTTGTTCCTCTATTTCTAGGCGTGGTCGTTTCCACACCACCTTTTGCTCGAAGCCTGGCAGATTAGTAACACCAGGAATTTCAATCCCAGCCACCTTAATAAACCCATCATCGTCCTTGCCTGATAGGGGTAGATCAATCGACACCTGATTTACATTCACTAAATCAAAATCCCTGGACATCGAAAACAGCCGAATACTAGCGTCGTTAACGAGCAGCCGCATAGGCGCCCCTGCAGGTGGTCGTTCGACCTCTGGCACCCCCGATTCATCTGGAGCTTTCATCAACGGCTTCGGCTTAGCCAAAACCTGCGAACCAAGCACGGGCCTCGGCACTATATTCGCATAATCAGCTAAGCTTGGTTTTGGCGCCGAGCTGTCTGCTGATACTTGGCCTGATATACCCTCTGCTGTAGTCTCTCCCCGAGGAATGGATTGTGCTTGATTCGCTGCCAGTGCAGGTGGAATCGGTGGCCGCTCCTCAATCCGGTCAGCATCAGCAGGCAACGCCGTAAGCATTTCTATCGGCAGCTCAATGCGGGGCTGATTGACCCTAACCTCGCGCATTTGCAACTTACGCTGAAGCAATGGCCTCCAGTAAGGCCTGACGCGAACGCTCTCAATATCCAAAACAGACTGATTGTCTTCACCGGGCATGAAAAAACGCAACTGATTCACTGTGATTCCATTCCAAGGAGACCATGTCATCGACCCTACCTCACATTCAAGACCAAGGCGCTCTTGCACATTTCGCTCTGCCATACCTGTGCCCCATGGAGACATCAACCAGAGGTTCGAACCGAAAAAACAGAATATGATAACGAGAATACTGCAAATAAGTAGCCGCTTTGCCACCACTAAGAAACGACAAGTTGCCCAACAACGAGTCGCACCTCGCTTCCTCTCAGCGAGAGCATCGCCACCTAAGCTCTCCACCATGACTTATTTTTGAGGAGGACTAAAGCGAATGACCAAACTCTTATCCGCAAGTCGTCGACCCGCGGTGCTTTCTTGAAGGCGATAAATCAAGAGGCAATGCTCACCATCCTTGTAGCTACCCAAAGCTAGGTTTTCCTTCGTCGAGATAAACTCACTGTTATTTTCATACCTCCACTCCTTGCCCGTCCAAGCGCCCAAAATACTGCGCTCATCTGCATCAATGTCTGCAATACGTTTGAGCTCACCATTGGGCGACCTAAAATGGCCCGTCTCAGGATTGTAGCGAAGCAGCGAAATTGTCATGCCTACTCCACTCACACGTATCATCCACTCTCCAGGCTTAGGCTCCTCAAGACGAATCACCACTTGTTGCATGGCCTTGAACTGCCTCTGATCCCAAAGCTTCAGATAAGCCTCATAATCCTCTTTGGTAAGCCCTAAATTCTCGTGCCATGGCAGTGGTATTCCAGGCTTGGCCTCTTTTGCATACGCAGCATACCACTCAGGATTCGCTTTTGATGCTGCCTTGACCTTGGCAATGTATTTATTGATCTCCTCCGGCGGCATGATCGCCCCAACTTCACCAGACACTGTCTTATCCTTATCAAAATAAGCCGCTAGGATCTCTGGAACCTCATCTGCAGCTCTTACCTTTGAGGTGGCGGGTAACATCACCAGAGCTATCACCGTTAAGGCGATCAACGAAATGGATTGGGCCGGAAAATTAGGAATCGAGTGCGAGGGCATATTATGAAATCTCATGGTCAGAAAATCAAGATTACGAGGTGCAAAAAGCTAACCTGCCACCTTTCAAGTGCAAGCGCCAATGTCAAATGCTCACGGAGCATTCTAAATACCGTTACTAGCACTAATCCAGACCTATATCCCGATCTATTCGGAAAATATGCTCACCAGGCTTGTAATAATTCAATCGATCGCGCGCGATAATTTCTAAATATCGAGGATCATACAAAATTGCCCCGAGTTCACGCTGCTTAGCATCTTTACGCTCAATCACCGCATTCTCTTTTACGACGATCACAGACAACGCTAATTCTTTCTTTTGAAGCTCACGATAAGGCTGCAGTGCCGTGGCCACAAAAGCAAAGCAGCCCATAAGCACCAAGATACAGAATGCCAGACGAACACTGGTATTCATTCGCTCAGTGCGCGCCCTCACCTTGTTGTATCCAGCGTGCTGAGATGCTTTTGATCTACTATTTTTCTTCTTACTCAATTGAAAATCGTAATTTCGTGTGACCGCCTACTCATAACAGTATGTCTTATTTTGTTAAGAAAACCAAATTAAAAAAAGAGCACAGTAAAACCTAACATTACACCACCACTCCAACAATACAGCTTTGCCTAACCTAAATGGGCACATCACAAGCTCTGACTGCCACTTCCCTCTTGCATCGACCCGCCTCTTGGCTCATGCCTCTTAGCATATTTATTGTCATTTCAAAGCTTCCTGCAGAGCTTAAGGTGCGCCCACAAGCAGCTCGCAACTTGTTTTATGACTCAATTTTAACTCCCCTTCTACTTCACCCTACACTTCAGTAAACCGATGTCAGTTGCACCCACTCCCTATGCCACCAACACTCTTACTGACTTGCTCTACTGCAAGCTGAAGCGTCAGCCAAAGCGCATTGTTTTCACCGACGGGGAGGACATCAAGGTCCTGAGGGTCGCTGCCCGCATGGTTTCAATGGAGATCGGCGTGCCCATCCTTCTCGGCAACAAAGAAAAAATCCACCAAATGGCAGCTGACGAGTCAATATCCATGAAATTTGTCAGTGTGATTGATCCCGCAAAAGCATCCGACTTAGAGCTTTTCTGCCACCGACTTAAAAAAACAAACCGCTTCCAGGGCAAAGACATCATCAATCCAGAGGAAATCATGAGCCGCCCTCACAACTTTGGCGCCATGATGGTTCAGTATAGTCATGCTGACGGTATGATCGCGGGTAATCAGTCGATGCCCGCATCCGTTTTTCGATCTGTTATTACGATCATGAAACCTCTGCCGGAGGTGCCGCGTATCTATGGCGCGATGATCATGGTCGCTCCTCATCTGCAGCATTTTGGACGTGATGGTATTTTATTCATGGCTGACTGCGGCATTATTCCAGATCCTGATGTCAAACAGTTGGCCTCCATTGCAATCGAAACTGGCAAATTAGCTTACCACTTCCTCGGCAGGACACCACGTGTCGCCATGCTAAGCCACTCCACCAAAGGAAGTGCCAATTCCGAGTCACCAAAAAAAATGGCAGCGGCCACCGTGCTAGCAAAAAAAATCATCAGTGATGATCGACTCGATATTGAAATATCAGGGGAAGTCCAAATAGATGTTGCCCTTGATGCCTCAGCCGCAGAAATCAAAAGCCCCGATATCAAAGCACACCAATCCTCCGATGTGCTAGTATTCCCCAACCTCGATTCTGGCCATATCGCCCTAAAGCTGCTTCAGCATGTCGGCGGAGCCCAGAATTACGGGCAGCTGATTATGGGCCTTGCTCGTCCAGCAGCCCAAGTGCCACGGACAGTAACTGAAGAAACACTGCTCGGCACAGCGGCCATTCTAGGCGGCGAAGCTATCAAGCTGCACCAAAGCGAGCTAGAGGACTAAGCCGAACAGCCCCCCTATTCTCCTTCTGCTGGAAAAACCGCAAAACCTGAGACTCAATTACTCAGCAACTCGATTAAGCTCTTGGCTGAGTTCACCGGCTCCCTGCACTCCTGCCCCAAGCAATAGTAAGCTGCACTTTTGCTCTCCATAGCCTTCAAGCTAGCACTGAACGCATCAACCCGACCGCCATTGCCCATGCATATTAGGCGGGGCGAGAACACCTGATGACATGCCTCAATCAAATCATCCTGCCCCTCTCCCTCAGTAATGACCAGACGAGCATGTTCTCCGAGCTGCATATCGGCAACAGACATCATCCAAGCCATCGCATAAGGAGAATTTTTGATCGTCTCCGCACTGGCCGCTAGTGTCTTGTCAACCACCTCACGGAAGTCGGCACGCCCAGTAATCTCAGCAAGCTTCAAAAACTCCATTGCACCGACAGAAGATGCCGTAGGTGTCGCCCCGTCAAAATCATCCTTCAAGCGCAAGACCAGATCAGATCGCTTAGCTCCAACATAAAACCCACCACGCAATTCGTCATAGAAAATCTTCCGAGCACCCTCTGCAAGTTCGACAGTAAAATCGAGGTAATGCGATTCTAGAGTTGCCTGATAGAGCCCCAACGAGCCCGCCATCATCTGCAAGTAACTTGACGCCTGCTGACTACTGTCTCGCTCCCCGTCACACCAGCGGTGGTAGAGCAATTCCCCATCCCATAGCTGGGCACGGACAAATGCATGCGCCTTAACTGCAGCATCAAGATAACTTGTTTGGCCAAGCACATGGCTGGCTCGCGCAAGTGAAGCGACCATCATGCCATTCCAGTCAGCGAGGACCTTGCGGTCGGTTGCTGCCGGAACGCGTGCATCACGTGCCTTACGCATTTTCCTGATAGCTGAAGCTAACGACTGATCTTGCTTATCAGTCAGCTTCCAATCAGGCTTCGCAATGTGGATAACATTCAAATCCTCAAGCGGCTCAGGATCACTGTGGTCAATAAAATTACCTTTCTCTGAGACCCCAAACCACTCTTTTGCCACGACTAACTCATCCTCATTGAGCAGCTTCGCCATTTGCTCAAGCGTCCAGCAGAAACACTTCCCCTCCTTACCTTCACTTTGCGCGTCCTGAGCGCTGTAGAACCCACCTTCATGATGTTGCATCTCGCCCGTCACGTAGTCCGCTATGCCCTCAGCCACGCGCCGATAACGATCATCCCTGGTTGCTAGCCAGACATCAAGATAGAGCTCAAGTAGCTGGGCCTGGTCGTAGAGCATCTTCTCAAAATGCGGTATCATCCAACGCTCGTCCACGGCATAACGGTGAAATCCACCAGCCAGCTGATCATGAATCCCAGCCTCCATCATTTTATTACAAGTTAGCAGCACATGGTCACGAGATTGCAAATCACCCGTGCGGTGCCAATGCCTCAATAGATAGCGCAAATGTGAAACCTGAGGAAACTTAGGCGCTCCACCCCAACCACCGAATTGAGAATCAGCCTCAGCTACGAGCTTATTGGCTGCACGATTCAAATCATCAACCAACAGCTGCCCCTCAACGACTTCTTTCTGTTCAAAGACACGCTGCATTTTTTTGTGTATTTGATCTGCACTATTTAAGACCTCAGCACCCTGCTCACTCCATGCAGAATGGATGGTTTCTAAAACCGTCGTAAAGCCAGCTCGCCCCTGCTTATCATGCGGAGGAAAATACGTGCCTCCAGAAAACGGCTTAAGCTCTGGCGTGAGAAACATATTCAATGGCCAGCCGCCGCCGCCTTGATACATGGCCTGATAGGCAGTCATGTAGATTTTATCGACGTCAGGGCGCTCCTCACGGTCGACCTTGATCGAGACAAAATGCTCGTTGAGGTACTGCGCGATCTCCTCGTTTTCAAAACTCTCGCGCTCCATCACATGGCACCAGTGGCAAGTCGAATAGCCGATACTGAGCAAAATAGGTTTATTCTCATCTCGCGCCTTCGCAAAGGCTAACTCACCCCACGGGTACCAATCCACCGGATTACCAGCATGCTGAATTAAATAAGGAGATTTCTCACCAGCAAGATGATTCAGCCCTCCTATCTTGATTCCTTTTTCTGACGCTACCCCCTCCAAGCTCTCTGCTTTTGACTGCATGCTTAGGATTATGGCCAGCCCAGCGATCGCTGCAACACACATGTTAAAACACATTAAAAAAAGACTGCCTCAAGGGGCAATATATTCAAGTCGAAGAGATCTCTAAATGAAGAAACATACCATTTAGATAATAGTTCTTAACTAATTATTGGCAGAAACTAACATTTTTTTCGGCCCCAACCTAGCCAGCGACAAGCTGTGTTTTAGATCATAGAACTGATCATACCTCCTCATTTTAACGGGGCTTCCGATTATCTATTTAACTTATATTAGTAATCAATTTACAGAAAAGTAAGGTTATGCTGATAGTTTACGCTGCGAAATTCTTGTTAGCTGAGATTTTCTACAATTACATGAGTGTGCAATTCGATTATTCCTCATCGATACCCACCTCCAGCAAAGTAAATCCCATACTACCCAAATGAAACTTAAAACAACTCTAGCCGGCCTCATTGCGATGGCCACGATAGCGACTACTCAGGCATTCGTCATCGATTTCAATGATAGTCTAGCCAAGGGTAGCGACGCCTTCAGCAAAGTCGGCTCAACCATCGGCGCTTCAGCATCTGACGGCGGCACTGGCGGCATCACCATAGATGTTATTGGCTATGGGTCAGTCGTAATCACCAAAACCACATTCGGTGGTGGATCAGATTTAACGGTCGGCAGCCTATACAGTGATGGGCTCAATAATGTAAACAGTATTGAGCTTTCATCCAACGGCGATCAAGTGACTGTGACTTTCCCTACTGATGTCATTTTGTTTAACGCCCAATCACTCGACCAAGGCACAAGCGAAGGTCTTATTATTCAAGGATCACTGGCTGGCAGCGTTCACACTATAACGGCCAGCCTTATTGGCACCGACTCAAATGGCGAACCTGGCATTGGTATACAAGCAATCAGGTTTGACGTTGTTCCTGAGCCAAGTAGTGCGGCCCTTGGTGCACTCGGCATGAGCATGATTTTACTCAGACGCCGCAAAGCATAAATTTTCGATATTTTCGGCTGTCCCCCTCAATCGAGAATATTAAAAAAAACCCTGATGGTTTATCCATCAGGGTTTTTTCGTGTCTCCAAGCCACGATATCTGGGCCATTTTTTTCTTCCCGTGGAAAGGCTTACACCCCAATGTCTCCCCATGAAAATTTGCTCATCTGCGCTGCTCTTGCCCCTTCTTTTCATTTTATCGATAACAGCTGACGCAGCGGGCAAAAAAACACCCCCAGCATCGATCTCATTCCATTTGGAAGGCTCTGCCGCAGAGGCACCTAAATTCGCCCGAGAGTTCAATACTTTAGCTGGTGCTCGTTATTTTCGAAAAGTTCCCGAGATCAATTCAAAAAACATTCAAGCTTGCAGCCCATTCCCCGCTGATGACAAGCGCACCTACGGCATGGTTTTCAAACTTAATGCGCAAGGAACCAAACGCCTCAACGAGGTAACCACCATGCACCGTGACAAGTTATTGCTGTCACTCGTCAATGGACAACCACTTGGAATAGTAAGAATTGATAGGCCCGTCAGTGATGGCGTCCTCGTTATTTGGACTGGGATCACCCAACAAGAAATCAAACTCTACGACCAGATAGCACCACGTATAGGAGAAGACCCCAAACAATGGAAAGCGCGCCTTAAGCAAATCAAGAAAGATGCAAAAAAGAAGAGCTGAAAGCACAACCGCCCTCACAATCTTATCTCTATTTTGATTCCACTCTCGCGTATTTCAATCGGTTTTAACCCATCAAAGCCTACCATCTTTTTCGCTGTCTGGCTGCTCGCTCAGGCGCTTATTGATCTGCAGGCCCATGCGGCCAAGCCAGGCACTGAATCAGTCGGTCTTCCTACGATCAACCATCACCTCTTGAGCAATGATGAAGAGCGCTTCTATATGTATGTATACCGAACGTTTGAAGGGCAGCATTCACGCCCATGGACAGGTGGAAAATACGGCTTTGTGCGCAACAAAAAACGCACCCAAGATGGCATCATATGCACCAAGTTTCATGAGGGAATTGATATCAAACCTATCAAACGAGATAATAAGGGCATACCCCTCGACAAAGTAAAAGCGATAGGCTCAGGTAAAGTTGTATACTGCAATTCTACTTCTCACCACAGCAGCTACGGCAAATACGTCGTCATCGAACACAAGTGGGAAGGCGGCTCAGTCTACAGTCTATACGCCCATCTATCCGCAATCGAAGTCAGAGAAGGACAAGCATTGTCGCAAGGAGATAGCCTAGGAACACTCGGCTACACAGGCAATGGTCTCAACCGCGACCGAGCGCACCTGCACTTAGAGTTAGGTATTATTTTTTCCTCTCGGTTTACTCCTTGGCACGACAAATATTTCACAGACACTAATCACCACGGCAACTATAACGGCATGAACATTGCCGGCCTAGATGTCGCCTCATTTTTGATCGCAAAGCGTAAAAACCAAACCCTTACTATTCCCGATTTTGTATCTTCAATACCCGCGCATTACCGCGTCACCATTCCAAGAAATCAAATCAGGAAAGGTGCTCCAGAATTACTTAAGCATTATCCATGGATGCTTAAAGGGGAATACAACAGAGAAACGCCTTCGTTTGAAATATCGTTCAGCGCCTCGGGATTCCCGATCTCAATCAGTCCCAGCAAACGTGTGGTCACAGCACCGACACTGAGTTGGGTCCGAGAATGCCGATCAAAACATGAGCACCACACCAAAGGCTTTATTTCGGGAACAGGCAAAAATGCCAGCCTCAGTAAATCCGGACGCCGCTTCATCGATTTAGTCTGCGGCCAATTCTAAAAATGGTCTGCGACCAATGAACTTACTCAGCGCTCATACAAGCACACCATAACCCATAATAGGGATTAGAGCTCATCACCCATGGCCTGCAAAGTCGCCTGCCATCGCTTTTTAAAATTACCATTCACCTCAGATAGGGCCTCAACCGCAGGCTCAGCTGTGGTGTTTAATCCCATAAGCCACGCATAGCATATGGCACATTCTGTACGATTTTGCCCTTCCAATGTCTCTAAATCAAGCTCACACAACTCTCGATAAACACGAAGAATACTCTCCGGCTTAATTTGATTCCACGTCAGAAAAACCGCTTCCTCACCTCTCTTTAGTTTCATCCCATCTAGACTGACAGCCACGACCTCCTGATAAGATTCCCCTTTCGTGTTTAGAATCTCAATAGATAGAGCTGTCTTAAATTGCACCTTGCTCAGGTCATACATAAATGAACTCGCATATTTTGACAGGTAGATCCATGCCTCTTTTTGCTTTTGCTCACTGGAATTAACCGGCGCTAGCTGAAGCAGCTGATGTGCATTAGCAAATTTTGACTGTGCTACTAATTTACGAAATTGAGGTAACTGCTCCTGGTAGGTTTGACGCCTAAGCTTTTTAGTCTTTGCTTTGAGATCAGCCTGTTTGCGCTGTCGATCCAGCTTCGCAAGGTGCCGCTCAGCCCTAGTCTGCCAAACTTGAATATGAAACCGAGCTCTCCCATGAGTGTTTAGCGCGCCAGCAACTTTCTTCAGCTCTGCTAAGTGCTGCTCAACTTGCTTTTCATCAGCCGCGCTGGGTAATGCATTTAAGGTCTGCATTCGCGCATGATCTGCCAAATATTTCTCAGAAATATTATGATAAACAAATAAAGGGCTCTTCTCTGGCAACTCCCTGCTTTTCACTGCTTTGAAAATACGCACTGCAGCATCCCACGCACCAATTTCCCAGTTTTTAAGCGCCACTGCCATCATCTGCAGTAAAACCATGCGATCCCCCCTCTGCTTGAAGTCAGCGATAAGCTCAGCACCAGCAAGCTGTTCAGTAAAAGTTGAGACATCACTACTTACATCGAGCTCGCTGTTTTTTAAATGCTCAAGCAATGCATTGATCGCCTGTTCTGCTTTTTGAGTATCGCCAGCAAGCCATAAAGAAACAATCGCCTCAACCCCCGCCCATGATGCAGCAGGCTCAAGTATCCTCTCGTCGTTCATCAGCTTGGCAAAAACAGCTTTTGCCTCAAGATAGCGACCATCGCTCAGATACTTATGAGATTGACGAAAAAGTTTACTTATATGTGCCGCCAGCTCTGGTGAGTAGCTAGTTTCATCAGCGAACATCGCGAAATCATTCCGTGCCATAGCAACAGAGTCATCAGCAGCATCCCCCTGCTTCTTTTTGAAAGCTACCAGACTCAAAATAGTGATTAGCGCGATGATGACTGACAACACTAAAGCCATAACAATGATCTTATCACGCTTCCGCCGCCTCTGCCGCTCACTACAATAGACTGGTTTGCTAACACCCACTTCATCGATGACGTGATTGGCGTGCGCCCGAGCATCTTCCATCTCTTGATATGAAGCATAACGGTCTTCTGGCTTGAAAGCCATTGCCCTATCAACCAGCTGGCAGGTCTCAGGCTTTAGCCAAGGGGCTGCCTTTGCCAATGGTTCTACATTCTCTTTACCATGCAGCACAGTGCGAGAAGACTTGGTATGTTCCGGAATAGATGCCTTTCCGGAAAGCGCATGATACAGGGTTGCTCCGAGTGCATACATATCACTTCTGAAATCTTCCTGTTCTCCCAGCAACGCCTCTGGCGGCACGTAATAGGGAGTGGCCCATATTTCCTCCGCTTTCGCCACCCCACCTTGGGTTACCAAAGCCAGACCAAAATCAACGATTTTGACGTGATTATTAGCATCAAATAGAATATTACCTGGCTTGATATCACGGTGGATGAGACCTGCATCTCTAGCAGCCTGCAGACCAGAAATAATCTCCTGACAGAGGGGCAACATTTGATCCTCACTGATCGCTCCTTCACGCGCCATTCGCTGCTCTAGGCTCTCGCCTGAGACGAGCTCCATCGCAATGTAGAATCGTTCAAATGCTTTACCGACAGTGAAAACCCTAACGACATGAGGGTGGCTAATGGCAGCCGTAATCAAAGCCTCATACTCAAACTGCTTCATTCTCTGCTCATCTCGACAATATTCAGCATTGAGAATTTTAATAGCGACCTCACGATTGAGCGTCATATCACGAGCAATAAAAAGCTTACTCATGCCGCCCTCAGCATGCCTGCCAATCAACTGATATTGATCCAAGTCACATTTGACCCGAGATTGTTGGCCGCAATCAGGGCAAACTACATTGGTGTAGGGCTCCATAGATGAGATATCCATCTGGCAGCCACATGAGCCACAATGGGCTATCTGTAGGTCATTTGACGGCTCTCCCATTACTTCAATATCGTGCCAAGCTCCATTTGTTTGAGCCACTTACTCAAACAGACCTCGAATTCTTCTTCCGTCTTTTCATGATTAGGATCGATAGCAGGGTCGAGCCTCATCAGAGCTACTTCTTTTGCCACTCGTTTGTCACCGCGCAAAAGATGCAAGGTTACTTTATCTTCGGGCTGCTTAGACTTGATGTAGTTACTGAATTTTTCAACAGCTTGGCTCAAAGCAAACTGATTCAGCTGCCTGCCCCCAAACTTCTTGCCGTTGAAATCTTCGTCAGCTGAGCTTAAGTCAAGTTTATCAACTCGCAAAATCATATCCCCTCCTCTCAAGCCCACTTTTTGAGCCGGCGTATTAGGAAGAACAACAAGAACGCTGACTGCCTGTTGACCAGCTTGTCCATCGGGCTTAACCGGCAGCATCACCCCTGACATTTGAATCCCAAGAAAACCCTTACCTTTACCAAATTCACGGATTTTAAGCATCTCTCTCATGACCCCATAACAACGCGCCTTCGCCTCAGGATCATCGTTTTGTCTCCAAGCCTTATACAACAGCTCAGGGGATGAAGTCAGGTTTTGCTCAGACCATTTTCGAATAGCTATAACGCCGCGCTCCCTCACTTCAAAGTCATCTGACGAAAGCTTCTCGAGCTGCACTGCGGGCAACTCGATGTATTCCACCTCAGCAACCACAGACAAGTTCACAGACATCATCAGTGTCACACTGAAAACTGAAAATATCAGACTCTTAAATCTCATTGTTTTTATTCTATGGAGCATTCGTATTCTGATGATCATTTAATAACTCAGCATTTCCCGTCCCTCTAAATCGACATAACACCACTATAGGTGCAAGTAAAGCTGACTATATTGCCTCAAACATAGCGGCACGTTTTTTCTTAGCCCTCATAGTTATCGGGTTATGATTGTGGTTTTTCATCACCGTGCATCTTATTCGAATTCGAGAGATAGGTCTAAAGCAACAGCTGAATGAGTCAGCGCGCCAACCGAGATGAAATCAACCCCCGTTTTAGCAACATCAGTTATCGTCTCCAGATTGATACCTCCGCTGGCTTCTAAATCAACTCTAGATCCGACAGCATCACGCATCGCCACGCCAGCGCTCATCATCTCATTCGTCATATTATCCAAGAGGATATAATCGACCCCACTGAGCTCAAGAAAAGCCTCAACCTGATCAAGCGTATCCGCTTCTAATTCAACCGCGACGCCCCTGTCCGCACGAACGCGATCAATTGCATTTTGCAAAGCCTCGAGCTTGTTTTCTGCGAGTAAGTGATTGTCCTTAACCATAGCGCGATCATAAAGACCCATCCTGTGATTGCATCCACCACCCGCAAGCACTGCGCTTTTTTCGAGAGCACGCCATCCCGGTGTAGTTTTGCGCGTATCAAGAACCTTGGCTTTGGTTGACTCTACCTTACTAGCATAAACTCGCGTTTGAGTGGCCACACCCGATAACCGTTGCAGGAAATTAAGCGCTGTTCTTTCAGCAGTGAGGATAGAACGTGCCTGACCACTAACATCCAATACTCGATCCCCTTTTGAGAGCTGGTCTCCATCTCGCTTCAGCGCAACGACTTTAAGTTCCGAGTTTACTCTACGAAATACCTCTACTGCGACATCAACACCAGCAAGAACACCCTCGTCTTTGGCATAAATATAGGCACTGACCATACTGTCCTGAGCTACAAAGTAGAACGAGGTAACATCCCCCGTTTGCATATTTTCGCCCACATCTTCGCGCAATGCTAAATCAATCAGCTCGCTAGTCACATCACAAGAAATACTCATCACCGATATTCTCGACCACCATGAGCTGAATGACAACCTTCATTCCGTTCTGCAAAGACAAAAAAATACCATTGTTAATCGTCTCAGTTCTGGCAGAAGACTGCGCGCAATGCTGGCTATTCAACATCTTCAAATTGAATTTGGTGCGAGGGTTATTTTCTCTGACCTTTCGTTTGCCGTATTGCCTAAGGAGCGCATCGCTTTTGCGGGGCATAATGGTGCTGGGAAATCAACACTGATGAAATGCATCGCCGGCATGCTAGTTCCAAACAGTGGCGCCATCGTCAAACCGAAATACTGTGATATCGGCTACCTTCCTCAAGAGGGAATCCACATCAAGGGTATTTCCTTATGGGACGAGGTTGAGTCTGCCTTTGCTGAAACACGCGACTTGCAGATCAAAATAGATCAACTCTCAGAAAAGCTCCACGATCTCGACCCTCGTTCAGCCCCTTATTCCGACCTACTCCACGACATTGGTGATCTTGAGCTTAAGCTTGAAGCTGCCAGCCCAGGAACCATCAAACCAAAAATGGAATCAGTGCTCACCGGTCTTGGTTTCAAAAGAACCGACTTCACCCGTGATTGCGGAGAATTCTCAGGCGGTTGGCAAATGCGTATCGCTCTCGCCAAACTACTCCTTGTGCAGCCACAAGTTCTACTCCTAGATGAGCCAACCAACCACTTAGATATCGATTCTCAAAAGTGGATGGAATCTTATCTGGTCAACTATCCAGGCGCTATTCTGATCATCTCCCATGATCTTGCCCTGCTGGATATGCTGACTACACGCACGATCGCATTCCACCACGGCAGAGCTGAGGAATATGCGGGCAACTACTCATTCTACACCAAAGAATCCGTACTGCGTAAAGAAATCCTCGTTAAGCAATACAAAGCCCAACAGAGAGAAATCAAACAGGCTCAAGATTTCATCGATCGATTCCGCTCTAAAGCGACCAAGGCCAAACAAGTGCAATCCCGAATCAAGCAGCTTGAAAAAGTAAAGATCATCGAGATTGAACAAGACGACGCTGTGATGAGCTTCCGCTTCCCCGACCCTCTCGCTTCTGGGAATAGCGTTGCCACACTTGAAAACGCCTGTAAATCCTATGGCGAGATCAATATTTTTAACGACTTCAACCTCGAGATAACACGGGGCGAACGCATCGCTATCGTCGGCCCCAACGGCGCCGGTAAATCGACCTTTTGCCGGCTGATCACTGGACAGGAAACACCAGACAGCGGCAGCCACCACTTCGGCCACAAAGCGGCAGCTTCCTTTTTCTCTCAGAACCATGCAGACGAACTCGACCCCGATCTCAACGTGCTTGAATGCGCTGAAGCTTCCGCCTCCCGTGAGAACGCACCACTAGCGCGCAACCTCCTCGGCTGCTTTCTGTTTCGTGGTGATGATGTTTTCAAGAAGGTCGGCGTGCTTTCAGGTGGTGAGCGCTCACGCGTCGCACTCGTCTGCATGCTTCTTCGCCCAGCCAACTTCCTCATACTTGACGAACCCACTAACCACCTTGACATACAATCGCAGGAGGTTCTCCAAAACGCCCTTCGAGACTACCCTGGGTCGTATCTCATTGTTTCCCACAACCGATCATTCCTCGACCCAATCGTCGACAAAACACTCGAATTTCGCCAAGGACAACCGCCAAGAATGTTCGCAGGCAATATCACCTACTATATAGAGAAACTTGAGCAGGAAAAAAATGCCACGAAAGCCAAGGCCATTGTAAATACAAGCACGCAGGCATCATCTACGCAAACCGGAGGCAACCGTAAAGAACAACGAAAACTCGAAGCTGCCCGCCGCCAACAACGCACCAAAGTCCTCAAACCTTTGCAGAACGAGCTCGAAGAACTCGAAGGCCAGATCTCAGAATATGAGTCTGCGCAGACAGCATTAACTAGCCATATGTCGGACCCTTCGACCGCTGGTGATGCTGAGAAAATACAACAAGCTACATCTGCTTACACAACCATTGCCGAAAAACTTGAAGCAGCAATCAGTCGCTGGGGTGAAATAAGTGACGCCATCGAAAAAGCCGAGGCAGAGCTATAATAAGCTCCTGCCGTCACGCCTTCCACCTTGCCTGATTTGGCAACTCCTGTAATTTAAATTCATGCCTACCACAGGAGAAAAAACGCGTGCCATATTAGCCACGGGCCGCATCGCAAACCTACCCACCGTTTGTAGTAATATCCTTGCAGGTTTTTGCTTATCATACTCACTTTTTTCAGCCCCTCAGCACGGAGCTTTCGCTCAAGCAAATACCATCCTACCCCTCATCTTATTGATGTTTGCTTGCGGCATGATCTACGTCGCAGGTTGTATGCTGGGAGATGCTATCGATCATTCATTTGATCTAAAAAACCGGCCTAACCGCCCCATTCCTTTGGGCCTTCTTGACGCTAACCAGATTCGATTTACATCCTACTTACTCTTCATTCTGGCACTTGTGACTCTTTGCCTCATTTCTCCCATTACAAATTCACTTAAGCCCCTCCCTCAAGATGGGATAGCCGCTATCCAAATCCATGAAGTTTTCTTTGGTTGCCTGCTAACAATAGTGGTTACCTGTTACGCCTTTTATCACAAAAAAAACAAAGCAGCTGCACTTGTTATGATGGGCTCATGTCGATTCCTCCTCGTCATCCTAGCAATGAGCTTTGCTCACAAAGCCCTCTCTAATAGCAGCTCAATTACGGGTCAATGGCTGCCACCGCATTTAGCTTGGCTTTGCTCCACGCTCATCATCCCCGCTATCGGCGTTGCGGCCTATACCATCTTACTAAGCTGGGTCGCATCAACGGAGTCTAAACCAGGCGTCTTTCAGTCACGAAACATCCTTACGCTGATGCTCCTAGCTGTGCCTCTCACATCGATCGCAATCATCTTACGTATGCCCGACACCATGGTCGTTCACTACCCCTGTTATTGCGTAGTGTTAGTGCTCTGTTATCTTTGGATGTATTCAGGCATTCACGCACTCAAGAAATCCAAACCTATTTTTGTATCCAAGGCACTTGCAGGCTTTTGCCTCTTAGATGCAACATTCCTAGCTCCCTTCGAACCCATCGCAGCGGCCGTGTGCGTGGCTCTTTTCTTGGTGGCACTTGGCCTACAAAAAATAGCGCCAGCGACATAGCGCAAAGCTACATCAGCTGGTTGTCTTTTACACCTTGATTCGCTAGCCCTTGCCACGTGTTCGGCTGCTGACGCGGCCAACACTCTTTTCGATAAACTTAATAATCTCTCCTGCGACATCTTTCTGAGTTGCAGTCTCAATCCCCTCAAGACCGGGCGAGGAATTAACCTCAAGCACCACGGGCCCATGATTAGAACGTAGCAGGTCAACACCGGCCAAGCTCAGGCCCATGATATTCGCTGCCCTCACTGCTGTTGATCTTTCCTCAGGAGTGATCTTCACCACAGTAGCATTTCCACCACGGTGCAGGTTTGAGCGGAACTCACCTTCTTTCCCCTGCCGTTTCATCGAAGCAATCACCTTCCCTCCGACCACTAAGCAGCGAATGTCAGCGCCGCCAGCTTCTTCAATAAACTCCTGAGCGAGAATATTGGCATCAAGACCACGAAATGCCTCGATGACCGATTCAGCGGCTTTCGCCGTCTCGGCGAGTACAACCCCCACGCCTTGAGTCCCCTCAAGTAATTTCACAACCACGGGAGCTCCCCCACACAGCTTGATCATATGACCGGTAGCTTTAGTATCATGAGCAAAAGTGGTTACCGGTAATCCGATGCCCTTTCGCGCTAACAATTGAAGGCTACGTAACTTGTCCCTCGATCTAGAAATCGCCACTGACTCGTTCACCGAGTAAACACCCATAATCTCGAACTGGCGTACCACAGCTGTCCCAAAAAACGTCCTAGATGCACCCACTCGGGGTATAATCGCATCATAGCCTTTAAGTTCCTTATCGCCCAAATAAATGCTAGGCCTCATCGAGGCAATATTCATGTGACATTTTAGGTAGTCGATCACATCAACTTCGTGACCTGCGCGTTCAGCGGCCTGCCTCAGACTAGATGTTGAGTAAAGTTTTGGATTGCGGGATAAAATCGCTATTTTCATGAGCTGTGGTGTTGAGATTTTCCTGAGAAATAAATACTGTTTCCGAATAGGTGCGATGATTGGGTATCGACAACAAAATATCCTGACAATGCCCTTCGACCGAGAAGCAGAGGACACTTCATAACCGAGCGATCTGCAAGACTGAAAAGAACATCCCATCGAAACCCTCCAGGTAAAGTGACAGCCGTCTTAATCACTAATCTATTCTTACCCACCCCAGTGGAACTCTTGATCTTTTTTCTTGAGACCAATGGAGCTTCGCATGCAATCACTTGGCCGTGGTGACTTACCGTCTTAAAACTTACCCACTGATGTCCACCTTGCTCATAAGTGCATGTATCAGTGGCATTCAAACTAGAAGTGTAAGCTCCCGTATCCACTTTCGCCGTCAACATATCAATTCCAAGCTCCGGTAAAGCCAACCACTCTCTTCGACCCATCATCATCCTGCTTCGCAGTCTGCCTCGGGTTGGAAGATTCAACTCTTGCGCAACAAATTCAGAGGCCTGTAAGCGTTTCGTAGATTCCGATATGTAGGTAGTCGGCATGCCCCTTTGATAGCACGACATGCGGCCTATACTCAAGAAATCCCTCTATTTAAAAATCAAATTAATCTGACAACGAAGGCGTGCAATTGATTCTTAATTCCGCTACTGTCTGACTCGGATATGGGAAAAAAATACGCACGCAAACGCATTTCACATCTTACCGTTGGTGATTTCTACGAGAAACATGGGGACGCCCTCAAGCTCGAGCTCCAGGGTAAAGCCGTCGGTTTTGACCGCAAAATCATTGAACCCACAGTTAACCATCCAGGGCTCGCACTCGCAGGATTCCTTTCCTACTTCGCATACAAACGAGTTCAAGTTTTAGGCAACTCAGAGCAATCCTATCTGAATAAACGTGACAAAGAGGAGCGCATCTTGCGATTCAGCGCCATTTGTGAACGTGCCATTCCATGCATCGTTACTTCCAGAAAGAAAGCCCTCAGCCCTGAGCTGCTCGAAGTAGCCAACAATGCGGGAATTGCAGTATTTACGACCCCTATGGTCACGATGAAATTCGTCAATGCTGCCACCTTATTGCTCGAGAACGACTTCGCTCAATCCACAACTCGTCATGGGTGCATGGTTGATTTTCGAGGTGTTGGAGTGCTCATTATGGGTGAGAGCGGAACTGGCAAAAGCGAAATCGCCATCGGTCTCCTTGAGAGGGGCGGCGCGCTTGTTGCCGACGACATGGTCATTCTACGCAAAGTCGGCAATGAAATTGAGGCCAGCGCCAAGGAGTTTGCTCGCGGATTTATTGAGATGCGAGGTATCGGCATTATAAACGTGGCAAACATCTTCGGCCTGGGAAGCATACGAACGCAAAAGCGACTCGATTTAGTCATCACGCTCAAGCCCTACAGCGATATGAACAATGTAGATCGGCTCGGAGTAAGCCGCAAAAGCTACCGAATCCTCGATCAAGGCATCACCAATGTTGAAATCCCAGTAGCCCCAGGACGTGACACTACTCGACTGGTCGCCATTACCTGCCTAGAACATCAACTTCGCAGCGTTGGCTACGACATGGCCAATGAGTTCAACCAGCGATTACTCGACAAAATGGCGAATGAAATTCCGAGATCAGGCATCTAAAGCGCCCCGGCTCATTAAATTGCCCAAAAAATCCCTTCCCCCCTGAGGTTCAGCTCACTAGACTCCCCGAGAGATAAGATTCTAATCCGTTCCAACAAGATGCCTACCCGCGAATTCACCGTTACCAATAAGCTCGGGATCCATGCCCGCCCTGCCGCCCAGTTTGTTAAAACCGCGAGTAACTTTTCGTGTGATATACAGGTGGAAAAAGATGACGAGCAAGCAGACGGAAAATCAATTATGGGTTTGATGATGCTTGCCGCAGGACACGGCTCCGTGCTGACGATCACGACAAGCGGAGATGATGAGGACAGTGCCATCGAAGCACTCGGAGGCTTAATTGCTCGTAATTTCGAGGAATAGACCCCTCTCACCCAGCCCTGAGTCCTTTCCAGAGACTTCATCAAAGGGCAAGATTGTGCTTTGACCAAATGCCCCCTTGTGTGCAGAATTAGGGCTCATGCAAGGCACTGATACAGAAATCATCATCCAAGGGACACCCGGCTCACCCGGAATCGCCTTTGGGCCTGTGCATGTCGTCGCACGCGGCTTTCATGCTCCTGAAGTATATGAGATCAAGCCCAACCATGTTCAGGGCGAGCAAGATCGCTTTAGCGAGGCACTCGACAAAACCAAAGTCGAACTCGATGATCTACGCAGCCACATCGACAAGCTCTCTGGAGACGACCATGGTAAGATCTTTGATGCCCACCTTCTTGTCCTAGAAGACAAATCTCTCATCACCAAGGTCAACTCGGCCATTGTAGACCGCCATCAAAATGCAGAATACGCCTTTTACGCGGTCATGCAGACCTTTCTTGAGGCCATGCGCAGGATCAATGATCCTTATCTGCGAGAACGAGCGGCAGATATTGATGACGTATGCCAGCGAGTGTTACGTAACTTCAAGCATGATGAAGAACATGATTTCTCCGAGCATCCTGATCACAAGCATGTCCTCGTAGCATTCGACCTATCCCCTAGTGACACGGCGTCCATCGACCGCAATCACGTCATGGGCTTCGCCACAGAGCAAGGCAGTATCAACTCACACACCGTCATTCTAGCGCGTTCTCTAGGAATCCCTGCCATCGTCGGCTTGGAAGGAGCCGTCATTGATATCAAAACTCTCTCAGACAGTATCCTCGATGGCTATACTGGAAAGCTGATCCTCAACCCGACAAAGGAAACAGTCCGGGACTATAAGAAACGTGCTCAAAAGCGGAAAATCGCCCGCAAAAAACTCGAGACACTTCGCGAGGCTGAGACCACCACTACGGACGGCCATCACATCACGCTTTCGGCCAATATTGAATTCACCAACGAACTACCTATGGTGAAAGAGTCAGGAGCAGAAGGTGACGGCTTATTCAGAACCGAATTTTATCTCCTTG
>ERZ767285.173-NODE-173-length-27265-cov-4.032956_pt1 | contig 27265 bp, 24 predicted proteins | sample MGYA00374953_ERZ767285 | MGnify/ENA primary metagenome ERZ767285 (study PRJEB28947, sample SAMN06267186) | marine metagenome | isolation source: Columbia River Estuary | place: USA:Columbia River Estuary, USA | collected 2013-07-23 ...
ATCGGCAAGAATATCTAATTAGACATCCATACTCGTGTAAAATAAAATACTTTTCTACTGTTTGCAGGGCCGATTTCCTATTACAGCTAACATTAATCAATTATTAACTAATGCTTTTATCGCCAGCCAACCTACTTAATTTTTTTGTAACGCAGGTTATCGTATCTGCGCAAACAAAGCTTCAGGCACCTGGCCCTTCTCATCATTCGACCAGCGCTGAGACCCAACCTAAGGATCCCATCCCCCTAATGGGCAACAAGACCGCATGAAAAGCCACAAACCCTTTATCATCTTTATTTTAGGTCTTCTGGCGACTGGTTTGATCTGGTTTGCCCTGAATTACACAGAACACAAAAATGCGAAGGCTGAATTTGATTTCGAAGCTGAGAGAATCCATCAGCTCATCATCAAAAGAGTTGCTTCCTATGAGGGTTTACTCACCGGTGTGAAATCCTTCTTCATGGCTTCCAAGGAAGTAAGCCTTCAAGAGTGGGATATTTATTTCGATAAATTACAATTTGAGAAGCACTACCCTGGCCTGCAAGGCATTGGCTACATTCAACATGTCAGCACCGAAAAGGACATAGAAGATCTCAAAGCCCGCCTCCTCACCTATGATATGGCAGATTACACGATCAAGCCAGAGGGTGAGCGCTCTGAGTATTTTCCGGTCGTTTTTCTAGAACCATTAAACCACAGAAACGAAAAAGCCATTGGCTATGACATCTACTCGGAGAGCCTTCGAAGAAATGCCATAGAGAGTGCGCGAAAACGAGAAGCCACCTCTATCACAAGAAAAATAACACTAGTTCAAGAAGGTGATAAAAATGTTCAAAGTGGTCTACTGATGAATGTCCCATTTTTCACCAATGAGAGAATCGACAACCAAAACCTACCCCGGGAACTAGATGGAATCATCAATGCTGTGATTAGAATGGATGATTTCATAATAGCTTTAGTAGAGCCCGAAATCTTGAACAACATGCATATGGTAATCTATGACCAAGAAGCATCCGATCAAAACATGCTATTTAATTCTCATAAAAACGGAAAAAACAAAGCCTTCGCTCCGAGGTTTAGGCACTCTACGGCTCTAGACATCTATGATCAAAAATGGATCGTCGCCCTCGAAGGTCAACCTGCTGCAAACTACCTGCCCCTGTTTTACGGTGGAAAAAGCAAAACAATCAATCGCTACGTCCTGCTAATTGGCTCTATCTTGTCTATCTTAGGCTATTATCTCGCTAGAGGCTTCATCACGACCGCCAGGCTTAGAGAAGAGAAACGAGCCGACGCCTTATCGCTAAAAAGCGACATGGACATCATCAAACGCCAAGAGGAGTCACTTCTGAAATTTAAAGACAATAGTGAATACGTGGTTGTTTGCATTATCGACATACAAGACTCCACCATGATCACTTCTCAATTACCAGAGCGTGAAACGGCTGAATTATATGGCACCTTCGACAGGGTGATGAGTCAAATAATCTTAAGCCATGGCGGCACCATTGTTAAGAGCATGGGCGATGCTATTTTGTATTACTTCAAATCATCATCATCACCATCTATGAGCGACTTCCTAACTGCTATCAATTGTTGCTTAGATATGACCACTGCAAATGAAGCTCTAAACAACAGCCTCAACCACGCAAAACATCACCACATTAATTATCGTATTAGCGCTGTTTATGGATCTGTCATGTCTGCATCAAAGAATGATATTCATGATATTTTTGGCTCAACAGTAAACCAATGCTCTAAAATCAACCGTTACTCTAAAACAAACGGACTCGTCATATCCCAAGAAATTTACGAATTGATCAAAAACGAAAATGACTACCATATCGTTAAATTAGAAGATAATATCCGTTCCGAATATGGTGATGGTGTTTATCATATATCCAAAGTTTGACCTAAACCTTCATGGCAAAATTAATCGCATTGATTGTTTACCTATTGGCATCCGTCAATATCAGTGCCGAACACCATAACGTGGATAAAAACAGACCAACTCGAGGCGACAAACCAAAACTTGAAAAACAAGACGCTCTCCGGGTGCTAATCGTTGACGGCTTCAACAACCATGATTGGCAGCTGACTACCCGCCTGACCAAAAGCATCCTAGAATCAAGCGGCTTGTTCAGAGTGGATGTCTCAACCGCCCCCAGTGATCAAGAAGCATCAGGCTGGGCAACGTGGCGCCCTATGTTCTCTCAATATGATGTTGTCATGCAGAACTGCAATAGTCACGGGGGGCGACCTATCTGGCCAGAAGAAGTGCAGAGAGAACTAGAAAGGTATGTTGCTGACGGAGGTGGACTTTATATTTTTCATTCTGCCAATAATGCCTTTCCTCAGTGGCCAGATTACAACCTCATGATCGGCCTTGGATGGCGTGATAAAAACTTCGGTGACGCCATCACCATCGATAGCGATGAGGCCGTTATCCGTATTCCCGCTGGGCAAGGCGGCAACACTAATCATGGCCAACGCATCAATGCCCTCATCACTAGCATGAGTAATCACCCCATTCATGACAGCCTACCCAAGCAATGGAAAGCGGCCGACTTGGAAATTTATCGTTACGCCAGGGGGCCAGCAAAAAACATGACTGTTCTCTCATATGCTAAAGAACCCGAAACCGGCCTCAACTTCCCCATCGAGTGGACAGTCAGCTATGGCAAAGGACGAATTTACAACTCCACCTACGGCCATGTCTGGAAGGGCGACACCAATCCAAATGGAATGCGATGCGTCGCTTTTCAGACCATTTTAATCAGAGCCGTCGAATGGCTTAGCAATAAGGAGATAAGCTGGCCTACCCCTGACAACTTCCCAACCAAAGAAGCTATCAGTTTAGATTAAAAAATCGACCCGGTATGCTAGCGACGGGGTGTAGCTAGGTAAATACAATGCCTTGCTCGCTTTGACTTTTCATGCGGCTTAGCAGCCTCTTCCTCGACATCAAAGCCAGCCTTGATGAGACATTTTTTAAATTTTGGCGCAGGCTCAGAAAGCCAATACGCAACACTGCCGCTCGGGGTTAAGATATCTCTAATCTTTGCCAAGAAACTCGGCGAATAAAGCCGCGCGTTACCTGCAGTGATCAAGTCATCTGGCGTATTATCAATATCCAACAACAGTGAGTCATAGCTACTACTACGTTTCGCATTGATGATATCGAAAAGGTCACCTTGGCTAATCTTTGTCCTCGGATCCTCTAATAAGGGCCCATTATGCTCCACAAGAAAGGTTCGGTTCCACTCGATCAATGGTGGCATCAACTCAGCTACCTCCACAGTAGCAGGACTTCCCACCAGCTCCAAAGCACGTTTGAGCGTGAAGCCCAAGCCCAGCCCGCCAATGAGCACTTTAGGATGCTTAGGCCTCGAAGACTTACCTGGCAACAGCCGAGCAAGACCTATCTCAGATAGCCTCTCCTCAGAGAAGGTCAAAGCCGTGCTCATTAAGTCAAAACCATTATATTTGAGGTAGAACTTGCCATCATGCTTGTGCAGGGAAAACACCGTACCATTAGACATTTTTGACTCACCGAGTTTCACATAAGGCTTCATGCCAGCACACTTGGCTAAAACATTGTAATGAACAAGCAAAGATCAAAACCAAACTCCCAATTCACTCCTTTGACACAAATGATCAAAATAAGAAAAACACACCGTAAAATAATATGGCATGAGGATGTACATGCTCTAAACTTAACGTCACCTTTGAAGAATTAATATTCTAAAGCTTATGAAATCATCACATTTTCCACTCCTATCTCTTTTGCTTCTTGGTGTGTCTTTTATGCACACTAAAGGCGAAAATACCGTGCAGATCCAGAATCAAGGATTCGAGGAAAATATATCACTTCAAGGAGTTAGCTTTCTCATTCAATGCTCTAACCAAGGTTCCATCAACACCCTCACAATCACGCCCTCGGGTCTCGAGAGAAAAAATGAACCTATCGTGGTTGAGGTCGAGGGCTCTGTAACCAACGCAGAGGCGGATGACCTCGACGCCAACGGCTTCCCCGAGATTTACATCTACATTCGAGGCGCCGGTAGTGGGTCTTATGGAGCACTCATCGCCTACGCGTGCAATCAAAAGAAATCCCTCTCCCCTATCTTTCTACCCGACCTAATGGAAGATAAGGCCAACTCCAAAGGCTATATGGGACATGATCAATTCGCCATTGGCGAGGGAGCTCTGCTGCGTCGTTTTCCACTTTACCATCAAACCGATACCAACAGCAAACCCAGTGGCAAAACAAGGCAGTTACAATATAAGCTAAAACCTGGAGAAGCCGGCTGGATCTTAAGATTAGATCAATCCATGGAGTATTAAAAACCTCAGCGGTGATCACTCAGCTGCACACACCATGAAAACACAACACAGCATCATTCAAGGTCTATTTATCTCGTTAGCCGCTGCAGCTACGCTTCAGCTCAGCTCATGCAGCAGTCACATCACCCCCTTTCTGGGAACAGCAGAACCTGCACTACCACCAGCCAACAGCCCCACATGGAGCTCAATCACCAGCCTTCGATCAGACGATTGGTTTCACCTCCTTGATCATGGGCCTAATGCCGTGGACTGGAGACTTCGAGTCCTCGACAGCGCCACTACCAGCATTGACCTACAGTCCTTTCTTTTAGGTGACGATGCGGTCAGCAAAGAGCTCATCAGGCGACTTCTACTGGCAGCTGACCGAGGTGTGCGAGTGCGCATGCTGATGGATGATTCCTTTCTCCAGAAAAAAGATCCCATTGTCCACGCTATCGACTCACACCCCAACGTCGAATTTAGAGTCTTTAACCCCTATGCGAGGCGAAGCGGGGGCAGTGCTATGCGTATACTTCTAAATCTGGGAGACTTCTCGCGAGTTGATCACCGTATGCACAACAAGATCCTCGTCGTCGATAATCGTGCTGCCATCGTCGGAGGGCGTAACCTCGCAGACGAATATTATGGTCACGACTCTAAAATGAACTTCCGAGATCTTGAAGTTCTTAGCGGAGGTCCACATATTCGCGTTCTCAGTAAAGCCTTTGATCGCTACTGGAACGACCACTGGTCTATTCCCGCTGAGAATCTGCCTGGCTCAGGTCAGTCCAAGCTAAAGCTGAGCTCGTATCAAGAATCTCTGAAACCCTTACCGAGCACGTTAAAACAGGAAGCCGAAGTAGATCGCCACACCGCTTGGATGAAAGCAGCAAAATCAGCAGTGGGTGGTTACCCCACCCTTCTCGTAGATCGACCTCCTCACAAAAATCCAAATAAGGCCAGCGAAGCCCCCGTTCAAGTAGCCCGCGACCTTCGCAAACTAGTCGACAATGCTAATTCAGAAATCATCCTTATTTCTGCCTACCTCATCCCCACACCTCAGCTAGAGGCTGCTATCGAGAGGGCCGAGAACCGAGGAGTGCAGGTCCGCATTCTCACCAACTCACTACGATCTAACAACCACACCGCCGCCCATGCAGCCTACCGCCGACACCTCAAACAACTCATCAATCATGGAGCGGACCTACACGAGCTTCGCTCTGACGGCAAAGACCGCAGTCGTCATATGCGAGGAATGGCTGGTGATCGTAGTCTAGCACTGCATGCCAAAGCTCTCATTATTGATGATGATAAGGTCTTCATCGGAAGCTGTAATCTCGATGCACGCTCTCTGCGCATCAATACAGAAATGGGACTTATTATCGAAAGCTCAGAATTTAATCATCAATTGCGTGAAGCAATGAAACTCGACTTTCACCGACGAAATGCTTGGCATGTGCAAAAGCAAGCCGACGGCAGCCTTCTCTGGGTTGGCGACGACCAGAGTCTCAAAAGCCAACCTGCAGGCTCTCGAATGCAACGCATCGAAGACTGGATCCTATCTCTTCTACCTATCGAAGCCGAAATGTAAGATTCGCCTGTGGCAACAGGCCTACGCATCCCCCCTCGCTTAGTGAGTGTTCCCTTTCTGACTTACCCTTCTTGGTAAAATATTACTTTCTAACTTCATCTTGAAAATTCCAAAACCTATATTATCCCGAGTGTTCGAGCCCTGGTTGAAACGCATTACCATCATTTCACTCTCCCTCTTATGCCTTTACGTTATCGGCGGATTTCTTGGTGTGCCATTGGCTCTTCGTCACATCGCCCTTGCAAAAGTGAATGATAAAATCAACGGTAATTTAGAGGTCGAACGCTTTCGCTTCAACCCCTTCACTTACGAACTGAAAATTGAGAATTTCAAAGGTAAGACCAGTGAGGGCCAAGTAGTCACTTCTTTTGCCCAATTCAGGTTCAAACTCAAGCTGACCTCGCTTTTCAGCGATCGCTATATCGTGCCTCTACTCATTTTGGATCAGCCAAACTGCAACCTGCATATCAGTCAATTCGGCCAAACCAATCTCGCCACTCTTTTCAAATCCAAAAAACCATCTCCCACCCAGAATCGCGACGCCTCCTTCACCATCCCAAACCTATCAATAGAGCAGCTCGAAGTTCGCAATGCCGGCCTCAGATTATGCATAGATACCGGTGACAACTCCTTCAAACGCGACGTCAAAAACATTTCTTTTGAGGTGAAGGATTTCAATACCGACGCAAGTCAAGACAACCCCTACCGCCTGAGTCTCAGCACCAACAAAGATGAACAATTAGAGGTCACAGGCTCAATACGTCTGGATCCGCTAAGCTCGGTAGGCAGCGTCTCACTGAAATCTCTGAAGCTCGCTGATTTTACCACTTTTCTCAGTATGGCAATTAATGCTGAAGTGACCAGTGGCAACCTGAATGTATTCTTTGACTATTTGTTTCGACCACTAGCTAAGGAGCCTCAGTTAGGTATCGCTCAAGGTGAGCTATCCCTTGAAAAGTTTTGTCTCGCAACATCAGTCGACAACCAAGCAACACACCGAATCAACGCGCTTCACATGGATGGATTCTTCTTCGACTTGGTCGGCCAATCGATGCATATAGATTCACTTCATATCGATGGAGCTTCATCTCTACTAGTAAGAGACAACAAGGGAGAAATCACCCTAATCCAAAAAGCAAATCCTCAACAAGCCAACCACAAATCACCAATAAACCATCCTGAACACAATGAGAAAAACAAACGCCATAAACATGTTCAAACCAGAGTAATCGCAGCAGGCAAGGACATCGGCGAAGTGATCAATAAAACCATTAAGCTCACACAAAAACTCGGCCGCAACAACAACGACACCACGACAAATCAAAACCCAATCGCGATCAACTTGAATGAATGTGTCATCAGCAATGGCGAGTTCATCATCCATGACAAATCAGTTCAACCTGCAGTTAAGCTTGGGGTCAAAGATATCACGATGACCATGGGACCTTACATAAGCCCAGAGGAACACCCACTTGAGCTCAATTTAGCAATGACCCTTGCGGGTAATACCTCTGGCAGCATACAACTAAAAGGCAGCACACTACCTGCGAAACCTTTCAAATCTACTCACCTAGAGCTAACCGCAAACAATGTCAGCATGCCATGCTTCGCCGGCTACAGTGTAGCGGCACTCGGTTACGCTCCAACGGATGGAGGCATCAAGGCTCAACTAGAATGCCACATTAATAACGGTCTCATTGAAGGCTCTAGCGGATTAGAAATTGAGCAGATGCAATTCGGTCCACGAATACAGGGCTCGGATGCACCACACCTCCCCTTAAAGCTCGCTATTGCAATCCTCAAAGATTCAAACGGCATGGTCACCCTCGATATTCCCGTGAGCGGTGACATCAATCATCCCAAGTTCTCTTATGGTAACATGGTCACCTACGCCATCCATAATGTGATCACCAAGATTGCAACTGCGCCCTTAAGTGTATTGAGCGGAATCTTTCCCGATGGTGATGGCGTTGAGCAGGATTTTATCGAATTTGAAGCCGGTCAAACAAGCCTCCCTAAGGGGGCTGCTGGCATGCTTACCAAACTCGCCAAGATTATGGAGGCTCGTCCAGGTCTGACGGCTCAGCTAAGCCCCTCGTTTGCACTCAAAGAAGATACCGAAGCCCTTGGTGAACTTCTCTTCGAACAAAGCATAGCCGCGCTCATCGCCGAAGGAGAGGACCGCAATAGCGCTATCAAAAAACTCCACAAAAGCCTGTCAAAAAAAGAGCGGGCCCCGGGCTTTTTGCCAGATCACAAAGAAATGGAAGCAGCAGACCGCAAATCCTTCCATGTGACACAAGCTGACTTACTCAAGCTAGCTGAAGACAGAGCTAGAACGTTGCGTGAGCTACTGATAACTCAGAGCGGCATCAACGCATCCCGCATAGAGATCAATGCGCCAGCCGAATCGACATCCACACGAGTGCGCATCGCATTTGACGTTGCCAAAAACTAGCTGCTGACAAAACATGCACCTCAGCCCAGCCATTAACTTATGGCTTGGATAACAAGAGGCTACTCAAGATCCATAGTAGCTCATGATATTTGGAAATGAGCAAGCGCTGAGGCAATTTGTGATCGCTATCAAATCAGCTCAACTCAGCTAGATCACTTTCATTCATTCTACGGAATGCCTCGACTGGTAACAGGCGATAAGAAGCCATCACCATTTTCCGCTATCTACTCAATCCCGGCTCTCGAGGAGATCCTCCAGACAGTGCCAGAGCTAAACGACTAATATGTTCATCTCTGAGGAAGAAGCATTGCGAGCCGTCTTTAGTGAAGGCGTGAGGCCAAGCCTGAAAGCGTTCCAGCGCTACAGGCGCGAGCTTAACCTGCCTCATTATCTATTTGGCCGAAGACGCGTCTATGACCTCGATGAACTAGAGGACGCTATCAAGCAAATGAAGCGACCCAAACCAGAGGCATAAACCTCTTAACAATTTCTGGCTGGCGACTCTAGTCATCGGTTGCCCAACAGTTGGGAAAGTCTCTCTATCGCGGTGAATCGCCAAACGCTCACCATTAAGCGGTAGAGAGGCTTTTTTTGCCCCTAGGTGGCCAAAAGTGGCTACGATATGGCTACGACAAATGCCCACCCTTTCATCAAAGACTCGCAAGTCATTGATAGTCAAAGAGCCGCTGATGAGAATTGAACTCATGACCTATTCATTACGAGTGAATTGCTCTACCCCTGAGCTACAGCGGCCTATGCCTATCTCAAGCACGACAAAATCTGTTTATCATAGAAAAATTAGCTGGCAAGCCCAACAATACCAGCGGCGAGGACATCTCGACAAAGATCCACAGATCGCTTATTTGTTCTGCGTGAACCCGACTCTCCATGCAGATTTCTTAACACAGTCGAAGGCTCGGCGCTATCTACTTGGGATTTCCGGAGGCCGGGACTCCGTGGCACTTCTGCACCTGCTACTTGATGCTGGATACCGAAACATCGTATTATGTCATCTGAATCATAGCTTGAGAGGTCGGGCTTCTGGTCAAGATGCCGCACTGGTATCGAGACTTGGTAAGAAATACGATCTTCAATGCGAAACGGAACGAGTAAATATCCCCAAGCAAATGTCACAAAAAAGTGGCAGCATGGAGCTCCTAGCTCGAAATGCTAGACACCAATTTTTTGCTAATTGTGCTCGCAAATACCGATGTAAACGCATTCTCCTGGCACACCACGCCGACGACCAAGCAGAGACAGTTTTATTTAATTTACTGAGAGGCTCCTACGGACTGAAGGGCATGCATTTTTCTACCACTCATCATATTAGTGGTAAAGAGCTAGAGTTACAGCGCCCGCTTCTCGAGATCAATCGGGAAGACATCAACGAATATCTAGAGCATCACAAAATCGCCTACAGAGATGATGCGAGTAATGCGGAGAGCATCACTACACGCAACCGCATCCGCAACGAGGCGATACCCTTACTAAATGAAATCATGGGACGTGAGGTGCGCCCTGCTATCTTAAGAGCAACAAGTGCATCCCAAGCTCAACAAAGCGGGATCAACAGCACTCTTGAGACACTGCAATTAAATGATCCACAGGGACGCCTTTATCTCCCCAAAATCGTGCAATTATCCCCTGCCATGCGATCAAGCGCCATACATCATTACTTGAAGGCTCATGATATTTCCGACATTAACCTAGACCTGCTAGCCAAGTGCGATGCGCTTATCACAAGCAAAGACAAAGCCAAAGTAAACCTACCTGGCGGCAAATTCCTCAGAAGAAAAGAAAAGCGAATTTTCATCAGCTGAATCGACATGAGAGCTATTATTCAACGCGTGTCAAAAGCCAGTGTCTGCATCAAGGGCGAAGCCTCGGGCCAAATTAAAGATGGGCTACTCATCCTACTCGGTATTGTCGACGGCGATACGGAAGATGATATTGACTGGCTCGTAGGCAAAATCACACGGATGAGGATTTTCAGCGATGATGATGGCAAAATGAACAAATGTCTCGGAGACATTGATGGTGAGCTGCTAGTCGTTAGCCAGTTCACCCTTCATGCAAGTACCAGGAAGGGAAACAGGCCGTCGTTCACAAAGGCAGCCCGACCAGAAACAGCGATTCCACTCTACCAAGCTTTTCTTGTCAAAGCTGAGCAAGCTAATGGCAAACCCTGCGCTTCAGGTGAATTTGGCGCAGACATGCAAGTCAGCCTTATCAACGACGGGCCGGTCACTATCATGATCGACACCCAGCTGAGAGAATAACGGCAACCGTCGTGGATCGACGTCCCTAATACTACTTCTTAAGGCGCAATGCCGTACCGCAGTAGGTGCAATAAAACCATTTGTAGACAAGCAACTGCATTGCTGTCGGCAAAATGTATCCTATGCCCTTCACATGATGAGCCTTCTTATGCTTAGTGCATTTTTTAGGCATGAGAGGCGGCTGCCGACAAACAACACAGCGAGCCTTCGTCCCGAAATGGAAATAGACTGCCGCCGATGTCATCAGCAAAAACAACAAACCAATGACCCAGATCATAACCATGGAAATATTAAGATCAGTTTTATATAGGAACAAACCAATCAAGGAGATCATATTGACAACCAATATCGCCACAAAGACTATAGCCGATAAAGCAGCCACACGCATAATACTAGCATGAGGATGAAAAACACCTTTGATGAATTTTCTAGATCTGGAGTCAACGCCTTGGTTTAGTTCTTCGGATAGAGCTAAGGCATCTTTCGCAGGAGCTCGATCCAGCGGCTGAACGTATTGAACCGTTGAATCTAAATCATCAAAATTTCGAATACGCGAAGAATTGAGCCCAGCACGCGCAACCTCATCCTTTCTGAACATAGAGTCCGCCTTTCCGAGTGTTGTCATGATGTTGATTTTCACATCTCCTTCACACTGATTAAGCAAAATTCCAGTTGAGATATCATCAAACGATAAGTCTTGCTCTGCCATAAGGTGAGGATCAAGCGGCTCGGCTACTGGAGACAAACTAAGCATCTCCATCATGTCTTCATCTTTCTCGAAATTGACAAGTTCGGGCGTCGGAGCTTTTGGTTTCCGACTCAATTTCTTGGCCGATTTACTATCTGAAGCGCTCGTTTTGAGGTCTTTATCCTTAGTCACCTTCTCTCCAGCAGAATCGGCATTCTCAGCAGCCAATTTTTGCCATTTTTTAATACTAGCCTGAGAAGGGTCTTTGGGCATGAGCCCAAGAAGATGGTTTGCTTTAGCCAATTCCTCAACAAGGTCCTGTGAATCAGCCTCTTTGAGCTCAGACACATCAAGGTAGCCCACCGCTTCAAGCAGTTCGATGGCCTTGGCTGGAATGCCTGAAATGGTGTCTAATTTTGGCATGATAACAGAGTGATGATACGTTCACCTGAGAGTAAATTATAAGATAGCAAAGTGACCACCACTAGCAAGTAGCTTATCGATACTTCGGCTAATCAAGTGGCTCAATCAAGAGAGGCCTGCATTTCCTCAAGCTGCTTGAGTTTTTGCGCCCACTCCTCTCTCCGCGCCTGCTCTCGCTCAACAAGCTCGGCTGGAGCTTTGTCGACAAAGGCTTTGTTGCCCAGCTTGCCATCACATTTCTTCACCTCCATTTCGACTTTGACGATCTCTTTATGCAATCGAGCTTTCTCAGCCTCTACATCTATCAAACCCTCCAGAGGCATGTATACTTCACCCACATCAGTGACCGCAGCAGGAGTTCCCTTATCCGCATCGTAGTCATCCCTCATCTCCACTTCGCCTCCAGCAAGAAGGCCTAGCACATCCGTCTCTTCGGCTAGCCATGGCTTGGATTTGATAATGATAAACTTAACGTCCTTACGAGTGGCTACGTTATATTCAGCCTTTAAGTTACGCATTCTTCCTGCTGTCGTGTAAATTGCCTCCGCTTGAGAGGAAGCGTCAGCCGCACAAGCACCTTGGACAAGCGGCTTTGATGCATATACTTTCTGCATTACAAACTCACCATCAGCCACATAAGACATACGAATAGATAGCTCTTCGGTTATATGAGGCATGTAAGGATGCAGCAACTGTAAGTATCGGCTCATCACCGCATCAAAAACAGACAGCGTAAGCTCACGAGCTTCTGCAGAGGCTGTATCGCGTAGATCGCCTTTAACGGCCTCCAAAAACTTATCACAGAACTCACTCCAAAGAAAATCATAGAGCTGCTGGCCGACATCATTAAAGCGATAATCCGCATAGGATTTATCTAGACTGAGTGCCAGTTGATCAAGCTTGCCAGCTATGTCGAGGTGATAGGGTCTCAGCCCTTCTGTCGGCATCTCAACTGTTCCTCGCTGCGTATCAGAACTATTCGCCATCTGGCGAAAACGACACGCATTGTAGAGCTTGTTGGCAAAATTCCGCCCTTCCGCAACCAACTGCTCGTCAAACCTCACATCTGTGCCTACAGGAGCTGTGCGCATTAAGCCAAAGCGAAGCCCATCTGCACCATACTGATCCATAAGGTCTATCGGATCAGGCGAGTTACCCAGCGACTTGCTCATCTTGCGCCCCTCCAAGTCACGAATAATGGATGTAAAAAAGACGTTTTTAAACGGCAATTGATTCTCAAACCGATAGCCAGCCATGATCATGCGCGCGACCCAAAAGAAAATAATGTCTGGCCCAGTTACGAGATCCGTCGTCGGATAAAACTTATCCCTAGTGGGCTCATCCATCGTGGAAAATGGCCATAGCCATGAGCTAAACCATGTGTCCATGACATCCTCATCACGAACCCAACTACCACCATCATCAGGGGCTTCCGCACCGACAAAAATATCGCCGGCTTCAAGGTCAGTGACATCGAGTGATTCGGCAGCCTGAAGCTCCCCCACTTTCTCTTGCCGATACCACACAGGTATTTGATGACCCCACCAGAGCTGGCGACTGATGCACCAGTCTTGAATGTTCTCCATCCAGTTGGCATGAGTCTTAGCCCAACGTGCTGGACGGTATGTAATATCGCCATTTGCTACTGCATCTGAAGTTTCCTTTACACATGGGTATTTAAGAAACCACTGCATTGAAATACGTGGTTCAATCGGCACATGAGCACGTTCGGAGAAGCCCACATTATTGTCATACTCTTCAACCCGAATAAGCAATCCAAGTTCTTCGAGCATCTGGGCTGCTTTCTTACGAGCGACGAAGCGATCCAAGCTATCGAGCTCTGGGCACTCCGGGCAATTCACGGTGCCATCGGGGTGTAGCACATCGATGATCTCGAGATTGTGACGCTGGCCAATTTCAAAGTCCGCCTTGTCATGCGCGGGTGTGATTTTTAGAGCGCCCGTACCAAATTCTACATCGACGTGATCATCCGCGATGATTTCAATCTCGGCTTCAGGGAATGGTCGTCTGACTTTCTTACCAATCAAGTGGGAGAAGCGCTCATCTTTTGGATTCACGGCTACCGCTGTGTCACCCATAAGTGTCTCCGGACGAGTTGTAGATATCTCAAGAAACTCACCTGGGGAATCGACCAACTCATACTTCATAAAGTAGAGTTTGGACTTCTGTGGCTGCATGATGACCTCCTCATCAGATAATGCCGTTAGTGAGACAGGACACCAGTTCACCATCCTCTTACCACGGTAGATAAGGCCTTCATGGAAAAGCTCCGTGAACACACGGCCAACTTCGGCAGAGTAATCGTCATCCATCGTAAATCGCTCTCGGTCCCAATCACATGAGCACCCCAAGCGTTTAAGCTGCTGGATAATGATACCTCCATGTTTTTCTTTCCAATCCCAGACTCGCTCCAGAAATGCCTCACGTCCCAGATCACGGCGCGTCTTGCCCTCTTTTTCCCGCAGCTCACGCTCTACTTTAGCTTGGGTGGCAATACCTGCATGGTCTGTTCCTGGAAGCCAGAGAACCTCCTTGCCCTGCTGACGCGCACGCCTGCACAATATATCCTGAATGGTATTATTTAATACATGTCCTAGATGTAATATCCCCGTCACGTTGGGTGGCGGAATTACAATGGAATAGGCCTCTTTTTCTGAAGTTTCGTCAGCATGAAAACAACTGTGCTCCAGCCATGCAGCATACCATTTTTTTTCAACTGCTTGAGGCTCGTAGGCTTTGGGAAGCTCGGACATGGCGCGGGTTCTGCCAAAGTCACCCCTATTTGTAAATGTCAAAGGCGCTACATTGCCAGTAAGCCATGCTAAAAAATTCTGTGCATACGTGAATTAGGCACTAAAACGACTCCATGACGACGACCATTCTTGCTATCGAGTCCAGCTGTGATGAGACCGCTGTGGCCATCCTTCGCTACGATGGTGAGCATAGCCACATCCTATCATCCGAAATATCGTCTCAGATCGACATTCACCGCGAGTTTGGCGGAGTCGTTCCCGAATTAGCCAGCAGAAACCACTCACTGCATTTGAGGCCACTGATTGACTTAGCGCTCAAGAATGCGAGACTCCAAATTGATAATATTGATGCTTTCGGCGCAACCTCAGGCCCAGGCCTAGCCTCGTCGCTACTGGTGGGAAACACCACAGCAAAAGCTCTTTCGATAGCAACCGGTAAGCCCTTCATCTCGGTCAATCACATGGAGGGACACTTACTCTCCCCGTTCTTAGCCTCAGCTAATATTGAATCTAATCTCGCACTCATCGTCTCTGGCGGACACACCATGTTGATCCATATGAAAGCATTCCGTGATTATGCCTTACTTGGCAGCACTCGTGATGACGCCGCAGGTGAGGCCTATGATAAAGTTGGTAAAATGCTCGGCCTCCCCTATCCCGGTGGTCCCGAAATAGAAAAACAAGCGCGCCATGGATCTGCCACAGCCTTCCAATTCCCCCGCTCCATGATCAAAGATGGACTTGGATTTTCGTTCTCAGGCTTAAAGACCGCAGTCCTCTACCAACTCGAAAAGCTCTGTCCAGAAACAGGAAAAGCACCTGAAGATTCAATACCTGATCTATGCGCCTCTTTTCAACAAGCAGTTATCGACATTCTCGTGTATAAGACCATGAAAGCCGCAGAGCAGGCAAACGAAGATCTGATCACCGTTTCTGGCGGAGTCTCATGCAACCACGCACTGCGTGAGGCAATGCAACAAGCCTGCAACTCGCAGGGCAAGCAATTGCTCATTGCTCCCCCACATCTCTCAACAGACAACGCCGCAATGATTGCATTTGTGGCACTGCAATATCAGCTTGCAGGACTTCACTCAGACATCAAAGAAGACATCAATCCCAATTTGACGCTCGTTCGCTAGATCAAACGAACGATCCCAATTTAAATGAAAGTGCCTGCACATTAATCACACGCTCGAACACAACATTCTCAGAACCGAGCTCTTGCACTTTTGCAGAAAAAAGACTAAGAAATATAAAGTATTTTTAATCAGCAGAAATCTGCACCCACCATGGAAACAAATCAGACAAAGGAATCGAACCATTTGCAGGAGGATAATTCTGACATCAAAAAGACTTCCGACAGCGAAGCTGTGCCCGAGCCTATTCCAGGGCGCGCCACAGACGCGAATGGGGTGGTTGCTTCTGCGAATACAAATCAGACTAATAACAGTCTCATAACAACCTCGCTCATCGTTCTCATTGTATTCCTGCTTTTCATTATGTTGATGCTTTCAATCGGCGGCAAGTCATCCAACTCAGCAGCCAACAACCATGGGCTCACAGCCCTCGAGCTCAATAACCAGCAACTGCGCAACCAAGCGAATGCAGAGCGCTCAAGAAATGGCCTGCCACCACTACCACCCAGCTCTCACAGCGCTTTCACAACCGCTGAGCGGCTCAGTAAAGACGCGAGCAGCCTTGCTTCGCTTGCAAGCAGCTGGGAAGCCGAACTTGCGGCCAAAAATACAGCCATCTCAGAACTTCAGGCTCAGATGGCGTCAAGGGATGACAATACCAGACAACTTTACAACCAAATCTCGACACTCACTGCAAAAGCAAATCAATCCACTGAGGTAGCAGACCAACTCGTTCGTCTCAGTGAAGAGCTAAAGTTTGCAAATGATCAAATCGAAACTTACCGCATCCAACTCAGCGAGCTTCAGGGACGCCCAAGCAATGATCAGCTCGCTAATCTGAGGAAACAACTTAACGAAAGCCTTGATCTGAGCGGTAAATTACAATTGAAAATCGATGAATTGATCGAAGCTGGCAATGGTAATGTTGACAATAAAAACTACGACCAGGCACTAGCAGAGATTGAGACTCTACGTGGCGATAACCGTAAACAGCGATACGACATACAACGACTGAGAGCTGAGCTGGATCACTCCAGCCTCTTTATCCAATCCCAAAAAGATCTCCCTGCAGAGGCCGCTCGCTTATTTACTAAGCTTACCACCCTAGAAAATGCAAATCTCGAGCAACTCACTGCAGCCTACGAGGATATCCGCAATACAATGAATGCTGAAATCATTCACCGGCAAACCTTTGCCAAGGGATCAGCTAAAATCACCTTTGATCGAGAAAAGATCATCGAAGACATTCTTAAAAAGCGCCAAGACCGAAAATCCCTTTTTCTTGTCATAGGCTACGCGTCGGTATCGGGCAATAATCCAAGCAACCGCGAGTTATCAGCCAAACGAGCCACCAGAGTAGCTTCACTGGTGAAAATCCTCAAAGCCGATGACCAACAAGTTAAGGCCGTCTATTTAGGTGAAACCAAACGGTTTTCACCCGACGCAGAGATCGAAAATCAGATTTGTGAAATCTGGGAAATCAAGATCTAAGTAAGGTGGCCCACAAGCCCGTCATGAACTGGATTTAGTTCATCGACTGCCTAGCTGCCTTGATCGTATTGGATATCAACATGGCAATAGTCATTGGGCCAACACCTCCTGGCACTGGCGTGATAGCCGAGCATTTAGCAGCGACTTCATCGTAAGCTACATCTCCCACGAGACGATATCCCCGCTTAGCACTTGGGTCATCAACACGATTGATCCCAACATCAATGATTGCAGCTCCGTCTTTGACCATATCAGCAGTGACAAACTCGGGCATACCAATGGCAGCCACAATGATGTCAGCACGACGGCAAACCTCAGCAAGCTCCTTGGTGCGAGAATGGGCAACGGTGACTGTCGCATTGCCATTTTTGCTCATCAGCAACAGCGCCATAGGTTTACCGACGATCATACTACGACCTATCACGACTGCCTCAGCACCTGAAGTTTCTACCCCAGCTTCTTTGAGTAATCGCATGCATCCAGCCGGAGTACACGGCACAAAGCCACTAGCATCTTCCAGCGCAAGCTTAGCTACATTCACAGGATGAAAACCATCCACGTCTTTAGCGGGGTCTATCGCTTTGACGATAGCATCTTCATTAATCTGCGGTGGCGGTGGCGACTGCACCAAAATACCATGTATGAGAGGATCCTCATTTAACTCATGAACCACTGCAAGCACATCGTCTTGAGATGCATCAGCAGGCAGCTCAATTTTACGAGAATGTAATCCAAGCTCGGCGCACTTCCTCACCTTAGATCCAACGTAAACTTTAGACGCTGGGTCTTCCCCTACTAAAACCACGGCTAACCCTGGCGTTACGCCATCTGCTTTGAGCTGTTGGATATCATCTACGCACTCTGCTAAAACTTTTTCAGCCACTGCTTTACCGTCAATTATCTTACTCATGAATCGTATTTTCTATTGGTTTATTTATGGGAGCTTCCATTAAGCGTATTCTGCACCTTCTTGCGATAGCGCTCAAACTCTTCGGCGTCCAACTTTGTAGGAACGTTAATAGCATGACCGACATATACCGTTATCTTACTGAAAGGTTTTGGAATATAAAATCTATCCCAGCTATTAAGTCGCCAGCTAGACGAATGCTCAAATCGCACAGGAATAATCGGCACGCCTGACGACTGAGCAAGCTTAATCACACCCGGCTGCAACTCATAACGAGGCCCCCGTGGACCATCTGGCGTAATAAATAGCTGCTCGCCTGCTTTGAGCGCTTTTTTGAGTGCTATCAGAGCGGCAACACCCCGGCGTGAACTGGAACCACGGACGGTTTTAACTCCAAAGCTAGCAACCAAAGATTCAATAATCGCACCATCCTTACTGGCACTTGCAAGCGCACTGGCTTTGGCACTACCACTGTATCTTTTTTTGGTTAATGGTGATGCAAACAGGCAGTTATGCCAAAATATCCAAATTACGGGAACACCTTCCTTAGCCTTTGTTTTTTGCCCACTTGGATCATTGACCTCATACCTCAAAGTGAGACCAACAACGCGCATCAACAATGCGGCTAGCTTTCCTGCTAGCCAGTGTAATTTGGCACCTCTAATTTCTGCGCGGTCGCTCATGATGATAGGCCCAAAATAACCTTAAAGGAATCCTGGCAGGTGCAATGTCTCAACAAGATATTGCTGCTTAGCAAGCATCTCCTGATAAAATGCATGCGCCTCATCGTCGGGCTGACATTGGGTATCAGGGTCAGGTGCTACAGCATAGCTCACTATTTCTTGAAAACTAAGATCTTCACCATTCTGCCGAAAGAATGCCACCGCAGCTTGCAGTGCGGCCCCAAGAGCCGCCCCTTCGTCTGTCTTCAACTTTACAAGAGGTAAGCCCAATACATCAGAAATCATTTGTCTCCATACAGGGCTTTTTGAGCCTCCACCAGTGACACGAACCTCCGTTGGTTCAAAGCCAAGTTCACAAAGACGTAGCATTCCATAGCCGATACTGAGGCTAACCCCCTCCATTGCAGCTCGCATGATGTTGGAATCTTTGTAGTTGTCTAAATTCAAACCATGAATGACTCCACAGCCTTCCGGTAAACTAGGCGTTCTCTCTCCCTGCATGTAAGGCAGCATCAAAACCCCTTCAGAACCTCTCGGAGCCTTAGCCACTTCTTCTTCCATGCGCGCATGATCCCACCCGTAGTGATTTCTTACAGCCTCAGTAATTACCGTAGCATTCATCGTGCAAACCAAGGGTAGCCACTGGCCTGCCGAATCACAAAATGCGGCTACCTCACCCTGCGGGTCGATCAAAGGCTGATCATGCACACCAAAGATAGTGCCACTCGTCCCCAAGGATACAGTCACCTGACCACTGCTCACATTCCCTGTGCCAATGGCCCCCATCATGTTGTCCCCTCCTCCAGCACTAACGAGCACTTGGCTATTCAAACCCCATGCCTCAGCTAACTCAGGTCTAATCGGGCCCAATATATCTGTCGATGAGCCAATATCGGGAAGAAACTCAGACAATCGCGGATCGATAAAGTCGATGAGTTCACGGCACCATTCACGTTTTCTTACATCAAATAACCCTGTTCCTGATGCATCGCCGGGTTCCATGCGTTTAACACCAGTCAACCAATAATTGATAAAGTCGTGCGGTAAAAGTATGGTACGGATTTTTTCGAAGTTCTGCGGTTCGTTCTCTTTAATCCAAAGAATTTTTGGTGCCGTATAGCCGGGCAACATAGGATTCCCAGCAAGTTCGATGAGTCCGGGAGTGCCCCCAAAAGCGCGGGTAATCTCATCACACTGCTCACTGGTGGAAGTATCACACCAGAGCTTAGCAGGCCTGATGATATTGCTGTCTTCATCGAGAACAACGAGACCATGCTGTTGCCCGCTGATTCCTATAGACGCAATCTGAGAAGCCTCATCCCCGAGCTGGGCAATGCAATCACGAACGGTGCTATCAACCGCGGTAATCCACAGCGAGGGATCTTGTTCACGATGCCCCTCGGGAAGCCCTTCGATCATCTCGTAAGACTCAGATGCTTCAGCGATGACGTTTGCATTTTCGAGATCAAAAACAAGTGTCTTCGTGCCTTGGGTCCCTATGTCTATTCCTATAACGTACATGCTTACCGTATAAAATTCATGCAATGGTCAATATTGCTCCTCTATTCATTGACATGAGAGAGCTTTTTGACAAGCCCCCGTGTGATTTTTCTCACAGAAAACTTTGGGGGCAGTGCCTATGTCCTTAACCTAGGACTTTCATACATAGCATGCTAACGGCGAAAAGTATCACCCCTCCTGCTGCTACTCCCGCAATACAATCCCTCATCATCGTTTCTGGCCGATGAGTGGATGAAGATGCCGGAAACACTACAATAGCGTATGCCATACCCGCTAATAGACCACCCGCATGGGCGGCATTATCAATAAAACTCATCCCCAATAGGCCAATAACGGCAAGTATAGCCAAACCAGCAAGTAACCTGCCCCTTGCAGGCTTTGGAACAATACGAGGGTGCAGAAACTCAAAAACCAGCATGAAGCCTAGTAAACCCATGATACCGCCCGAAGCACCAACGGCAATCTTATCAGGGATCCAATAAAAGCTGGTCAATCCACCGACCCAAGCAGAACCCATGAAAACCATTAGCATGTGTGGCCACCGAGCGAGAGCTTCCGTCCGCCTTCCTAAATAAAGCAAACCAGCCATATTCATCACAAAATGGATTACATTACCATGCAGCATCGGAGCCGTAAACATGCGCCACCAAGCTCCGCCGTCAGACTGCGCTGGATATGATAATGCAAGTTGTTTTAGCAAACCCGCTTGCACAATCGACCCATCGAATTGTGCGATACTTCGGTCAAAATAGACCTGCACCAAGCCACATACCAATAAGCAAGTGAGCAAAAAATAAGTAGCGGGAATCTTTTGCCGATCTAACCAAGCTTCGAATTGAGCTTCCGGAATTTCGTTGGCAAGGTCAGCATCCTCACTGCGAGCCAATCGGCGCCTCATCTTCCAGCCAGAGGACAGCGGCAAGACCCCAAAAAACAGAAGCAGCAGTGAGGCCAAGCCCGTCAGCTGATGAGTGTAAAGAGCCGACAATTGGCCCCCACTATTTTTCCAAGCTGCGTAGAGCGTCCAAAGCAACATCACACCAAACACCAAGCCCATTCGCTTACCTTCGCTGATGTCTCTCTGGGCCTGCTTTTCAAATCTGGATCGAAGGGGCCTCCTCAGGCAGGCTACTTCCTCAGGCACAATGAGCTTATCGGACTCCTCCGTCCAAACGAGGTCCACCCTGCAACGAGCATTCTCAACTTTGACGGCAAGCTCGCCCTCATTGTTCGCCGTATGGAGGTTGCCTTTGGCATCTATAAACCCATAGTCCGCAATATCCGTAGGCTTAGACGGAAAAGCGCCGGGTCGGGCCCATACAGGAACCTCTACATCAGTGCTAGCAGGCTCCGACACTGAAAATTTACTGCTTCTCAGCAGGCTCAGGCTTTGCTGCTGGCTCAGCAGGAACTTCAGATGGAGCCGCAGGAGTTTCAACAGAACTCACGTCAGACGGAATCGCCGCTGCTGGTTCATTGACCTTAGCTTCAGGTTGAACATCTTGGGCTGGCAGCTTAGGCATCTGCACAGCAGCTTTGACTTCACCCGGAACTTCGGGTGCTTCTTCAGCTTCAACTACAATCTCAACCTTTTCTTCTGCAACGCCGGTGAGTGTCGGGTTATCGCTCTGGCGCTTGCCGATCAAGATGGCTAAAACAAGAGTAACAATAAAAAAGAAAGTTCCCAGATACACAGTGCCTTTTTGCAAAACATCCGTAGTGCGTGCACCGAACGCCTGGTCAGTAAGTCCGCCACCAAAGGCAGCACCAAGACCTTCCTGCTTCGGGCGTTGCATGAGGACAACGAGAGCAAGTAAGAGACAAATGACCACATGGATCACAAGCAAGAGGTTAATTGAAATATTTAGCCAGTTGGCTGCTAAGATAGATGTCATGGGCGCGGGAATATGGTTAAGTGAGAGCATCTTGTAAAGACGCGAATTAAGGCTTTTGAAGGAAGATTAAGATTAGCGTGGATGAGTTCGATTACTCAATTCACTCTACGTATGACCTCATTGAGTTCATTACAGACTATTTTCTTAGGCAATATTGGGTTTTCAGAAATCGCAAAGGACATAATGGTAATGCGTTCACCAGCTTTAATAATGTGAGCGGCCCCGCCGTTCATAATGATTTTACCAGTACCGGGCTCGCCCGCTTGAGCATAAGTTTCAAGCCTACCGCCTTTTGAAGCTGAAGTGACCAGGACCCTCTCACCCTCCCAGATGCCAGCAGCCTCCATCAGATCAGAGGGGATTTCTATACTCCCCTCATAGTCGACATCGGCAACGATGACACAAGCGCGGTGAATTTTTGATTTAAGTAGCACGTGCTGCATGCGCGCAAAGAAACCGCGATCAGGCTGGAGGTCAAGGCAGAAGCTCATCATCTGCACTCAATTTTTCAAAATATACGGATTGCAATTGTATATTTTCTCCCTAGCGTCCCGCCCCATGCTCAAGGCAGGAATTGTTGGCTTACCCAACGTAGGAAAATCTACTCTCTTCAACGCAGTCACCCGTACCCGCAATGCGGAGGCTGCTAATTACCCATTTTGCACGATTGACCCTAACGTGGGGGTAGTCACCGTACCCGATGATCGATTAGATGTTCTGGGTAAAATCAGCAAAACACAAAAGATCATACCGGCAGCAATCGAGTTTGTTGACATTGCTGGCTTGGTAGAGGGCGCTTCTGAAGGTGCTGGATTAGGAAATAAGTTTCTCGCCAACATTCGCGAAGTAGATGCAATCGTTCAGGTAGTGCGTTGCTTCAATAATGACGATATTATTCATGAACTTGGTAGCGTTGATCCATTGCGCGACATCGAAATCATCAACTCAGAACTTATACTTGCCGACATATCTGCACTAGAAAAGCGCAAGGATTCACGCATCAAAAAAGCTCGTGGAGGTGATAAAGAAGCTGCTCTTGAGCTTGCCCTCATCGAAAAGCTCCTGCCGCACCTAGATGCCGGCAAGCCGGCTCTGACAATGGATCTCAACGATGACGAAAAAGTAATCCTACGCGATTTTTTCCTACTCTCTTCAAAGCGCACTATCTTCGCCTGCAACGTTGCCGAAGACGAGCTAGCTGACGCCCAGCAAAATCCAGACGCCCATGAGATGGTGGCAAGAGTTCGTGAACATGCCGCTAACTCACATGATGCTGAGGCTGTTGTTATATCAGCTCGCATCGAAGAGGAACTTGTCGAACTTGCTCCTGAAGAAGCCCAAGAATTCCTGTCTGACATGGGAATATCAGACTCTGGTGTCTCCACACTCATACGCGCGGTATATCATTTACTCGGCTTACGCACTTATATCACCAGTGGAGAGAAAGAAACCCGAGCATGGACGATACGCCAGGGAGACAAGGCCCCTGCAGCAGCCGGCGTAATTCACGGGGATTTTGAGCGTGGCTTCATTGCTGCCGAAGTAGTAGCCTATGATGATTTAGTAACAGCTGGCTCAAAATCCGCTGCAAGAGATGCAGGAAAACTGCGCATTGAAGGCAAAGAATACGAAGTAAAAGACGGCGACGTCATTGAATTTAGGTTCAACGTTTAAATCTACTTCAGCTCCTTTCTTGTCGTTGCAAACAGCTGCTTCGCTTCATGTAAAGGCTGACATGTTTGCATTAGTGAGCAAGTGCCTCAGATTGTGACACTTAGCCGGGAACCGCTTTATTTTTAAAATAATGGGCGCCCAAAGCTGTGCTGGGTCTTTATTTCAAAAAATAATGCTCGTTTTGGCGTTTTTATTTGCGAAAAATAGCTTGTGATAGCGTGATTATTTGGGATAATTAATATCTAATGCAATATAGCTAATCAAATAATCATGAATATCTTAACTCGGTTAAGATTTGTTATTGGTTAGCACACAAAAAATAGCTGTTTAGATAACCCAGTGCTATCGCAACTAACATTTTTTGTGGCATCCTTACATAAAATCAAATGCGACACACCAGCTTATCCTTGGCTATGTTCATGTTAATCCTTACACAGGATTCACAGGCTCGAGCGGTGTCGACCGACGATGACCTCACGCACCTTTCACCAATTGAACGGGAACACGCATACTACTTAGAAGAGAGGCGCAATGCGATCCCTCATATCCTATCCCTCTTTCACTCACCTCCCAAAGCCAGGGTGCTTGTTGAAGAACCCACACCATGGCAAATCAAGAACCAAACATGGCGCAGAGGTATTACCGCCACAGTCTTTTGGATCGGTGAGGAAGCTAGTGAAAGAAACCCAACCGCTAATCATGCTAGTGTGTGGGATCCAAATTGGGAAACAAACTACGGAGGAATAGATCACCCCGAGTCCCGCAATGGCTATCTGCCTTTAGCTTTCCAACCACGTTTAAACCCCTTTTATATTGCCCTCCCCTTCAACGATCTGGGATTCAGCTTCTCACCAGACAATCAACGCTCCGAGATATTTCCTTGGCATTGGACAGCGCCTCAAGAATCAGGATCATCAATTTGCAAAGGGCAATGGCTCGCCATCCATTATCGAGGTAAGGTGTGCTATGCTCAATGGCAAGATTCTGGTCCATTTCACACTGATGATTGGAAATATGTATTCGGTGGAGAATCGCCGAAACCCAATCCAAATGGTCATGCCGGCATTGAGGTCAGCCCGGCTGTGCGAGATTTTTTAGTAATCAGAAGTGGTTATCGCGTTTCTTGGAAATTTGCCAAACAAAAGGATATTCCAACAGGCCCATGGAATCAGTGGCCATGATAATTGATCGCCATGTAATACCAACCACTCAATCAATATCCCCATCCCCGAACTAACTCTCTTCCCCACCACGCCAACAACAAAAACAAACACCAATACTAACAACATGAAAACTATAAGCATTATTGCGATATTCGCACTAGGCATCATATCTGCTCACGCTGGCAGAGGGTGCACTATCATTGTGCCAGGTGCCGCAACTCAAATACAACACGCCAGTCACGCAAAGCACACGTTCGCTGTCGGGCAAATGTATATTTACGAAATCAATAGCATTAACTATTGCCTAAAAACAATGGATGCCAGCAGTCCAGGCAATAGTATTGCCCTCTACAATAACGGCGCCTTCTTAACTAATATCAACATCCCCCTTGAACGTAAAAAGGTTGAAGAAGGCACTGTCACTTTTAACCCACCTCTTGAACTCACGGGTGATATTAATTTACTCTTCGATTTTGAACATACAGCATCTGCATTTGGAGCCATCGCGCTTAACTGCGAATCAACACGTTCAGCACCAGAGGCATCTGGCAAGCTGACCGCCCCGACATATGCCAACACAGAGGACAAACCTAACATCGATTGGACCGCTCTTATTAGCGTGAAAACCGACACTTCGGTAACCGATGTAAGTGGCTCGATTTGTGGTGCTAAAGTCGTCGCTGACAACTCAGGAACCACGCAAACTACGAAGTCAAATAACGGCAAGGGAAAAAACAAGTAGCTCAGCCTAGGTGACTTATTCAAACTTAATCATTACTGCCGAGAAGCATCATTGAAAGAATAATATATGCAACGTGGACTACACTCCTCACTCAGAGCCCTAACCATTTTAACCATTTGCTCAAGCACTCTGTGCGCGCAAATCGATGGAGTAGGAACAGGTCGGGAGAAGTCAAAAAAACAACTCAGTCATGTATATCAACAGGCCGACATTCTTGTTAGCCGTGGCACACATACAGTTGTTCCATTACGAAGCATCATCTATCAGCCGGCTGAAAATGAATCTAAAGTAACAGAAACTCCATCTGGCAAATTCCGCTTCTGGCCAGATTTTTTGCCCAAAAATAGGGACTGGCTTCTCACCTTCGAAGTCACTCTCAAACAAGCAAAAGGAAAAGAACCAATTCCAGATAATAAGTTCGAAGAGTTTGCGAAAATCAATCGCACAGTTATTGCAACTTATCGCAGAAATCCTATTTCGGTTCGCCCCTTCAAAAAAACCTCCCCCTCAGAGAATCAGAAGGAATAACAAATATTACGCAGCCTCCCAAAGCAGCTATTAACCAAACCAAAAAACACATCATTATGAATTTATCGAATTCGCTCAAATCAACCTCAATAGTATTTGGGATACTGTTCACAAGCCTCGCGACAAGTCAGGCATCAGTCACCTTCTATATCAAACAAGTTCAAGAAGGAGCCAATGGAGAAGACGGCTTATCAACCGATGTTTACATCGAAAATGCCGAATTACTCAAAGAGAACAAAAGCTCAGAAGGCACTCACTCCGCCTTGATGGAAGTTGGCCAATATGGATCCACTTTCTACCTATATGTTCAAGGAATCGATGGCCCAGACGGCCCCCCTATTCTGCTAGACCAGAAATTCATTGGACAATACGTGGCCACTGCGGAGATTGAAATCACCAGTGTTGATCCCTATGTCCCAACTCGTACACGCGCTAACGAGTCCTATTCCGTGAAGGTAACTTCATCAAACCAGCAATGGACATCAGCCCATTTAAGCGGAACAGCTCCTGAAATTAGCTGGGACCCACTTAATGTTGTGCTCAGTGCTACTTACGAAAAACAAGAGGTCGACGGATCAATCATTTCATCAGGTATTATTGATCTAGATACAACTGATGAGGCTGTAGACAGCACTACGCTGGCACTTGTTGCAGGAAATGAGCAAGAATTCACCTACTCATATACAGGAACCAATATACCGGCAGATGATGACCCAGTTGAAGCCACTGTCCCACGGGCTTCAGACACATATCTAATGGGGAAAGAGAAATTTGTCGTATTAGCGGAATCTGACGTCGACAACAACGGGGACCCCATTCACCGCCAGGTTGGCTCCAGCAGCATTCAAATTTGGCCGAGAGCGCAAGGAAAAATCGCTGGCCTTGTCCAAGGTGACCGCATCACACGATCTATGCCAGATGTTAATATTTACCTTTATGATTTATATCCCAATAGTACATCCTATGCGACTATTTATCAGGGGGAA
>ERZ767285.178-NODE-178-length-26774-cov-3.659213_pt1 | contig 26774 bp, 26 predicted proteins | sample MGYA00374953_ERZ767285 | MGnify/ENA primary metagenome ERZ767285 (study PRJEB28947, sample SAMN06267186) | marine metagenome | isolation source: Columbia River Estuary | place: USA:Columbia River Estuary, USA | collected 2013-07-23 ...
TGATATTTTGTCAGGCCTCACCGTTGCACTTGCTCTTGTCCCTGAAGCTGTTGCATTTGCTCTTTTAGCTGGCCTTAATCCACTTGTCGGACTTTATGCAGCATTTACAATAGGCATTGTTACATCAATCTTAGGTGGAAGACCTGGAATGATTTCAGGAGCAACTGGAGCAATTGCTGTTGTTATTGGTACTTTGGTTGCGCTTCATGGCGTTGAGTATTTATTTGCAGCTGTAGTCTTAACTGGAATTATCCAAATTGTATTTGGACTCTTAAGAATGGGTAAATTTATACGACTCGTTCCACACCCAGTTTTTTTAGGCTTTGTAAATGGATTAGCCATTGTCATTTTCCTCTCTCAGGTCAAACAATTTAAAGTGGGTGGTGAATGGATCACAGGAACTCCACTAGCACTTATGTTAGTGATCGTTGCAATTACTATGATGATTATTCATTTTTTGCCAAAACTTACACGAGCTGTACCTTCAACTTTAGTTGCAATTGTAATTGGAACTCTAGCGGTATTATTTTTAGGGTTAGATACCAGAACGGTTGGTGACATCGCGCCTATAGGTGGCATTTTTCCTCCATTCCATCTCCCTGATGTTCCCCTGAGCATTGAAATGCTCAAAATTGTTTTTCCATACGCCATTGTGATGGCATTAGTTGGACTCATTGAAAGCTTACTTACACTAAATTTAATTGATGATTTAACGGAAACCACAGGCCAACCAAATCGAGAATGCATTGGACAAGGAGTTGCAAATACAGTGACAGGATTTTTTGGCGGAATGGGTGGCTGTGCGATGGTTGGACAAAGCTTAATAAATATTAAGTCTGGAGGAAGGGGAAGGTTATCAGGCATTGTTGCCTCTCTCGTTCTTCTATTTTTTATTCTTTATCTCGCCAAGTATATTGAAATGATTCCAGTTGCAGTTCTTATAGGCGTAATGATGATGGTTGTCATTGGAACATTTGAGTGGGGCTCATTTCGTTTATTTGGTAAGGTTCCTTTACCAGATATTATTGTTGGAATTTCAGTTGCAGTCATTACTGTGTTAACTGACAATCTGGCGCTTGCAGTTATAGCTGGCGTTATTATGTCAGCTTTATCTTATGCTTGGGAATCTGCTGGAAAGATTCATTCAATGGAAGAAAATGAGTCAGATGGAAAGAAAACCTACAGAATTCATGGTGCTCTGTTTTTTGCTTCCATTAACACCTTTCATTCAATCTTTAATCCGAAAGAAGACCCAAAAAATGTTTACATTGACTTTGAGGATTCAAGAGTAATTGATCACTCTGCTATTCAAGCAATTGATAAACTGGCAGAGCGCTATCAAAAAGAAGGTAAAACACTTCATTTAATGCATTTAAGTGAAGAGTGCAGACTTCTTTTAAAGACTGCTAGAAACTTGGTAGAGGTTAATGTTCTTGAAGATCCTCAGTATCATGTCGCAATTGACAAAGCTAAAGCTAGAATGGAGGGTAATTTATAGCTAAATTTATTAAGTGTTTTTACCTTATGGATAATTTATATAGATTATAGGATTTATTTCACTATAAACACTGTCAGAAGTGCCTTTAAAGACTATTTCTGCTTCACCTCTTCTTTTAAGAACCTTAGAATAATAAAGGTATGGTTTTTCAGATACAAAAACAGCAGTAGCATCGACTTGAACATCATTCCTACTATCACTTATAACTCTAAAATTTGTTGAGTCGCCAGGCAATTCAAAGCCTAGCATAAAATTGATATCACTCAATTCACTATTTAAAGCATCTGCATAATCAGTAGAATTGAGGCTAATTTCTAGCTCTCCATCGCCTTGAACCAAAAGAACGGCTACTCTATTATTGCTGGCTAAATAACTCTGCAAACTATCACGAGTACCCATTGGAATAGTTGTCTCAATAACTAGTGTTTCTCCCCAGTCACCTGATGATTGAGAAAAAATAGAATCTGGAGCAAGGTACTTCTCAGCAATTAAACTGGCACTCTCTAACTCACCATCATCATCGCCATATAGAGAAAAAGAGGCCATGACAGGGACTTCTAAAACTTCCCCCTCTTGAGCGATATCGATATCAGTAGTATAAATCGAGACATCAACAGTGCTTGGCGAGCACGAAGATAAAAATGCAATTAACAATAAAGAAGTAGTTAGTTTTAATAAATTATCTATTTGCATATTAATCAATGAATTACAAAAAAAATATATATTATCACAAAATATAATATTTTCAAACTATGCTATGTCTTCGTCAAATTCACTTCCCTTTTTGATCGCCCCAAAGAATTTTGTGGAGCTGAACTTGAAGTCTAACATTAATTTTCTTTTCTAGTATCCAATCAGCTAATTGGAATGGCTCAAGACTTTCATAAACAGGTGAGAATAAAACTTCAGACTTTACTTGGTTTTTTTTCAATAAATCACAGCTCCAATCAAAATCAGATCTGGAGGCAATAACAAACTTCAATTGATCTTTACTTTGAAGAACTGAGAGGTTTTCGTACCTGTTCTGTTTCTCTTCAGTCGAAGAAGGTGTTTTAATATCCATAACAATCGAAACCTTACTATTCACTGGCGTGATATCAATGCTACCACTGGTCTCCATGGAAACTTTATAACCAGCCTCTATAAGAGAGTCAAGGAGTTTTAAACAATTACTCTGAGCCATTGGCTCACCTCCAGTCACGCAGATATATGGGGTATTGTATTTTGAAACCTCATTTAATATATGGCTGATTGTTAAGGGGTTATTACCTTTAAATGCATAAGCTGTATCACAATAGTTACACCTTAATGGGCATCCTGTTAAACGCACAAAGACAGTTGGAAGTCCAACCTCTTTAGCTTCCCCTTGAAGTGAGAAAAAAATCTCAGTTATGTTTAAAGTTATATTATTTAAATTGTCCATCTCTTAAAAATTTGATTTGATTTCTAATATCTGCCGCTTGTTCAAACTTTAACTCTTCTGCATATTGATACATCTCTTTCTCAAGCCTCTTCAACTCTTTAGAAAGCTGCACAGGTGAGAGTCTGACTTGAACATTTTCTGAAACTGCTTCCTCAATATCAGCCGCAGAGAGATCAGTATCGAGTATGTCAACAATTGGCTTTATAACGCCTTTTGGTGTTATTCCATTTTCCTCATTAAAAACTTTCTGTTTATCTCTCCTGGATGATGTAACATCCATAGCTCTTTGCATTGAATTAGTTATTCTATCAGCATAAAGAATAACACTGCCATTGATATTTCTAGCAGCCCTTCCCATTGTTTGAATGAGGGAGCGTTCAGACCTTAAAAAACCTTCTTTATCAGCATCCAAAATTGCTACTAGTGAAACTTCAGGGATATCAAGTCCCTCTCTTAGAAGGTTAATTCCAACCAAAACATCAAACACACCTAGACGTAAATCACGAATAATTTCAACCCTTTCAACGGTATCAATATCTGAGTGAAGATATCGAACCTTGACATTATGGTCATTTAAATATTCACTAAGCTGCTCAGACATCCTTTTAGTAAGGGTTGTCACCAGAACTCTCTCTTTAATAGCAACCCTTTTATTAATTTCAGATAATAAATCATCCACTTGGGTCTCTACAGGCCTCACCTCTATTTCAGGATCTAAAAGTCCAGTTGGCCTTACAACTTGCTCAGCAACAACGGTTGAGACCTCAAGCTCATAATTTGCTGGGGTTGCAGAAACTAAAATGCATTGGTTTAATCTTTCTGAAAATTCTTCAAACTTTAATGGCCTATTATCAAGCGCTGAAGGAAGACGAAACCCAAAGTCTACGAGTGTCGTTTTACGCGCCCTATCACCGTTATACATTGCCCCAATCTGACTCACTGTGACATGAGATTCATCTAATATAACGAGAGCATCATCCGGCAAATAATCGAAAAGCGTCGGTGGAGCTTCACCCGGTTTACGCCCTGAGAGATATCGAGAGTAGTTTTCAATGCCTGAACAATAACCAAGCTCTCTCATCATCTCCATATCTTGAACAACCCTCTGCGAAAGTCTTTGATCCTCAACCAACTTGTTTTGAGAAAGAAGCTCTTTTTTTCTAACTCCAAGCTCAATTTTAATGTCATCCAGTATATTTTGAATCGTAGATTCAGGGGTAACGTAGTGTGTTTTTGGATAAATTGTTATTCGCTGAAGTGATTTAAGCTTTTCACCAGTAAGTGGATCAAACCACGATAGGCTCTCCACTTCATCATCAAACATTTCAATTCTAATTGCTCTCTCTTCGGAGTCTGCCGGGAAGATATCAATAACCTCGCCCTTAACTCTAAAATGTCCTCGAATTAGAGTCACGTCGTTACGGGTATACTGCATCTTTGAAAGTGTGGCAAGGATTTCTCTCTGATTAGTAATTTCACCCACTGTTAGATGAAGCAGCATCTTCATATAACTCTCAGGATCACCAAGCCCATAAATGGCTGAAACGCTTGCGATAATAATTACATCTTTTCTTTCAAGAAGTGATTTAGTAGCAGAGAGCCTCATTTGTTCTATCTGCTCATTGATTGAGGCATCTTTCTCAATATAGGTATCTGATGCAGGCACATAGGCTTCTGGCTGATAGTAGTCATAATAAGAGACAAAATATTCAACAGCATTATTGGGGAAAAACTCCTTCATTTCACTATAAAGCTGCGCCGCCAGTGTTTTATTGGGAGCCATAATAAGGCTCGGCTTTTGACTTTTTTCAATGACATTTGCCAGAGTGAATGTTTTTCCAGATCCTGTCACTCCAACGAGCGTTTGATACTTCTCTCCAGACTCGATTCCATCTAGTAACTTTTGAATTGCAGTTGGCTGATCACCCTTCGGTGAAAAATTTGATTTGAGTTGAAATTTTCTAGCCATTATTGGCAGTTTATGATTAAAATAAAACCCTTAATTTTAAACCATTTAAAGAGTACAGTAAATGTCATCAATCTTATCGGATCGTGTCCAAAAAGTTAAACCTTCTGCCACTATGGCGGTCAGTGATAAAGCCAAAGAATTAAAATCTCAGGGTATACAAATTGTATCTATGGGCTCAGGAGAGCCTGACTTTGATACGCCAGCTAATATTCAGAAGGCAGCCGTTAAGGCAATTGGAGCTGGTGAGACCAGATACACGCCTGCTGATGGAACTCCTGAACTAAAAAAAGCGATCTGTGAAAAATTTAAAAGAGAGAATGGTCTTGATTATTCTGCTACTGAAGTTATGGTCTCTTGTGGAGGTAAACAGGTTTTTTATAACCTATGTCAAGCAATCTTAAATGAAGGCGATGAAGTTATTATCCCAACTCCGTATTGGGTATCCTATCCTGACATGGCTATTCTGGCTGACGCAACCCCTGTCTTTATAGAGGCTGGGCTTGATCAAGATTTTAAAATAACGCCTGATCAGCTTGAAGCGAGCATTACTCCTAAGTCAAAACTATTTGTCCTCAATAGCCCTTCTAATCCAACTGGATCAGTCTACTCTAGATCAGAAATTATAGCCCTTGGTGAAGTCCTTGAAAGACACCCTCATGTGCTAACAATCAGTGATGATATTTATGAGCATATTCGATGGGGTGAAGATGATTTTGTCAACATTGCTATGGCATGTCCTAAGCTTAAAGAGCGTGTTGTTATTTTAAATGGCGTCTCTAAGGCCTACGCGATGACTGGTTGGAGAATTGGATACGCTGCCGGTCCCGAGGCAGTCATCAAAGCTATGAAAAAAATACAAGGTCAGTCGACCTCAAATCCAAGCTCTATTTCTCAGGCTGCTGCTCTTGAGGCAATCACTGGTGATCAGTCATTTATATCAATGATGGTTGAAGCTTTTGAGCGTCGCCATGAGTTTTTAGTCACTAGCCTAAACGAAATTGATGGTATTGAATGTCCAAGGTCCGGCGGAGCATTCTACTCATTCCCTAAAGTTCAAGGCCTTATCCAAAGACTCGGACTCAAAGATGACGTTGAATTTTCAACTTTCTGCCTTGAAAAGCTTAGTTTAGCTGTTGTTCCTGGATCAGCATTTGGTGCTCCCGGATATGTTAGATTATCTTTTGCTACGAGCATGGACAACATCAAACTTTCAGTTGAGAAATTAGCGAGCATCTAAACATAGAATTGTTTAAGTTTTTTGCTTGACATCTAAAATTTCTTAATATAACCTCTACTTTTTTATAAGGAGATTAAATCATGCTTGATAAAAGAAAATTCTATATTAATGGTCAGTGGGTTGAGCCTTCTAAAAAGAATGACTTCGATGTCATCAATCCTTCTGATGAAACTGTTTGTGCAGTTATCTCGCTTGGTTCACAAGAAGACACTAATGCCGCTGTTACTGCTGCAAGAGAAGCACTACCATCTTGGTCAAACTCATCAAAAGAAGATAGAGTTGCCCTATTAGAGAGACTTTATTCTATTTATGAAAGAAGGATGGATGAAATGGCCGAAGTCATTTCTATTGAGATGGGTGCACCAATTGATTTTGCAAAAGCAGCGCAGGCACCCTCGGGAACAAGTGCCATTGAAGACTTTCTCAACCAACTCAGAAAGTTTGAGTTTGAAGAGCAGCTTGATGACTCAGATAACCAACTTCTATATGAACCAAAAGGGGTTTGTGCCCTTATAACACCATGGAACTGGCCAATAAGTCAGGTTGCCCTAAAAGTTATTCCAGCAATAGCTGCAGGCTGTACGATGGTTTTGAAGCCTTCTGAAATTGCCCCTTTAGACTCTATGATCTTTGCAGAAATGTTAGAGGAGGCTGGCTGCCCAGCAGGCGTATTTAACCTTGTGAATGGTGATGGTGCTGGAGTTGGAAGTCAACTGACCTCTCACTCAGATATAGACATGGTTTCTTTTACAGGTTCGACCAGAGCTGGCGCCCTAATCTCTCACAATGCTGCTGATGATTTTAAGAGGGTTGGATTAGAGTTGGGAGGAAAAGGTGCCAATATAATCTTTGCAGATGCAGATGAAAAGGCCGTTAAAAGAGGCGTAAGACATTGCTTTAATAATACAGGTCAGTCTTGTAATGCACCGACAAGAATGCTTGTTGAAAGATCGTTCTATGACAAAGCTGTAGAGATTGCTAAAGAGACAGCCCTCTCAACGAAGACTGATGTTGCTTCCAAAGGAGGCAAACATCTCGGACCAGTAGTTTCACAGCTGCAGTTTGATAAAATTCAAGCCTTAATTCAGGCTGGTATAGATGAGAACGCAACACTTGTAACAGGAGGCGTGGGCAAGCCTGATGGACTTGAGACAGGCTACTTTATTAAGCCAACTATCTTTGCAGACGTCAACAACCAAATGACTGTAGCTCGTACTGAAATTTTTGGGCCTGTTCTTGCAATGATTCCTTTTGATAGCGAGGAAGAGGCAATCGAGATTGCCAACGATACGCCTTATGGTCTAACTAATTATGTTCAGACTCAAGACCCTGCTAGAGCCAAAAGAATGTCCAAAAAACTTCTCTCTGGAACCGTTGAACTTAATGGTAAAAGTGCTGCTAGTGGCGCTCCATTCGGGGGATTCAAGCACTCTGGAATCGGAAGGGAAGGCGGCGAACATGGCTTTAATGAATATATCGAAGTCAAGGTTGTTACAGGCTGGAATTAAATTATTCAAACTAAACCGCCATGGCTATTAAACATATAGCTATTGGCGGAATCAGTACAGAGTGCAGTAGTTACTCCCCACTCTATCAAGACAAAGATGATTTTGAAACGATTCGGGGACAGGCTCTGCTTGATCTTGTGGATTATCCTTTCGACGAATTTAACATAAAGACGCATCCTTTATTTTTCAAAAAGTCAGTCCCTGGTGGCCCCATTGAAAAGCAATATTTCAAGGAAGTTATGGAAGAGTTTATTAGTGAAATAAAGACTCTTGGGAGGCTAGATGGTATTCTACTTTTGATGCATGGTGCGATGTTTATTGACGGAATTGATGATCCTGAAGGAGAATGGATTGCCTCGGTTCGAAGGGCAGTTGGAAATGAATGCATTATTTCCGTTAGCTATGATCTTCATGGTCAAATGACCGATAAAATTATAAGCAATATTAATGCGTTTGCTGCCTTTAAAACGGCGCCTCATATTGACGTTAAAGATACATACAGGCGATCTGCATCAATGCTTGCAAATGCAATTATTGGGAATATTAAGCCTCATGTTATTTGGTCTCCAATTCCAGTTTTAGTTTCTGGTGAAATGTCCTCTACCTTTGTTGAGCCCTGTAAATCAATTTATAAAGAGCTTGAACTTTATAACCAGCAAAAAGATATTATTGATTGCAACCTCATGGTTGGCTATGTCTGGGCAGACACCCCTAGGGCAACAGCATCATCAATAGTCACTTGCAACAATCAAATAACTGGCAGTGAGGTATGTCAAGCAATTGCTAAATCCTTCTGGAACAATCGACATCTTTTAAAGTCAGACATGTCAACTGGGAGTATAAAAGATGCTATAGCTTGGATAAGTAAGGACTTTTCAATCATCGCTGATAGCGGTGACAACCCAACAGCAGGTGGTGTGGGAGATAGAGCAGACATACTGGAAGAGGTATTAAAGCAAAAGATTAATAAGACACTATTTGCTGGAATCGCTTCAAAATCAGCCTACGAAGCGCTCAAAGATAGCAATGACTTTACCCTAGGAGGAACCTATGGAGGAGGAGGCCCATCACTCAAACTTAAAGCAGAGAAAGTCTACTTTAAAAATGAATGCGCCGTTGTTTTTGTATCAAGTACAGTTGTCATAATCACTAAATTAAGGCGACCTTTTCACAATCTAAAAGACTTTACTGATCTGAATATAGACCTTAAAGAGTTCAAGACTCTTTTTGTTAAGTCGGGTTACCTCTCTCCTGAACTTCAATCACTCTCTGCACCAACATTCATGGCACTCACCAGTGGCGCTGTCAATCAGGACATAAAGGGAATTGAAAATAATAACCGGCTGCAGAAGATTTATCCTTTCCAGGACTTTAATGATTATTCTCCAGTTGTCAGCAATGGTGAGCATTTAGTTAACCAATAGCATCTAAAATTCGACCAATTAATGTCTGCTCATTCCACTGATTAGGGCCTGCTCCTACCCTAACAACTACCGTCTCCTTGGATGGAATGACGTAACATCGATTTGAGTTATAACCCTCCAAAGAATACATATCTTTTGGAAGACCTGGCCAACGAGAGCCCTGGGTATTAACCCAAAATGTATAACCATACTCTGGATTTAAATTTTGAGAAGACTTGGTGGCCATATCAACCCACCAACTTGGAATAATCTGCTGGCTACTCCAATAGCCATTATTCATCAGTAAGTATCCAACTCTAGCAAGCTCTCTTGCTGAAATATGCATGCCGACATGTGCACTAGTGTGCGGCCCAATGAACTGACCACCGCCATGAACATCCCAGCTAGCATTCTCTACACCTATCTTCTTAAACACTTTCTCGTGCATATACTCGTGCATTTCTTTTTGCATAATCACTTTAAATAAAACTGATAAATGCGCTATCGCTGGATCACTATAATCCCAAACTGAACCTGGACTTCCAATAAGCTTGTCTGTTTTTTTTCCATAACGATTTTCTTGATAACCTAGGGCATGCTCGAATGGACCACTATTAATTTTTGGAGGTATACCAAAGGCCAATTGGCCTTCTCCCGGAATTCCAGAAGTCATACTAAGCAAGTGACCAATCGTTATCTTTTCTTTAAGCTTGTCGGTCATCTTAAAAGATTCAGGAAGAAATGAGTACGCCAAGCTATCTAATTTAACTTCCACATTACTGGGCAATAATCCATTTTTGCTCTCTTCTAAAAGAAGGCCCCAAGCAATCCCTGTAAATGATTTTGTACAAGACCACACATCAAACCTACTTCCAGGAAGGGTCATAAAGCTGTAGTGCTCCTTAATGATATATCCATTTTTAATAATGACTATTCCAGAAGCCACATTATCAAAAAAATGTTGGTACTCCTTAATCGCAGCATTGAGTAAATCAAAATCTACATCAGGGATAGAGCTCGTATTATTTTGATCAAAAAAACGCCATCCACCCTCTGATTCAGGCTGAGGGAAGTAGTTATTTTTTAGATTTTGAGAATTTTTCATCACGCAATTGTACTTGGAAAAAATCAAAAGTCTAAAAAAAAATAAGATGAGTTTATGGTAAGATTTGAGGTTATAAAACTCTAAAAATAAAAAATTTATATTAAAAAAAACTAGTTAATTCAATATTATAGGAGAAATATTATGACTTTAACTTTAGTGTATCGACTTAATGGATTAATCGGTCTTATATGGGCTGCATCAATGCTGTTTGGAACTAATATGATGGCTGCCTCTTATGGCTGGGAAGTGACTGCCCCTATGGTAACAATGGCGCAGTTTTTAGCTATGTCATTCTTTTTTATTGCGGTAGTTTTTATTATGCTGCCAAATTGGACATCAGAGGAGCAGCTTAAAAAAGCCACCAAGACACTCATACTAGTTCAAATGCTGGCGGTTGTGATGCAGGTTTATCATTTAACCTCAGGCGCTATTCCTTCAGGAGGTATGCCGATAAGTGGAATAGCCCTTAGCCTTCTATTCATTATCCTTTTTTATTGGAAATCTCGCTAATTAACTCGATGTTTAAAAAAGGGAGTTTTGACTCCCTTTTTTATTATTGAAACTCTAGGTATAATTTTTATAACGTTGTTAATTTCGACAAAAGAAGATAACGTTATTTTTTAATTTATAGGGGTATCAATATGAGCTTATCTTTAATTTTTAGACTGCAAGCGGCATTTGCTGCAATATGGGGACTTCAACTTATTTTTATTCCAGGAATGGTTTTTGCCCAATATCAATGGGGTTATTCTGCAGAACTTGTTGCAATTGCTCAGGCTACAGGAACAGCTATGGTAGGTCTAGCTATTCTGGCATATGGAATGCCGAACTGGACGAGTGAGGATCAGTTAAAAGTAGCAGCCAAATCTTTTGGCGTTATTGCGATTTTATTTTTAATTATGCAGTTATACCAAATACTAATTTCCGGTATGGCTCCTGGTGGAGCTATGGACTGGATCAGCACAATAGTTACTGCTCTATTTGCAGTTGGATTCTTTATGAAGTCTAGCTAAAGAATAAATAATTTTAATTTGAATACTGAAAGGAGGTCATAATTGACCTCCTTTTTTGTTGTGAAAGAATAATATTGAATTCTAAACAAATTCTTTTAGCGCTGATTGTTCCAATAACCTGGGGGCTAGGATTCACTCTAGCCAAAATCGGTATGGAGCAATTCTCTGCGCTCCTTATTATGTCAATTCGTTTTGGAATTGCTGGGCTTGTTTTGGTCTGGTTTACAAAACCGCCATGGGGTCATATGAGAGAAATATTTGTTGTTGCCCTCATTGGCTCAACAATTCAGTACGGTTTAACCTATAACGGACTCAAAGGAATTGACGCATCAACAGCAGCCATCTTGGTACAACTCGAAGGACCCATACTTGCCCTTATGGGCACCATCTTGTTAAAAGAAAAGCTTGGATTAACTCGTGCTTTAGGAATGGGATTTGCATTTTTAGGTGTCTTTATCATTGCTGGTGAACCAAGACTGGATGGGCATATTGATAGTGTTATATTGTTAGTAGCAGGCTCAACAGTTTGGGCTGTAGCGCAAATAATGATCAGTCGACTAAAGGGTCTATCTGGCATTACAATTCTAGCATGGGTTGCAATTATGGCTACCCCTCAAATGCTTATAGCATCATTAATTATAGAGGATGGTCAGTGGCAAGCAATTACTACAGCAAGCCTTGTTGACTGGTCAATTATTTTTTATTTAGCCTTTATTATGACAGTTGTTGGCTATAGCGTATGGTATCACTTATTAAGTAGTGTGGATGTCAGCAAGGTTTCACCTTTTCTGATGCTGCTTCCAATCACCTCAATTATCGCCGGAATGGTTCTTCTTGATGAGAAACTCACTCTATCAATGATTATTGGAGGACTAATGATAATGACGGGTGTTGCCAGCACTCTCATTAATTGGCGCTGGCCTAAAAAACAAATCAACTTACCTTAGAATTAATAATTACTTATAAAACGGATCAACTGACTCAAATTGTGAGGTAATCTTTCTTATCCATTTTGAAATTGCAATCCCTTTACTCAACTGGAGTGAATTGTTTTCTGATTGTATATTCTTTGCTAATTTGCCAGCTAAAGGAAGCTCCATCTGCTCTTGTAAATAATCAGTTTCTTTATCTAAATCCTTTCTCAAGTCCTTTATCTTAGTTATGACACTGCTATCTGACATTAATCTTCTCTCCTAATAATATATAAACTTTTAATCCCTTTTTTAAGAATTACCTTTGGAGGCTTTTTTAGAAACTTTGTATTTACTCTCCCACTTCTTATCAAGCTCCGTTTTTGCAACATCTTTATAGTCAATTCCACTGATATCTTTAAACTCAGATATTGCATCTTCCATTGCAGTCTCAAAAACACCAGAGAGAGACATGCTATAACCAAAATCCTTAGCAGCCATTGAAGCGCCCCTAAATGCATCAAAAACCGGCCTACGAATTCTTACGCTGACCACTCTTTTCTCATCTTCTTCTTGATTTTTTGTAACGTATTTGCCCATCTAAAGATCAATCAAACTCTATGTTGAAAATTAGTATACACTTATTGTATACATTATGTAATTTTATTTTATTACTTTTTGTATACAAAATTAATAATTTTTTAAAGCAGTTAAAGCTATAATTAAAATCCAAAATAAATTTCAAAAAATTAGCTCAAAATGATTGATCTTAGTAATATCGAAAAACAAATCAAAAGCGATGAAGATGGATTCCCTAAACTTCGTCAAAATATTGGAAAGAAAATTTTATGGGCTGGAAAATCTTCTCAAAAAACCTCTTTAAGTATCGTTTTTATTCATGGTTTTTCTGCGACACGGGTTGAACTGAGTCCGGTGATTGAAGAAGTTGCAAAGAGTTTAGGAGCAAATGTTTTCTTCACGAGGCTTACTGGCCATGGTCAAGACGGTATTGCATTAAGTGATGCCACCTTTAGTGACTGGATTACAGACACCAATGAGGCAATTCGTATCGGTGAAGTGATTGGGGATGAGGTTATTCTTATTGGCTCATCTACCGGCTGTTCACTTATCCATTGCATTCTAGAAGTTCAGAAAAAAGTTAAATCTGTAATCTATGTCTCACCCAATTTTGGACCAAGCTCCTATAAGGGTCACTTTCTTAGACTGCCAGGTGCAAAGTGGTTTATTCCTCTGATTTTGGGAAATGAACACGCGTTTACTCCAAAAAATTCTGAGCACGCTCGCTGCTGGACGACTCGCTACCCAACAAAAGCACTTTTCCCAGTAAAGGATGCTGTGGTTGCGGCCTCTCTAGTCAGTCACAGCAAGATAAAACTTCCGATTCTCTTTTGGTTTTCAGATTATGACAAGGTTGTATCCCCAAAAGCGACGCGAAGAATTATTTCTAAAATGGGTAATAATGTTGATGTTTTTAACCCAATAGTCTCATTAGAGGACGACCCTTCAAAGCATGGTGTTCTCGGTGACATTTTAAGTCCAACTAAGACTGCACAAGGGGTTAATAAAATCCTCGAATGGATTAGAAAGAATAATTAATAACTGCGTTTTGTTGCTGCACCTTTATAGAGAATATTTGATAAGTTTTCGTTAGCAATTTTTCTTTGAGCAACAGTATCTGGATCCATATTGTATTTTGGTCGTTCTAGCAACATCCCATCGTCATCTTGCCTCTTTTGTCCACGAACATGTGTCCATATGTTTTGACCCACAACTTGTTTTATTTTCGGAGACATATAGGATTGTAATGAAAAGCCAATCCTTCTTTGATTGCTATTGTTTGGCTGAGACCCATGAATAATAGTGCCGTGATGAATTGACATTTCACCGGGCTCTAAAATCAAGTCGACTGCTTTAGTTTCATCCACATTTTGAACAACCTGCCCTCGAGTTAATATATTGTCCTCAGCGTATGTATCTTCATGCTTTTGGAGTCTTAATTTGTGACTACCTGAAATCATCGTCACACATCCAGTCTCTCTATTGCTCGGGCTCAATGCAATCCATGGCGTTGGAAAATCCATGCTATCTAGACCCATATAGGTTGCATCCTGATGCCAACTTACATACTGCTTGGAGGAAGGCTCTTTGATAAACATGACTGAAGCCCAGAGTGATATATCTGGACCAATAAGATCCTCAATAGCATCCACAATTATTTTGTTATGTGCGAGTGCATCCAAACAAGTAAAGGAAAGGTGTAAGTTGTTCCGACTTTCTGAATTCATTTCCTCAGGAAACTCTGCCTCAACAGCCTCCAGATCTCTCTTGACTTTTAATGCCTCATCTACAGACATAACCCTTACTGGTGATATAAATCCCTCATCATGATATTGCTCTATCTGCTCATTTGTTAAAATTTTTGGCATATTTTTTAATTTCCTTAATATAAGATGCGAGGCTTTATTAGGACTCACTGATATATCTAATAAATTTACTAACTACAAACAAGATTATAATTCAGTAAAAAATGACATTTTATTACAAATATTTAAAAATTAATAACCTTATTTTTTATAAGTCTATATACTTGATTTATTCATGAATTCACTAAGTCAATAACGCGTGTCTAATATTTTTTCAAAGCATCCGAAAGAAGTTGGTGAGACTTACCTTCAACACCTCATTGCAGCCTGCAAATATGGCTTCGTTTTATTTGGGCTATTTATCATTGCCATTATTCATGCAGTAATTCCATTTATATTCAAAAAAACTGTAAGTAATAAAATTATAGAGCTAGCAGATCAGTTACAAAAGAGGAAATAAATTCGCTCAAAATACATTAATAATTCACAAATTACGGTTTGATTTAAACTAAACTTTAATTATGAAAACTATATTTACAACATTATTTATATTCTTACTCACTTCGGCCTCAAACGCCGCTATGTCTCCTCGTTTCTATGAAACTGAAATACTTGGTAACTGGATTTGCAAGGACTTTTATCCAGGTTATGCAGCCTTCGAGATGATTAGATATAAAAAAGATGGGACATGGAACAGCTTTGGTGAACTCATTGTTGATTTTCCTATCGAAGAAAATAAAGTAAAGGTTGTATACAGTGCACTTGGGACTGGCGTCTGGGAGATTGAGGATCAAAATTTAGTAAGTATGATTGATTCAATTAAAGTTACCAATAGAAATCATCCATGGCTTGACCAATACTTTAATATGCAAGAGCAGTTCACCCTCAATGAAAGAAACTCGGAACAGATTATGGTTTTGGCGGATGACTACATTAACCTGCAACCATCATCAGGAAAGCCCTATGAATGCTTTAAAGTTGAGATTTAACTAATCACCCCTCTGATTATATTTCTTTGCATTTCCCTTCGATAGAGTCACAGGATACTTCTCTGCATTTTTAACTAATTTCTCTTGAATAGCTTTTTCTAAGTTAACATCTAGTAAATCACAAAAACGAAGTAAATACATCGCGATATCAGCGACCTCACTATTAATTAATTCAAGCTGCTTTTTATTAGGTAGCTGTGACTCCTCAGGTTTGAGCCATTGAAAAATCTCAACTAGCTCTGAAGATTCAACACTCAGCGCCATAGCTATATTCTTAGGGGTATGAAACTGCTCCCAGTCTCTTTCAGAAGCAAACTCTTTCAGTTGGTTTTGTATATCAAATATATCCATAATTTTTAAATTGTTTTATTTCAACTCGATAAGAAAAAAATTTAGTATACTTAACCCGCTTGATTTTACTTAAGTTTTTAAATAACTAATAGGAGCCATTATGAGTATTCCACTTCTTTGTCATGTTTTTTTAATTCTGTTTGGCGGTTTCTTTGCCATTCAGCTCGCATTTAATTCTCAGAAATTTGCAGAATCCAATCGAATGGACTCGCCTCAAGCAGGCTTTGCATTTAAACCAGCAGGGTTCCTCATGTTTGGCTTTGTTTTAATGCTAATTGCAACTTTGCCAATGTTACAAATTGGAGGCTTTAGCTCTGCAAAAGAACTTGTTGCTGGTGTTGGAATTTTTACTCTTTCTGCGTTTATTTTTAATATGGGACTTGTATTAAAAGTTTGGTCAACATTTGATGGTGCTGATCATGAACCAAAAAATGCGATTAGACCTCTAATTCCTCTAATAGCAGTTATTATTTATTTTGTAACATCTTAATTAATTATAAGGAGACATTATGTCAGTATACAAAGCACAAGAAGCAGCAAGAGAAGCCAATGATATGGAAGCATATGCAGCAACCCTTCATGATGATTATCAATTTGTTATGCACCTAGATAACTCAAAAAAGAATAAAGAAGAGTCCATGGAAATGTTTACATTTATGATGAACAGTGATGATTTTGTTACACATGATTCACGCTGCCTTTATGAAAGCAGTGAGGCAATGGTAACTCATGGCGTCATGAGCTTTCCTGATGGAACGCGTGAGGCGGTCTTAGCCTTTCATCAAATCAAGGATGGGCAAGTTATTAGGATGGAAACAGGCGCAACACTCCTTCCTTAAAGAGATATAAATTCAAGAAAAGGCGCTTTAGGGCGTCTTTTTTATTTACTATATTCATAGGAATAGTTAACGAATTATTAATGCTACAAAATAACCTTTGGGAAAATAGCTCAAAAGAAAATATAGGCTTTGAGCAACTAAAAGACTCAGTTGTCTCTGACTTAACGATTGTGGGTGGTGGCTACACGGGCTGTTCAGCTGCGTTATCTGCTGCTGAAAACGGACTTTCAGTAACGCTTATTGATAAAAAAATTGGGTTTGGAGGTTCAGGCAGAAATGTTGGACTAGTGAACTCGGGGTTATGGCTTCCTCCAAAAAAAGTTGAGAGTATCCTTGGAAAAGATTCGGGCATTAAACTCAATAAGGCTTTATCCAAAGCGCCAGATTTAGTATTCGAACTTATAGACAAATATAAGATAAATTGCAGCGCAAACCGAAATGGAACCCTTCACTGTGCACATTCTCAAAAGGGCTTTAAGGATATTCAAGATCGTTATCAACAGCTCACTGAGCGTGGTGCAGAATTAGAACTTTTAGATCAAAAAGAGGCGGAAAAAAGAATTGGTTCATCTAAATTTCATGGCGCCCTACTCAATAAAAAAGCTGGCACAATTAATCCACTAAGCTACTGCCGGGGTTTAGCAAGAGCGGCGCAATCTAAAGGGGCAAATATTTTTGAAGCATCCCTAGCAACAAAAATTAAACGCAAGGACAATTTCTGGGAGATTCAAACAGAAAGCGGGTCAATCCAATCCAAGATGTTATTGATTGCAACGAATGCCTACCAGCAAAATATAAAAGGCATTGACCCATCAAAATATACACCTGTATATTATTTTCAAGCAGCAACAAAACCACTATCCAAAGATTCTTTAGAGGGTATTTTGACGAATAAAGAAGGATGCTGGGATACGGCCACTGTGATGTCATCTTTCCGACTAGATGATGAAAATCGCTTCATCATTGGTGGCATTGGAAACCTTGGTCCTAATATTTCTAAAATTCACTCATCATGGGCCAAAAGAAAAACTCAATCTATTTTCCCTTCTCTTAAGAATATTTCCTTAGATTATTTCTGGGGCGGTCAAATTGCGATGACAGATGACCATATTCCAAAAATTTATAAAATTGGTCAAGGCGCATATTCAATTTTTGGATATTCAGGAAGGGGGATCGGCCCTGGAACCTACCTTGGTAAATCTATCATTGAGAGTTTTTTGACTGATAGTGAGGCGTCTTTACCGATTAAACCAACTCATAGTAACAATGAGATGTTTGGAAAGCTAAAGGGGAATTTTATTGAGTTTGGAGCAAAACTAAACCATCTTGCTTAGTGCCTCGTATTTAACGATCTTTTCCAACCCCACTAAATCTTTGTTTTGTGATGTACCATGCTCCCAGATCTAAGAGAGGTCTTGGAGGGAGCCATTTAGCTTCTTCAATCCCTAAACAGTCACTCACTAATTCGAGATCATTACCACTTGCAAGTTCAGCAATCGCTAGTCCAAAAGCTGTCCCCTTAGTAATGCCAGAGCCATTATAGCAACCAGCAAAATAGAGGTTAGACGACAGCCTTTTAAAGATATTTGTTTTATTAGCGGTGACTCCTTCAACACCAGAATATAAGTGCTCAAATGGCACGTGACTGAGATCTGGAAATCGATTATCAAATGACTGACGGTGAATTTTTTGTCTTGCCTTTAGTTGGCCTTTATTTAATAAGCGATGATTATTGTATTCAGCAGTGTTCCTGATTGAAATCCTTTTATCATCAGTAAGCCTAACCGTTGCACCGCCGCTGTGAAGAGATAAGACACCCCATGACGTTTCAGTACCTAGTGTTTCAATTTCATCCTGAGTCAGCACCCTAGTGATACTTCCTGAGAGGGTAACGCCGACGACTCTTTGTTTTTGTTGACCACTTGCCAAAGGCTCATAATTACAAGCCATAATTACATTTTCAGCCCTGATCGTTGACTCTGGCGTCCTCAAAGTATTAATTTTGCCTTTCCTGATATCTATGACTGGTGAATTCTCATAAAGCTCAACATTTTTGGGAAGCTTGTCAGCAAGACCGAAAACAAGTTGCGCTGGCTGAACCAAAGCACCATTCATGACCTTGACACCCTTTTGGTACCAATTTGTTCCCAGCTTTAGATGACTTTTTTCCTGAGAGAGTGGCTCATGTTTAATCTCCCTTTTCTCTAGGTAATCAACAAAATAATCGCATTCTAAGGATGAACTTTCGTCAGCAGCCATATGGTAGATACCAGACTCCTTAAAGTCACAATTAATATGGTTTTTAGTTATGACGGCGCTAAGAGATTCAAGGCCCGCTTGATTGATACGGTCAATCCTTTCATAGTGTCCAAGTTGATCCTTTTGATATCTCCCAGAAAAATGACTATGCGCTACTGCGTATCCTGAGTTTCTTCCAGATGCGCTTTGGCCAATCTCTCTAGCCTCAAGCAAAATAATCTTATCACTTGGATTCAGTTCAGCCAATCTTCTTGCACACGAAAGACCTGTGAAACCTGCACCAATCACAAGCCATCTCGTATCTATATTTGAGGTTAAATTTGACTGCGGATTTCTCCTAGGTATTAAATCTGCCCAGCCCTTAGTTTCATGATCAAATTTAAGGCTCAACTGGCTCACCCAATGATTAATTCAAGTGGTCAACTAAAACAAAGTGATCACTTATGTCATCTGCTTGTTTGAGCCATCGATCAACGAGTTTACTATCATGAGGCGCTGCGCTCACGCCAGCAGAAATTTCATTACCCATAACTGCTTCAACAGCGAGCGCTACTGAGCATGAGACGAGTTGCGCCATTGCACTGCCCATTGAGTTACCAAGTGTGTCTAGCAAAAATTGCTTGTGCCAAACAACCTTAGAGTCATTTTTAACCTTAAGCTCAACAGTCAAAATGACCCGATCAACCTCATCTTCTTTGTAAGAGTAATTGCTCCATAAATCATCACTAATCTCTTTAAGCCGAGCTTCTGAATCAGCACTATTGAGTGAGTCTACCTCTGAAAAGATATTACTCCATGCGCTCTTCCAACCCTTGTATCTGAGAGTCCCTCTCACGAATTGCTCAATTTTGAGGTCATCATCCATTTGGTATTGCTCTATAAAAGGACGTGAATCACGATTAGGATACACCTCAAATTCATCCTCGCCCCATGGCATTGGGAGTGGATAAATCTCTACGGACTCCCATGGTTTGGTTACAGTATAAACTTCACTATCTCGGATACTCACAGAGGTTGACATTAATGCCTTAAGAACGCCGAGCGGTGACCAACTAAACTTGTAGCAAAAGTCATTTGGAACATCACTCAGACCGCCACAATAACTTAAAAAAGAATGGCTATTTTCTTTAGAAAATACGCTTGAATTTCTATACTCTTCAACTAAGGCGTGTGACATACTATGATCTATGCCTGGATCCAGTCCAACTTCGTTTACAAGGCATAAACCCTTCTTTATGGCAGCGCTGTTTAAGCCTCTCATCTCATCTGAGATATAAGAGCTAGATACAAAATGAGCCTCTAAAGAAATGCAGAGTTCAGCCACTGGCACATGAAAGTTGCCTGGCAGCATTGAAACAACTACATCACCAGCACTTGCGTATTTTTTAACCGCTTCAATTGAAAATGGAACAACCTGGTAATCTCCATCCACTCCTGACAAGGCTTCTATTGCCTTGTCTACTGTTCGATTGTAAACAATGACAGAATGTCCATTCTCAATCAGTTTTTTGAGTCCTGGGATAGCTGATAGACCAGTCCCCAACCAATGAATTGTAGGCATTTATACTCCTTAAATAATTTTTAACTATAAATTTATTTTTACACTATTTTTTAGATAAATCTTCAAAAATAAATATCTATATTGACTGTTTTTTGGGCCAGGTATCGCTGAGTCGGTAACCCTCTGGAAAAAGGTCATCTGGATCAAGTGTCAGTTGATGCGTTCCAGTAATCCAAGCCCTCCCTCTTATAGACGGGATAATTGCATTTTGATTGCCAATGAGCACTTCATCTACTATCTGACAGTCAAACCTTGAATTGAGAATGGAGCGACCTATCATGCGGTCTCCTTTAATTAACTCTCCTTTTGCATGAAGCACTGCCATTCGCGCTGAGCAGCCTGTTCCACATGGAGAGCGATCAAGCTTACCAGGATCAATAACCACAGTATTCTTACTCACCTTAACGCCCTCTTCCTCAAAGATTGGTAGCGCAAACTCACAGAATGAAATATGATTCCACTCGGAATTTTCTGGATGCTTAAAGCCTAGCTGTTGGTTTGCTGCTAAGGTAATCTTTGCGCCTAACTCAGATATATCTCTAGCCTCATGAGGCTCTATTTCAAAACCAATCTCACGCGCATTAACCAAAACAAAACTATCTCCCCCATAGGCAGTATCAACCTCCAAGGTTCCAACACCTTCGACCTCTAAAAAAACATTAAGCTTATCGGCAAATGACGCAACGTTATGAATCTCAATACTTACTGCCTTGCCATCTTCACAATAGGCTTTAATCGGAACAAGGCCCCCTGGCGCCTCAAGGATAAATTCTGTGATTGGCTCATTGATTGGAATGATTCCAGTATTTAATAGGACCGTTGAAACGCAGATCGAGTTTGAGCCCGACATGGGAGGTGTATGCTCAGGCTCCATAACAATAAAACCCTGGACTGCTTCAGGATTTTGAGCAGGAACTAAAAGATTGACATGTTTAAAAACGCCCCCTCTTGGTTCATTTAAAACGAACTGACGAAGGGATTGATCTTCATGAATCCATCTTGCTTGCTCCCAAAGGGTTTTGCCTGGAGGCATTTCAACTCCTGAAACAATAACATTACCAACCTCGCCTTCAGCATGGCATGAGACAATTTGAATAGTTTTATTGTTTTTCATTTTGATTGCGTATGATTTTTTTATTGCATGTTATCATTTTTTTGTAACTTGGCTGCTGAATTCCTTATACTTAGCAATTTACCTTCCTGAATGGATATTTAACAAGAGGATTAACCTAATGACTTCAACGACAACCGAACTGAGCCTTGATGAGATTTTCAACCTAGCTAAAGCAGCACTTATAAATAATGGCGCTAATGAAGAGAATGCTGATGCAGTTGCAACTACCGTTACAAATGCTGAGCGAGATGGCTCAGTCTCTCATGGTTTATTTCGAATTCCTGGGTATGTTAAGGCTCTTAAAAGTAACAAAGTAGATGGCTCTGCTAAGCCAGAAATTGAGGAAGTTACGCCAACAATATTCAGATGTGATGCTCACAATGGTTTTGCGCCACTTGCACATAAATATGGACTTGAAAAATTAATCCAAGCAGCTCACACTTTTGGAATCGCAGGGCTAGCTATTCAGCGTTGTCATCACTTTGCAGCCCTATGGCCTGAAGTAGAGGCAATCAGTGATGAGGGCTTAGTTGGTCTAACGTCAGTTTCATACACACCAGCAGTTGCTCCTTCAGGTGGAACAACTGCATTATACGGAACTAATCCAATGGCATTTTCATGGCCAAGACCTGGAAAAAACCCAATCGTTTTTGATATGGCAACAGCTTCAATGGCTAAAGGAGAGATTCAAATTGCAGCAAGAGATGGGCACTCTGTTCCTCTTGGAACTGGATTATCGCCATCAGGAGAATTGACCACTGATGCAGCGGAAATTGATAAAGGGGTTTTGCTTCCATTTGGAGGTCATAAGGGGTCTGTCATTGCCCTTATGATTGAACTACTTTCTGGACCACTAGTAGGTGAGACTTTTTCATATGAGTCAAAGGAACGAGATAATGGAGATGGTGGCCCAGCTCAAGGTGGACAGTTTATTCTTGCCATGTCTCCTAAAATATTGTCTGGAAAGGACACAGCTGATCAAACAGAGAATTTTTTAAAAAAATACAATGAAATAGAAGGGACTCGTCTACCTGGTGAGAGGCGCCATAAAAATAGGCAAGACCTTGGACCGAGACAAGTAAACAGTGATTTAGTTAAAACAATTTCAAGTCTTATAAACCAAAATTAAATAGTCTTAAGAATAATTAGTCTGAAATTAGAAATAAGTCCATGAACTCGTTAACAGAAGTATTTTTAATATTCTCATTATCAAGACATAATGAGTAAATTCTGTTAGCTTGTTCATTAGAAAAAGTATCTTTTAGACTATTAAGAAATTTCATCTCTAATAATGGAATTCCCTCTTTGCGACGATGACGATGTCCAATTGGGTACTCAACTTCTACTTTCTCAGTATGACTCCCATCATTAAAAAAGATCTGTACTGCATTAGCAATAGATCTTTTGTCATCAGCAAGGTAATCTATTGAATATCTTTTATCTTCAATTAACAGCATTTTATCTCGAAGCTCATCAATTAAAGGATTCTGTTGATGAAAGCTATCCTCATAGAAGTCAGCAACTAAATCGCCTTTAATCAATGCAACTGCAAGCATATATTGCATACAATGATCACGGTCAGCGGGATTATCTAAAGCGCCTGTTTTATCAATAATTCTTAGTGCTGACTCATGCGTTGTAATTTCAATCTTTTCAATTTTATTCAACTTATCCTTAACTTCTGGGTAAAGAGCAACTGCGCACTCTACAGCAGTTTGTGCATGAAATTCAGCTGGAAAGGATATCTTAAAAAGAATATTCTCCATCACATAAGATCCATAGTTCTTAGAAAAGCTAAACTCTCTACCCTTGAAACTTACATCATAGAAGCCCCACTCTGGTGCACTCAAAACGGAAGGCATGCCCATCTCACCAGCCATCGTCAACATTGCTAAGCGAACTGCACGAGATGTTGCATCGCCAGCAGCCCATGATTTTCTTGAACCGGTGTTAGGCGCATGCCTATAGGTTCGAAGGGAAGAGCCATCAACCCAAGCTTGCGATAAAGCGGCAATAATTTGATCTCTGTTGCCACCTAACATATGTGTTGCAACAGCTGTGCTTGCAACTCTTACAAGTAAAACATGGTCTAGACCTACTTTATTAAAACTATTCTCAAGTGCAAGAATACCTTGAATTTCATGAGCTTTTATCATGTACTCGAGCACATCTTTTATACTTAATGGTGATTTATGATTAGCAATGTTTACTCTTGAAATATAATCACTAAGAGCCATAATTGCGCCTAAATTGTCTGAAGGATGACCCCACTCTTCAGCTAACCAAGTGTCATTAAAATCTAACCAGCGCACTATTGCACCAATATCCCAAGCTGCCTTTACAGGATCAAGCTCAAATGACCTGCCGAAAACTCTAGCACCGTTTACTACCGTTGTTCCTGGAACTAACGGACCTAAATGTCTAGTGCAATTTGGATATTTTAAAGCCAACAGACCACAACCAATAGTATCCATTAAACAATTTCTAGCAGTATTTAAGGCTTCCTCAGACTCTACTTTAAAATCAATCACGTAATCAGCGATATCTTGCAGAGCTTGATCTGCTGACATTCTATCTGCTTTCATTATTCTAACTCCTTGTCTCTATGGGACTGACTTTTTTTGGACTTGGGCCTATATAATCAGCATTGGGTCTAATTATTCGGTTATTCTGTCTCTGCTCAAAAATGTGAGCACACCATCCAGTCACCCTTGAAAGAACAAATATTGGGGTAAATAGTTTAGTTGGTATTCCCATAAATTCATAAGTAGAAGCGTGATAAAAATCAGCATTTGCGAATAGATTTTTCTCTCTTCTCATAACGGCCTCAACTCTTTCTGATACATCATATAGATGCTTGTCGTTAACTTCTAAGGATAATTTTTTTGACCACTGTTTGATAACCTCATTACGTGGGTCAGATTCAGTATAAACTGCGTGTCCAAAACCCATCACGAGTTGCTTTTTTGTAAGCATTTTAAGCAACTCTGCCTCTGCAACATCAGCATCATTCCATTGAGAAAGCATAGCACTTGCAGCCTCATTGGCTCCTCCATGCAATGGACCACGCAACGTCCCAATAGCACTTGTCACTGCGGAGTGAATATCTGAAAGTGTCGAGGCACAAACTCTTGCAGCAAAAGTTGAGGCGTTGAATTCATGTTCAGCATACAAAATCAAAGAAATACTCATTACTTGATCGTGCAGTTGACTAGGTTTTTTGCCGTGCAAAAGATGTAAAAAATGACCCCCAATAGTGTCATCATTTGTCTCTGTATCAATTCTTTTTCCATGGTGAGAAAACTGATACCAATAGCTAAGTATCGATGGAAAAGCACTCAGCATGCGATCAGCATGGTCAGTTTGGTTTAAAAAACCCTCCTCTTTCTCTAAATTACCAAGAACTGAGCAGCCTGTTCTTAAAACATCCATTGGATGAGCGGTTTTAGGGATACCTTCCAAAGCACTTCGAAGTTCAGGTTGTAAACCCCTTAATGATTTGAGTTTTTCTATATAGTCTTTTAATTCCTTGGAGTTAGGCAATTTCTCATGCAATAAAAGGTAAGCAACCTCTTCGAATGTTGTATTTTCAGCCAAATCTACTACATCATAGCCACGATAAGTAAGGCCAGAACCAGTTACTCCAACTGTACATATTGATGTCTCTCCAGCACTCTGACCTCTAAGACCAGCACCGCCCATTTTTTTTCCACTCACTACTTATTCTCCTTGTCAATTAATTCATCTAATTGCATCTCATATTGATGATAGTTTAGAAAATCATACAACTCTTCCCTTGTTTGCATACTTTCTAGTACATTTTTTTGATGACCATCTTCTAAGATATGTTGATATACATTAAGAGCTGCGTTGCTCATCGCTCTAAATGCACTTAGCGGATAAAGAATCATATCTACACCAACCTCAGAAAGCTCAAGCCTACTAAATAATGGTGTTTGGCCAAATTCGGTAATGTTTGCCAAAATTGGAACACTTAGGGAATTAGAAAATTCTTGATATTGCTCAATAGTATTAAGCGCCTCAGGAAATATCATATCCGCGCCAGCTTCAGCAAATGCTTGTGCTTTTTCAATGGCAGACTGCATTCCCTCTATAGCCAAGGCATCAGTCCTAGCCATAATGACAAAGTCTGAATCTGTTTTAGCATCAACTGCAGCTTTAATTCGGTCGAGCATTTCACTGGTAGTCACAATAGCCTTATTTGGTCGATGTCCACAACGCTTTTGAGAAACCTGATCTTCAATATGAATTGCTGCAACACCGCTCTTTATCATTTCTTGAACACAACGAGCAATATTAAATGCACCTCCCCAACCTGTATCTGCATCAACCAATAATGGTAACGAAGTCGCCTGAGTAATTCTTTTAGCGTCCTCAATTACATCTGCAAGTGAAGTAATGCCTAGGTCTGGAACTCCAAGAGAAGAGGCTGCCACTCCTCCACCTGATAAGTAGATTGATTGATGACCAACTTTTTCTGCCATAATGGCACTATAAGCATTAACAGTGCCCACAATTTGGAGTGGCTTATTTTCAGCGACTAACTTTTTGAATTTCTTACCACTGCTTTCCAATTGAAAAACTCCTTATTTTGGTATTAATTAAAACTTATATTTATTTAACGTACTTCGACAGAATAGTTACTTACTTTCCAAATCTGTTTCAACAATAATTCTTTTTATTGTTTCCCAGGCACCCTTGATATGACGCTGCATGAGAATTTCTGCAAATTCAGGATCTCTATTAGATATTGCATCAATAATGGCTACATGCTCATTTAAACCTAAATCAGCTCTAGCAGGAATTTGGGCTGTTTGTTGCCTGCACATCATTATTAATTGGTACAAACTGTTATCAATATAATCAAATAGCCATTGATTATTACACTTGGAATATATATAGTAATGAAAGTCTTTGTCGCCTTCTTCTTGTAGGTAAACATGAGTTCCTGAAGATTCAATTTGATTGTGATGTGAATCTAATAAACGATACAATGTATCAATTTCAGGACGCGTCATCTCGGTAGCAGCAAGGCGAGTTGCAAAACCCTCCATTAACTCACGAATCTGATACAGTTCACGAATTTTTCTATAAGTTAGTGATACAACCTTAGAGCCAGAATGAGGAGTTCGTTCAATTAAATTAATAGCTTCAAGCAGACGAAGTGCTTCACGTAATGGGCCACGACT
>ERZ767285.179-NODE-179-length-26730-cov-5.827186_pt1 | contig 26730 bp, 19 predicted proteins | sample MGYA00374953_ERZ767285 | MGnify/ENA primary metagenome ERZ767285 (study PRJEB28947, sample SAMN06267186) | marine metagenome | isolation source: Columbia River Estuary | place: USA:Columbia River Estuary, USA | collected 2013-07-23 ...
ATCAATGAATTTATATTAAGATTTGCAATACCATTTCTCATTACTTGAATAAAGATGCCTACTTGAGACTCCCTAAATCTATAAATTGATTGCATTGGATCGCCAACAAGAAATATCGACTTATCGTCGCCCTCTTGCCAACCCTCGACCAGTCTTTCAATTAAATTTAATTGTGAGTATGAGGTATCTTGAAATTCATCTATTAAAAGGTGTTTAATTTGATAATCTAATAGTAGAGCAATATCGCTTACCACTTCACGACTATCGAGGGCTCTTATAGCCTGCATAGCTACCTCTGAAAAATCTTGTAACTCCTCCTCTTGAAAGATTAATTTCAACTGCGCAACAGCTAGTTTTAGTACTTGAGCGATATCATTGATATTTCGACTAGTTGATTCAGAGAAATGTTCACTTGGCAACTTGTATAGCTCACTAAGCATTGTTCTAAAAGACTCCGCAGAATTTAATGCTTCCAAAACCTCTCTAAATGCAGATTTTTGTTCTTTGAGTTCTGTTGGAAACCCAATCTTTGTATCTACTTGTTTCCGCCAATCTCCATTTTTAGTTAGGAGAAGCTCTGCAATGACTTGCCATTCGCTTAAGTCAGATAGATTAGTACCAGGAAGTTTAGTAATTTTAGTGACATCATCCCTCTTATTCATTCCAAGTAAACTGAAAAATTCAGCATCCAATAATTCAGAGGCTACCTGCTTTAGAGCTCCAAGGTGCTCAATAATAATCTCTTGGGCGGTTCGCTCTAAAGAGTTAATATCAAGTGCTCCTTTGATGTAAAGTTTTGGCAACCACTGTTCTCGCTTAGAAAGCATATGAACTATTAGTCGATAGAATCTATCGACATGGTTGTCTAGATATAACAAAACTGAAGCAACACTAGTTTGATATTCCTCTTCCTCTATCAGCATTAGTGTTTTTTCTGCTGCTTTTTGGTAAATCTGATCATACTCATAACTATCAACCATAGTTCTGGGTGGAATAAGTTCTTCTATAGAAGGGTACTTCGACACAATTAAGCTGGAAAGTGAATCAATAGTAATTATTTTTATTCGAGATGGGTTGTTCAGTAAGTCCCATTCATGCTCATTGGATTGCCTTAATACTTGACATGCAAGATTAAACGTTGTCAGCTTATGTGACTCTTTAGGTGGAGCTAGGCTTGCTTTCGCTAATGAATTAATAATCCTGTGTTTAAGCTCATCCACTGCCTTATTGGTAAAGGTCATTACCAAAATATTTTCAGGCTCATCTGCACAACTCAGTAATTTTAAATAACGCTGTGTAATTAGCTCTGTTTTGCCTGAGCCTGCTGGAGCTTGAACAATGAAAGAGTCACTTATACTTAATGCTTTATCTCTTTGCTGTTGATCATTCACATCGAATCTGGTGCACTAACCCCAAGAATATGCAATCCATTTTCAAGCACTTGTTTAGTCGCAAAGATTAATGATAGTCTCGCTTGAGTAAGGTTTTGATCCTCTAAGATAAAAGGACAGGAATTGTAATAACTATGAAAATGGGCAGCTAAATCACGCAAATAATAAGCTAATTGGTGAGGCTCATATTGCAAAGCGGAAGATTCTATAATACCTTTGTATCGATTGAGTTCTCTTAGGATAGTCTTTTCACTTTCCTCTAAAAGTAATGATAAGTCAGCACCCTTATGATTAAAGTTTATTCCTTTATCTTGTGCTTGTCTGAATACAGAACTAATACGAGCATATGCATATTGGATATAGAAAACTGGATTCTCATTGGTCTTTGACTTTGCTAGATCCAAATCAAAATCCATGTGCTGCTCTGATTTTCTAAGAATATAAAAAAAACGTGCAGCATCATTTCCTACCTCATTCCGTAAATCCTCTAACGTAACAAATGAGCCACTTCGGGTAGACATTTGAACTTTTTTACCACCCCTATATAGATTAGCAAATTGAACAAGGATGATTTCTAATTTTTCAGGGTCATGATTAAATGCAGCTATAGAGGCTTTAACTCTAGCAATATAGCCATGATGATCAGCACCCCAAACGTTTATTACTTTGTCATAGCCGCGCTCAAATTTTTCAAGGTGGTAAGCAATATCTGAGGCAAAATAAGTATGAATCCCATTATCTCTAACAACAACTCTGTCCTTTTCATCACCATATTCAGTTGTTCTGAACCAGAGCGCACCATCCTTTGTATAGACATGTTTTGATTTTTGTAGCTTATCAATACTACTCTTTGCAAGTCCATTATCAATCAAAGACTGTTCTGAAAACCATTTTTCAAAGACAACTCCAAAATCTGCTAAATCTTCTTTAATGCCATTAAGAATGCTTTCAATACCTACTTCAAATATAGATTTAAAGCCTTCTCCTAAAAGGTCTTTTGACCTAGCAATTAATTCATCGATATGGGATTCTTTATCACCACCATCAATGCCATCTTTACAAATACCATCAAAAACTAAAGTTGATTCTATTTGAAAAGTATCTCCATATCTTTCAGAAATACTACCGACGATCTCTTTGATGTAATTCCCTTGATAACCATTATCAGGAAATCTTACTTTTTCTCCAAATAGCTCCAAATAACGTAAAAAGATACTAACAGTCAAAATATCCATCTGCCTGCCTGCATCGTTAACATAATATTCATTATCAACTTTAAAGCCGACCGTTCTTAATAGGTTGGAAACGGTTGCACCATACGCCGCACCCCTTCCGTGACCTACATGTAATGGCCCTGTTGGGTTTGCCGAGACATACTCTAAAAGAGCACTTTGACCCGCACCTATATTTGAAACACCATAACCTTTACCACTATCAATAATTTCATTAATCACGGAACTGCTTGACTCACTTGATAGAAAAAAATTAATAAATCCTGGACCAGCAATTTCTGTCTTTTCAATAAATTCAGCAACACCTAGCTGCTTAATAATAGTTTGCGCTAGTTCTTTTGGATTCATATTGGCTTGCTTTGCCAACATCAATGCAATATTCGTTGCATAATCTCCATGACTTTTATCTTTGGTATGATCTAATCGAATCTTTGAAGGCATCTCACTAATTACACCTTGGTCAATTAAATCACCAATACATTTAGTAAGTAAATTTTGCAACTGCTCTTTCATTTTGTTAGCAAATGATTATGTTTATTTGTAGATGATATTTTAGTTTAACTCAATAACAAACTTTTACCCAAATTTAGCATTCTAACTAAATCTCAAAATGAGTAGTGGCTGATACTTTAAATCTAGTGTGCTTCTTGCCAATTTGATCCAATCCCCACATCAACAACTAAAGGAATACTAAGTTTCAGAGCATCTGACATCATAATTCTTAAATTTTCTGCATACTCCTGTGATTTATCAGCTTGAATTTCAAAGACGAGTTCGTCATGAACTTGCATAATCATCTTGATACCATTATTTTCTTTATCAATCCAAGACTGAATATCAAGCATAGCTTTTTTTATAATATCTGCCGATGAACCCTGCATAGGGGCATTGATAGCTGTTCTCAATGCATGCTGTTGATGCATTTTATTTTTTGAATTTATCTGAGGCAAATAAAGTCTTCTTCCTAAGATTGTTTCAACAAAGCCCTGTAATTTAGCTTTTTCTTTAGTTTCATCCATAAACTTTAAAACACCAGGATAGTTTTCAAAATAGCCATCAATATATTGTTTAGCTTCAGTCCTAGATACATCAATTTGTTTTGCCAAACCAAACGCGCTCATTCCATAAATTAGTCCAAAGTTTATTGCTTTAGCTTTACGGCGCTGATCTTTAGAGACTTGCGAAAGCTCAGTATTAAATACTTGCGAAGCTGTAGCGCTATGAACGTCTACATTATTAGTAAACGCCTCAATTAAGTTTTTATCCTCTGAGATATGCGCCATAATCCTAAGCTCAATTTGAGAGTAGTCTGCTGCCAATATTACATTTCCTTCATTGGCAATAAAGGCTGACCTAATCTTAGCGCCCTGCTGTGTTCTAATTGGGATATTTTGAAAATTAGGCTTCGAAGAAGACAATCTCCCCGTTGCAGTTACCGCTTGGTGATAAGAAGTATGTAAACGTCCCGTTTTTCGATTGATCTGTTTTGGCAATGCCTCTAGGTAAGTAGAATTTAGTTTTGTCAAAGTTCGGTAAGACATTATCAAATCAACTAAAGGGTGGTCTAACAACTTTAGCGCCTCTTCATTTGTAGATGGCTGACCCTTTGCTGTTTTCTTTTTTGGTTCAAGACCAAAACCTTCTTCACTAAATAAAATTTGTTGAATTTGCTTGGGTGATTCGAGATTAAATTCATCTCCAGCAACTTCAAATGCTTGGTCTTGAATTTTCTTCATTTCAGATTTAATCTCTATTTGTTGACTAAAGAGTGATGATTCATCTATCAGGGCGCCATTGCGTTCTAATTTCAACATAACCTTAATTAAGGGTAGCTCTATACTTTTATATAATGCCATCACTTTTGGGTATTGCTGGAGCCTAGACTCCAATACATTGTTAAGCTCATTAGTAACGATAACATCTTCACAGGCATATGGCATTGCCTCTTCAATACTTACCTGGTTAAAAGATAATTGATTTTTGCCACTCCCAGCTACATCAGCATAATGAATTGTTTGATGCCCTAGGTAATGCTCTGATAAATCATCCATATTATGGCGCGTTGCGACAGAATCTAAACAATAGGATTTCAACATTGTGTCATCAATAATGCCATTTAAGTTAATATCAGTATTAGCCAAGACATGTGCATCGTATTTTAAATTTTGACCAACCTTTCCTATACTTTTGTTCTCAAGTATAGGCTTCAATGAATCCAATACCTTATGACGAGACAACTGATCAGGTGCATCTAAATAATCATGTGCTACAGGAATGTAATAGCTCTCCTTTCCTAGCAAAAAAACAAAGCCTACGATCTCTGCCTCCATATAATCAAGACTATTTGTTTCTAGATCAAATACAAATGATTTGCAATTAGCTAGATTTATTAGTAATGATTCAAATTCATCTTCACTGAGAACAAGGTTTTGTGTGTAGCTCTTAAGAATAGACTCAGTCTTATTGTCTTTAACTTCATTAGATACTTGCTCATCTATCTTTTGAGGGGCTCCTTGTTGCTCATTGTTAACAAGTTGTTTTAACCACATAGAAAAACCATATTCTTTAAAGAGCTTTAATAAGTCTTCTGTTTTCTCCCCAGGCTCTTCTTCAAAAATATTAAAAGGCATCTCGACATCAAACTTGAGCTGAACTAATTGGTAAGAAAGGTCCAATAACTCAAATGACTCTCTTAGCTTTTCACCTACTTTTCCACCAATGCTTTCAGCATTAGCTTTAACACCCTCTACACTGCCATAAAGCTGCAGCCATTTTGAAGCAGTTTTTGGACCAACACTTGGCACCCCAGGAATATTGTCAGAAGTGTCGCCCGTTAATGCTAACAAATCTAATATTTGATTAGGCTTAACGCCCATTTTTTCTTCTACTTCATCTTCACTATAAAGCTTGCCTTTCATATCGAGTTGTTTAATATTGCCACCAACCAACTGGAAGAGGTCCTTGTCACTACTAGCTATAATAGTTTCAACCTCATTTTTATTAGCAAGCTTTGCAAGTGTTGCAATAACGTCGTCTGCCTCAACACCTTTTTCACATAGAAAATGAAACCCCATCGCCCTAATAATTTCGTATAAAGGCTCAATCTGTACTACTAAATCGTCTTCAGCTGACCTTCTATTTGCCTTATATTCTGGAAATATTTCATGACGAAAATTTGAACCCTTTGCGTCAAAAATCATAATAATCTTAGCGTTTTGATATTTTCTTTGTAAGTGTTTTATAGCATTTATGACCCCAAACATAGCTCCAGTAGGAAAGCCACTGTCATTAGTTAAGTTTTGAGATATAGTGGAGAAGTATGAACGAAACAAGAATGCTGATCCGTCTACTAAAATTAGTTGTTGTGCCATGAATGAATTTTACCTCTAATCAAGGTTTTTTTTATTGGAAACTGAATTATGTAAAGAAGTAATCATGCTATATATTATTAAGCCTAAATATGAATTGTTATATAAAATATACCAATGTCCGATGCACTCATTACTGTTAACAATCTTAACCTTAATCATAATGGAAAAAATATCCTAGATGATGTAAGCTTTAAACTTCACCCGGGTGAATTTATTACGTTGATTGGACCTAATGGTGCAGGCAAAAGTTCGCTTATTAAAGTCTTGCTTGGGATTATCAAGCAAGATAGCGGAGAAATTATTCGTAATGATAATATTCGAATTGGTTATAGCCCTCAGTCGTTTACAGCTAACCCCTATATTCCTATCTCTGTTCTAGACTTTTTAACTCTGAACCAGAAATCAGATCGCAAGTTTACTAATGAAACCTGCAAACTTACCGGTATAGAAGAGCTACTTAAACTTCCATTGAAGAATCTTTCTGGAGGCGAGTTACAAAAAGTACTATTGACTAGAGCTCTTCTTAATAAACCAAATATATTGATTCTAGATGAACCTGCACAAAATCTAGACGTGGATGGACAAATGCAACTATATAAAATGATTCAAGATATCCATCAAAAACAAAACTGTGCTGTACTGATGGTTTCACACGATCTTCACCGAGTTATGAAGGAGTCGACTCAGGTTCTATGTCTTTACCACCATATTTGTTGTGAAGGACTTCCTGAATCGATACTGAAAGATGAGCAGTTTAATGATTTATTCGCAGATCAAATTCATGATTTGATGGCTACTTATGAACATCATCATAACCACCATCACGAACATTAGAGAGGTTCAAAAGCCCACTGGCTGGTATAATTCATCTTTTTTTTAATATTAGAAACTATGAAAGATATTATTGAAGCTGCGTTCGAGGACCGTGCCCATATTACACCAGATTCAGCATCTCAAGAAGTCAGGCAAGCTGTTGATGAAGCAATCCATTTACTTGACTCAGGCAAAGCTAGAGTAGCCGAGCAAAAGGGTATAGGAGAGTGGCAGGTTAATGAGTGGTTAAAAAAAGCCGTTTTACTGTCCTTTAGGCTTGAGAATAATGTTCCCTTATCTGCAGGATTTACTCAGTACTATGACAAGGTACCCTCTAAGTATGCAAATACAACTGTAGAGGAGTTTCAAGCTGCTGGTGTTAGGGTAGTTCCACCTGCAACTGCTAGACGTGGCTCTTATATAGCCTCAGATACAGTTTTAATGCCATCTTACGTAAATATTGGCGCTTATGTTGATTCAGGAACAATGGTTGATACTTGGGCTACTGTTGGCTCCTGTGCGCAAATTGGTAAAAATGTTCATCTATCTGGTGGTGTTGGTATTGGTGGTGTTCTTGAACCTTTACAGGCAAGTCCAACCATTATTGAAGATAATTGTTTTATCGGTGCAAGATCAGAAGTCGTTGAAGGAGTAATTGTTGAAGAAGGTGCTGTTATATCAATGGGAGTTTATATTGGACAATCAACAAAGATCTTTAATCGTATGACAGGGGAAGTGAGTTATGGCCGAATACCAGCAGGCTCTGTAGTCGTCTCAGGTAATCTTCCATCATCAGATGGCAGTTATTCGCTTTATTGCGCTGTTATAGTTAAGCAGGTTGATGCTAAAACAAGATCCAAAGTTGGAATTAACGAATTGCTTCGAGGAATTTAACTTTATCTTATTCCGATAATAAAAAACCCGCATAAAGGCGGGTTTTTTATTGAGTTAATATGCTATATTACTTGGTAAAGATTTTGTATATTAACCCCGCAGCAACTAGACCTACTAGGTTAGCAGAGCCCATCGCAGTAATAATAGAAATTAGGCTGCCAGTTACATCGCCAGGAAGGAATGCAGCATCAGCGCCAAAGATTATTTGAACAACTACTGCAAGTGCTATTATAGCTACACCTACTTCAGTTAATTTTTTTGCCCAACCAATTACGTTGTCTAACATAACTTCTCTCCATTTGTTATAAAGATAACCAGCATCTCTACCGATTGATGGACTTTTTATAGTATCAATATCGTTATGTCAAGTTTTTCTAGATGAAATGATGATGCAAAAAGCCTAAATATTGCTACTGTAAAGAGCTTACTGAATATAAAGATATTTTCCTTTGGATAATAAAAAACCCGCCAATTGGCGGGTTTTTTATTGAGTTAATATGGAATGTTTACTTGAGGATTTGGTACAACAACCCTGCAGTAACTAGGCCGACTAAGCCAGCACCACCAAGTGAGCCAATTAAACCCATAAGAGTAGCAACAACATCACCAGGAAGGAATGCTACGCTTGAACCAAAGATTACTTGTGCAACGATTGCAAGTCCTACAAGACCTACGCCCGCTTCCGTTAATTTTTTTATCCAACCATTTACATTGCTTAACATATTTTCTCTCCATTAGTTTTAAAAATAATCAGCATCTTTGCCGATTGGTGCACTTTTTATAGTATCAAAATCAGCATGTCAAGTTTTCTTGATGAAAAAATAGCAAAAAAAATGAAAAAATAGCAAAAAAGTGGCTAAATGTTGTAAAATAACAACAAAAAATCAGTTCAAATTACTACAGATAGAAATATACCAATAAAGGCTGTCATACCAATGAAATTATTGTTTAAAAAAGCCTTAAAAAATAGCTCTTTTTGCCGTTTTTTCATTAAAAATTGATGATAAATCATAAATATTAAAATAATTACTAAAGAAAAGTAATAAATAGACCCTAAATCAAACAAATTCCCAATTACTACAAATACAATAATCAATAAAATTTGTAAGAAAGTTATAAAAATTTGGTCATATTTTTCAAAAAGTATTGCGGTTGATTTAACCCCTATTTTTATATCTTCATCTCTATCTGCCATTGCATAAAACGTGTCATAAATCAAAGTCCAAACTATTGTTGCAAGAAAAATCCAGCCTGCAGATAAAGGGATAGAGCCAGTTTGAGCACTAAATGCCATCGGCACACTCATTCCAAATGCTACTCCCAAAACTACCTGAGGTAAATGAGTCCAGCGCTTCGTAAAAGGATACAAAGTGGCAAGTGCTAAAGCAATTAAAGAGAGTTTGATTGTTAAGGCATTCGTTAGAAGAACTAATCCAAATGCTATTATTAATAAAAATACAAATAATCTTAGTGCTGACTTAGGTGAAACTTCTCCTGTAATAAGAGGTCGATCCTTTGTCCGAGCTATATTCTGATCAATGTTACGATCTGCATAATCATTAATCACGCAGCCTGCACTTCTCATTACAAGCACTCCTAACGTAAAAATAATTAATAAGTCAATATCTGGCCAACCCTTTGCACTTAAAAATAATGCCCAATATGTTGGCCATAAAAGTAAATATGTCCCAATAGGCTTATTAAGACGCATTAAACGTATATATGCATTCATAGTTTACCTATAAAGATTTCAAGATCATCAGGCAAAGGGGCCGTTACTTTCTGAATTTCTTTTGTGATTGGGTTTGTAAAGGTTATCGATTTGGCATGTAAAAAAAGTCGATTCAATCCTTTTTTCTTCATTAATTTATTAAAGTCATGGTCACCATACTTATTATCTTGAGCAATTGGATGCTCAGCATACTGTGCATGAACTCTAATTTGATGAGTTCTTCCAGTCTCTATAACAACCTCAACTAATGAAGCACTAAAGCCTTCTGCTAGGAAATTTTTTATCGGATGAAAATGACTGACTGAATCTTTACCCTTTATATCTATAACACTTTGCCTAGAATTTTGATAAATTGGAGCATCAACAGTGTGCCTTTTTTTACTCCAACTATTTTTCACAAGTGCTATATAGCGCTTCTCCAGCTGGTGTTTGACCAATTGTTCATGTAAATCTCTTAAGACTGAACGTTTTTTTGCCAAAATTAAACACCCTGAAGTTGCCCTATCGAGACGGTGAACAAGTTCGATAGGCTCTTTATACTGACTCTTAAGTGCCTCAATAATTCCAATACTAATTCCACTTCCTCCATGAACAGCCATCCCATGAAACTTATTAATAACCAATAATCCTTTATCTTCATATAGAATTGATTCATTAATCATCTCAAGTAAATTCTCAGAGGGCTTAATATCCTTTTCAGTAGAAGTGCGAATAGGTGGAATTCGAACAACATCATCTGTTAGAAGCTTGTAATCTGCCTTCTTCCTGCCTTTATTGACACGCACTTCGCCCTTTCTAATAATTCGATAAATATGAGACTTCGGAACTCCTTTGAGCTGCTTAACTAAATAATTATCTAGGCGCTGGCCTATAGAAAATTCATCAACGGTTATAAATCTTGGTGCATCATGAATGGTCATAAGTTCATGAAAAAAATAGTTGATTAAAGTTATTAGTAGTAGTGGTAGCCATTTCATCGATACTTGTATTACGTATCTCTGCAAGCTTTTCTACAACATAGTAGGTATAAGCTGGACTGTTAGGTCTGCCTCTAAAAGGTGAGGGTGTCAAATATGGCGAGTCAGTCTCGACTAAAAGTCGTTCAGCAGGTACTTTCATGGCAACTTCTCGCAAAGATTGTGCGCTATTGAATGTCAAAATACCTGAAAAAGAAATATAGAATCCCAAATCTAATGCAGCTTGAGCAGTCTCCCAATCTTCCGAAAAACAATGCATGACACCAGCTTCTGCCTTTTCTTCAGTCAGTATTCTGATAGTGTCTTCTTTAGCATCCCTCATATGAATAATCATTGGTTTACCTGACTCATTAGAGGCTTTTATGTGCCTACGAAAACGGTCTCTCTGCCAGTCTGCCTCTTCTTTTTTTACATGAAAATAATCTAATCCAGTTTCACCAATTGCAATCACCCTGTCACTTTTTGCATAAACTAATAATTCTTCTATGCTTGGATCCTTACAATTAGTCTCTGTAGGATGAACGCCAACTGAAGAAAAAATATTTGGGTATTCTAAAGCTAAATTGTGAACTTGATCAAAATGCTCTAAATCAATACAGACGCATAAAAATTTGTTCACTGAAAGTTCTCCAGCATGAGCTAACATCGACTCAATGCTGCCTCCAAAGGCATCTAGGTCTACACGATCAATATGACAATGAGAATCTACTATTTGCATAAGAAAATTATATATGAATTTCTAAAAGTGAGCGATTATCAGAAACAAATGGAACCTTCAATAAATGCAGTTGGGCGTTAATATTTTCAATATTTTCTTCATTAATATTGTCACCCTTCATTAATAAGTATCGCCCTTTATTAGAAATTAAATGCTTAGTTAGTTCAATCGTCTTGCTAACATCTGCAAATGCTCTTGTAGTAATTTGAGAAAAAGACTCTTCAGACTCAAAAGACTCTACTCGGCTATTGATAACTATTAAATTTTCCAATGAAAGCTCTGTTTTTACAGTCTGCATAAAGCGGCATTTTTTTCCTATACTATCTATTACAAATACCTTAGTTTTAGGCTTCATAATAGCAATCACAATGCCCGGAAGTCCTGCTCCAGAACCCACATCTAATAATAAGCCGGGCTTAATAAAATTCAATATTGAGAGGCTATCTAAAAAATGCTTTTTAATAGATTCCAAAGGGTCTCTTATTGCGCTTAGATTGTATACCTTATTCCATTTAAGGATAAGCGAATGGTAACTTAACAATTGCTGGACTTGACTCTCAGAAATAGAGATACTCATCAACTCTGCACCCTCACAGAGTATTCTTTCAGCCTCACTCACGACAAAGATTTATAGGTTTTCAAAAATACCAGAAGTATAGAAATTGAGGCTGGCGTTACACCTTGAATTCTGCTAGCCTGTCCAATTGTTTCAGGCTTATGCTCGTTTAACTTTTGTCTGACCTCGTTTGATAAAGCTTTAATCTCGCTATAGTCTATATCCGATGAAAGCTTAGTATCCTCATTCTTACGATATTTTTCAATTTCATCTAATTGTCGCTTGATGTAGCCTTCATATTTAATTTGATTTTCAACTTGCTCAATGATTGACTTGTCTTCTAAGAATGGTTTGGCTTTGTCAATTTTACTGAGCACTTTATAGTTAATATTTGGTCTTTTAAGTAATGCCTCTAGGCTATATTCATGACTAAGTTTTAAACCTAACACACTTTCAGCTTGAAGATCTCCAGCCTGAACCCAAAAAGATTTTAACCGCTTTTTTTCAATTGCTACCTGTTCATATTTACCATTAAACGAATGCCAGCGAAGGTCATCAATGAGTCCTATTTTTCTAGCTTGGGGTGTTAATCTTTCATCAGCATTATCTTCCCGAAGTAATAATCGATACTCGGCTCGAGAGGTAAACATTCGATACGGCTCTGTCGCTCCTTTGGTAGTCAAATCATCCACCATAACACCAATATAAGACTCGTCTCTTTTAGGAATCCATGGGTCCTTTTCTTGTATCTGCAAGGCAGCATTGATTCCAGCTAAAATTCCTTGAGCAGCAGCCTCCTCATATCCAGTTGTGCCATTAATTTGACCTGCGAAAAAAAGTCCAGATATTTTTTTAACTTCAAGTGTTTGTTTTAAGCCTCGAGGGTCGAAAAAATCGTATTCAATAGCGTAACCCGGTCGAATAATCTTTGCATTTTCAAAACCTTTAATCGAGTTTACAAAATCTTCTTGAACCTCATAAGCTAATGAGGTAGAAATGCCATTTGGATACACCTCGTGAGTTGTCAAGCCCTCTGGTTCTACAAAAATTTGATGTGAATCTCTTTCTGCAAATCGCACAACTTTGTCTTCGATTGAAGGACAATAACGAGGTCCTATACCTTCTATTTTGCCACTATAAAGTGGTGAATCTTTTAGTCCATTATTAATATATTCATGTGTTTTAGAGTTGGTGTGTGTAATAAAGCATGGTATCTGCTGAGGATGATCAGTAGATTGACCCATGAAAGAAAAGCTTGGTAATGGCGTATCCCCTTCTTGCTTTTGTAAAACATCAAAATTAATTGTTCTTCCATCTAGTCGTGGAGGTGTCCCAGTCTTTAGTCTTCCAACTCCTAATTCATATGATCGTAATTTTTCTGATAAAACATTTGCAGGCGCATCGCCAGCTCGACCACCCTGGTAATTCTCTTTACCAATATGAATAATGCCACCTAAAAAAGTACCAGATGTTAGAATCACTTTATCTGAAAAAAACTCTAAACCCATTTGGGTTATAACACCTTTAACTCTATGATTTTCAATAATCAAATCATCAACTGGCTGCTGAAACAAAGTTAAATTCTCTTGATTTTCAATTTTGCTTCTAATTGCTGCTTTATATAATATTCTGTCTGCTTGAGCCCTGGTCGCCCTCACGGCAGGACCCTTTGAGGCGTTTAACGTTCTAAATTGAATTCCCGCAACGTCTATGGCCTTCGCCATCGCACCCCCCATAGCATCTATCTCTTTTACTAGGTGTCCCTTTCCAATACCACCAATAGCAGGGTTGCAGCTCATCTGCCCTAACGTCTCTACATTGTGTGTAATCAGTAATGTGTCAACGCCCATTCTAGCAGAAGCTAAGGCCGCCTCTGTTCCAGCATGCCCACCGCCAACAACAATTACAGGAAAATATTTACTACGCTTCATTCTCTTTAGATTAAATAAATAAAAAGGCCCGAATTTCGGGCCTTTTTATTATACGCTCTATGTATTAAGCTAATTGGTCAGTCTAACTCGCCTTAAACATAGCATATACTAGTATTTATAACCAGCTTCAAATAGTGTATCTTGCGAAGAAGGTTGTGAACCCGAAACATAGTCACCTTTAGAGGCCTCTGAGTTAGCTTGACATCTTGCCATTAAGGCCTTTTGACCTGCTTTAATATCACTACCTTTCCATGCCTGCAAACACGATTGCTGCAGAGCCCTACCATAAGAAAATGTCAAGCTTGTAGAGCTTTTATGCTCAATACTGTTCATGGTATTAAGATAAACAGAGGCATCCTCTTCAGTCAAACCACCTGAAAGAAACATAATTCCTGGAACAGCTGCTGGTACGCAACGATTCATTGTCCGAACTGTCATCTTAGCAACTTCTTCAGAACCTGCTTTATTCGTATTATCAGCACCAGAAACCGTCATTGATGGTTTGAGTAATGTTCCTTCCAAGAAAACATTATTTTCTGAGCAAGCTTTGTAAACCTCAACTAAGACTTTTTCTTGTACTTCTGCTGTTTTCTCAATAGTATGATCACCGTCCATTAAAATTTCAGGCTCAATAATTGGAACAAGGCCAGACTCTTGACAAATTTTTGCATATCTTGCAAGTCCCCAAGCATTTTCTCTAATTGCAAGATCTGTTGGACATCCGTCAGCTGTGATTTGAAGAACAGCACGCCATTTTGCAAAACGTGCACCTTGTTCATAATACTCAGCTGTTCTTTCAGCTAAACCTTCTAAGCCCTTACACCAAGTTTCAACTTCATGAGCACCTGAAAGCGGGCTTAAGCCTTTATCTACTTTAATTCCAGGAATAACTCCCAACTTATGAAGCTTTGACACCATACTTTCACCATCAAGATGATTTTGATAAAGTGTCTCTTCAAAAAGAATAGCGCCACTAATATATTCACCAAGCCCTTCAGTAGTAAAAAGCATGCCGCGATATGCTTGTCGATTCTCCTCAGAGTTTTCAACATCAATACCTGCTAGGCGCTTACCTATAGTTGGAGTAGACTCATCAACTGCAAGTAAACCTTTTCCACTAACTGCTAGGCGATTAGCTGTATCTCTTAATTCGTCTTTTTTATTTATCATTTTGTTCACCTTTTATATTTTTACTTTTAATAGTTTCCATCACCTACACGAAGAATCTTCATCAGATTCGTTCCACCCGATTTATCTTTATGCATCCCTTTTGTTAATATTGCTATGTCACCATTCTCAACTGCAGATTTACTTTGAAGATTTTCAACCACATGGGTGTTGACATCATTCCAATCATCCATACTAGTTTTTTCTATATAACAAGGATAAACACCTCTATACAAAGTAACTTTTTGTAACGTTTTATTATTATCTGACATTGCAAAAATTGAGATATTTGAACTAATTCTAGACATCACCAAAGCAGTCTTTCCAGTTTGAGTCAGCGCTGCAACAACTTTTGCACCAATATGATTTGCAGCATACATGGCACTCATAGCGATCGTATAATCAATCTCTTCAAAGGGCTCGTGAAGTCTATGATGAGATAAGCTCGCTCTTCGACTTTTTTCAGCCTCAAAACAAACATCACTCATTGTTTTAACGGCATTGACTGGATATTCACCAACGGCAGTTTCTGCTGAAAGCATGACAGCGTCTGTACCATCGAGAACGGCATTGGCTACATCAAACACCTCTGCCCGAGTGGCAATGGGATTAGCAATCATTGACTCTAACATTTGTGTCGCTGTAATCACAACTTTATCACTAGATCGAGCCAATTTTATAAGCCGTTTCTGCACTGCTGGTAACTGCGGGTCTCCGATTTCAACTCCTAGATCTCCACGAGCAACCATAATTCCCGCTGACTCATTTAATATCTCTTGAATTATGTCGTCTGCTAATGCTTCAGCTCGTTCAATTTTCGCGATAACGCTTGCACTTGAACCAGCCTCTTTTAAGAGTCTTTTAGTTTCACGTACATCATTTACACTGACAGGAAAAGATAAAGCAACGTAGTCAGCATCAGCTTTTGCTGCGGTCAAAATATCTTTCTTATCTTTGTCAGTTAGGGCATGAGCACTTAAACCGCCGCCACGCAAATTAATGCCTTTATTGCTATATAAAGTGCCTGCTTGAACTACGGTAGTTATAATTTTTGAGCCATCGATACTTTCCACTTCAAGAATTATTTTTCCATCATCTAGAAGTAACATATTGCCAGCATTCACTTCACTTGGTAACTTCTTATAAGCAATACCAACAGAATTTAGATTACCTCCGTTTTCATCCAAATCGGCATCAAGAGTAAACTTGGAGCCATTTTCTAATTCAACTTTGTCATTTTTGAAAGCAGATATACGAATCTTTGGGCCTTGAAGATCCATTAAGATACCGATGTAGGTATCGTTTTCTTTTGCATAGTTTCTCACTGCCACAACACGGCTCAAATGCTCCTTCTCTTCGCCATGAGAAAAATTAATGCGAACAACATTTACTCCTGCATCTAGGATTCCTTTTAATACTCCTGGTTTATCAGTTGATGGTCCAAGAGTTGCTAAGATTTTAGTTCGTCTATTCATAATTCTTTCTCCAGAGATCTTTTTTCTAATATTTCAACAACTGGTAATTTTTTGCCTTCTAAAAACTCCAAAAAAGCACCTCCACCAGTTGAAATATAAGATATTTTATCTTCTATATTAAATTTATCAACTGCAGCTAAAGTGTCGCCACCACCTGCAATTGAAAATGCCTCGGATTCTGCAATAGCATTTGCTAGAATCATAGTACCACTTGCAAATTGATCAAACTCAAATACACCAACAGGGCCATTCCAAACAATCGTTCCAGCATTACGCATAATTTCAGCTAATTCATTAGTAGAATTGGGTCCAATATCAAAAATCATATCGTCACTTGCAACGCTATTTGAACTTTTAGTTTCGGCAACAGCAAACTCTGAAAATTCCTTGCCACAAACCACATCTGCTGGAATCGGAATTTCACACTTTTCCATTAAAGATTGCGCTGTAGGAATAAGATCGTGCTCACATAAAGACTGGCCAACACCATGGCCCTGAGCTGCTATAAATGTATTAGCAATTCCGCCTCCTACTACCAACTGATCTACAATCTTCGAAAGAGCATCCAAAACTGTTAACTTGGTCGACACTTTTGAACCCCCAACAATAGCAACCATTGGTCTCTTTGGATTATCCAGTGCCTTTCCAAGCGCCTCTAATTCCCCAATAAGAAGTGGTCCTGCACAAGCTATAGGTGCATATTGAGCAACCCCATAGGTTGATGCGTGAGCTCTATGGGCGGTTCCAAATGCATCTTGAACACAGACATCACATAGAGCTGCCATTTTTTTTGATAAAACCTCATCATTTTCTTTTTCACCTTCATTGAATCTGACATTTTCACAAAGCACAACTTCGCCAGATTCTATCTCAACACCCTCAAGCCAATTATGCTCTAGAGTTACTGGTTGACCAAGCAACTCAGCAAGATGTTTAGCAACTGGTTCAAGTGAAAATTTCTCATCAAACTCTCCAGCAGTAGGTCGACCAAGGTGTGAAGTAATCATTACCTTAGCTCCCGACTTGATAGCATACATAATAGTTGGTAGTGATGCAACAATTCGTTTATCGCTAGTAACCTCACCATTCTTTATTGGAACATTTAAATCTTGCCTAATTAAAACTCGCTTTCCATTCAAATCTAGATCGGTCATTTTAAGTACATTCATTTAACTATCCCCAACTCATTCCAAATATGATTTATTGCGCAATGTGTCCAGCTAAGCGCAACAAATTGCAGGTATAACTATACTCATTATCATACCAAGAGACTAATTTAACAAACGTAGAATCCATTGACATACCAGCCTCTGCATCAAAAGTTGAAGCGCAAGAGCTACCTACAAAATCTGTAGAAACAACTTTTTCATCTGTATAACCTAAAATGCCATTCATTGAACCTTCGGAAGCTGATTTCATTGCTGCACAAATTGCTTCATAGTCTGACTCATTATTTAGTTCAGCAGTTAAATCAACAACTGAAACATCAGAAGTTGGAACCCTAAAGGCCATACCTGTTAATTTTCCATTAAGCTCAGGCAAAACTTTACCAACAGCTTTAGCTGCGCCAGTTGATGAAGGGATAATATTTTCTAAAATTCCGCGACCACCTCTCCAGTCCTTCATAGATGGGCCATCAACAGTTTTTTGAGTTGCTGTTGCAGCATGAACAGTAGTCATTAGTCCTCGTTTAATACCCCATTCATCGTTTAGCACTTTGGCAATTGGAGCCAAGCAATTTGTAGTACATGAAGCAGCTGAAATTATTGCCTGGTCATCATATGAATCATGATTAACACCGTAAACAAACATAGGCGTACTATCTTTAGATGGAGCTGATTGGATTACTTTTTTAGCCCCTGCATCTATATGAGCTTGGCAACCTTCTTCTGTTAAGAAGAAGCCAGTACAATCGATTACTAAATCTGCGCCAACATCGCCCCACTTTAAATCAGAAGGATTACGCTCAGCAGTTAAGCGAATCTTTTTACCATCAATAACGAAATTATTTCCTTCTACTTCAACATCTTTACCAAAACGACCATGCACTGAATCATATCTAAGCATATAGGCTAAGTAATCATTATCTAGAAGATCGTTAATTCCTACTACCTCTAAATTATCAAAATCCTTATCGATTGCACGGAAAACCATGCGGCCGATTCGACCAAAACCATTAATACCAACTTTTATTGTCATCATTTACTCCTTAAAAAAATTTAACCTAAAACTGTCTTTACTGTAGCAACTACATTGTCAACAGTAAATCCAAAATGTCTAAATAAATCACCTGCTGGTGCCGACTCGCCATAAGTTGACATTGCCACAATTCCTCCATCAAGACCCACATATTTATACCAAGATTCTGCCACTCCAGCTTCGATGGCTACACGCTTAACACCAGGCGTTAATACAGAGTCTTTATATTCTTGATTCTGCTCATCAAACACGTTGGTTGATGGCATAGAGACTACACGAACTTTTTTATCACTCATCGCTTCAGCAGAGTCGACTGCCAAAGAAACCTCAGATCCAGTAGCTATCAAAATAACATCTGCATCACCATTACAATCCTTCAAAACGTAACCACCTTTTTCAATGTTACTGACTTGTTCGGTAGTTCTGTCCATTGGAGTTAAGTTTTGTCTTGAGAAAATTAGTGCTGTTGGGGCATCAGTTCTTAGCATCGCCATTTTCCATGAAACTGCTGACTCTATAGCGTCACATGCGCGCCAGGTTTGAAAGTTAGGGATAACACGCATTGTTGCTATTTGTTCAACAGCTTGGTGTGTTGGACCATCTTCACCAAGACCAATTGAGTCATGAGAGTAAACAAAAATAGTACCGATCTTCATCATTGCAGACATCCGAAGGGCATTACGCATATATTCCATAAACATAAGAAAAGTTGCGCCATAAACTTTCAAGCCGCCGTGAAGAACCATACCATTCATCATAGCCGCCATTCCAAACTCTCGAACCCCCCAGGAAATGTAATTACCGTCTGCATTATCTGCATTTACAACAACACTTCCAGACCAATTAGTCAAATTTGAACCAGTTAAATCAGCAGAGCCACCAAACAATTCAGGTACTATTGGACCCATAGCCTCAATTGCATTTTGTGATGCTTTTCTCGAGGCAATATTAGGCATTTCTTGTTGAGTTTTAGAAATGTATTTGTCCATTTCACTAGCAAAGCTATCAGGTAATTTCCCTGACATGCGTCGCTCAAGTTCATCTGCTTCTTTAGGAAATGAAGCTCTATAAGCTTTAAACCTTTCATTCCATTCATCTTCAACTTCAGAACCTTGAGAATGGTGATTCCATCCATCATAAATTTCTTGTGGAATCTCAAATGGAGCAAAACTCCATCCAAGTTGCTCTCTTGTTTTAGCGATCTCCTCATCACCTAATGGTGCACCGTGACAGTCATGTGAACCTGCTAAATTAGGTGAACCATAACCAATTACAGTTCGAGTACAGATTAAAGTTGGCCTGTCATTTATTGCCTTAGCTTCAACGATAGCAGCATCAATTGCCTCAGGATCATGTCCATCAACATCAGATATTACATGCCAATTGTAAGACTTAAAACGACCAGGTACGCCCTTCTCCATCCAGTCCTCAATGTGACCATCAATTGAAATATCATTGTCATCCCAAAAGGCTATTAATTTTCCTAATCCAAGAGTGCCGGCCATAGCACAAGCCTCATGAGACAACCCTTCCATAAGACAACCATCCCCCATAAATACGTATGTATGATGATCAACAATACTGTGTCCAGGTTTATTAAATGTTGCAGCAAGAGTTCTTTCAGCAATTGCCATACCTACAGCATTGGAAATCCCTTGGCCTAATGGACCTGTAGTTGTTTCAACGCCATCTGCATAACCATATTCAGGGTGGCCTGGTGTTTTTGAATGGAGTTGGCGAAAATCCTTAAGATCATCAATACTTAAATCAAAACCGGTCAAATGTAACAATGAATAAATAAGCATTGAACCATGCCCATTTGAAAGGACAAATCGATCTCTGTCTGACCAATTAGAATTAGAAGGATTAAACTTTAAATGCTTATTCCATAAAACCTCAGCAATATCAGCCATACCCATAGGAGCACCTGGATGCCCAGATTTTGCTTTTTGAACTGCATCCATACTCAAAGCGCGGATAGCATTAGCTAATTCAATTTGTGTTGCCATTATTTAAACCTATGAATTTATAAGAACCCTAGATTATACATTTTTTTTATCCCTTTCCTGCCCTCAAAAGCCTATACAACAGCAAATAGGAGGAAAAATATTCAATTGTAGTATAATATGATTATGAATTTATGAAATAAAAATCAAATATCGATAACAATCTTTAAATCAACTCATTTTTAATCCAGTAAAATTATAGATTAGACACAAAATTATATTATTACATTTTGTGTCAAAATAGTTGATATTGTCATTATTTAAAATAATCTGATTAATTATATTAAAGAGCTTTAATGGTTGAAAATGTAGTCTGGTTGGATGATGTTAGCATGTCAGATGTTGACAAAGTTGGTGGCAAGAATGCTTCATTGGGTGAAATGATAAGTGGTCTTAGTTCACAAGGCGTTAGGGTCCCTGGTGGCTTTGCAACTACAGCTGAAGCGTTCGAATCATTTTTAAGCCACTCAAATCTAAAAAATAAAATAAACGATCTACTTTTATCGCTTGATATTACTAATATCAAAGAGCTTACCAAAACAGGAACATTAATTCGAAAATGGATTGAAGAAGCGCCTTTTCCTGAAGATCTTCACAAAGATATAGTTGATAATTATCACAAATTAGCTGAGAAGTATGGAGCATCAGTAACATTTGCCGTTCGCTCATCAGCCACAGCAGAGGACTTACCTGAAGCTTCTTTTGCTGGCCAGCAAGAAACGTATCTCAACATTAGTGGCATTGATGATATCCTCGTTTCAATTAAAAAAGTATTTGCCTCTCTATATAATGACAGGGCTATCTCATATAGAGTACACCAAGGATTTGAACATGAAATGGTTTCACTTTCTGCTGGTATTCAGCAGATGGTAAGAAGCGATATTGGCGCAAGTGGCGTTATGTTTACTCTTGATACTGAGTCTGGCTTTAATGAAGTCGTCTTTATTACTTCTGCTTACGGCTTAGGTGAAACAGTTGTTCAAGGATCTGTAAATCCTGATGAGTTTTATGTTCATAAGACTACACTTAAATCTGGTAAACCTGCAATTCTTTCTAGAAGTCTTGGCTCCAAATCAATAAAAATGATTTATGCAGATGCTAAATCAAACTCCTCAGTAAACACTATTTCAGTTGATCAAGAAGAGCGTCTCAAGTTTAGTTTAAATGACACTCAGATTGAGGAGCTCGCTCAGTATGCAATGAAGATTGAATCACACTATGGAAGAGCAATGGATATAGAGTGGGCACTTGATGGTTATGATGGAGAACTATATATTGTTCAAGCCAGACCAGAAACCGTAAAAAGCCGGCAAAATTCTCAACAAATTGAACGCTATAAACTTATTGAAGCATCTGATATTCTTATAGAAGGACGGGCAATAGGTCAGAAAATTGGGTCTGGCAATACTAGAATAATTAATGATTTATCTGAGATGGAACTAGTTAAAAAAGGGGATGTTCTTGTTACTGATATGACCGATCCTGACTGGGAGCCAGTTATGAAACTTGCTTCTGCAATTATTACTAATCGTGGCGGAAGAACCTGTCATGCGGCAATTATAGCTAGAGAACTAGGAGTGCCTGCGATTGTAGGAACTGGAAGTGCAACTGAAGCACTTAAAGATACTAAAGTGGTTACAGCTTCATGCGCCGAAGGAGATACAGGTAAAGTTTATCAGGGTGCTTTAAAATTTGAACACACTTTTTCAGAGGTTAACGAATTACCAGATGTTCCTGTAAAGATTATGATGAATGTTGGTAACCCTTCAAGAGCGTTTGACTTTTCTACTATCCCAAACGCAGGTGTGGGACTTGCAAGACTTGAGTTTATTATTAATAACACCATTGGAATTCACCCTAAAGCCTTACTTGAGTTTGATGACCTTTCAAATGAACTTCAAACTGAAATTGAAAAACGAACCTCTTGCTATAAATCTCCAGTTGATTTTTATGTTGAGAAACTGACTGAGGGGATTGCTACAATTGCAGCAAGCTTTTCACAATCTCCCGTAATCATACGTATGTCAGATTTTAAGTCTAATGAGTACTCAAATTTATTTGCAGGAGAACTTTACGAGCCAGAAGAAGAAAATCCTATGATTGGTTTTAGGGGTGCTTCACGCTATATCTCATCAGAATTCATAGAGTGCTTTGAACTTGAATGTCGAGCGATCAAAAAAGTTAGGAATGAAATGGGTTTTCAAAATGTTGAAATCATGATTCCATTTGTCAGAACTACAACAGAAGCTGCAAAAGTAATTGAACTATTAAAAGAAAATGGATTGGAGAGAGGTAAAGATGGACTCAGAATTATTATGATGTGTGAGCTTCCATCTAATGCAATTTTAGCGGATGATTTTTTACAATACTTTGATGGTTTTTCTATTGGATCTAACGACCTTACTCAATTAACTCTTGGAATGGATCGAGATTCTGGGTTGATTGCTGATAGCTTTGATGAAAGAAACGATGCAGTTAAAAAATTAATTACTATGGCTATTGAAGCATGCCACCGTCAAGATAAGTATATTGGTATATGTGGTCAAGGTCCTTCAGATCATATGGATTTTGCACAATGGCTTTTAGAACAAAAAATTACCAGCATCTCACTTAACCCTGATACAGTAGTTGAAACATGGAACCAACTTGGTAAACTCTGATTATTAATAAAATCCCTATGAGAACTGTTTTCTTTATTTCAGATAGAACTGGTATAACTGCTGAAGCACTAGGCAATAGTCTTCTTACGCAATTTCCTGAAATAGAATTTAAGCGTGTCAACTTAGCATTTATTGATAGCCTTAAAAAGGCCAAGACTGTGGCTAATCTAATCCAAGAAGCTTCCCAAACCGATGGTCAACCAGCTTTAATTTTTAGCACACAGGTATCTAATGAATATCAAAAGCTACTTGAAAATAGTGGCGGGATTATCTTTGATTTGTTTGAAACTTTTATTTCAAAAATGGAAAAGACGCTTGATGCCAAATCTTCTCATGAGATGGGACTATCTCATGGTATTGGAAACAAAAATACATACTCAGGTAGGATTGATAGTATAAATTTTGCGCTTAACAATGATGATGGTGTTAATACAAAGAACTATGAAAGTGCTGACATTATTCTAACAGGTGTGTCACGATCTGGAAAAACACCGACATGTCTTTTTTTAGCGTTACAGTATGGCATATATGCTGCAAACTACCCACTCATAGAAGAGGACTTAAATACAATTAATCTTCCAAGTATTTTAAAAAAATACAAAAATAAATTGTATGGATTAAGTATTAATCCGGTCCGTCTTCAAAATATCCGTGATGAACGAAGATCAAATAGTGGATACGCTTCGATAGAACAGTGTCGAAAAGAAGTTAGAAGAGCTGAAGATATGTTTATTCAAAATGAAGTACCATTCATAGATACTAGTCATATTTCGATTGAAGAAATAGCAAGTCGTATTCTACAAAAAAGCAAATTAGAAAGGCGTTATTAAAATTACGAGGCAAGCCTAAATAAAACTTACCTCACTAAAGAATTAAGAAGCTTTTAGAACGTCAACTGCAACAATCTTGTATTCTGGGCACTTGGTTTCTTCATCTGTAACAGCACTCGTAACTTCATTAATTAAGACTTCAGGGAAATGAAAAGTTGTTCGAACAACACCTCTCTTCACACGATCTGTAACCTCAACATCAAGAGTAATTTCACCTCTATCAGATTTCAATGTAGCACGATCGCCCGATATAAGGTCTTTTGCTTTTGCATCCCTTGGATTAAGCATAATCACATCCTTTGTCAAGATTTGCACATTTGATGTTCGTCTAGTCATTGTTGCACAGTTATAGTGCTGAAGCTCGCGACTAGTTGTAAGAATAAATGGATACTCATTCTTATGTTTAGTAAGCTCTTCACTTTCCTTCCAATCATGATAATGAAATTTACCTTTGCCGCGTTTGAATTCACCAATATGAAGTATTTGAGTATCTTCGCCTTTTTTATTAACAGGCCACTGAAGACCCTTTGGGCTAGCACCCAAACCTTCCCACGTTACGCCCTCAAAAAATGAAACTACACTGGATATTTCTTTCAAAACATCTGCTGCATTAAAATCAGGTTGATCAAGACCCAACTTGCGCATCATTTCAACAATGATTTGCCCATCCATTTTTGTACCTTTTAGAGGCTTCACTGCAGCATTAACCTGCTGAATTCGTCTCTCAGTATTTGTAAATGTGCCACTCTTTTCAAGGAAAGTTGTACCTGGTAGAACCACATCTGCCATCTTAGCAGTTTCACTCATAAAGATTTCTTGAACAACGAGAAGATCAAGTCCTTGCATAGCTTTAACAACATGATGCGTATTTGGATCAGTCTGAACAACATCTTCAGCAAAAATCCACAAAGCTTTAAGTGATCCATCTACAGCACCATCAAACATCTCTGGAATCTTTCTACCAGGAGTTGTTGGAGTAGGAAGTCCTAGTTTATCTTCATAAAAATCTTGAACCTCTTTTTGATCCATCCATAAGTAACCTGGTCCATGATGTGGCTGGCAGCCCATATCCGCAGCACCCTGAACATTATTCTGACCACGAAGTGGATTGACCCCAACACCTGGTCGACCAAGATTTCCTGTCATCATTGCTAGATTCGAAATTAGCATAACAGTCTTGGTACCTTGTGAGTGCTCAGTAACTCCTAAACCATGAAATTCCATTGCATTTTTTGCAGAAGCATATGCAAGAGCTACAGCTTTAACATCATCTTTATCAAGGCCACTAATCTTCGCCATTGCATCAACATCAAGATCCTTTATTTGTTCAAGAAACTCTTCGCCACCTTCACAACGTTCTTTAATAAACTCATGATCTACAAGGCCAGCCTCAACTATATAGTACTGGATCATATTTAGTACAGCAACATTTGTACCGGGCTTAAGCTGTAAGTGATGGTCAGCCATACGAGCTAACTCTGTCCTAACCGGATCGATCACAATAAGTGTCGCACCAGTCATAGCTTGCTGCTTAATTTTTGCACCAGTTACCGGGTGAGCTGCAGTTGGATTTGCGCCTATAATAATCATGCAGTCAGCCAAAGGAATGTCAAGAGCCGAATTAGTTCCAGCACCTGTACCAAAGCTTTGTTGCATTCCCCAAGCAGTTGGTGAATGGCAAACACGTGCACAGCAATCTATATTATTAGTGCCAACCAATTGACGTATCATTTTTTGAAACATATAGTTCTCTTCATTTGTACAGCGAGAGGATGAAATTCCAGCCATTGAATCTGGTCCAAATTCATCTTTGAATCCTGAGAGCTTATTAGCTAAATAATCGTAAACCTCATTCCAACTTACTTTTTCGAATGCTCCATTGCGTTTAATCATTGGTGAATCTAATCGTTCAGGGTGGTCGTAAAATTTAAATGCAAAACGACCTTTCAAGCATGTATGTCCACCGTTAGCTTCTGCTTCGTATGGCGCTTGAATAGATGTGATTTTTCCATTCTTCGTGCTCACTTCAAGGTTGCAGCCTACACCGCAATAGGTACAAATGGTTCTTGTTTTTTCTTCAGCTACGCGCGATTTAGACTCGAATACATCGCTAATCGCGGAAGTAGGGCAGGCCTGAGAACAAGCACCACAGCTTACGCAGTCACTGCCAAAGAAAGTGTCGTTGTCACTTTTTATAATCTTGGCGTCAAAACCACGCCCGTCCATGCTAAGCACCATTTCGCCTTGCACTTCATCGCAGGCACGCACGCAGCGGTAGCAATTAATACACTTGCTCATGTCCGATGTCATGTACGGATGACTGAAATCTTTTTGTCTGTGTAACTGGTTTTCGCCCTCCGGGTAACGCACATCTCTGGCGCCAACCTGTGCGGCAACATCTTGCAATTCGCAATTGCCATTTACCTCGCAGGTTAAGCAGGTTAATGGGTGGTCGGTTAAAACCAACTCTATAATGTTTTTACGCAGTTTTTGTATCGGCTCGCTGTCCGGATAAATGTAAAAGCCATCGTTTATGGGCGAATGACACGAAGCCATTGCTTTGGCTTTTCCGTCTTCTGTGTCGTTCAAACTCTTTGCTCCAGTTTCTCTTAGGCAGAGCTCCTCTTCTCGTGGACAGGGGAGTTTCTGCAGATATGACTGTATTCTCGATCTCTAAAGACTAGTATCGTCATAAATGCATTAGAGCTTAATCGAAGTTTTCTTCACGGAATATATTGGTTTTACTATAGATTTCTTCTTTTGCTTGCCTAAAAAAAT
>ERZ767285.180-NODE-180-length-26666-cov-4.335515_pt1 | contig 26666 bp, 22 predicted proteins | sample MGYA00374953_ERZ767285 | MGnify/ENA primary metagenome ERZ767285 (study PRJEB28947, sample SAMN06267186) | marine metagenome | isolation source: Columbia River Estuary | place: USA:Columbia River Estuary, USA | collected 2013-07-23 ...
GCCTGGATGCGCTCGAGGCGCAGTGCGTCGGTTAGCTTATTGGGGGGCTCGTGCAGGTGGTTGCGATGGTAGTCGTGGCACTGCAGGCAGGTGTCGTAGCGTTCTTGCTGGATGAGCTCGGCGTGGCTTGGCACGACGGGGTCGTTGACGATCTCGAGGGTGTCGTGGCAGTGGAAGCAGAAGTTGCCCCTGACTTCGACTCGCTTGCCTGTGTGTTCGGAGTGGCAGCTTCTGCATTCGTGAGGGCCGAGCTCAGCACGCGCTTCGGCGAAGCGTGGCTCCATAAAGCGGTGGGTGGAGTGCACTTCGTTGGCTGATTCATGGCAGGCTAGGCAGTCGTCATTGTCGATGGTAGCGGTGACGAGGTCAGCTCCGCTCTTTCTTTGCCCAAGCCAGTGTTTGATATTAGCTTGGATCTGCTGGCGGGTGCTGCCTTCCGCGGGTTCATGGCATTCGATGCAGGCCATGGAGGAGTGGCAAGAGTCGCTGCCGCCCGGGCTGAGGAGGTGCTCGTTTTTTGGTGATAAGAAGTAGAGTATAAACCACAAGCTGAGCATGAGACTTACTATAATCGTGGCCGCGCGCTTGCGGAGTAGGTGATTACGTTTCATGTCAGGGGCCTCCATGGGTGAGGATGACCCATACGTGGTAAAGGGCTAGTCCGGTGATTGAAAAGGCGAGCAGGATATGTGGGAATAGCCATATCTGCAAGTAGGTGCGCTGGCGATGTTGTCCGCTGATGAGTGAGCTGTCTGCGACTCCGATGATGGTGTGTAGTAATACGGAGATTGTGAGTAGGTTGAGCATGCCGGCACCATATGATGTGTTGTGGAAGAGTAGCAGGAGGGGCATGCATGCGCCGATTCGGCGGTGCGTGTTGCGCAGGCTGTCGGCCTTTGTGAGGCGGCCGCTCCATCGGTAGATGGGCATCCACCATTGGTAGCCCAGGAAGCATAGGAATGCGCCGCCGCTCCACCAGCGCCCAGCATCGCTGGCTTGCCATTGGTGGAATGTATGACTGCCTAGTGGAATGGATAGCCCGATGAGTGTGATGATGCAGGTGGCTATGCCTAATCCGAGGCTAATGAAGTCAGGCGCTTTGGGATCTTTTTTGGCAGTTCTGCTCTGGGCTAATGTGGTGTCTGTGGTGTGGGTCTCGAGCTTGAGTTGTTCGACATAGGCTTTGACGGGCTCGAGGCAGGTTCCGCATACTGAGGATGCTCCCGTTGCCTGGCATAATGCTTCGGCGGTGTCGCTGCCTTTCTCAATCTCGCTCTTGAGTTGGCTGTGAGTGAGGCGCATGCAGATGCAGAGGTAGTCTGACTTCTGGACACGGCCGAAGAGCTCGCCTCTGTTCTCAAAGCTTGCACGCTGTCCATGGGAGAGTGGCTTGCGATTGCCGATGGTTGCAATTAATTGCGCGGCTTCGTCGGCAGGCCCAGTCAGGTATGCTCCAACGATTTTTGTATCGATGACTTGGAGGCGACGTTCGATGTTGCGGTTTTGATCGGTGTAATCTAACGGCTTAGGCGTTGTGCTCCAGTTTTTCTGTTGGGTCTGGATGGCAACGGATTCGCTACCGTATTGGACTACGACTGGATGCATGTCGTCGTCTTGGAATGAGGCAACGATCACTGTGTGGCCATCGATTGATTGGTTGCCTTTCAGGACTGAGCCACAGTCGTGGTCCGTATAGATGTCTCCGAGTAATGCAATGAGCTCGGCTGTTTGTTCGCAATCTGAAGTTAGTTTGAGCAGGGCTTCGGGGTCAATTGCCACTGTTTGTAGATTACCTTTTGCACGTATTGCAGTGCCGCGCTCTTTGTTTCTAGTGGTGCCTCGTTCTACAAAGAGCTGTCCGCGACCGATCTCGCCCAGAAGTTCTGAGTTCTCTTCGGTTTCTCGTTTTATTTCAGCACGCCCAGACACTGCAAAATAGGCGCGGTCGTTCGGGCTGTCTGAAGGAAATACAAATTCACCATCCGCATGGCTCGCCACTGTGCTATGGTCTTCTATGAGACCAGCATCAATGAGCTGTTTGTGAAGCGGAAACATTTGTGTTGAGGTAAGGCTTGAACAGGATGTCAAATGTCATATTCGAGTGTTATTTTGTTTAGCCACAACGTGTTTGGCAGGCAATTAAATTATAGCGCGATGCAGGTAGGCCGATTAAGCGCAGCCGGTTGTTTTGGAGCACTTTGTCTCTATCCCTTTCCGCCAAAAAACTGCCACAGTCTAACCATTGCTAGGGTGTCGAGGCAGCAGTATTTGTCGAGTTGTTGGTGGATCTCAGCTTTGCGCTCGGGGGTGGTGTGTGGGGCGATAGCTTCTTGGTATCTTTGCGTGAGTTTTTTCATGATGGACTAACCTCAGACTCGTGTTTAAGATTCTTTGATTCGTGCTTTTGATTGTGAGGTATCGAAAACAAAATAAAAAATAGGCTTATGAAAAATAGAACCAAAATGATGACATTGTTGTCCATGCTGGCAGTAATTCTGCTCGCATCAGGCACTACAGTATCCGCGGGAGATGACAGGAAATCAGCCCGGGAGGCGGCAGGTAGGTTTTATGAAGCATTGAATACGATGTTCACTGGTGATCTGGAGCCTATGAAGGAGGTCTGGTCTCATGCAGATGATGTGACTTACATGGGGCCGGTGGGCGGATTCCAAGTGGGTTGGAAGCAGGTGCTTGCAGATTGGGAAGCTCAGGCTGACTTGAAGCTGGGCGGAAAGGTTGAGGCGGTGGATATGCAGATTATTGTCGGTAAGGATATCGCGATCATACAGAATTACGAGAAGGGTGAGAACAAAGGTAAGGATGGCAAAGTGCTAACGGTCTTGATTCGAGCAACCAACATATTCCGTAAGGAAGAGGGGGTGTGGAAAATGATCTCACATCATACCGATTTGTTGCCTCATTTAAATAATTGAGAGATGCCAGAGGCTCTATGAAAGTTCGTGGTCGTCTGAAGTATCAGGTTTAATTTATGATAAGGTTTACGAGTTTGTGTGTTGGTGCGTGCTTGCTGGTCGCAGGGATGGCGGCTGAGGGTGCTGAAATGCGCCAGCTTGATGCCAAGCAGGCGGTGAAGAAGGAGGTGTGCTATTCGATGATCGGGTTTCGAAATACGCTTATTTTTTACACTTTCAAGGATCAGCAAGCGATTCTGAGGCTGACGATCGACAATAAGGATGAAAGCTTTCCGGTGACAGGTAAGGTCTACCTTTTTGACAAAAAGACAACGGAGCAGGGGCTGGGTAAGTGGATCAATAACCAGCACTCAGACGCACTCTATCCCGATATTCCTGATCCTATTTTCACGAAGGTGCTACCAGCAGGGTCTTGTTTGGTTAATGCTCACAAACAACTTGGGGTCGCTAAGGATACGGGTCTTCGCAAGGTAGACTTCAAAAACTTCGAGGTGGATCTATCGATCAAGGCGCATCAGGTGGATGATCAATTCACGCTGGCGGCATTCACTGATAGCGGGCAGGTGTACGTGGAGGGGGAGTAGCCGCTGAGTTTAAGCTTAGCGGTTTTTTAGGGGTGGCTTTATTTGCCTGATTCCGAAGCTCTTTGTGGGCTAGCTTAGGCTGGCGTTAGCCTCGAGGGAGGAGGCGATGATCTAGAGCAGCTGTTGCTGCGCTCATTTCCCAAGACTACGAACTTAGGCGAGCTACGTAGATGCGGTGCCAGGTCTCTTCTGATTGCTCATGAGGCTTGGCATGATGCTCGGTCAAATCGAAGCCAGCTTTCTTTAGTACCATTTCGAGTTTCGGCGATGGCTTCGCCATCCAGTAGGCTAGGCAGCCACCTGGATTGAGCGATTCCCTTAGCAATGCCAGAAAACTTGGCGTGTAGAGCTTTGCGTTGTCCTCGGTGATCAGCGCGTCGGGTGTGTCGTCGATATCGATTAGGATCGCATCGTATAGCTCGCCATCTCCGATGCAGTCGAAGAGATCTGCCAGAATCACGTTTGTCCTCGGGTCTTTGAGCAAGGGGCCATTGTGCTCAACCAGATAGGTGCGGTTCCATTCGATGACTCGACTCATCAATTCTGCAACATCGACGGTGGCCGGAGAGCCGATCACATCGAGAACGCGTTTGAGGGTGAATCCCAATCCCAATCCGCCAATGAGTACCCGCGGGTGTTCCGGTCGGGTGGCGGCCCCTTCCAAGAGGTCGACACAGCCCAAATCCGCAAGCATCTGTTCGGACCATGTTAGGTTCGTGCTCATTAGCTCCAACCCGTTGTATTCAAGGATGAAATCCTCGTCCTGCTGGTAGAGGGCGAGCAAGCTTCCATCAGGCAGGCTGGCTTTGTCTAGTTCGATATAGGGTGACACGGCTTTAAGTAATACCGAATATCCGCCATCAACAAGGGTTTTGGTAGATTCATTAAGATTTATTCAAAAGAGGAAAGAGTTCTAATCAAAGAATACGCATGGGTGAGCCTGACGGTAGCATTCTAAATTTTGGCTCTTGTTCCTCAATTTATTAATCTCTATGTTATTTTCTCTTCAGAAATAATAAATAATACCTGCTCTATGTTCCGCAATCAGTCTGTCTCGCTTTGTTTGTCTCTGTCTCTCTTGCTGCTGGGGCTCACCGGCTGCTCGATGCAAAAACAGTGGGGTGAAGCCTCAAATACGACAGTGGTTAGGCAGGAGCTGGAAGGTTTGCCTTATCACCCGCTCATTTATCACCTCGACCTGTGCACACTTTCTTACCAGCTCTACGGTCAGTCGCTTGTTTGGCCTTTTGATCCTTATTATGAAGAGCTCAATAACTGGCAGTGGGACCGCACAAAGTATCGTAAAAAAGTCCATGCTTGGGCAGTTGAGCAGGGGGCGAAACAAGTCGCACGAGGTCAGGGCCTGGGAGCTTACCGTGGTCCTGGTGTGCTTGGTGGTTTTAAAAATAATTTAGCTCATGATCCGATTATTTATCGTTATGATCGTATCCATCCGTGGAGTCATACGATTACCAATGGCTCCGGTGTCTGGACTGAATACGCGACGCCTAAGGAGCTCACTAGGTCTGTGAAGGATGTCTATGTGTGTTATCGTAAGACGGGTGCAGAACCTGGTGAGGTCGCGCTTGAGAAGGTGAAGGTCGGACGTAGGGACTCTGCTCAGGATGCTCAGGATGTGATTATTGCCTTCGAAGGTGGAACGGGCGATAAGGGGGAACTGGGTCAGCCTGCCTCTCAGAGCTTGATGGGGTTCGTTCTCCTTCGGAACTCCGATTCAGGGGGTAGCTATGATGTGCATATCGCTTTTCGTGGTAGCCGCAGTGGCTCAGCGGCACGATCCGCCTTTCAAGCACGTAGTAGCAGCAAGGCCCAAGGAAACCCAGACTGGATCACAGATATGGGATACTCGCATCTGAGGCCTGATGCCGGAGAGAATAGCATTACGAAGACGGGTAAGGTGAACCGTGGCTTTGCACGCAGTATGGAATCAATTTTCCCGCAGGTGTTTCAATCTTTAGAAAAAATAGCAGAGCTCAAGTCAGGCCGCAGACCAGATCGTATCTATGTGACTGGTCATAGTTTAGGAGGCGCATTGGCTCAGCATTTTGTTAGTGCTGTGCTGTTGGGCGAGGGCTATGGGCCAAGTGGTTCAGAGAGCTCGGCTAGCGCGGGTAATGTTAGTGATGCCGGGGATGGCAGGAATGCAATGCCGACTCGCTTGAGGGCATGGCCGTGGCAACAAATTAAGCTGATCACCTTTGGTGCGCCGAGGGCTGGGGATGATACCTGGGCTCGGGCGTTGACTGAGAAGGGTCTTGAGGCGGACTTTTTCTCCACTTTTATCGATCCTTATGATCGCAAGGCTCTGCCGGTAGCTCACCCGTCTATTGTGCCCCGATTACTGGATAAAGATCGCCCTACAGGCTATCGAGTCGTGCTCACTAAAGACCCGATCACCACGGCAAAGCTCTATGGGGGTAAGCATGTAGGTAAGTCAGTCTATGTGGATAGGCCCGGACTGAGCCGCTTGGTTGCTTCTTGGTCTTTTGATCATCATGAGCCGGCAACTACCCGCAGGATGATGCTCGAGCGCTTAGATGATGCACGCATTCCGCCGGTAGCCTGGTACTACCGCGAGATGTCTGAGATTAACCCAGAGAGAGACGATTCGAAGCGAGGAAGCATTGAGGAGTTTAAGAAGCTGAAGGTAGCGACAGAGCGTTATTATCGAGACAAGGGTATCTGGTTTGATCGCGCGGCCTTTAGAAAAGATTTTGAAATCCACTCTTCACTTCTAGAGCCCTGATTGGGCTCACGCCTTGATCTGCATGGTTTTACCAGTGGCATCTAGCTGCGGCTGTGTCTTTGGTTGTGCTGAGTGGTCTGCGGGTAAAACCTTGGCGCTGTGGGTCATGATTCTGTGTGCGGACCAGAGTGCGGCGAAGGCGTCATGGAGGTCGTTGAGTGCCCAGCGGGGTTTTCCCTGTTTGGATCTGGGGCCGAGGTTTTGTTGAAGGCTCTCCATTACTTCCGGGTTGTGAAGGGCAGTGGGGAAGGCTTGCTCGATGAGCGCTACGCGGGCTTGGGCTCCTTCAGGGGAGGTTTTTTTGAGAAGGATGGGAGATGGTTTAGCGCAGGAGCTATTCATATGGGCAAAGCTTACTTCAGGATGGATTTCATGGAATGAGGCTATGCCCGGATGCAGGCTGAGGAAGCTATCGAGCTGGTTGATTTTTGGCAGGATGTTGAATGCTTGGCAGGAGATGGCTTTGCCGGTGGCGTGTTTGTGCCAAGAGGATGCGGAGGGGTAGTGGTGTAGGTGACTTAGCACGCCTCTGCATGGGGCTGAGAATACGCAGCATGCTCTGGATCTAAGGAGCTGCCTTGCTGCTATATCGCAAGCTCTGGGGTAGTGATCTGGGGCCGGCATACCGATGGGCATGTCTATGGCGACGATATGGTCTGCTCTGAGATCGGGGGCGAGCTCGTCGAGGGTGGGGTAGATACAGGCACTGAGGCTGGCATCTTGTCTCTGGCTGATGACGAGCCAGCCCGCGGGGCAGCCATCGATGCCGTGCAGGGTGGGGGTGGCTGACATGGTCGCTAAGGGAGGTAGTCCTAGTGGCTAGTCTGAGTGGCTAGTCTGAGGCTGGAGGTGATACGAGTTTCTTGCCATCGACCCAGTTGGTTTTGCTGGTTACCTTGCCGTTCTCGTCCCAGCGAGTTTCAAGGCCGTGCTTTTTATTTTCTTGGTAGTTGGTTTCCCGGCTTTTCTGACCGTTCTGATGCCACCACGTTGCGAGGCCGTCCCACTTATGGTTCTTCCAGTAGGTTTCAAATTTTTTCTGTCCGCTCTCGTACCAGGCATTAGAAAGACCGTGGCGATAGCCATTGATGTAATTGTATTTCTCCATTACCTGACCGTTCTGATGCCACGCTGTTCTTAGGCCGTTTAGCCTGCTGTCTTTGAGCTCGGCTTCTTCTTTTTTATGACCGTTCCAATACCAGGACTTAGAGAGACCCTGTGACATTCCGCTTAGGTAGTTGGTTTCTTCTTTCTTGTGCCCACTTTCATGGAACTCGGTTCTTAGTCCGTCTTCTTTACCGTCTTTGAATGCGCATAGGTATCTGAGCATGGCATTGCCATGATAGGCCTTGGTCCATCCGGTGTAGGGTTTTTGGCTATTGATGGCGTAAGTCAATCTCTGACCATTCTCCTTGCGGGATTCTACTTGGTGCACATCTAATGCTTTTTTTTCGATCGCGGCACGAACACTGGGGTCGTCGAGGTTTAGCTTGGCATCATCACCAAGGCAGAGGGTGATGGAAGCTACGAACAGGATCAGGAATGAGGTGAGTAATTTCATGATACTTAGAGGGGGTGATGTAGGCTTACCGATATCCGACGTCATGGAATGCGTAGCCAGTGTCTCGGTCATAGTAGTAGGTTGATATACCACCATTGGTGCGGATAGGGCCTTGGTATTGCATTGCGTTTTCTAGGGTTCTCCAGCCAGAATCGATGATGGCTTGGGGCACTCTGATTGATGTGATTTTGATTTTTTTGTCAGCGGGTTTTTTGTTCTGCTTTTGACCGTGGGTGGTGTAGTTTATAGTGCCAATATCACGGCCCATGAGAGAGCTTTCGACGTCTTTATCCGAATGTTTGATCCATCGCTTACCGCCTGACTGGACGTATTCCTCACGATAGCGTTCCCAGACCATGACCATGTGGTCTATAAAGTCCTGTTCTGATATTTTGTAGAGGGCGTAGTGACCGGCTGCCTCTTTGAGTAATTGGATTTTGGTGGCCTTTGCTGGCAGGTGATAGGTTATTTGCTCATCGTTGATTTGGTTCGCACTGGCGTATCTACGCTCGCCATAGAGCACGGGATCATTGACCCACTCAAGCATGACTTTGTTGAAGGCCTCTTCTCCCTCTGGGCCTTTGTTCACGCTATCTAAGGCGGCATCCTTCATGGCGATTTGGTGCATTCTTTTGCGCTTTTCGATGTCGGTCGACGTGAGTTGCTCGGGTGAGGTTTTCGCGATAGGGGTGGGCGAAGGAGTGGCCGCAGGTGGGGTGTGGTTTAGATCGGAGCTTGCTGCGGTTGTTGAGTCTTGTGATGAAGCTTGCTCACTATCGTTGCGTTTGTTGCATGATAGTGTCAGCAGACTGAACGTGAGTGCCAAAATTAGTGTGCTACTTTTCATGATGATTAGCGCTTTTGCTGTGCTGCTTTTTCTAGGCGTTTTTCAAGGTTCTCGGGTAGGCCGTAGCTGGGAAGTTCTTCGAGAAAGGTTTTCCAGTCTTTGTCCATGCCTGTGCCGAGGTAGGCGTTGAGGCGGGTGGCGACGGTGGAGTCTGCTAGAGACTTGGCGTCTGGATAGGTGGCACTGAGGAAGTCGCGGATGTCAGAGTGCCTGGTGAGGTAGTATTTCTGATGGTAGCCTTCTGCGTAGGTGAACTCAGCAACGGGTAGGATGTGGGTTTTGACCTTGCTGGGGTCGATGCCGAGGCGTTTGGCCTGTGCTTCGAGGGAAGCGGTGGCGGTTTTGTGCTGCTCGTCATTTTGGTAAAAGACGGCATTCATGTATTGGCGTGAGCTGTTGTTGCGCTCACAGCGGTGTGCGTTCCAGAAGTGGCCAAGTAGGTCGTTGTAGCTGATGAGCTGAGGGTCGTAATCAATAGAGATAGCCTCGGTATGGTCTCCCATGGAGTAGTAGGTTGGTTTTTCCTTACTGCCGCCAGCATAGCCGACACGTGTGCGTAATACGCCTTTTAGACTTCCGAACTCGGAGTCAGGTCCCCAAAATCATCCGATGCCGAAGGTGGCTGTCTCGTAGGAGAGCTTGGAGGTTTCTTTGTCGAGCGGTAGGGTTTGTGCATTGACGTTTCCGTCTTCTGTCACGAGTTGTTCGTTGGCGATGCTGTTGTATCCGATCATGGCTGAGATGACGATGGTGATGGTAATGATGAATTTGCGCATAAAGACTGAGTGGTGATGAGACTTTATGCAGTGAGAGGTAAGAGGGTGGAGAAGAGCCAGAAAAGGATAAGGGCTGCGGGCATGGTGCCGAATGCGGAGGCGCCCCATAGGTAGCATCTTTTCGGAGGCCACTTGGTGCCATAGCGAAGTGCTACGATGATGATGAGTGCTGCCAACATGGAGAATACCAAGGGGTAGAGCCAGAGCCAGCCAGAGGAGTTTCCAGTTGACCTTTGTGAGCTCATTGCTGCGGCGTAGCCCAGAGCGCTCATATAAGCTGCTGAAGCCAAGAGTAGAAAGACTCCTGACAGGTAGAACATGCCGCCAACCAATTTGCGCAGTCCCATGGTGGTGTTACTGACACAGAAGGTGGCGATGCCAGCGGCGAGTAGAACAAGGAAGGCGATGCCGAGCAGGCCAAGGCCGAGGATTCCGATGATGACAAACTGGAAGAGCCCAGCTCCGAGTGCCGCGCATGTAAGGCCGAGCACGAATAAGATGGTTGCTGTCTTCATGGTTGGGTAGTTCTGAAAGCTTGTTTTGACCAAAACTCAAATATTACTTTAACGGTAACGGTCTTGTTATCAAGGCAATAAGGCTTAGCTCCCGCGCATGAAGCCAAGCGGATAGGTCTCAGGTGCAGTGCAGCTTTCTGAGGATGTGCTGGCCGTAGCTGATGGTAATGATGGCCATGAAGGCATTGATGGCGCACATGGAGATCCAGAAGCCTTCGAGGCCGACGTCAAAGAAATGAACGACGAGAGGGAAGATGATGCCGGGTAGGATGATCTTGCGGGTGAAGGATTCGATAAATCCATACATGGGTCGCTTGAGGGCCTGGAGAAAGCCAATGTAGACGAAGCCGGAAACGTAAGACCACTGGATGAAGGTCACGATGCGCACATACTTGGTGCCAACTTCGATCACCGCGGGGTCGTTGGTGAAGAGGCGGACTAAGGGGGTGGCGAAGACGAAGAGTAGGACGGAGGCTGTGACGATGAGATAGAGGCCGTATTTGAAGCAGAGTCTGACGCATTCACGGACGCGTTCTGTCTCACCCGCGCCGTTGTTTTGGCCGACAATGGAGACGATGGCAGAGCTGAGGCCGATGGCTGGAAGTAGTGCGATTTGTTCTATTCTGGTGCCAACGCCAAAGGCGGCGACGGAAACTTCGCCGTAGAATTTGAGGAAGTAGGTGATGACAAAAAACCCAAGCGCGATGGACATGAGGTTGAAGCTGGTGGGGATGCCTTGGCGAAGGATTTGGCGGTAGATCTTGAGCTTAGGAATGAGGTGCTCGGCGCAGTGCCATGTGATGTGGCCTCTGCGGACGACGACGGCTAGCAGGTAGACGGCCCCGGCACCCTGGATGAGGACGGTGGCCCAGGCGATACCTTTGATGCCCATGGCGGGTAGGCCAAAGCCTCCATAGAGGAACCATGGATCGAGGATGAGGTTGAGTAAGAATCCAATGACGAGTGTCTTGCTGTAGGTTTTGCTATCTCCGTGGGCAAGTAGGATGGCGTTGCTCATGCTGTTGAGCAGAAAGAAGATTGCGCCGATGAAGAGTGGGCTGGTGTAGTCTTTGGCAAGTTGCAGGTAGTTGCCATCTGCTCCGAGGATGCGAAACAGCGAGTCTGCTGAGTATAAGCCAACGATGCTGACGCAGATGGCTGAGAGGATAGCGAGTGAGAAGACTTGGCCTGAGAGGGTGGCTTCTTCTTCTGTGTCTTTGGCACCAATGGCATTGGCGATGAGGGCTGATGCTCCACGGGAGAGACCGCCGCTGATGGCGATGATGATGAAGAAGACGGGGAAGGAGAGCGCCATGGCTGCGAGGGCCTCGGTGGAGATGCGCCCTGCATAGAAAGAGTCCACGACGTTATACATCGTGTTGAAAAAGAAGCCGATGCTCATCGGCAAGGCAATGCGCCTAATATGGCCTGAAAGAGAGCCTGTGGTCAATGAGGGTGCAGCCATATGCGGAGTAAAGTATGCGCAATGCTCTGCTTTGCAAGACAAGCTAGGTGAGATGACGCAGGTGTGCTTGCGAGAGTTCTGCTGGGAGCTTCTTGAAGGGGGGGATGCCCTTAGAACTTGACGGCTATGCCAGAAGAGAGGGTGATGTCATCCTTGTCCCTGTCTGCGGCTGGGGTGTTGTCATAGCTCCAGCTGGCAGCAATTCTCCATGAGAGATGCTTGGTGAGATCTGTGTCCAATGCGATGTCGGCTACGAGGTTGTAGTCGTCAGTTTCGGAGGGGTTGATGTGGCCGGTGAGGGATTGCTTGAGACTGATGCGCTTGTTGATTTCCCAGATGAATTTTTCTCCGGCTACGATAGAGAAGTAGTCGTCAGTAATTCCGCCGACTTTTTCAAAGGTGTATCCGGGGCCGACTTCGAAGCTCAAGGTCATGTTGTCTTCCTTGATGGAGTAGTGACCAAGGGTGACTGCAGGGGTGATGCGGTAGTCGATGTCGGCAATGTCATCACGGAGTAGGCCTAGCCCTATTCCAAGGTAGGTGCGCTCTGAGAGGAGTTTGTTGAATTGCGTGCGTGTGATGAGTGAGTCTGCGCTGGCTGTGCTGTCTGCTTCGGCGTAGCTATAGGTTCCTGTGAAGAAGAACTCTCCAGCGTCTCTGCGGAGTGCGGCGTCATAGCTGGCGGTGGTGTTGAGGTTATCTGAGTTACCATCAGCCATGGAGAGGGTGAGTGCTGCGGTGCTGGTCCAGTCATCTTGGATGGCTTTGGGCCCGGAGAGGGGCCCGGAGTCAGAGGGGTCTGGGATTTTGCCAGTGGGTGCGTCTTTCTCTGGGTAGCTGCCGAGGGCATAACGTAAGCCGATGGTGAGTAAGGTATCGCCAGACTGACGATCAGGGGCGGGGGTGCTATCGTATTGATAGCGGATCGCGGTGCGGATGGCCCAGTGGTCGTTGATGGCTGTGTCGATGCCTGCCTCTGCGCTCAGTAGGTAATCGCTGAAGTCGTCTGCGGCTGGGGTGTAGATGGTGGAGAACCAGAGCTTGGAACGCTGTGCAAGCTGTTGCTCGTAGCGGAGTGCAAAGCGCAGGGTCATGTAGTCGTCGGTGATGTCGGCCTGATCTTGCCAGACGTATCCGGGGCCTGCTTCGAAAGAGAGCTTTTGGTCTTTGTTTTTGAGTAGGTAATATCCTGCAACGACTCCGAGGTCGATGCGGTAGTCGATGTCGGTGATGTCATCAACGAGGTAGGAGGCGTTGGTGCCGAGGTAGGCTCGATCACTGAGTAAATAGCGGTATTCACCAAAGGCTTTGAAGGAGTCGGTGTTTTTGACGTCGTTGTTCTCGGCGTAGTGCCAGTCAGCCCCAAGCTTTGCCTCGATGTTGTCGAGCTCGTAGCTACTTAGGAGGTGGAGGTTGTAACTGAGGTTGTCTGAGTTGCCTTTGGCTAATGAGAGGCCAGCTGCTGCGGTGTTTTCCCATAGGCTGGATGTTTCAGCGGAGAGGCTGAAGGCTGAACCGAGCAAGCTGCAGGTGATTAATGCAGGGATGTTTTTACAAATAGAGCGTAGAGGTGAGGTCATCATAGGTTGCCGGAGGCTGAGTGAGAAGTCGTGGCGTAGCAAAGCTACAGTCAAGCTGCAGAAAAGCCACAGGAGGCTCTTTGCTGAGACCAGAAAGATCAAGCCAGTAATGTGGACGAATACGACGACGTCTGGATGAAGACTCTACTTGAGGGTCTTGATGTAGGCGAGTAGGTGGGCGATGGTTTCATCCGGCATGCTGTCGATCAGGCCCGTGGGCATGAAGGAGGTGGAGCCTGCGTGGTGCTCTTCGCGGATGGTGCGCTTGGGGACGTAGGTAATCATGCCACCTTGGTGTGCGATGCTAGTGCCTCGCTGGTCTTGCCTTGCCTTGAGACCCTCGGTGATGAGGCCAGAGGACTCGATGGTGCGGAAGAGGATGTAGGCGCTTTCTGCGGCTGCGTCTGGATTAAGCATGGCGGTCAGGAGGCCCTCGGTGTCGCGCTCGGATGAGCCGTCGAGTGCGGGGCCGACTCCGGCGCCTTGGTCACCTACGACGTGGCAGGAGAGGCACATGCCGGCGAAGAGACTCTGGCCTACGATGTGGTTGCCTGAGTTTGAGTTGGAGACTTCTTCGAGTGCGGGGATGCGTGCCATGGCGTTGTTGACGTTGGCTTTCTTTTTGTCCTCGGCTTGCTGGTTAATGGCCTGTGCAGTCGGGTTCTTAGCAGCGATGTGAAAGATGCGCTGAGCTATTGGCAATGAGATGTCAGTGGCTTGGATCTGCTTGGTGTCAACAAGATGGATGAGAAGTTGGCAGCCTTGGGTCGAGCCGCCGAGAGCACTGAGGATGCTGGATTTTTGCTCAGGGGCTTCTGCGAGTGCTTTGATGACTGTGGGTGCGGCTTTGATGTGCTGGGCTTGCACAAGGGCAGCGAGCGCTTTGGTTCGCAATGATTGTGAATGAGATGGCTCGTTGATGATGGCGAGGAATAGCTGGGCGAAGCCTTGCGGCTGATGGCTCAGGGTGGTGATGATTTCCCGGATGATTGATTCGTCGGTGGTGGCTGGTACGAGCTTGGCGAAGTCTGGGCTCAAGTGAGTGATGCGGTAGCCACGTGCGAGCTTCAGGCCGAGGATGATTTTCTTTTTGTCGCCACTGCGAACAAGTGTCATGGCAGTCTCTGCTAGGGGGAATCCGAACGCAGGGCTGTAGGCGTCTGCGATGTTCTCAAGTGCGACCTTGGCAATATGCTCTGCGTTGTCCGTGTTGCGGAAGTATGGCATGAGGGTTTTACGATTCTCTGGAGAGTCAGAGGCGCCAGAGACAATGATGAGGGTGTCGCGGTCGAGAGGTTTTTGCTGCAGGGTCTGCCATTGTTTGGCAAAGGAGTCTGAGCTTTGTTTGCCGAGGGCTTGTTGTGCCCAGATGCGCTTTACGGCGGGTTGCTTGGCTGCGAGTGGTGTCTCTAGGTAAGCTGTGAGCTCTTCGGGATAACACTCAAGCGCACGGCGGGCGAGGTAGCGCTCAAAGTTTTGCTCGTAGCCGTTGCCTGGATGATTGCTTGCTGATGCGGGATGGCAGAATGAGACGGCGATATCGATGGTGTTATGATTGGCGCTGCCGAGAGCCTCGATGGTGCGGATTGCTTGGGAACGCACCATGACGTTTTTCTCGTTAGAGATGTTGTTGAGTAGTGCGGCAAGCTGTTCAGGAGTGACTTTGAAAGCCGCGAGTGAGCGGATGGCTTCGCGACGGATGTCACCGTCTTGATCGTTCACTAATGCGGTGAGTAGGTTCTGATCAAAGTAACCGATGCTTTCCAATGACCATAGGGCGTGGATGCGGGTGGTGTTTGCCTCGCTGGTGTCAGCGGCGATTTTGATAAGTGCAGGAGTGATGGTTTTGGTTTCACTGGTAGGGCGGTCAGCGATTTGATGCCATGCGGAGCGTTTCTGCCAAAGGAACGGGGATTTGAGGTGTTCGGGCAGTTCGGCAGTTGCAACCTTGTAGAGGTTAGGGATAGTGCGCTCGGCGTTAGTTTTGGGGCGAACGCGCCAAATACGGCCATGGGACTTGTCACGGTCTGGGTGGGTGGTTGGCAGTTCGTTGTGGGAAATGATTTTGTTATACCAGTCGGCGATGTAGAGGCAGCCGTCAGGGCCGAACTCGATGTTGACGGGGCGGAACCAATCGTCTTTGGAGGTCAGGAAGTCGGGTAGGTGTGTGCCGGTGACGCTGCCATCTTCTTTGCGGGTGATTTTGACACAGTTGATGGCGGAGGTGATGGGGTTTGCTAGGAAGGCGACGTCTTGCCACTCTCTCGGGAAGCCTCCTGAGCTGTCATCAGAGAAGGCAAGGCCGGAGATGCCTGAGGCTCCAACACGGAACTTGTGCAGTGGGGGAAACCAGGGCTGGTAAGTGCGCAGTTTCTCGCCACCGATGCCTTTGAAAACCGTACCTGGCTCGGCTGGTGTGACGGAGAGGCCCATGTCGTTGGCTTCGCTGAGATACCACTGACCATTGGCTCGGAGTTGAAACCCCCAGATGTTATTGAGGCCGGCGGTGATAAGCTCGATATGATTGCCGTCGAGTGAGAAGCGCACGATTTTTGAGTAGTCGATACGCGTGCTGTTGCCTGATTTGACGGCGGTGACTTTGCCTTTGTTGAGCGCTCCTTGTGAGAAGTTAATCCAGCCACCTGGGGCACGGACGAGTGAGTGCGCCATGGTGTGGGTGTCGGTGAAGCCAAAGCCGGTAAGCACGGGCACACGCTTGTCTGCAATGCCGTCGTTGTCGGAGTCATCAAGAAAGATGAGCTCGGAGCCGTGAGCTACGTAGGTGCCGTTTTTGTAGGGGAGAATGGATTGGGGCAGTGCTAGGCCGGTGGCGAATTTTTTGACTTTTACGGGCTTATCGTTACCAAGGTCGGAGAGGATCAGTATGTCGTCTGTTCCTTGGGTGACTCCTTGGTAGAGGTCTTTGATGCGTTTAAAATCTGGGTTTTTGTCCTGCTCGGCAGGGTTATTCATCAGGCGCATTAATTCGCCCCACTTGATGTCCTTGACGGGATCAAGTGGATACATACGTGCAGTTTGAGTCCAGAGGCGGCCTGCATCATCGAAGGTAAGGTCGATGGGGTTGACGATTCCATCTTTCTCGCTGGCGACAAGCTCGACGACAAAACCCTCCGGAACGGTGAAGCCTGCTAGCTCTTGCTCGGGGGTGTTAATACCGGTGCGTGTTGACTGTGTTTTCTTGGCTATAGTTAGGGGGCTGCCAAGCAACGATAGTGCGAGGATGATGGTGAATTTGTGCATACCTTGTTAGAGTGCGTTGATGGTGATGTTTTTGAATTCTACTTTAGCTTTGCCGCCGGAGTGGATCTGGACGGCGATAATGCCTTTGGCGGGAACTTTTGGGTTCTTTTCGATGTAGTCAACGGTCTTAACTCCATTGATGTAAAGTTCGTGTTGGTTGCCCTTACAGCGAATGATGTAGGAGTTCCAGCCGTCTTCTTTGAGGATGTGTTTGAGGGTGTTGGTGTCGGCTTTGACGAGTAGACCACGGCGATGCTCGTCATATAGGTCACCCCAGTAGCCTTTACCGATGTCTGCCTGGTAGCCGATGATTTTATTACCATGGGTGATGGATCGGTATTGGATGCCGCTGTTGATGAGGCCTGTTTTGTGATCTCCGCTGATGCGGAATAGGCAGCGGAACTCGAAGTCACCATATTCCTCAGTAGTGGCTAGGTAGGTGTTGGCAGGGATTTTCTGTTGGCCGTCACCTGAGACGATGACGCCATCAATGACGGACCACTTTTTGGCGAATGCTGGGTTGATTGTTTGCCAGCCGGTAAGTGTTTTACCATCGAATAAGCTGGTGGATGGCTGCGGTGCCTGAGCGTGTAGACTGAGGCTGGACACTGCCAAAACGAGGGTTACTAGGAATTTCATAATGGTGAGAAACCTTGAGGTTAGTTAGTTGACGTCGAAATCAAAAACGACGAGGCGTTCGAGTCGTGGCTGAACGAGGTCGACGACTTTGAGATGGTCGGGGTGGGGTAGGTAAGCGTCGCGGGACTCGGGAGTGTCAAATGTCATGATAAAGCCATGCGTAAAGCCGTCATTGAGCCCTTCGTCTGATTTGTAAGGACCGTGTTCAACACTCTGCAAGCCAGGGATCTTGTTTTTGAGATCTACGAGAGCGACAAAAGATTCGTCGATCTGTTCGTTGGTGATGTCTGATTTGAAATGGAATACTCCGAAGTGTCTGGTCATGATATAATTAGTTTGTTGTTTAGATTACTGTAGGTTTTGTAAAAATCTATCCCCATTTGAATATCCGATATCCACATGGTTTTAGAGTGATGTTTACCGTTGGATGAAAGCGAAGACGCCTTTTTTGTTGCCGATGACGATGTCAGGCTTGCCGTCTTTGTTGAGGTCACCTGTAGTGACTTGGCAGCCAACTCCTGAGTCATTGTCGATGAGATGGGGTGTGAATTCCACGGACCCGTCTTGTTTGCGAGTAGTACGAAACCAATAGAGCACGGCGGGGTCATGCGCCCCCGGATCTCTGCCGTTGTGAGCGTAGTAGCGCTTGCCAGTAACGATGTCCTTAATGCCGTCGCCATCAATATCCACGCAGGCCATGGCGTGTGGCTGTGAGAAACAAACGCCATAGGGATTGCCTTCCGGTTTATCAGTCATGACGGTGTGTTTCTTAAAGGTGATTTTGTCGTCGTCTTTCACCTGCTCATACCATGCCAGCCCGTAGGCATGTGCATTGAGTGCTGTGACAACATCATTGTCCCCGTCACCATCAATATCGTAGGCAAACATCTGGGCTCCTCCTTGTTGGGGTGCGAAGGGGTAGGGGTGGAAGGTCCAGGGTGATTTTTGGTCCCAGTTGGCGGGCTGCTGCCACCAGCCGGCTTTTTCGAGAATATCAGGAAGTAGGTCTCCGTTGATGTCCCCGGCACCGAGGCCGTGACTGTATTTTAGGAAGCGTTTGTCTTTGGGGGAGACGGCTAGGACTTGCCATGGTTGGTTTGGGTCCGGGTTGGGGACTAAGTTGGGGATAGCGAGGGTGATTTGCCCATGGCTATAAGCGAGGAGCTCAGGTTTGTGGTCACCGATGACGTTGAGGAATTGTGGCGACTCGTTGCAGATGTTGTCTTGCGACTTTCCATGGGTGCAACGCTGTGTCGTGTTGTTTGGTGGTAGAGGTTTTTCCCCGGGGTTCATGATCCAGTCACCGGGAAGACCGGGTAGGCTGACCCTGATGATGTCGATCCATTTGTCTGCAGTGAGGTGGCTGGTGAAGCTGAGAAAGTTGTTTGAGTATCCGGTGATACCAGGACCTTTGATCGGAAAGAATTTTACCGGAGCGAAGGCGTGGGAATTTTTGAACGTGGGCCCCTGCCACCAGAGTGAGCCCGATACGATGTCTTGCTGGCCGTCGGCGTTGATGTCTCCGATGGATGCACCTTCACTGATGAATTTGTCGAGAACCTGAATTTTCTGGAAGCTGACGTCGGTGTCGGGTGCCTTTTTGGCAACTGCTATGGATGAGATCGCGCCAAAGATGATAAGGCTGAGGGCTTTCATGTTTTGTTGATTTTGATCAGCTCGAGTAGCTTGTGTGCGGCGGCTTTGGCGAATACTTCGCTGTTGATTTCTTCATCAAAATCTATGACTTCCACCTTGGCGTGCTGGTGTATGGCTGCAAAGAGTGCCTGGTCAGCTATTGGGTCGTAAAAGGCTTGCCCCTCTGCGGAAATAATACTGACGGTTTTGAGCGGATTCAGAATAGCCGTAGGTGCTGCATTGGCATTGGCTTTTTCGGAAATAATTTTTCCTAACTCAGCACATTCCTCGGGGTTAGTGCGCATGAGGGTGACCTGGGGGTTGTGAATGTAGAATAGGCGGTCGGCAAATTGCTCGGGCACGGTGTCACGCTCGCCAAAGTTGGCCATGTCGAGACAGCCCGGGGAGATGACAGCGGGAACTTTGGCCTTACTCATGGCGTCCATACGGGTCGGGCCTGCACTGAGGGTGGCGCCGGTGAGCTCGTCCGCCCACTCGGTGGTGGTGATGTCTAACACGCCAGACACCATACCACTTTCGATGAGCGACTCCATGGTCTTACCACCAGTGCCAGTAGCATGGAATATGAGGACTTCGTAGCCGGCGTCTTCGAGCACTTTAGCTGCGATGTTGATGCAGTCGGTGGTGTTGCCGAACATGCTGGCCACAATGAGAGGCTTGTTTTCTTGGGTGTCGATTTCTGTTTCGACCATGCCGCAAATGGCACCGGCAGCGCGGCTGAAGATGACTTTTGAAATCGAGTTGAGCCCAGCGACATCGACGATGGAAGGCATCATGGTGATGTCTTTAGTGCCTAGGTAGTGTGCTGTGTTGCCACTAGCTAGGGTGGAGACCATGAGCTTTGGGAAGCCTATTGGTAACGCGCGCATGGCCGCTGTGCCCAAGGCTGTGCCTCCGCCTCCGCCGAGTGAAATGACGCCATCTATTTTTTTATCTGCAACGAGTTGGGCAAGTAGAACGGGTGCCGCTTTGGACATGGCGACCACGCATTCGCCACGGTCTTGTTGGTCGAGCAGTGGCTGTAGATCAAGACCAGCTGCCTTGGCTACTTCGAAACGTGTGATGTCAGGGCTAACCTGAGGATCGGATCCAGTGCCTAGATCGATCAGCAAGGGGGTGTGTCCTCGCTTGTGGATAAGGTCTGCGACAAAGGCGTGCTCTTGGCCTTTGGAGTCGAGGGTGCCGATCACTGCAATGGTCGCCATAATAAATCTAGTTTTTAGAATTTGCGCTTAACGGGGATTGCCTTGAATTGCTCAGTAAGTGCAGTGAGCGGCTGCTCGACGGCCATGCGCTCGAGGCTGGATGCTCCGACAAAGCCAACAGCATCAGTGTGCTCGTTCACATAAGCCGCGTCTTCTGGCTTTAGAATAGGTCCACCATGGCTGAGAACCATCACGTCTTTGTTGACTGAATGGGCAGCTTCGCAGATTGACTGGGTGGCAGATACGGCGTCGTCCATGCCAACGGTAGCATCGGTAACTCCAATGGAGCCGCCTACCGTGCAGCCGACGTGGGCAATAATGACATCGGCTCCAGCCTCAGCCATGTTCTTGGCCTCATCTGCGGTGACTACGTAGGGCATGGTGAACATGTCCATTTTGTGAGCGAGCGCTATCATGTCGATTTCCTTCTGCACGCTCATGCCGGTTTCTTCGAGTGTTTGTCGGTAGTGCCCATCCACAATAGTGTGAGTCGGGAAGTTGTTCACACCGCTGAAGCCCATATCTTTAACCTGACCGAGAAAGTGCCACATACGGCGGCGTGGGTCTGTGGCATGCACACCACAAATAACAGGGATTTCTTCAACGACGGGGAGGACTTCAAATTCACCAATTTCCATGGCGATAGCATTGGCATCACCATAGGACATCAGTCCAGCGGTCGAGCCGGCACCGGCCATGCGAAATCGGCCGGAGTTGTAGATGATGATGAGGTCAGCACCTCCTTTTTCGATGAATTTAGCACTGATGCCAGTGCCTGCTCCGGCGGCGATGATGGACTCTCCTTTAGAGAGTGTGTCGCGAAGCCGCTCAATCATTTCATTGCGTGTGTAGGGGTTTCCTACTCCTGTCCATGGGTTTGGCATATTGATTTATTGTGTTTCGGGCACTATGTTTACGCTGATAGAATATCATTGCAATAAAGATCAAACCACTAATACATATCACAGATGCACATTTTAGGATTGTATGTGCTATATTAAAATTATGTCAGATGATTCATCTAAAATCGCTCGTAAAATACGGCATAATGTACGTGATCTCGATGAGGATGTACACCAGCTTGGCGGTAATGCCGAGGTGCAGGTCGTGGTGGCTGACGATTCTGATCAGCGTGATTGGCTCGCGGATGCTTATATCTGCTCATTATTAGGGCAGCATCAGATTGCTCATACAGGAATCATGTCAGTTAAGTCTGGCTTGAAGGTGATACGTGCCGATCAATCAGGATCCTATTTCATGGCATGTATTAGCGGGGAGGGCGAGGTGCTTGTTAATGGCAGGTGGAAAAAGCTAAAGCCTGGTAATGCCTGCTTGTTGCCTCCCTTTATTCAAAATGCACTTCGTTCTGTGCCAGGAAAGTCATGGAGCTTTGTTTGGGTGCGTTATGTCGAATCGAGGGACGTAGTTCCGATCGCAACTTCTCGATCTCCGGTGCAGGGTAAGTTTAATGATGTTTCTCTGAGAGCTGCGGTGGAGGGCTTGTATGCAGAATGTCATTCATCAAAAACGCCATCTGTCTTGAGTCAATGGACGGAGTTGATTCATCAATACGTTTTAAAGTTTGCCCAGCCTGAGCACAGTGATGATCGCTTGTGGAAACTGTGGACCAAGTTGGAGCAACAACTGGAATATCCCTGGACGTTGGCCGAGTTGGCGGATGCGGCTTTTATGAGCCCAGAGCATCTTCGCCGTTTGTGTAAAAAAGAATTAGGGCGAAGTCCTATTCAGCATTTGACCTTTCTGCGGATGAAGCATGCCAGGCATCTTCTGGGGACGACAGGTGATAAGGTGGAGGTGATAGCGCGAGCGGTCGGCTACGAGAGTCCCTTTACATTCTCAAATACTTTTAAAAACTGGGTGGGTTCAAGGCCATCAGAGCTGCGATAGTAAGGTTTGTTGACATTATGTGCGTGCCGGAGTTTCCAAGGCCTTACACTAGAAACAATCCAGATTCATAACTTTGTCCCAAGCTGTGACAAAGTCGTGGATGAATTTTTCTCCTGAATCAGAGCAGCCGTAAACTTCGGCAAGGGCGCGAAGTTGGGAATCTGAACCGAAGATGAGATCGGTTCTGGTGCCACCCCATTTGACTTCGCCTGATTTGCGGTCATGACCTTGGAAGAAGTTCTTGCAGGGTGATGCTGGTTTCCACTCGGTAGACATGTCGAGTAGGTTGACAAAGAAGTCATTGCTCAAGGTTCCGGGCTTGTCAGTCAAGACACCAGTCTGGGAGCCGTCAGCGTTGGTGCCGAGAACACGCAGGCCGCCGACTAATACGGTCATTTCTGGAGCGGTGAGGTTGAGCAATTGGGCTCTGTCGATGAGTAAGGTCTCAGCGGGCACGCTGTAGTTTCCTTTCAGGTGATTGCGGAAGCCGTCTGCAAGTGGTTCGAGTGGACCGAAGGATTCAATATCGGTCTGCTCTTGGCTGGCATCGACTCGGCCTGGAGTGAAGGGAACGGTGACTTGGTGGCCAGCTTGGTTTGCTGCCTGCTCAACAGCGGCACAGCCACCGAGAACGATGAGGTCTGCTAAGGAGACTTTTTTGCCTGCTGATGCTGAGGCGTTGAACTCATTCTGCACGCCTTCCAGAGCATTGAGGGACTGGGCAAGTTGCTCAGGACGGTTGACTTCCCAATCTTTTTGAGGGGCAAGACGAATGCGAGCACCATTGGCGCCACCACGCTTGTCAGAGCCACGGAAGGTAGATGCTGAAGCCCAAGCGGTGGATGCAAGCTGGGAAACAGATAATCCGGTAGCGAGAATCTTTTCCTTCAGTGAGCTAATGTCACTATCATCAATAACGGCGTGATCTAATGCGGGAAGGGGGTCTTGCCAGATGAGCACTTCTGCGGGAACTTCAGGTCCTTGGTAAAGGGCGCGGGGACCCATGTCACGGTGAGTGAGCTTGAACCAAGCACGGGCAAAAGCGTCGGCGAATTGGTCTGGGTTCTCAAGGAAACGACGTGAGATTTTTTCATACTCAGGATCAGCTCTCAGGGCGATGTCTGTAGTAAGCATGGATGGCGCAATTTTCTTAGAGCTGTCGTGAGCGTGCGGCACGGAGCCTTCACCACCATTATCTTTGGGTTTCCATTGGTTGGCGCCAGCGGGGCTTTTGGTTAGTTCCCACTCGTAACCAAAGAGGTTTTCAAAGTAGTTGTTACTCCACTGAGTAGGTGTGGTGGTCCAAGTAACTTCAAGGCCACTGGTGATGGCGTCGCCGCCTTTACCGGTGCCAAAGCTGTTGTTCCAGCCTAGGCCTTGATTTTCTATGTCTGCGGCTTCTGGCTCAGCGCCAACATGGTCTGCGGGTCCAGCACCATGAGTTTTGCCGAAGGTGTGTCCACCAGCGATAAGCGCTACAGTTTCCTCATCATTCATGGCCATGCGGGCAAACGTTTCACGGATGTCGTGTGCAGAGGCTAAGGGGTCAGGATGACCATTGGGTCCTTCTGGGTTGACGTAGATGAGTCCCATCTGCACAGCAGCTAGGGGGTTTTCTAGGTCGCGATCGCCGGTGTAGCGTTTGTCATCAAGCCATTCTTGTTCAGCGCCCCAGTAGACGTCATGATCGGGCTCCCAGGTGTCCTCACGGCCGCCACTGAATCCAAAGGTTTCAAATCCCATGGTCTCGAGGGCTACGTTGCCGGTCAGGATCATGAGGTCAGCCCAGGAAATCTTACGGCCGTATTTTTGTTTGATGGGCCAGAGTAGTCTGCGTGCCTTATCTAGACTGGTGTTGTCTGGCCAGCTGTTGAGTGGTGCATAGCGTTGCTGTCCTCTACCACCACCACCACGGCCGTCAGCGGTGCGGTAGGTGCCGGCACTGTGCCATGCCATACGGATGAAAAACGGGCCGTAGTGACCAAAGTCAGCTGGCCACCATTCCTGTGAATCAGTCATTAATTCCGCTAGGTCTTTTTTCAAGGCGTCGTAATCAATGCTATCAAACTCTTTGGCGTAATCGAAATCCTGATCCATAGGGTCGGATTTAGTCGAGTGCTGGTGGAGAAGTTCTACCTTGAGGTGGTCAGGCCACCAGTTGTCGTTAGTAGTTCCGCCACCGGCGGCATGATTAAAGGGGCATTTTGATTCGTTAGACATGATGGTATAGATGAGGCTGAGTTATTAAAATAAATCTAGCGTCTAAAGAAATAAGCAGAGAGCTTTTTGGGGTCAATAGCTAAACTGCTAATGTAGGCGAGGGCTAGGGCGCTAGAGCAAGTAGATTGATCAATACGTCTTGATGTTTGCCTAATATGAGCACTGTGATGATCGTTTTTAGATAAAGTCTGTGCATTCAAAAAAGCCCCAGTGCTCATTGCGCAAGGCAGTGGCATGGGGCTTTGTTCGAGAGGTGATTTTGATAATTACCAGACAAAGATGTCTGGGCTGCGTGTTATCTTTTGCGGCGCAGCATCAAGGCAAGGCCGCCGAGGCCAAGCAGTGCTGTTGAGCTTGGCTCGGGGACGAAGACGGCACTGAGAACGAGGTCAGTCCCGCTTTCGCTAATGTTCCACTCGAGCTTGCCGTTGATAAAGTCTGAGTCATCGAAGGTAAACAGGCTGGCGTCAAAACCAGTGATGGTATCTGCAGTAGCGATGATGAAAGTCGTGCCATAGGCGTCACCATAGGCAAGGCCGGAGTAATCAAAGCCGTCGGCCGTGCCAGCTAGATCGCTCGAGTTCAGCGAGTCGATATCAATGGTAAAGCCACCAGCACTCAGGCTGCCCAGGTTAAGATCTCCATTGATGTCGAGCCAGTCCCAGCCATTTGTGCCTCCGAGGCTGAGTCCCTTAGATCCGTCACTATCGTTGATTTCCCAGAGATAGGAGCCACCGTCGTTCCAGAGCTGATCACCTGTAGCCAGTGTGCCGGGCGAGTTGCCGGGAGCAAGAACACCTTTTACTGTCAGCAAGCTAGCACCGATCGTGCCGCTACCAGCAAGGCTTCCATTGACATTGATGGTAATAGCACCTGTCGCGCTAGCCTGATTGCCATCGATGACGAGGGTGCCGCCGTTGACGGTGGTGTCTCCCGTGTAGGTGTTGTTACCCGAGAGTGTCTGGGTGCCGCTGCCGTTTTTGGTGAAGGAAGGTGTACCATTATGGGTGCCATCTGTAATGACTCCAGAAAAAGATCCAGTGCCATTGTCAACACCTACTGTAATACCGCCTGATGTGATGACCGTACCACTGCCATTGAGCGCATCCACAACGGTCGGGGTAGCGGCGCCATTAAAGGTTGCACCACTGTCTACCTGCATGTCAGAGAGGTTGCTGCTCCAATCACCTATGCCATCTGCACCGAATCGATAGATGCCAGACTCGACATGGAAGAGAGCGCCACTTCCCATGTTCACGTTGGAGCCAGCAGAAGTCTGGATTATCTCCTCTGAGCCAGATTTCTTAAAGATTCCCGATCCGCTGAGGTTGAATGTGCCCGGGCTATCTAAGCCCCCAATACGGTTGAATTCCAAAGTAGCGCCACTAGCCACGGAGTAGTTGTGACCACCACGGATAGCATAACCCGTGGCGCTGTTGACCATGCGCAGAGTGCCTTCGTTGACGGTGGTAGTTCCCGTGTAGGTGTTTGTGCTGGTAAGCTCCATGGTGCCAGCACCATTTTTAGTGAGTGAATTACCGCCTATTGGACTGTTGTTTTGAACAACGGCGCCGATGGTCAGGTCTGCGCTGGCGTCACCCGTCGCATCTGCCACATCAAATACGGTAGCGCCGAGATTGTTGTCGCCGATACTGATCCTGCTATTGTTACCTGAGACGTAATTGATCTGTGAGACTTGAGATCCACCAACGGTGACGGTGCCTTTGAGGGCGATCGCAGGGTAGGTAGGGTTGGCTCCACCAGTCAATGCGACAGTGCCGCCATTGAGGTTGAGATCGCGGATGGTGGTGAAAAAGCCATTTGACTCGATGGTGCCCCCAGCGTTGACGGTGATGGAAGAAGATGTGTCCGTATTTGCATTCCCAAAGGTGTCATTTTTGTCGAAACGAAGTGTGCCGGTGTCGTTGATTACGATAGCAGATGACTCGGAGATGGTGCCGCCGCCCGAGATGGCGAGCGTTCCTCCGTTGACGTTGGTCGCACCGGTGTAGGTGTTGGTGCCAGAGAGCCTCATCGTGCCCGCCCCAGTCTTGGTCAGAAAGGATCCACCTATGGCGTCTACCATGTTAGCTGTGACCAGTAGGTCTGTGCCGCTGCCAGCCACAGAATCCGCGACATTGAAGGTGCCGCCACTGTTCTTACTTCCGACCGCGGATCCGCTGATGGTGGAGAGGGTACTGCCACCCACGGTCACGTCGCCATTGAAAATCCAGTTTCCTTCAAAGTAAGTGTTTCCGCTGGAAGTTAGCGTGCCACCGTTGAGGGTCACCGCACCAATGTTGTGGGCGTTCTGGCCAGTGCTGTCTGTCGAGAGCGTGCCGCCCTGATTAATGGTGATCGCTCCCCCAAGCGAGTTGAAGGCATTGGTAGCCACCGACAACGTGCCTCCGTTGTTCACGGTAACGCCACCACTGCCAATCCTGCCGCTACCTGTAAGCTGCAAGGTTCCGCCGTTGATGATGGTGCCGCCGCTGAAATTGTTGTTAGCGGTGAGAGTCACTTCTCCGCCATTGCCACCGGCCTTCTCATCGATGGTGAGTGCCCCAGTGCCTGAGATAGTACCGCTGACGGTTATACCCTTGCCGGACCATTTACCTGAGAGTGTGCCACCACCCGCAGCCAGAGTCATGGCTCCGGTTAGATCGTAAAGCCCGTCTTCTCCGTGGACGGTTCCTCCGTCCAGAGTAAAGGCGTTGTCGATGGTGTAGGAGCCTGTATTGCTAATCCA
>ERZ767285.184-NODE-184-length-26451-cov-4.517062_pt1 | contig 26451 bp, 44 predicted proteins | sample MGYA00374953_ERZ767285 | MGnify/ENA primary metagenome ERZ767285 (study PRJEB28947, sample SAMN06267186) | marine metagenome | isolation source: Columbia River Estuary | place: USA:Columbia River Estuary, USA | collected 2013-07-23 ...
TAATACCTTGACGACAGTAAGAGACAAAGAAACTTGAATAGTTAATTAAATCTTTTGCTGAATCTTCAAGGGACTCAAAGTTAGGATCGTAATCATCTGACTGCATTGCTTCCATTACTGATTTCATACGTAGCATTTTTGCATGCATAATATCATGAATGGTTGTAATTCCGTTAGGATAGTAGTCAGCTTGTTGAACAGTCGAGTTTGGATTTTGATAATCTCTCGACTTTTTCAATTGAAGGTCAACACACTCTTGTAGTACATCGACCGAAACTGGGTTGGTTGGTTTTGTCATATAGACTCCATAATAAAAAAATATATTATATCAAAGATTCTTGATAATGTCAATGGAAACTTCGTATTTTAAGAAAAGATTTGTGGCTTCTGGTGATTTGTTATCGGATTCGTTATAGGTTTCAGACCAACGAATAAAATCTGGAATATTACCTTTAGAATTTGGAGTAAGAAAATGCTCAAAGAAAGCATCGTGGGGGATCATAGATATTCTGTAATCAGAATCTTCAATAGAGGAAGCATCAACTAAGGCGATCCAATCACAAGCATTGTGTTTACACTTTAAACTCCAAGCTCCTAATTTACCGTCTGTAGATTTGTTTGCTGTTTTGACTTCGATTCGACCTGGATAACGAATGCTACCCAAGACGTCGAATTTACCATTAACTGATTCACCTTCTGTTAACTCGACAACCTTTGATTCACCTAATGAACCTATAAGCGATCGGTACAGATCTCCTGTACCACACAACTTACCTTGTTTATGTTTATATAAAGCACGTTCAAGTAATTCTGTCAACTTATCCATAATGTAAACCTTTATTTAATTTATAGAACAATTATAATCTATATCATAAAGAATGTCAATGGTTTATTTCAGATATTTAGAGAACTTTTCTCCAAACGTTCTGAATTCTGTTCCTTTTCATCATATGATGGAACTTTTTGTATTGTTTTGCTATGTATTTCATGTTTCCTTCTTGTTGCTTATTTGTTACAGTAATGTAACATATAAATTTATATATACAAGAACTACCAACAAAATCAATAATTTATACAACCTTTGGTGGAATAGGTACAACTAAGTTAGCATTTACAGTTCCAAGCTTGTCTTCTGCTTCTGCAAGTTTACTAATTTCAGTATCCAATGTTTCGATTAGACCAGGATGTTCTGCAACTCCTACTCTTGTCTCTAACAATACTTGAATGTTAACCATTGATTCCAATATTTGTGCTTGATACTTTGCTTTTAAAGCTGATACCAAATTATCTCTTAAATCTGCCATTTTTCTTTTTCTCCTTTAAACGACTGCATTGATGATAGCCATGCTACCTAATAGAATAGCAATCATTACGAATACCGCTACTGCTGGTGCAATGGCGTGTACAAGCAAAGGCTTGTCTTCCATTAACTTTTCAAAATCCATTTTACTATTCTCCTTTAAGTTTTGGTAGGATACCGTGATTGCCTTCGTGAGATGGAGCTGTCCATCCTTCAGGTTTCATCAGATCAGGTAATCCTAGTGGGTTAGGCCGTCCTTCCTTTACTCCAGGTTCTTTAGCCATGTTTGCTTCGAGAACTGCGTCCCAAGCTTTATAAGGATCGACTCCGAAGGCATCAAGAGTACCGATTGCCACTACACAAAGGTCAACTAAACCATCAACGATTTCTTCGGAGTCGATATCTTTTTGAGCTGTTCTTGTTTCTTCGAGTTCTTCTTGTAGGAAGTTAACTCTAAATTCCAAAAACGCTTTCAACTTTTCCACATCTGCGTTTGCTACCCAGTTGTGTGTTTTATATTTTGACTGCATGTCAACAATGTCTTTTACCCAATCTTTACTCATTTTGGTAATCCTTCTTCAATAAATTGTCCAATTAATTTTATATCTGATTCTGTCAGCATGCTTGCTTGACCCCACATTAAAGATGACATCGGTCCAATCTGACCTTTGTTTTTATATGTAGTCAATTTATCAGTAATCATACTTGCTGATTGTCCTGCTAACATTGGTCCTACACCACCTTCACCTGCTTGTCCATGACATGCCGCACAACCTGTCCAAGTACCACGTACCTGACCAAATGTATCTGCTGCAACTAATTGCATCTTACGTCTTTCAATTTCTGGTGCAGTACCATACGCCTCAACATAGTTAGCATAACACTGACCTATGCATTGATGACCACCGCCATTACCGCCTGTGTATTCAAGATCTGGGTAAATCTTTACCATAAAGAATCCTGAGATAAACAAACATCCTGCTAATACATAACCTAGTTCTTTCATACTTTATCCCTTAGTTCCATAAATCCACCAATTGCTTCACCATCCATAGTAATCTGTGGAAAGGTTCTTGCAGTTGGAAACTTTTCAAAAAATGCGTCTTGTTTGTAATCAACATCCAAGGATTTATATACAAAGTCCAATCCTTTGGACTCACAAAGTTGCTTTGCCATATTACAATATGCGCAGTTGTCTTTTCCGTATATCTCTATCATACGAGTTTTAATCCACCACTATCTGGCATGATCAGTCCTGTCGTTGCTTCAATTACTTGCTTCTTCAATTCATCCATTGGTTCTGCTACGAACATAACATGATTCTCTGCAATAGAAATTGGTTTCCTTTCAGCGTAAGGTACGAATGGAACCATTCCAATTTTACCTTCACCTGCTGGAACTAAAAGAATACCATCCGTTAAGGTATAGAATCCTTTTTCATATTTTACTTTTGCTACAACTTCTTCACCAGTTGTAAGCCTTACGATTTGTACATCACTCATAATTTTTCCTTATTAATTTGTTATTGTGTATATTATAACACAGTTTGATATAAATGTCAATAGTCTTAACTAAAAAAGTCATCGAGAGTATTAACCTTCTCTGCCGACCATCCAACCGCGTCAAGTATTGATTGAATAGGACTCAAGAATACTTTGTCAAACTGAAGTTCAGTATCAACGTAATCATGTAGTCCAAGTTGTTTTGGCAATAGGCCAGGAACCGATATTGCGTTTTCACGAATAGGATTAGGTACCTTTAAATATAATAACTTGACTTTGTCTCCACCTTGGATAGTTTCAAACTTCTTATCAAGTCCTTTCTCTTTAAGGAAGTGGTTATACATCAAGGATCCACGAACATGCATTGGAGTACCTTTTCTGTATATAGAACTTTTGTCTTGGTACTTCTTGAGTTCATTAACACCTGAAGTCTTTGCGATGGCAATAGGATCCAATGTACGAAACAGTTCTTTGAAATCTTTAATGAAATCTTGAGTTGTTTGTTCATCGGTATTCATAATGATCTCAAAACATTTCTTGAGTTTATCACGACAGATCTCAGGAGTAGATGATCTTACTGATTCCAATCCTGTTACCGATACCTTAGGAGTATCGTAATGAACACCTTCAGAGTTCAGCGTATTTAGAATATATCGTTTCTTAGCAACAAAGATTGCTCGGTTAGTAATCTTTTCACGTTTCATTACCATTGCGTTACGATATGTACCTAGATCAGCAGCAAGCTTTTCATAACCATCTTCGATGACTTGTTCAATTTTAGTTGAACAGATTCTATCAAGGAACTCTTCGCCTTTGTCTTTATCAATATCAGTCGTACCAAATACTTCTTTAATCAGAGGACCGAAGTCAACATAGATAGAGTCGGTATCAATATAGATGATATAGTCATGGTCAGTTGTACCTAGAGTTCTATTTAAATAATCGTTAACAGATTTTTCAGCATAACGAATACCTAACTGACCACTTGTTGTAATTGCCTCAGCCATTTCATTAATATAGTATAAGAAATATTTGTTAGCAGTTGCACCATAAAGACTGTTCATGGCAATCTTAATTGACATTTGCGAGTTGTGTAATTGATTGATCTCACGCTTTAATCTTTTCAGTTCAGTTGGATCCTTTTCAACCTCAAACTGCTGTTCAGCTGCAATCATCTGCTTCTTGATAATAGAACGGTTATTATAGTATTCATCAATAATTTCAGGAATGATTCCTTGCTTCTTATTTGAAAAACAAACACCGTTAGCAGCCACTGATACATTAGGACGATCATTCTTATATTCACGATTCAGTACCATGTCCTGAGTCACGTATTCACGATCATTAGGCATATATGTTTCTGGTGACATATTATATTGTAACATCAAGTGAGGATATAGAGAGTTAAGATCGAAAGATACAACCCAAGGATGCATTCCAACTTTAGGATCTTTAACATAACCACCAACAAGATCACCAGCAACCATTCCTGGTCCACCTTTAAGTGGAGGAACAATTTTATCTTTCATCAGTTTACGATATATGGTTGCTTCCCATATACCAACAGTACCAAACGCATCTCCGTAGTTTACACCACCGTCATACGCAACTGTCATAACCAACGCAAGCAATCCTGTCTCTTCTTCGAGACGAGCAATCAGTTGAGTATCTTTTAAATTATAGTCAAGATACAATTGAGGATTCTCTTCCCATAATCCAGTCAGTGAACCATATTCAGTGTAATCAATTTTCTTTTCACCAAGGACGGCGTAAGCAATATGATCTAACTTGTATGATTCTTGAGGACCGTACTTGTAACCAAACTTTTTAAAGCAATCCATATAATCGAGAACAGCAACACCCATAATACGATATGTTGATGCAACCTTACCAAAGATCTCTCGAGAGGTTTGTTTTAATGATTTGTGTGGAGATAAACGTTTTGCAGTTTCTTCACCAAGTAACGCGATGATACGAGTTACGATATATTGAATGTCAAAGTATTCAACGTTCCAACCAGTTACAACATCAGGATAATCAGTTGTCCATAATTTCATAAAGTATTGAAGTAAAGCACGTTCACCATCAATACCATCAAACAATACGAACTGAATCTTGTCCTGAGGAATATCAGTAACAGTTTTAGTCTTGTCATAATCTTTACGACCAAGTACATAATATACATCGTCTCGAGAACTATGATAAGCAATAGACGTAATCGGTTTATCAGCAGTGTCCATATTTGGATAACCATCACTGATGTCAACCTCAATATCAAACGATACGATATTGACCTGACTTACGTCATATGTAATCTTATCAGGATACTCTTCTTGAATAAACTGAGTTACATAATTTGTTGAACCAAACGTCTTCATACCGTGAACACCTTTGTATTCTTCGATGAAGTTCTTTGCTTCTCGCATATCACCAAACTTGTGTGGAGATACAGGTAAGTTACCTTCTAACGAATGGAAACCTTCTGCACCAGACTTTGGAGTATGAACGTATAGAGTAGGCTGAAATGGAACGCGGTACGAGAAACGTTTACCATTTTCGTAACCTCGATGTAAAATATTGTTTCCGTATCTTTCAACGGATGTATAGAATTTAGTCAATGCCATAATGCCTTTTTATATTTGAACAACCATTATATACTAGTTGACGGAGAATGTCAATGGTTATTGTACTAACTCCGAGAAGTTCTTGATTTTCTCAAACTTGAGGTTGTTCTCAAACTTTTCAGCGAACTGATCACCACGATGCGATATCACAAAGATATTGTCGTCGTTATTCAATCCATGTAGTGTTTCAATCAAACTTTCAATACCAACTCCATCCAATGCACCATCGAGTGTTTCGTCAAGTATCAATAGGTTAGTTGAAACGGAGGATCTTAGTTTAGCAACTGATCTCCAAGCCAACATGATTGATAGTGTGATACGTAGTTTCTCACCTTCGGAAAAACTAGCATAGGTGAACTTGTCTCTGAACCTTGAACGTATTACTTCATTAAACTCTTCGTCAAGTTGAAAGTCAACGAACAGATCAAACGCAGCAAGATACTTGTTGATAAGTTTATTAATAACAGGAATGTACTGAGAAATAATCTTTGCCTTAATACCACCGTCTCTCAATATCAATTGAACAATATTGAGTACCTCATGTTCATCAAGAAGTTCAGTACGACTTGCAGTTAGCTTATCTATTCTCTTTTGTAGATTCTCAAGTTTAGAAGTATCAATTTCAGCAACTTCCTTTTGAGCATTATCAAGTTCCTTTTTATAACTCATTAGAGCATTCTTGGACATTTTGATTTCAGCTCGGATCTCAGAGATCTTAAAGTTAACTGATTGAATCTGTTCTTCGATTTTTGAGATAGAACCTAAACGAGTCTGATGTTTAGTAAGTACGTCTGCTATTTCAACAAGACCTTTCTCAATACCAGCTTTCTGTTGATTCTTATCTATAATCTGTTCTTGTTTGAAGTCGTGGGCAATACCCTGTTTACATGTTGGGCAATCATCATTGTGTTCGTAGAACGATAGTTCTTTTTCAAACGCAACGCGGTTTCTTTCGAGCTCAGCACGTTTATCAGTTGCATCAGAGAACTTTTGTTTCTCATCAGGTTTATCAGAGATATCATCGTAGAGTACTTTTATAATCTCATCTTGAGAATCAATAGTACTATTCTTAGTTTCTATATCATCGATATGACCACCCATCTTTTCTTTGATCTTATCAACTTCAATAGATTTTAGATTACGTATTGCTTCATCGCTTTCTTCTTGAGATACAATCTTGCTCTCAACCATTTCTATATCGTATTTGTTTTCGTTAATATCAGTCTTGATACTTGACATACGTTCTTTTGCCAATGTACCCATAACAGAGAATACCTGAATATCCAATAGGTCTTCAATAATCTCTCGACGTTGATATGCTCTCAATTCCATAAAAGGAATATAAGTAGCGGAACCAAGTACCACGATTTGATTGAATGCCTTAAAGTTGATACCTAGAATATCGTCTTCGAGGAATCCTTGATAATCTCGAATAGATGCATCTTTATTAATCATTGCACCATTCTTCCATATCTCAAAGAGATTAGGTTTGATACCACGAAGGATTTTGTACTTATCACCACCGGCTGTAAAGTATAATTCTACAATGAGTTCTTTATTATTAATAGAGTTAACAAGCTGTGCTTTGTTGATATTACGAAAAGGTCTGCCGTATAGACCAAATACAATTGCATCAAGCAATGTACTTTTACCTGAACCATTTGATCCTGCGATCAATGTACTAGGAACTTGATTTAGTTCAACTGTTGTAAATACGTTTCCTGTTGATAGTATGTTTTTATATTTAACCTTCTCAAAGTTAATTCTCATAAACTAAGTGCCTCATGATATAAATCATCCAATACAGTTTTTACTTTTACCTTATCAATTGTAGTCTCAAGACCATCAATGTATTGTGATAATATTTCTGTCGTATCTTTTGTTTCGTCAAGTATCTCATCAACGCCTTCTGCATCTAAATTTAAATGGTCATCAACGGCTCTAACATCTACCGCACCACATTCAGACATACGACCCATAAACATATCATAAAGATATGCGTTAGTTCTATTCTGTACGATTACCTTAACGAACTTGTCTCGATATTGTTCTACATCGTAATTCGCAACATCATCAACAGTCCAATCCTCATCGTCATAGAATACTTTATAGAATACACGATTAGGATTCTCAATCTTAACCATCTCTCTTGTTTCAGTATCGAATACATGGAAACCTCGACTACCTTTATAATCAGACCATGTCATTTCATACGGTGATCCAAGGTACTCAACATTACCATATCTTGAAGGATGGTGGAAATGACCAGAGAACGCAGATTCAAAATTCTTGAACACGTTCATATCAATACCATGCGTACACAACGCACCTTTCATCATCTCAAAACCTTTTACTTCAAGGTGTCCCATCAATATATTAGCATTAGAATTCTTTACGATTTCTAGATTCTTTTCACCGTTCTCTTTATTCAACCAAGGTAGCATAAGGAATTTAGTTGAACCAATTTCCAATTCTACTCCATTGTCTTGATATAAAGTAAACTGCGGATACTCTTTGGTCAATAGATTCATACTATTGATTTCGTTAGTACTCGCATAGTAAGTATCATGATTACCAACAAGCGCGTGGAAATCTATGTTACGTTTTGCTAAATTGTCAAAGAGGAATGATTTACCTGCCGATAGTGACGCATAATTAATATACTTACGACGGTCGAATGTATCTCCAAGATCAAACACAGTTGTGATACCATGTTCATCAATATATGGAAAGAATACTTCTTCGAAAAACTTTCTTTGAACTTCGTGGAATACTTTGCTATCTCCACGGACACCGATGTGAATATCGGTAACGATCGCGATCTTCATATTACTCCTGGGTGGCAGCTTGTTCTTGTTCGGCTTTTGCGTTGTCTATTGCTGCTTGAGCGTTTGCCATATAAGCTGTCAATTGGTTTCTTTGCTTTGTAATTTTTTGCTTCTTCTTTAATGCCCTATCCCATTTGAGTCGAGATACTTTCTGAGAAAATACAACTCCATATAGGTGGTCAAATTCATGTAAGAAACATCTTGCGGTATAACCTTCAAAGTTTCCGGTTTGTGGATTACCATCTTCATCATACCACGAAGCTTCAACGGATGTTGGTCGATGCATTTTGAGAAACACATCAGGGTAGGTAAGACATCCTTCAAAGTCAAGTTCTGTTTCTTCCGAGACAGATAGGACTTTAGGATTAACGAACATCATTGTATTCTCTTTGTCTTCACCAATCACAAACACTTTATAATCAATACCAACTTGAGAAGCAGATAACCCTAGACCTCTTTTGGAGACCATTAGCTCTACCATATCTTCCTTGGTTTGCTTTAAATCAATCTGTGGATTTTTGATGTCGACATCTTGTAATTCTTTAAATAGAATTGGATCCTTTGTAGATACTAATTTCATAATTTACCTTCTTCTCTCAATGTTTGTCTGATTTCACTTGACATAATATAATCTTCAGACGGTTTCATATCATAGTTAGATATTCCATTACCAAGTCCGTTGAGGGACCCAACAATATTTGGAGTACATACTATAACATAATGCTGTCCATCATAGAAGCCTTCTCTTTCTAGTGCTATCGTTATAGAATTGATAACATCTATCTCACCGAATGGAGCGTCTTCTCCTTCCGATTTATATACTTCTTTGACTATTATAACAACTTGTCCTGTGAATGTCAAGGCCTTTTTAAATAAATTTGTATGACCTATATGCCAGGGTTGCCATTTACCTACGATTTGAATAGAAGGTTTCTTCCAATCAAATGGGTTATCATAATCTAACATAACTTTTACTCAGCTGCGTTGTTCTTCTTTTCTTCTGCGTCAGCAGCGTTCTTTTCTTTTGCCTTTTTAAGTTTACCTTCAAAATCATCAATGAATTCATTAATATAGTCAGGTAAGATGTTAGCAGTTACAGCTTCACCAGTAGAATCAAATACTTCGTTCTCAAGCGTTTGTCTTTGTGATGCTTTAAATTTAATATACATCTGCTTCTTCTCTTTCGAGATTCTGCGTAGGAATGCATACCAAATGATTTGCGTAAAATATGCAAATGGGTTTTGAGATTTCTCTGGATTAAAGTTATGTATATATTGTAGACAGTTCTCAATTCCGTCTGAGACCATTTCCTCCTTATACATATATCCACTAAAATTTGGTCGCGTTGATAATCGTTGTGCAATCAACATAATGCACTTGCCGATGTAATCAGGCACTTGTGGATTCTTCTCTCCACTTTCTTCTGCCTCGACGCACTTACTCTTATATTCGATTAATGCGGCAAGGAGATCTTTATTGTTTACGTAGTTCTTTTTCTTAGCCATTTCAAATACAAACTCCTTTGTTTAAATATTGTAGTTATTATAATCTATTTACTCTTACTTGTCAATGGTTTAAATTTATTTTCATTAATTTGAAAAAAACTATTGACATTAGCTGAAAGTCCTTGTATAATAAGACTATCGGCTTTAAGGTATATAGTATGATTAGATATCAATTGTAAAGATCTTAAATGCAAACTCCTCTGAAGAGTAGATTTCGATTCTCGACTTAAAATGTTTTAATGTATAGTTTTCGTAACTTCCTACCGACAAATCATCAGCGATATCATAGAGGACCGCTTTCTGCGAGTCCTCAGCTTTACGCAAACTTCTACCAATTGATTGTAATACTTTAATCTCAGATTTACTCGAAGAAGCAAAGATTACATTATCAAGTCGTTTAATATTAACACCAGTACTAAAAACTCCATAGGATGCGAGTATATCATGTTTCTTATCAGGGTCGTTCTCAACCAAATGTCGAATGCGTTCACGTTCTTCTCCTTTTGTTGCACCGTAAATAAAATGTAGTTCACGTCCTTCTTTTACTAATAGAGGAGCAAGTACTTTACCATGTTTCTCAACCAAGTCAAATAGAATCAAGTTATTCTGATCTTTCAGAGAATGTACAAGGTTCTTAATAAAATTGTTTCTACCTGTATGATTCACTATGAATTCACGTTCAGCAGGCCACTTCTTAACAGATTCCTTTACTTGTCCCATTGCCTTTTTAAACGCAGCCTTTGCTTCGTTACTGTGATTCAATACAATAGCCTTTACTTCAAAATCTGCAACCGTACCTTCGTCCATTAATTTCTTTGTAGATACGATTCTTTTTACTTCTCCGAAACAACCTTCGAGTACTAACCTATGAGTTTTACTTTCAGCAGACTTTAGAGTACCAGTAAATCCATGACGGAATTCGCAATCTTCGAGTTTATGCATAATGGTTGTTAATGACTTTGCTTGGAACGTATGAGCTTCATCGCCCATCACACAACCAAATTGACCAAACCAATCCTTATCTTGTTTGACCAAAGATTGCCAAGTAGAGATTACTATCGGTGCTTTCGTATTCTTATCAACACCACCTTGTATTTTATAGATAGAGTTCTCATCACAACCGTAATCAACAAAGTCACCAGCCATCTGATGTACCAAAGATATCGTAGGAACAATAATCAATGTTCTTAAACCGAGTGCTTGATAGTAATGTTGTTGTATCAAGTAAATAATTAAAGACTTACCAGATGATGTCGGTGATAGAGATAAAGATCTACGGTTACGCAGAGCGTTATTGATGTACTCAATTTGATAGTCTCTTGGTTTGAATTTACAGTTAATCTCTTCAGCCAATTCTTCAACATAGCCATCTTCGATATTCTCCTGTTCTGATATTGATGCTGGTGCTTCTAAAACGTAATCTCGTTGTTCACAAAACTTTTTTAGATGCGGATATAGACCGACATACAATACAGGACGCATTGCTTGAAACAGTCGAATGGTTCCATCCCACACTCTTGCTTTATATTTTGGACTGAACTGATAACCTTCTGGTTTAAACGCAAAGAAATCAGACAACTCTGTTTTTAATCCAGCATCCGCTTTAATACGCATGTATACTGAATCAATTAATTCTACTTCTATTCTTTCACTCATAATTGCTCTTTAAGCCATCCTGCTTCTTCTTTTCCACATTTAAATGCAAACCCTACAGATTGAAACATACCCTTTGGTACTTGTCTCCATAGGTCTTCGGGTTGTTTTGAATAATTTTCCTTAGATGTTGCTAATACACAACAATCACGTTCTAAAAAGAAATCCCAAAAATCAGTATATGTCCAATACTTCGAAAATAGAATCTCTGCTGTTTCTTTTCTTGAATAGATATGTGCACGATTGATTTTCTTTGGTCTTTTATATTCGTTCTCTTGAATACGTAATGCAGCTGCTTCAGTAATACCAATCACTGCCCAACCATGTTCTTTTAACATACCTGTTAATGCAAGTAACATACCTTGTTGAGTTCTTAATGGTATTCCTTTGATTTCCTGAATAGAACAAAAGCCATTATAAATGGTTCTTTTTAATTCTTCAGATATATCTGCTGCGTATGGATTCATAATTTAATTGCCAATAATAAAAGTATTGATATTAATAATGCGTTAGTGAAAAAGATACCTATTGCTAATATTGTATGGTACCAAATCCATCTTGTCTTATATGCGTTCTCAATTGTAATTGCTTCAGGATCTGTATCGTCCTTCATTACATCTATCTTAATACGATTATCTTCACGCTTGAGTTCTGCTTCGACATCTTTAAATTGATTCTCTGCTTCTCTCTTGAAACCCCACTCTAAAAATTTATCCCACATTAATAATCTCCTGACTGAAACTTTAGAATATCAATCATATTCTTTACTACGAAGTTTCTACTGTGTATTGTTTTAATTATATCTTCGAGGTAGTTTGCGTTGGCAGTATGAAAATCAATCGTAAGACTTAATTTAATAATATCTTTATCTGACTGAATATGTTTATCCAAATCGTTTCTAATTACCTTTCTTTGAAATGGCTTCCATCCTTTTTCTCTCAGATCTTCTTCAGCCATTGAACCATCGTACCAATTACGTTTGTCCATTTCCAATTCTTTATATTCGGCCTTTAACTTTTTAACACGTAAGACTTCCCTATAATAAAGATTATAGTACTTACTGTGTAACGATGGGATTCTTTTACTTTCACCTAGGAGGTTGGTTTCATCTATCGGCGAGTCAGCTGCCCATATTGCTGCTATATCATTCGTATCCATAATCTATTCCATAAACTTTAAATTCATTACAATTATAACAGGTTTACCACTAAATGTCAATGGTTATTTACACAAAGGGCTTTGTAAGATTGAGTTCTCTTCTCCAACTCCACGTCTTGCTACTGTATAACCAAGATCACAGTATTTACGAATCGTATCGTCTACCGTTTCTTTTGGTGTTAAGATGTTTGTTTCAAATTCAATCCATGAAGGCCAACGTTCTTTTTCATTAGATTCAAGAAAAGGAAGAAACGAATTTAATATAAAACAATCTCCACCTTCTGTATCAATTTTTAATATAGTAAGTGTATCAACATTATGCTGTTCAAAGATGTCACCTAAAGGTATCGTATCAACATCAATTGTTTCTACAACTGATTGAAGATTATTCTTTTTGTGTTGATAGTGATAGTCACCTATTGAATTACAGCCGCGAATCCAAAGAGGCATGTTGTGTTTCTGAATTGTCTCAAGAGGAATATAATAAACTTTATCACGACCTACTTTTCCATCAAAAGAAATCGCAGAATTGATTTTCTTAACGTTTGGTTTGTTTGGTAGTCGATCTAAATAGAACTTGATTGGTTCAATGCACAGACCAATACATTGATCGGTTGCGTCTTGTATAAGGGTATCAAAATCAGATGTACCCACTTCAATAAAATCATAATTCATAATAAAAGGTTTATCTTATAGTTGTTCCATTGTAAAGGTATCGTATCTCCAAGTAATTGACGTTGTTGCATATGCCACGTCTTGAACATTAACATCAAGAGAAACACCACCCAAAGAGGTTGGGAAGCAATTCTTAAATACGAATCTTATGTTTGGATTTTTGTGGGAGTTGGTAATGGTCGCAATGATATCAGATTCATGACCTCTGATCTGGGCGAAGTTTTTGTTTTGGTTCGAGGATTCTGGAGAAGCATAGCCTTCTATCCAATTGAGAATTTCTTTATAGTTATTCATATTCTCATCGATGATCATTACGGTTGTTAGTTCACCGTACTCAATACGATCACCATATTCGTACATGTTTGCTAAAGGAGTACCCAACGATGTAGCAGTTGCAGTGACATCTGGTATTGTTAGCTTTTGTGTAAAGAACTCTACATTTGGAAGCTTCTCTATACTAATCGTAAAATTAGTTGGAGATAAGTAATTGTTAATAATTTCTGGCATGGACTCAATCCTATTTGTATAATTCTATTTATTAGAATTGAGTCGGTGGGAATTATTCGTTAGTGATGTATACCATGAATGCACAACACTGATTCCAATTACCTTCGTTTAACCATCGGTCATTGTAGGCTAAGGCTTCGTGTTTCTTATCCATCCATCGTACTTTTTTGAATTGCGGTAATAATGTATCTCTAACCTTTATCCATTGTTTTGCAGCTCCACCATAACAGCTTAAGTGAAACTCTACTGCCATGTGTTTAACATTTGTAGTTAGATATTCCATATTCATATCGTTAAAGATACCATACTCTCCACCTTCACAATCTATTTTGAGGTAATCAATCTTTGGTATATTATAATCAACTACAAGATCGAGAAAGGACATTCTTTTAAACTCTCGATATTCTGAAAAGACATTATTAAAATGGTTTGACGTTGATCCTATGCCTGCTTCGATAGGAATGACAGGAGTAGTACTATTGTCAATATAATGATCCGAAATATTTTGGATAAGAGTTTTGAGATGAGGCCTAGAAGGTTCGATAGCAAATATACGAGAAGCTTTACGATCAAGAGCGTGGCAGACAAAGAAACCAACACAGGCACCAATATCAACAACAACATCACCTTCTTCAACATCTCTCCACCACTTGTAATCCATTCTGTGAAAGAATTCAATAAATTGCGCGTTAACATCTGGTAGAGGTAACCCGTCTGTTTTTAAATTCAAATTGAGATACTTGTTAGTATCCATTCTTTCGTAATCATCTTTTCTACTCATCACCAATGCCTTATAGTATTTGCCATAATAAAGAAACACGTTAAAAAGTTTACACCAACAATAATCGTTCGTAGCAACATAACATAATCGTCATAAGGCTCTGTCTTATCGTCAGAGAAACCACCTAATGAGTATTTCCATATCAATTTAAGTTTATTCATTATTATTTATTCTTCCATGTCTAACGTATAATCTTCAAGCATATTCCGTGCATACTTTGCCATCTGCTCTAATTTAATTACCATTGCTTCAACCTCAGAATAATCCATAGGCCTGATCTTATCATTAATAGTATAACCTTCAAAGTGGTTCTCTACTAATGTTTCAAAGTCAAATGTTGTTTCTACGACAGGTTCACAACCTTCTCCAACATAAACGCAAACTCCAAGACCATCTTCATCTATCCAGGCGCTTGTGTCGAGTTCTACAGTTGCTATTTTACTTTCCATTATACATTCTCCAGGTCTGTATTAAATTGTTCTTGCGGTGTGGTTGATTGCCAAAAGCTTAATGTTGTTTTAGATTCCTCAATCAGTTTCTTTAACTTTACAATTTCTTCATTTGTTGCATTTAAGAAACTTAATGCGAGCAATCTGTTTGTGTCACCTCCTAGCGCAGATGTCTCTTGCATTATTTGATTGACGACTTGTTCTTTAGTATTATTTTTATATACTATACGATCATCAATATTTGCTTGAATGAATTCCATTTTAACATTAAGCCATCGAACCTCTTCATTAAACTCCTCTATACGAGCGTCGATTCTCTTCTGCAATATACCTAAACGGTAATCACAAAAGTCCTTTATAAGGTCTCGAGCATCTGTGTATTCTCTGAGTTTACCATCAAAATCAATCACTGTTAAGTTTTGAGCGAATGGCTTGCTGAGTTTGAACTTGTGAATAAGTTTGGTATCAGTCCATTTAACTGAAGAAAGTTTGAGCTTTACTTCGAAACGGAAACCGTCCTTATTACATTTGTCTTCGTAAGATACGATATCTCCTTCCTCTTCCAACTTATCGAGTACCTTAACATATCCTTCTCGGTCGAAGCCGTATGGTACCTCTGTGATGGAGACGCCTGTTTTACCAGAACGTTGAAAGATACCATACGAAACATATTTGGTTGGGTCTTCTTTCGATTGTTCAACCGTTCCTTTGAAATCAGGAAACATAACTTTAGGCTTTGTGGTAATTTTACCTTTATCCAAATATTGAATACAAGCCTTCTTTAAATCTTTTGGGTTGTGTGGTAATATATTCGTTGCGAATCCGGTTGCGATACCTTTTGTTCCATTGACCAACACTAAAGGTAGAATCGGTAAATAGAATGAAGGTGGTTCGTGTTCAGGATCTTCGTGAATAGGAGCAAGATCAATATCTTTAATGTACTTATTGAAATTGTCATGTACTCTTGAGTAGACATAACGAGCAGCACCAGCTTCTTGAACCAATCGAGTACCAAAGGATCCACGACCTTCAATCAAGCAGATGTTGTTATTCCATTCAGCAGCCATTAATTGACCTGCACCAGCAGCGGAGGATTCACCATGATTATAACCATAGTCAGAAATAATACCTGACACTGCAGATACCTTTTTGAAATCCTTCTTGCTATTTAATAATGAAGAATAAAGGTAGAACCTTTGAACTGGTTTAAGACCATCAATCATATTAGGAATAGCACGACTCTCAACGGTATACATTGCGAATGATTTCCATTCGTTGGCAGCAACCTTCGAGATTGGATAGTTATTACCCTTCAGCTCTTCTGTAAACATTTCTAAATTCATGCGAACATATACTCCTTTCTTAAACTTGAATCTTTTCCAAACATCATTTGAAATACCGATGCATCATCAACAGTAACAGTGTCATACTGCGGCTTGTTAATAATAGTATGGTATTCGTCTTCGGTTAATGAACCTAGACCTTTAATATATCGATGCTTATAACCGTCGTTCTTTTTGAACTCCTGAGCATCTTCATAAGTATAAAACCATTTGACTTCTTTTGCTTTTGTTGAGATCATAATTGGTGTTCTTGTAATTTGAACACGATTCTCCAATAACAGTCGAGGCCAAAATTTGTAAAAGAATGCAATTAGCAATGGTGATATATGTCCTATACCGTCATGGTCAGCATCAGTTAATGTCGCAATATATTTGTATGTCATATTGTCCACACTGTCTGGATCGTTAATATCGAGACCCAGAACTGCTACCAATTCCGATAGTTCTTTGTTCTTTAATACTTCTGCAGGTTTCATATCCCAGGTATTCATAATCACACCTCGAAGTGGAAACGCTCCAACTGTATCAGGATCACGTACCTTTAATAAGAATCCCATTGCAGAATCTCCTTCCACAATTTTCAGAGTTGCATTGTCTTTATTAGCAGAGATATGTTTCGCAACTTTTACCTTACGAAGTTTCTTTTGTGCTAATGTTGCAGCTCTTCTATCCGCGGCTAGCTTCTTTGCTAGTTGAGCTTCAATAATAGGATCAATTATATCAGGAGTATTTAATATCTTCTGCGCAAGCCACTCAGCATCACGTACTTGACAGATATCTAGGTGTTCCTTAATATTACCAATTGGATTAGTTAGACGTTCTTTTGTTTGAGAATCAAATTTAGGATTCACAAAGTTCCTGGCAAACATAACGAATGTAATACCACTCTTGATCGTTGTCTTTAATACTTCGACCTTATGACGTCTTTTAATTTTAACAGTTAACGAATCAATAATAGTATTCATAAAGTGGTCAACATAAGTACCACCCTGTCTTGTATTCACACCGTTAACATAACTGTTAGTTCTGAACCCATCTTCCGAAGGAGCAATGAAGTAGGAAAGATTATTTGTCTTTTCCATAATTACCGTATCGGAGAACAGAGCAGCGTACTTTTTGAAATCGTTAACCATGATTTTCTTTTTATTAAAGGAAAACTGAATCTCAGGAAATGCCATCTGCAAACTGACGAGTCGATCTTCTATTAATATAATTGTATCAAGTTGTTCTAATGAATCGGCTTCAAACAATTCAAAGTCAGGAACAAATGATACCTCAGTACCGTTTCCTACTTTACTGCCTGTCTTTACTTTCGCGGTATCAGCACCATCTGTACAGTCAAGTTGTATTGACTTTTTATTAGACCATGTTTTACCTGTGAATGTTTTGGATAGGAAATTGGTTGCAGCTGAACCGACACCGTTGGTACCGATTGTAACTCGTTCGTCATCGAAAGAAGTACCTGCATTAACCTTAGTCCATGCCGCGACAGGTCTCAGAATATTTTCATTTGTTGTTTCGTCAAAGATCTTGTCTTGAGGAATACCTCGACCGTTGTCAGTGACGGTAACTTCGTTGTTATTAATAGATACATTAATCTTGTTAGCAAACTTGAAGTTAGTACGGATTGCTTCGTCGATAGCATTATCGAGAATCTCGTCTACCATTTTTGATAGTGCAGGTACATAAGTAGCTTTCTTCCATTCTCCAAGGATAAATCTTTCGATCGTTTCCTTAGAACTTGAACCCATGTACATACCAATCCTTTCTCGAACATGCTGTCGAGCTGTTAGGATTCTGAACTGTTCAGTATTTTTAGTCAATTGTTAATCTCCATCATCAACCACCATTATAACATAGTTTACAGTCGATGTCAATAGTTAATTCAAATAAATGATCTGTCGTCAGGGCTGCATCTTTCCGAATCATGCCTTACCACCCTCTCAAACAATTCATTATGATACCATTCTACAACAGTTGAACTCAAATGTCAATAGTTATTTTCATGGATCCTTAGTTATCTATATATTGTATAAGGAGTGACAATCTGAAATTATTTTAAAAAACCATTGACATATGCAGTCGAGCTGTTTATAATAGATATATCATCTCTAATACCACAATAGAGTTTAACATAAAAAGGAGTACATTATGGGATTAACACATGAACAGATAACATTGCTTGCGAAGCAATCCACCGTAGGTGGTCAACAAAGATTTACTGAATCACAAATCAGGGATATGGTCGGAGCACCATCAATTGAGGAAGATCAGATCTGCGGTTGCGGAGACAACATCAATACTTGTCCTGAAGCCTACGAACACATGACTCACGGAGTTTAGTTATTAATAATCAGTTCTATATAACGAAATGATCTAAACAAACCATTGACATATGTTATGAAACCGTTTATAATAACTATATTAAATAATTGAAAAGGAATAGGAACATGGTTGAAGTATTGGTTAGAATTACAGTAGCAATCGCATCCTTTATTATTATTGCTGCAATTGCAGTGACGGTTTCAACATTTATCATAACTTTGTGAAAATAAATGAAAATAACTATTGACATCGTAAAGAAACTGTGTTATAATTGTTGTATAAATTAAATCAATGGGAGTTGTTATGAATTTAGAAAACTATAAAATCAAACCACGGTCGGAGTTCGTTTCGACTAGTCTTCAAGGCTATATCACTTGTTCTTATGCAGAACTGGTTAAAGTCTTCGGTGAACCAACTATTACAGAAACCTCAGGTGACGGCAAAGTCGACATCGAGTGGGAAATGCAAGTTGAGGATTCCGATCACAATGCAATCCGTCCTTTTACCATTTATAATTGGAAAGACTATGACGGAGGATTTGAGGCAAGATCCAATCCTATTTACAGATGGCATATTGGTGGTACCTCTGGTATCGTCTCTGCTTATGTAACTGAATACTTTAATATTACAATGAATTACGCGGAGGCAGTATAATGACCAAGTTAAGTTCTTACGAAGTGATCATGCGTGAATTGACCAAAATGAAAAAGAAGTACGAAAAGGAAGAAGCTAACAAAGAACGTAGAGAAGCAGCAAAGAATGAACGTGCTGCCAACAAGTTAGCCAAGATGAAAGATTTTGCGTTGTATTCAGATGATAAGTTTGATGCAACCTCGGAGTTAAATTTGACTCCTAGTTATGATGAGGGTAGTTTTGATTCTACATGGAATTAGCAATCCTCTTCTACTTATTTTTAATGGTTGTGATATTTTTCGCGGCTATTAAAATTTTGTTAGGAACATTGGAATTTGTTTGGAACAACGTTTGGTTGTTATTGATTCTAATGTGTATCGTTTTTGTCGCAGTAATATAGGTATATTAATATGACAACTTTTTTCTCGGGTCCACGTGACGGACAATTAGACAAGAATCTACAGGCCGCGGCACTGATGGCAGTTAACTTCTTTAGTAAGAAACTGAATATCCATCGACTCCGTACCAACATTCATGTCAAGTTCCATCATAATCTATACGTAGACAACTCCCACAGTGAAGGACTTTGCGAGTCCGTGGATCCGAGATCTTTTATTATAGACATCGCGTTGTATGGGAATTGGATGTCGACCTTAGCTCATGAGTTAGTTCATGTGAAACAGTTTGCTCGAGGTGAACTTACACATAACTTACAATATTGGAAAGGTAAAGATTGTTCCGATACAGATTATTGGAAACAGCCATGGGAGATAGAGGCTCGAAGGTTACAAAAGAAACTCATGAACGAATTTATGAATGAGTTTGAACAGGGTTAGGTATATTTGGAAATGCGCTCTTAGTTCAGCTGGATAGAACAACGGATTTCTAATCCGTAGGTCGGGGGTTCGAATCCCTCAGGGCGTACCAGATATAAATAGCTTACAGACGGAGAACTGATATGAAGAAAGAAAGAATACCGTTAAAAGGTGGAGATGAATTTGATGCCTTTACCATGCGAAAGTGGTACATATATCTAACTCGTTCAGGTGTTGCGAAGTCAATTAAGAAAAAGTATAATAAAAGGTTTAGGAAAGATGGAAAAGCAGAGGTTGAGAAATCCAGTCGCGAAGAACTGTAATAAGTTCAACAAACCTGCTACGCATGTGGATCGTAAGAAGGCAGCCGCACGTGGATACGACAAGTATAAAAGAATTATAAAGGAATAAGTAATGGACGCATCAGAATTTTTTACATTGTTAGAAAAACATGATTGGTACTATCAATATTCAGACGATCATCGAGCCTGGGAGAAAGGCAACATGGAGTCAAAACGTCTACAAGCAATCATACAAGAAAATGATATGTGGACAAGAATGTATTTAGCTTATTCAGATTATATGTTTAAACCTTTGGATGAAAGAGAGAACCTCGAAAGACCAAAGCTTGAGGATTTTTTAAATTGAGATTGCTTGAAGAAAGCTACGGAGATATAAGAATATTCTCTGAAAGACCTTATGGATATAAAAGGTATATCGTCGACTACGGAGATGGACATGTGAAGATGTTCAGTGGTCTATGGTACAAGTTAGCCAAAGTAAAAGAATTAGTTGAAAAGGAAATTGCAGCAAGAAGTATATAAAATGGTCCAAACAGATTTAGCAAAAGAAATAAAGCAAGAGATTAAGGAACAGTACAAAGATAGTGCTATGTCTAAAACTGGTCGTCTTGCGATGGAACTGTCTGCGGAGAAAGCTCGATTAAGAACAGAGATGGCAGAACTTCAAGTACAGGTAGAAGATCTATCACCAGTTACTCCAGAAGGTACACTTGATAGTTATGTTAAATGGGGAGCAACGATACTTGCGGTGTTAGGAGTATTTACTCAAAGCGCAGGTTTTATTTTTATAGGTAAAGTTGCATATGCTTGTAGTTCTATTGCATGGACTTATGTAGGACATTGTTGGAATGATAAAGCAATTATGATCGGTAGTGCAATTACAGGAACTGCCGTTCTATTAAATTTGACGGAATATATTCAATGAAAGAAGTATTTGTATTTGACGTAGACGGAACATTAACAGAATCTCGTCAACCAATGGATCCAGAGTTTAAAGACTTTATGTTGAAATTCGTGGAGAACAGAGATGTATTCCTCGTTACTGGATCCGATCGTCTTAAGACCTATGAACAATTAGGATTTGAATTTTACGAGGCCTGTACAGGTGTATGGCAATGCAACGGTAACGAATTTTGGGAAGGATCACAACGTGGTCCAAAGAATGACTTTGTAGTTGACTACGAGTTCAAAAAGTTTCTTACGAATTACGTTAACTCAAGTAGATATCCAATTAAGACAGGATCTCATATTGAGGAAAGAACTGGTATGTTAAACTTTTCTACAATAGGACGCGGTGCAACTTTACAACAGAGAGAAGAGTATTACAAGTGGGATCTAAAATACCACGAACGTATATTACTTTGCGAACAGATCAACCACGAATACCCAAAGCTATTGGCTTCAGTAGGTGGACAGATTAGTATTGATATCGCACCGAGATCAAATAATAAGTCTCAAATCGCAGATATCCTAAATAAACAATACGACCATATTCATTTCTACGGAGATAAGATGGAGTATGGTGGCAACGATTACCCTCTTGCTACAACAATAACAATTGGTAATATGGGAACAGCATATCCAGTTGAAAATTACAAACAAACCTGGGAGGTTTTAAAACAATTATGAAAAAGAGAATAACATATACACACGAAACGGATGCCGACAGAGAATTAGAAGTAGTCGGTAATGTACTAGTACCAGCAGCAGGCGAATTTGACGACCCTGATAGAACATACGTTCTGAGAATTGACGAATGCGTTATTGATTTTCCAACTGCTAATATTTTGACGGAAACGGTAATCACAGAGTAATATGATACGTAGTGATAGAGGTGAAAGGAAGTTAGATTGGTACATCAAATGGATGGCATCAATGTTAGTTATGACAGCAATATGCGCAAGAGCGGCAGGTCCTGAATGGAGGGACGTTGATTTAATCGCAGGTACTTTCGGTATTGCTTTATGGTTATGGGTATCACTACTATGGGAAGATAGAGCACTAATATTATTAAATGGTGTTTCCTTCTTTGTACTTTGTGTTGGAATATTAAAAGAATTCGGACCACTCATGCAAAAGTTTCAATTGATTGCATGGTTGGTTGGATAAGGCTCGCGGCTGTAGTTCAGCTGGATAGAATATCGGTCTACGAAACCGAAGGTCATAGGTTCGACTCCTATCAGCCGCGCCACATTAACTATTGACATTCTCTAAAAAGTTTGTTATAATAGACTAAATTTTTAAACAACCAGGAATAGATTATGGATAAGAACGAAACAATGAATCTTGTTAAAGCACTTAAAGAAGGTGTTGTGACAGTAACTTTTGAAAAGATTAATGATGGCGGTACACGAGTAATGCCATGTACAATCAGTGAAGAAATTTTGAAAGACAACGGTATCGCCCTTGCCATCAAAGAAGTCGATGCTGATTCAGATCATATCGCAGCATGGGCAATTGATAAGGAAGCCTGGAGATCCTTTAGACTTGAGACAGTAACATCTTGGGTAAAGGGTAATGTATATAGTCCAGCGTCATGAGTAAGTGGCCTGAAAGTATACCTCATCATGACGGTGTAAGAAAAGAATTTAATTTTGATAACGGATATACAATTTCGTTAGTCAAATTTACAGGTTCCTACGGATACAAAAAAGGTCTGTGGGAATTAGCGATCATAAATCAGGATGGTGATTTTACAGACACCACTGATTATGGTTTATTAACAATCTTGGAAGATTATCCAGCAAAGAAAGGAGACCCAGGTATCTACGGACATCTGAACGATCCTGAAGCTGATAGGATTATCCAATACGTGGGGAAAATGGAATATGCCGGTTAAATTTAAAGAAAATCAAGTAGTCAGAGATAAGGCTACTGGTAAGAAACATGTTCAAAGGTTTCATATGAACGCAACTTCGTTAAAGGAATTGCTTGATACCTTTACAGGGAGAAACACAACTCCTAAACTTAGACAAAAGATACGTAACGAATTGATTCGAAGAAACGTTGAAATTCCTGCATTGGAATCCTAATGAATCGACTTGATAAGTTCTTAGACGATCTTGCCTATTATTCAATACAGAGTATACTTTGGGTTGGGATAGCGTTTTGGGTTGTTGTATTAGGCATTGTATTTTATAATGCTGTAATCGAAGATCCAGTGATTGGAACAACTGATCATGGAATTATTATTCGCGAAAGCGATTTGGAGAAAGAAGATGAATAGAGCAGCAAGTATTAGAAAGGTACCTTGTTCAGGAGTTACAAATGAAAGTAGCGGTCCTGATACAATGTATGTAGTTGACCTAATTGAAAATGGACAGGTTGTAGAATCAAGAAAACTTCCTGGTAAAAACAAATCGTTTGCAGAAGACGTTTGTGAAAATTGGAATAGCGGGATGATTCAACTCTTAGTAGATTAATAAATAGTTAATTATACTAAGGCGAGAATACAAATGGGTAGAATAAAATCATCAGGTACAATTTCGATTAATGATATTCGTAATGAATTTGGTGCAAGTGGTTCTCCTGATATGGCTGAATACCGCAGAGGCGGAACAAACGCAACGAGAGTTCATAGTTACGGTTATGGCCATAACACTAACATTGGTACTAGTCAGGTTAGTCTTTCTCAATATTATAACGCGCACAGAGGTTGGTATTTAACAGTTGGGGGTTCTGGTATTTACCGAGGATACTCAAATGGCCAAATTTCAGGTATTCCTTCGTTTGGAAGTATTAACCCAACCAATTATCGTGGCGCTACTGTAAGAGGAATTATGACTCTCCAGTTTACTTTTAAAGGTAATACGACTCGTACTCACATTGTCACGTTGTCTGGTTACCGAGCAAGAAATTGGTTTACTCGCTACTACGACCCATCCCACGGAAGCTTATATACATCATCGGCGAGTTGGTCGCCTAATGGCACGCAGACTTCATGGTCTTGGGGCGTTGGTAGTTATGGACAATATAACACCATTGGCGCTAATATTTCGCCAGAGATGTTTCAATAGGATTATATAATGGCAATAAGATTTGATTTAATAACTGAAATTGACGATACAGAATTCTCACGAATGTTTGATGATTGTGTTGACGCATTAAATGGTGGTTCATATCCTTGGGAAATGACACCAGTTGCATCAGGAACAAACGAAGAGAAAAAGGCATACCAAAAAACATGTTTCCAAGAGTTTATTAATGCAGACGATGGAGTTGTATTTGTATGTTCTGAAGATGGTTATGCTCTAACAATAAGTGCAGGTAATGTCGTAAACGAAACTCACTTCCTTGGTACAATGATATTAATTGGTCGTAATCAAGCAGGTAGCAAATCATATATGCATGCTGAAGAATATCACCAAGCAAGAGAAGCGTTTTGGGATGAAGTAAATTTTGTTACTTGGGACTTTCAAACAATGGGACCAGGCACAGCATTCTTTGATCATATATCAAATGTATATACCGAAACCGTAACAAACAATCCAGCATGGATTCAAAATGCTCGAAGCAACCGCCTAGTAGAAGGTGACATGACAGGAGAACTTGTTGCCACCTCGGTTGGGATAACAGGCGTTCCAAATGCAAATACGGAAATTAATCAACTTCAAGAAATCTTCGAAAACGAACTCGGTAACTCCGGTCTTAAAATAACAGCAGGAGTAGTTTTACCAGTCGTGACTGAAGGAGAGTTTGAAGATGAAGAAGACGAAGAAAGATTACAATGGGCAGCAGGTACGCACCCAGAACAACAACAAACAGAAGAATAGGAATATATTATGGTAGACTACAAAGGAAGTAACGTTGAGACACTAACGCATTCAAAGAAGCATATGTTAGACAGGGCAAACAAACCCTACACTGCATTGAACGAAGGACCGTTTCGCGTGTCATTAGATAAAATGGATGGAGTATTTCGCAAGGAAGTTATTTCCTATAGAGTACACAATGGATTCCTATATAAAGAAACAGCCGTTCGGCATTTTAGTGATGGTGATTATAATGATACCGTCACAACTGAAACTCTACACTCCGTAGAGTAATAAAGAATTTGGTCGGAAACGACTAATATGCGATTGCCATCTCAAGTGGCAATCTAATTTACTATGTTAATAATAAGGAGAATTATATTATGAAAAACATATTTGCAGCATTTCTATTAATGCTATCAACAACTGCATTCGCAGACCTCAGTGGTTCAGCCACTATCACAAACGATTACGTATGGAGAGGAATGACTCAAGGCGCAGAGAATGCACTTCAAGTCGGAATCGACTACAACGACGACAAAGGATTTTATATTGGTGCATGGACATCAGATGTAGATTTCGGTGGAGAAGTTGACCGTGAAGTGGATCTATATGCAGGGTGGAGTGGAGCTCTTGTAGACGGAGTACTTGATGTAACTGTTGGTTATATTAAATACGACTATCAAGGCGATGCTTTTGATTTCGAAGAGTATTTAGTTGGATTCAGTAGTAATGGTTTCACAGTAAACTATTATGATACACTTGATTCAGATGTATACACAATCGAAGCAATCTACGCAGTACCATTTATTACTGTTGTAGACGTTGAACTAATTGGCTATGAGATTGGTGGAGAAGGTACGGAAGTATTCGGAAAATTCCAAGACTCAGTTGGTCTTAGATTAACAAAGGAACTAAATGATAAGTTCTCTGTAGGTTTTAATGTTGGTCAAGATTTGGTGGCTGACAGTAATTACTATGCCTTTAGCGTAAGCGCAAGTCTGTAATTATAACCAAACAAATCGGGGACCGAAAGGTCCCCTTTTTTGTCTCTTTTATTTCTTGGAGTAAGCTTGAGCGCCAAAGAAGGCAGCAACAATACCAGCAACAGCAACAAAGTAAGTAGGAGCCATTGAACCCAAAGTCTTTTGAGCTTCATCAAGTCCAACCAACGACGCAAGTACTACCGCAAACGGATATAACAATAATCCACCTAAAGCAAACCATGTCATTTTACGTTGTGCATCTCGCATAGCATCTGCATCATCGAGTTCTTTTCGTTTAAACTCTAAGTACATTT
>ERZ767285.185-NODE-185-length-26423-cov-4.029682_pt1 | contig 26423 bp, 20 predicted proteins | sample MGYA00374953_ERZ767285 | MGnify/ENA primary metagenome ERZ767285 (study PRJEB28947, sample SAMN06267186) | marine metagenome | isolation source: Columbia River Estuary | place: USA:Columbia River Estuary, USA | collected 2013-07-23 ...
CACACCTAATAACGCACAACGTTTAGTGTATGGTGTGTATCCCGAAGGGTATGCACTTTATACCTTGTTGGCAATAGTTTTTTTTTCATAATGATCAATTGAGGCCACTTATTCCGAAAAACCATTATTGAAGTCAACCCAAACAGTAATTCCACTTACACCTTTGTCTAATAAGTTCACCTCTTGGACGGGTTTATTTGGTGGGACTGTTTTTTGGGCCCCTGCAGAGATAGGCGAAGGGTTACTATTTGAAGTACTCGATTTGTCTTTCTATGATAAATGCTGGCTTCCCATCTTTAATTGTAATTTTCTCAGTCCAATTCCCAAATTCGTCAAAGGTGTAATTGTGATTTATCACCTTTGTCACTGGACCTAGGCTGCCATCGGCACGGTAGTTTTTCTGCTCAATCATATTGCCTTTATCGTTATATTTATAGATGCTCTTGGACCCTTGACTACCATCTACATTATAGTAGGCCTGGCTAATCCTGTCGCCTTTACCGTCATATTTATAAGTGTATTTATCACCTTTGGTAAGGTACATTTCCTTCTCAATTATATTGCCTTTATCGTTATATTTATAAATGCTCTTGGATCCTTGACTACCATCGGAATTATAGTAGATATCACCAATCATGTTGCCTTCGTCATCATATTCATAAATCGTTTTTGAACCGCTATTCCTATTGTCTTCTATCTTCTTTCCTGTCTCATTATATTTATAAGTATACGAATAATATAAACCGCCAGAGGGATGGTACGCCTTAAGCTCTATAGTTATACCTTCTTCGTTAAATGTTTCTACTGTATTTGTTATCATATTATGTCGCTCTCCTTTTTCAATTTTCCCAGAGTTTTCTAATGCCTCATAGGGTAACACTTGAATTGATTTAACCTTGACAACTACATCTTCTTGTTTTGTTGTTTTAATATTGCGGTTAATTGAACAATTAGTGAGTGCAGAAACACTAACACAGAGTAGAAGGATTTTGAATTTATATTTCATGGGTATAGATTAATTAATTGCTATTGTTGCCAACGTCTCGGCTATGAGTAGTTGCGTGGTTTAGTGATTCACTTTGCAAGTACACACCAAACTGAAAATCCACGAGGATTTGCAGAGGTAGGCAAGAACAAGCAATTATTTATAGCCATTGTTAGCTCTAGTTATTTTTTGATATAGTTATTTAATTGATTTATCCAATCGCTATTCAAATTAAAGGTTACATCTGGTTCAATTCCTTGGGATTCAAATTCAAGGTACTCCGAATGTTTTTTAGAAGTAAGAACCGCTATGAACTTACCACAAGGCAAAGTGTAATTACTATTTTTCACTTCATATGCGAGGGAGCCATTAGTTCTAGAACCAAAAATTTGGCAGTTGTCTAACCTACTTAACTTATGTGCAAATTGCTCAGCGTTACTTGCAGTTCTGTGATTGATTAAGACATAAATCTTATTTTTTTTAGAGTATTCTTTTAATAATTTATACAGAATATCAGAATTTCGGTCACCGCCACCGCCATTATTTCGTAGATCAATAATTAAATTACTCTTATTTAAATTCCCTTCTAGGTTTTTATAAAATTTTTCAGCGTCCGATAGTGTCGGGTTCCAAGAACTAAAACTTCCTATTTTTAGGTATGTGATTTCATTCGAAAGCTCTTCGCGGTAAAATGTGCTTTCAGACGGCATTTTTAAAGAATAATTTGTTTGCGAAATATCTTTTTGGAAGCCCATATAATAGAAGAAGCCATTTTCCACTCTTTCTGTATAAACGGTTAATCGTTTAGACGTAATACCACCGCCAATATTCAAGAGGTAATTATTACCAAATGGTATTAACGTATACATAATTTCTCCAATTTGCCACACATCTGATTCTGAATCAACAATAATAGCCTGGTAATTATTTTTATCCTCATTTCTATATACACCAATGGTCATATAGTTTTTTCTTTTGTAGATACCTTCTATATCCATTATTGATTTAGTATTCAATACTGTTTTTAAGCTATCTAAGTCAATATTTGGTTTCGGATAGGCATTAAAAAGCTTTGATTTTTTAAACTCATTGAACTTCTCGGGATTTGCATTGACTTCATCTGTGGCTCCCAGCTCAATACTATAAACTTTACTATGATTATCGTTTAAAGAAATTAGTAATTCATTGAGTAAAGAATGACAATCGAAGATTGAATTTATGGAAGCTACTTCTTTTACGATTTTTGAATAAGAAGCTTGGTAAGCTTTTTTGTTGCTTTTGTAAGCAGGCGTTTTTCTTATTTTACTATCCAAGAATGTTAAATCAGTCATACAATTGCAATCTTCGTTTTGAGAATAAGCATTAGTAAATAGGCTACTTAGAAATAGCAATAAAAATATTCTTCTATTCATTGAATGTTTTTTTTAATTAGAGCTAACGTGTTTGTATATAAAATGTAGCATGTTAATAAACGCTAACTATTTGGATTATGCACGAATTTTTAAATACACAAAAACCTTTGTAAAAGCTGGTAATAGCTATGTTTTATATACGATGTTAGCAAATGTATGTTTATCATTAAGGAAGTTTTTCTAAACTTAATTTTCTGGTTTTATGAAATCTCCTTTTTGTAATTATTCAATTTAGATATGTGTAAACGACAAAATAATTGTATCATTAAGTATAAATCAGCACTCCGCTTAGGCAAAGCAGAATATGTGCCCCAAAATATTTAACTACTTATTCTTAATTATATTCCATCTGTATCCGAAATTCAAAATCGCTTTTGATCCAAATGATAATGATGTATCGGAATTAAGTGGGTTAAATTCAATAGAGGTAATCCAATAACCTTTTTTCCCTTTCGTAAAACTAGATTGCAAGTACAGATTAAATGGGAATGGTCTTATTCCGACGATTACTTTAGTATTATTAAACTTTTTACCTATTCCCAATTTACCAGTAACAAGTGAAGGAAGCGCAAATCCTGCTTCATATTCCAAAATTAAATTATTTTCATTGATATATGTTCTCCCCCAAAGAACTGAAGTTCCGGGGAAAACGAAAGAATCGTCAATATAGGCAACGCCAAAATTCCATTCTACAAAAGAATTTTTTGATTTTCCTGTAGATATTTCTTGGGCTTCACTGTTGCAAAAGAAAAAAAATGATAACAGAGAAATCAAAAGTAGTTTTTTCATAGTATTTATTTTTTGGAGAGGTTTAAATTAAGAATGTTGTTTTATATAGTGATTTCTGTTTGCAGGTTATTTCAATTTTATATTCTCCAAGAATTAAGACAAAAGATTAATTCATAAGGACTTCTGTTATTTCTACTCACCGTTAGCAAACGTTTTTTGTTAATTCTAGTTTGTAGGTGTGTTGCTATGATTACCTCTGTACATATTTAACGAATTTCTTATGCCGGTGTATCTAGCTCTAGTTCACTTCGAGCTTATTGAACCAAATATTCTTTCCTTTTTTATCGGCACCAAAGAATATAAAATTGCCATCAGAGGTTTGAACGAATGGATATTTATTATCTAAAAAATACGTTTTATTACCTGGAATAAATTCTTCCATCGTTGCTTTCTCAAGGTCTATTTTAATAATTCTAGGATATAGTAAGTACTTATATTTCCAAACGAATGAACCACTATAAGAGTAGCTTCCTGATGATTTAGTGCTGCTACCTTGCGTTGTTAAGCTCGATTTTATTCCCGCATTTTCTTCCAACATCCAGTACATGTACTTTCCAGACTGATCATTGATAATGGTGTTAGTCATTGGTACATTTTGGTAGTTATTCTCATAAGGTTTAATGGCATAAATCTTTTTAACTCCACCATCTTTATCAAAATGAATGGTAACGGCTTCATTGTAATTTGATTTTACGCCAAGCGAATCCTTTGATCCGTAGTTCGTTCCATAAAGCATGAAGTCTCCATTAGACATGTAATTCACTCCCATAGTCTCAAATTTTCTGGCTTTGTAAATTCGTTTTTTGGAGACTCCTTTTAGGTTATAGGTTTTATCAGCCATTTCGTCTAAAGATTCGTTTGTAACATAAGCAACATCGTTTTCTTTGACTTTCATTATTTGAAGCATTGAATATTTTTTTTCTCCACCAATGCTTGTTGTAGAAGTCGACTGCATTGTTAGATTTTTGTAATATTTCATTACACCTTTTTTGTTCACGCTTTTGTTAGCTGGGCCATAAACATATAGTTCATCACTACTTTCATTATAAACTATATCGCTAATATCCCATTTACTTGAAGGTACTTTGAAGTCAACATTTTTAGAGATATTACCATCAGTGTCAATAAACAAGAATACCCACTCATCAGCAGGTTTTGTAGTTACCTTCTTCAAGAAAACTGGAGCAAGTACTAGCGCCACACCTTTTAGTTTCGGCATCGATGCAATGTCGCTCTTCTCATAAATTACTTTCTGGAAAACTACGTCATGCATTTGTTCTAAATCCAATTTAGATTCATTAGTAACAGTCATATTCTTGTCCATTTTTATGAAGCGAAGCTTTTTATACTGCATGTATCGATCAACGCCCTTACCAAACATTTTGTCTCTAAGAGCCGCAACAAAAAGCCCACCTCCATTGTGTAAATCTTCTACACCAAGGTAGCCTATGTATCCAGCTGCATCATCAGGTATAAGACCTTTACGGCTTACTTCTTCCGTAGAGATTTCATAATCGTTGATGGCCCAATTGTAGTTGAAGGTTGTTTTTGTAGAAATCACAGCCATTTCCATTTTGGCAGATATGTTATAGCCTAGTTTTACTCCATCTATAGAATAACTCTCCCCCTTATAATTACTGTTTCCGACCTCTTCTGAAAGATCGGTAATCTGACCTTTCTTCAGGGAATTGTCAATTTGCTCAAATTGAGCATCGTATTTAAAAGTTTCGTAAACTGCTTCTCCATTAATAGTAGTGTTGTACATATAGTTCAACTCAATTTCACCAGTATCAGGGTCGTAGACCATGTTGGTAATGTTTCCCTTTTTTGATTTTGCAGATATTTCATGCGTTTTTTCCAGCCCCTGAGCATAAATTCCTGAGCAAGTTAGGAGTATTAAAACCCCAATTGAAAGTGTAAATTTTTTCATATTTTTCTTTTTTGTATTTAAACGAATGTTCAATGACAAATTCCATGCCATATGACCAATGTATTACTCTAGTGAGATCTGTTATGTTTGCTAACGTGATTGTGTATGGTTAGTTGCGATGTTTAAGCACCAAATTTAGTAAATAAAACACAGATAAAAAGTCCGCTAGGACTTTCGTAAGTAAGCTTTAACTAGCAATGAATTATACACTTTGTTGCCAGTAGTTTTTATTATTCAATTTTACCATTTAGGTCAAAGGCTTTCACGAAGCTCCAAACTTCCTCAGAAGCATTAATATCCATATTACCTTGAAAACCTGGCCATTCGTGACCACCACCTGTAATTTTTAAATGCTGTACTTCTACGTCACTATCACCGTTTAAATACTCAAATCTTTCTACGGTGCTCCCATCTCCTGTATCACTATCTGGTATATTAAATATAATTGGTAAATCATCTGTATTATTATGGCTAGTCCAAAAATCTAGCAAACCTGCTACGCTTGAATATTGTACAGTGCCATCTTCAGTCCCATGAATTTGAAGAATAGGCATAGGTTTTACAGGTGAACAGTTATTGATTGCAGGCTGATACATTGACCCAGTTACCGAAGCGACGGCAGCAATTCTGTCAGATAGTCTGCAAGCTAAGCTAAAACTAAAAAAACCGCCCATTGACATCCCTGTGCTATATATACGATTAGATTCTATATTGTAATCTTCTTCTAATTGATTCAATAAAGCAACTATAAAATTAATATCTGTGTCATCATTGGCAGATACAGTCCACGTGTTTGAAATTCCATTTGGATGTACAACAATAAAGTTTTCATCCTCTGCAAGTTGATCAAAATTTGTGTAGTTGAAATTGAATTCCATATTACTTGTAAGCCCGTGAAATGATAGTAGTAGTGGAAGAGAGGAAGTTCCTGTATAATTTTCAGGAACATAAATAATATACTCTCTGGTAGTCCCATTTACAATAAGTTCCTTTGTCATTTTTCCTGTTTGAACATTAGGAACTGGTTGCGAGTCATCTGATTTAGAACATGCGATAATCAATAACATGGGTATCAGTATATAAAATATAATTATTCTTTTCATAATTATTTAGACTCAATATAATTTTAAAGGTTTAATTACTGGCAACTTAATTATATGAATTATAAATCAATTGGTTTTATGCCGAATTGGCGGGATATAGATGATTTTATTGTCGTTAAAATAATCATATCCTTTTTTAGATTTAAAATTAATAAGCTAATCTAGTAAATTTTTCTTACAAATTATCAAAAGGGTTTTTAATATCTTTTAAATTTGTGGTTGAAACGTGGGTGTAAATCATTGTGGTTTTTGGGCTGCTATGTCCTAATAATTCTTGAATATACCTAATATCTGTTCCGCTTTCCAATAAATGGGTGGCAAAACTATGTCTTAAAGTGTGCAAAGTGGCATACTTTTTTATACCAGCATTTGATAAAGATTTTTTCAATACTTGCCTCGCGCTTACTTGGGTGTATGGTGCTTCAAACCGACCTTCAAATAAAAATACTTTAGGGTTATAGTGGTTTATGTAAGTTTGTAATAGCGGAATTAAGCCTTGTGATAATAAAGTGTATCTATCCTTTTTTCCTTTGGCAGCTTTAATATGTATTAATCCGCGTTCAAAATCTATATCTCTTGGTTTTATACTTAAGGTTTCGCCAATGCGCAATCCAGCGGAATAGGTTAAGCTCAATAGCACTTTGTGTTTTAAGTTTTTTGTGGCTTCAAATAAGGCTTTTACTTCTTGTTTGCTTAAAATATTTGGTAATTTTTTATCCTTATTTGGGCGTTGGATGTTTAGAGTGTCGATAGCCAAACCTTTAAAATTTATAAGGTGTTTTATCCCGCTAATACACTGATTTTGATAGGAGACTGATTTTTTGGGGCTAAAAATAAAATCGTAATTAAACCGTTCAATAGTTCTTGCCGTTATTTCGGTAAGGTTTTTTAAATTCATGTAACGTAAGAAGAATGCGGTAACTTCCACATAAGTGTTTACAGTATTGGAGCTAAAACGTTTTTGTTCTAACCATTTTTTAAACTTTAAAAGTTCATGGGTTTGTTCATCTTTTAGTAAAGGAAGCTTAATCTGCTTGGTCGGAACAACCTTGGTCGCAGGTTTATTATTTTTAAAGGCTTCATAGTTTACGTACCATTTTTTTTGTCTAAAATAATTGAAAAGCTCATTGAGCCGAGTTTTGTGATATGGTGTGTAAAATGTATTGTGTGTACTGCTCCATTTAGTTTCAGGGAAATTTTTGATGTATTCTTTTACTGATTCATCATATTTGAAATTTATGGCAATTTGTTTAGTTTGGTTATGCCAAAGTGGGAGTAATGTTATAGTTGGTAAGTCTGCCAATATATTCTTTTGAGTATCAAAATACGAAATAAATTCTTACTTACAGATGATTTGTTTTTTGAAATTTGAATCGAAAGGAATTTCCCGAGGCAAAGTCTCAGAGTTTCCACAGAAATTGTTATTCCTACAAAATCAAAGAATTACCAATACATCTTTATTTTTTCATCACCTTTACATTCATTTCTTCTACCTTTTTATTGGATAGGAGAGAAGGTGCACCAAACAATAAATCTTCACTAGTTCCAGTTTTAGGGAATGCCATCACTTCTCTAATAGATGCTTTTTTCTCTAAAATCATCATTAATCTATCCACGCCCCAAGCAATGCCTCCGTGCGGTGGCGCGCCATAATGGAACGCTTTATACATGGTGCCAACGCTCTTCATCATCTCATCTTTATTATAGCCCATATTTTTATAGGTGGCTTCTAAAATTTCAGGTTTATGAGCACGCACAGAACCACCACCAATTTCATAACCATTTAAGATTAAATCGTATTGTTGCGCGATGATAGTTCCAATCTCGTCTTCCTTACCATTTATGTGCTTTTCAATATCATAAATAGCAGGCATAGAAAATGGATTGTGTGTAAACGTCCAACGGCCTTCGTCTGTTTTTTCAAACATCGGGAAATCGATCACCCACGCAGGTCTTAATTCCTTCGGATTGATTAATCGAAGCATTTTACCTAATTCTTGACGAACCGCATCCAAGGCTTTATTTGCTGTTGCATAATCCGCAGCAGAGAAAAATACAATATCTCCAACTTGCGCATTGGTCGTATTGATGATTCCTGCAGCAATGTCTTCGCCTAAAAACTTAATAATAGGGGATTGTAAATCGTTTTCATTCACAATAATATATGCTAAACCACCTAAACCGTGTTGTTGTGCTATGGCGGTTAGTTTTTCAATCTGACCTTTAGATAAACGTTTGTTGCCTTGCTCTTTAGCAGATACCTTAATGCACTTTACAATTCCGCCTTCTTCAATAGGTTTACTAAACACTTGGAAGGTGGTATCTTTTACAATACCTGTAATGTCTTGTAGTTTTAAGCCGAAGCGTAAATCTGGACGGTCACAGCCATAATAGTCCATAGCGTCTTTATAGGTTATGACTTCAAACGGATGTAAAATCCATTTTTTGCCATATATTTTTTCAACAATACCATTGAACATTTGCGTATTCAAATCGATAATTTGTTGCATACTGGCATAGGCCATTTCAATATCTAACTGCGTGAATTCAGGTTGACGATCCCCACGAGAATCTTCATCTCTAAAACAACGTGCTATCTGGAAATATTTTTCATAACCAGATACCATCAACATTTGCTTGAATTGCTGAGGTGCTTGTGGTAGGGTATAGAACAAACCGGCTTGCTTACGTGTTGGTACAATAAATTCGCGAGCACCTTCATCTGTTCCTGCACTTAAAATTGGTGTTTCAATTTCAAGAAACTCTTGGGCGTCTAAAATATCACGCATCATTTTGATGACTTTATGGCGATTTACAATCACACGTCGGACATCATCATTTCGGTGGTCTAAATATTTATATTGGAAACGAACATTTTCATTGGTTTTAGTTGCTCGTTTTATTTCAAAAGGAAGCGTTTTAGAAAGGTTTAAGATTTCTAAATCTTTGGCTTCTAATTCAATTTTACCAGTTCTTAAAGCGAGGTTATAATCATCTTCTTTACGCTGAACAATGGTTCCAGAAACCATAATAACCGATTCTGGTTTTAATTTTACTAGCTCATCTAAATTAGCAAACGATTCTCTGCTTAATCGCACTTGGAACACTTGTGCACTTGAATCACGTAAATCGATAAATATTAATTCGCCATGGTCACGCACACTAGATACCCACCCTGAGAAGGTTACTTTTTCGTTGATGCTTTCATCTGAAATATCTGAAATGACATGAGTTCTGTATTCCTCTTTTATAATTAAGGGAATCTCTGCTAAGACTTCTTCTTCCTTGGCTTCTGGCTTTTGGCTTTTGGCTTTTGGCACATCACTTATTGCTTCATGCTTTGTACTTCCCGCTTTTCCAGAAAGGGCATCCAAAATACCTTCACGAATCACTTTTCCTGAAGCACCTTTTCCAATAATCCCAATGACTTTTCCAACTAGAATACCAGCTTTTCCTTGGTTTCCAGATTGAATGTCAATGGCGATGGCTTGGTGTTCTAAAATTACTTTAGCAATAGCGTCTTTAATTTGAGATTCTGAAATCGTATTGTCTTTAAAATAGGTGTTATAATCAAAGCTTCGGTCTTTTAAATAAGACGTTATGGCGTTTTGCACTAATACTGATGTGATTTTTTCGTCTTTAAAAAGTTGAAAAATTTCAGTTAAATGTTCTATTCTGTGAATATCTGCATACTCATCTGCAGCAATATTATTTACTAATGTTTTTGCAACAAAAGAAGGGTCTTTAATGACGTTGTTAATGGCGATAAACGTTTCAGAGCGCAAGGAGTCTGCTGTAAAGAACTTAGCGTCTTGAGGTAAAACACCGCCTTTTATTAAAATGGATTCAACAGCAAAAGGCAATGTGCTTAAATCGACATCAATAGATTCAACTACATTTTTTATGCTAACAAAAGGTAAGTCTGGTTCAGAAATAAAACGGTAATCTGCTTCAAATTCCTTTTTACGCATAGTTTTGGTTTGCTTCAATTCAGCATCCCATAACACCGTGGTTTGGTCTGGTCTAAATGCACCATGTTCTAAGAAATAGCTGAGTTGTTTTTCAACTTCTTCCTTTAAGGCGTCTACCATAAACTTAAACGAGTTCAAGTTTTTTATTTCGGTACGTGGATTTAAATTATAATCGCGTTTTTTACGAAGTGATACAGAAACATCCGATTTGAATTCCCCTTTTTCAAGGTTAGCTTCAGAGATGCCAATGTTCTGAACAATACGGTGAATGTATTGCGCATATGTTGAAGCATCCTCTATATGACGAATACAAGGTTCGGTGACAATTTCAATAAGTGGAACGCCTGCTTTGTTAAAATCGACTAAAGAGATTTTTTTCTCATGCATCAATTTAGCAGCATCTTCTTCAATATGTACTTGCGTTAAATTAACCGTGAATTGTGAGCCATCATTTCGGAAACAAGAGACTTGTCCGTCAGGAATCACAGGGTTATGAAACTGTGTAATCTGAATATTTTTTGGATTATCAGGATATTCATAATGCTTTCTATCCCAAGAAATCACTTCGTTTCCAAAAGTTGATTTCACAGCTTTCCCAAAGTAAATAGCCTTTTTAATAGCTTCTTTGTTAATAGCTGGTAGAACGCCCATTTGTCCCGTACAAACCGAACAGATATTTTGGTTAGGGGTTTCTATTTCTTGATTTGCACAAGAGCAAAATAACTTTGATTTAGTATTTAATCGAACGTGTGTTTCCAGACCGATTACTAACTCTAATTCATGCTTTTTTAAAAGCTCATTTAGTTGATCTAATTCCATTATATCGTATCTTTTAAGAAGTTAGCAAACTTCAAAACGAGTTCGTCATTATTTTTTGCAGCCGTAATTTGTAAGCCTGTTGCTGTACCTTTGGGAACAGTTAGCGTTGGTAATTGCCCTAAGCTAAATCCAACCGTATAGGCATCAGATAAATACATCGCCAAAGGGTCTTTTAAGCTTTCGCCAATTTTAGGTGGGGTATTAGGGGTGACAGGGGATATGATAATATCCACTTCTTTAAAATCATTTTCGAAGTTTTCAGAGATTTGATCTCTTAATTTTAGTCCCTTTAAATAAATTTCATCTGAAAACCCTTGTGATAACAATTGGTTTCCACCAACAATTCTTCGTTTTGTTTCTTCTGAAAAATTCTCGGAACGGGTTACTGCGTAGGTGTCTTTTAAGTTGTCGCCTTCAATACGATTGCCGTAATTGGTGCCATCTAAACGTGATAAGTTAGAGGCTGTTTCAGCCATAGCTAAAGTATAGTATGTGGACACTAAAGTTTCAGACTCAAAGAAATCTAATGCTTTCACTTGAATGCCTTTGGCTTTTATTTTTTCGATAGCTGCTAAAAAATCAGATTTTATTTGAGAATCAATAGCATCAGTTTCAATAAAGTTTTTAAAGTATCCTACGGTTTTTATATCTTCCGAAGTTAAAATACCATCCTGAGGTATTTCCGCAGAAGCATACGTGGTTTGATCTTTTCCATCTTTTCCACTCATCACATTTAAAACAATGCGAATATCTTCAATAGATTTTGCGATAGGTCCAACACAGTCTGTAGAGGATGCGTAAGCCATTAATCCGAAACGTGAAATACGTCCGTAAGTGGGTTTTAAACCATACACATTATTATAACCTGCAGGCTGACGCACAGAACCTCCTGTATCACCTCCAACAGAGAATACCGTATAATCTTTCGCAACGTTAACCGCAGAGCCTCCACTAGAACCTCCAGCAACCAAATCTGAATTTACAGCGTTTTTAACCGCGCCAAAAATGGTGTTCTCACTAGACGATCCATGCCCAAAACTATCGCAGTTTTCTTTTACTAAAGGTATCGCACCAGCATCCAATAATTTTTGAATGGCTGTTGCGGTATATGCGGATTTGTAGTTTTTTAGTAAATCTGAACTCGCCGTTGTATAAGTCCCTTGCACCATATAAACATCCTTTATTCCAAATGGAATGCCTTCTAACAAGCCTATAGAGTCACCATTTGCAATTTTAGCATCCACTTTTGCTGCTAAATCTAGTGCAGATGTATCCAATAAAGAATTTACGGTGTTGTTCGTGTTTTGCTTTAAAGCGTCTAGTCTTTCTTGTACGAGGTCTGTACAAGTGATTTCTTTGTTAACCAGTTGGTGATGAATTTTGCGTATTTGAGAGTCCATAATTATTCTTCTATTACTTTAGAAACAACCAGAAAACCATTCTTTTCTTTCGGAAAGTTTTCAATAATGATTTGCTTTTCAATTTGTGGGCTATCTATTACCACATCATCTCTCAAATGATCTAAAGACACTGCATGATCATGATTATGATTAAAAGTATTATTATTTGTTGTGTTTGCGTTTTTAATCACCTCAAATAATTTGTTTACAGCCTCTGACGGCTGCGCTCCTTTAATACTCGACAAGATGTCGACGGTCATAATTTTACTCATGTCTCAATTTTTAAATTATAAAAAAAGCCTTCCAAATTTGGAAGGCTTTTTATATTTATTAAACAATAACCTTCCTGTCCTATAAATTAGGATTATTGAAATTATTATTGTTATTATTTTTCATTGTTGTTTTATTGTGTTCAAATATATATAGAATAAATATACTACACACTATTTTTGGGGATATCCTATTGGGTATTGTCAAATTATTAATAAACCCAAAGTTAATTTGTAGGTTCTTTAACCTATCTGCCATAATTGCAAATTTATGTTTATTTCGTGTTAGATAAAAACAGTACTTTATTTTAAAAAGCGAACATTTTATAAGTAAAATACTTTAAAAAAGAATTCCAAATATTGATTCTAAGCCATTTTGTGTATTAAGTGATTTCAAAGGCGTAATAAAAAAATAGAATTCAATTTTAAGGGCATTTTAAGCCGATTTAAGCCGTTTTCAAGTAATTAACAAATGTTGATAATTTTATGAATGAGACCGCGAAATGCTTTCTCATGGGGTTAATATTTTGTATATTTGATTGTATTCAGAAGGATGCTTTTTAGGCATCTTTTTTTGTGATATAAAACGATATTAAAATTAAGATAAAACATAAAATATGAGCGAACCAAAAGAAGAGTTTAACAAGCATAATTATTCCGCGGATAGTATTCAGGCTTTAGAAGGTATGGAGCATGTGCGTATGCGTCCATCGATGTATATTGGTGATGTAGGTACAAGAGGTTTACACCATTTAGTATATGAGGTTGTCGATAACTCTATTGATGAAGCTTTAGCAGGACATTGTAATAATATTACTGTAATTATAAATGAGGATAACTCTATTACTACGGAAGATGATGGTCGTGGTATTCCTGTAGATCTACACAAGAAAGAAGGTGTTTCTGCACTTGAGGTTGTCATGACTAAAATTGGGGCAGGAGGTAAGTTTGATAAAGATTCTTATAAAGTATCTGGTGGATTGCACGGTGTTGGTGTAAGTTGTGTAAATGCCTTGTCTGAGCATTTAAGAGCTACCGTTTACCGCGATGGAAAAGTTTATGAGCAAGAGTATGAACGTGGTAAATCGTTATATCCTGTTAAGCAGATTGGTGAAACTGATAAACGTGGAACAACAGTTACTTTTAGACCAGATTCAACCATATTTACGCTAACCTTAGAATATAGTTATGATACTTTGGCAAGTCGATTACGTGAATTGGCTTATTTGAATAAGGGGATTACTATTCATTTAGTTGATAAGAGAAATATAAAGGAAGATGGTGAATTTGAAGGTGAAACATTCCATTCTACTGAAGGATTAAAAGAATTTATCACGTATTTAGATGCCACTCGCGAGCCTTTAATGAAAGATGTCATTGCTTTTGAAGGGGAAAAGAATGGTGTGCCGGTTGAGGTTGCGATGATTTATAACACCTCTTATGCCGAAAATTTACACTCTTATGTAAATAATATTAATACGCATGAAGGTGGAACACATTTATCTGGTTTTCGTCGTGGTTTAACACATACCCTTAAAAAATATGCTGATGAATCAGGGTTATTAAAAAACTTAAAATTTGATATTTCTGGTGATGATTTCCGTGAAGGATTGACAGCAATTATATCTGTGAAAGTTCAAGAACCTCAATTTGAAGGGCAAACTAAAACGAAGTTAGGTAATAGAGAGGTTTCTGCAGCGGTAAGTCAATCTGTTTCAGAAATGCTTACTGATTATTTAGAAGAACATCCAGATGATGCTAAAATTATAGTTCAGAAAGTAATACTGGCAGCTCAAGCACGTCATGCAGCTCAAAAAGCTCGTGAAATGGTTCAGCGTAAAACGGTAATGAGTATTGGAGGTTTACCAGGAAAATTAAGTGACTGTTCCGAGCAAGATCCAGCAAAATGCGAAATATATTTAGTTGAGGGAGATTCGGCAGGTGGAACTGCAAAACAAGGTCGTGATAGAGCATTTCAGGCTATTTTACCATTACGTGGTAAAATATTGAATGTTGAAAAAGCAATGACTCATAAGGTTTTTGAAAATGAAGAGATTAAAAATATTTTCACAGCACTTGGTGTAACTATTGGAACAGAAGAAGATAGTAAAGCACTTAACCTTTCAAAATTAAGATACCACAAAATCGTAATCATGTGTGATGCCGATATTGATGGTTCGCATATTGAAACTTTAATTCTAACCTTCTTTTTTAGATACATGAAAGAATTAATAGAAAACGGTCATATTTACATAGCTACTCCACCTTTATTTTTAGTTAAAAAAGGAGCTAAAAAACAGTATGCTTGGGATGATGAGGAACGTTTAGCGTTAATGGAACAATATGGAGATGGTACAAAAATTCAGCGTTATAAAGGTCTTGGGGAAATGAATGCATCTCAGCTTTGGGATACAACTATGAACCCGCAATTTAGAACTTTACGCCAAATATATGTAGAAAATGGAGCAGAAGCAGATAGAGTGTTCTCTATGTTAATGGGAGATGAGGTTCCACCTCGTAGAGATTTTATTGAGAAAAATGCTATTTATGCAAATATTGATGCTTAGATAAAAGATTAATAGGTTTAAAGGCCCTAATATATTTATATGTTAGGGCTTTTTCTTTGCTTTAAAACGAAATAAAGTCGATAAAATGCATTTTTTTACGATAAAATGTATTTTTGTGTAATTTTTTTTCTATGTTTGTGAAACCAAATTTAAAATATGAAAAAGTTAACCCTACTTGTGTTACTTGGTTTAGTAACCATAACTTCAAAAGCTCAAGACTTAGAAAGTATTCTACTCGCATCAGGAGATGCTGAAAATTTAACCAATGCTTATATTAATCCAGCAATGAAAGGATTAATTTATGGTATGAATAGTGGCTGGTATCATACAGCTAAGGTTCATAAAAAGCTTGGATTTGATATTTCAATCGGACTTAATGCTTCAGTTGTACCTTCTAAAGATGAACTTATTAATTTATCAAGTTTAGGATTATCAAATAATATAGGATTTACCCCAGGAGCAACAACACCAACGGTAGCAGGCACTGGAGATGGCGCTAATTTAACGGTTAATACAACGGTTGATGGTAATGATGTAAGTGCTTCGTTTAGAATGCCTTCAGGAATTAATGATGATTTACCGCTAGGAGCAGTTCCTACGCCATCTGTTCAGGTAAGTTTAGGATTGCCTTATAAATTTGATGTAATGGTGCGCTTAGTACCTGAAGTAGGCAGCGATGACGTTAAAGGAGAGTTATTAGGTTTAGGTCTTAAAAAAGAAATAACAAGTTTATTTGGACCACTAGATAAGTTGCCATTGCATGTTTCTGTATTAGCAGCATATACATCTATGAAAGTAGATTATGCAATTGATGGTAGTACAATTCCAGGACAGAATCAGAGTGCCGCATTTAAATTGAATGCATTTACAGTGCAGGCCATTGGCTCTTTAAACTTCCCTATTATAAATATTTATGGAGGTTTTGGTTATACAGGAGGTAGTTCCACATTAAAAATGCTAGGGACTTACGACTTAGAATATAGTAATGGTGGAGCAACAGTTACAGAGACTGTCACTAACCCTTTAAATTTAGATTTTGACGCAAGTGGTTTTAGAACGACAATAGGAGCTAGATTAAGTTTAGGATTCTTCAAAATTTTTGGAGATTACACAATACAAGAATACAATACATTTTCTACTGGAATAGCGTTTAGTTTTAGATAGAATAACATAAGAATAATAATTGTTTAGTTATATTTAGTTTTAGTTTAAATAGCACAGGATTTTGTCCTGTGCTTTTTTTATTTACAGTGTTTTAATTCGTAATTTTGCATGACTTAAATCATAAAATTGATGGTTTAAAATGCTGAATTTTGCATAGTAAATATAGATAACAAATAATTAAATAATAAATCAAATGAAAGTAACAGTTGTAGGAGCGGGAGCAGTAGGTGCTAGTTGTGCAGAGTATATTGCTATAAAAGACTTCGCTTCAGAAGTTGTATTGTTAGACATTAAAGAAGGTTATGCCGAAGGAAAAGCCATGGATTTAATGCAATGTGCATCATTAAATGGTTTTGATACTAAAATTACTGGTGTAACAAACGATTATAGTAAAACAGCAAATAGTGATATCTGTGTTATAACTTCTGGTATTCCTCGTAAACCAGGTATGACACGTGAAGAATTAATTGGTATTAATGCGGGCATAGTAAAGACAGTCTCTTCAAGCTTAATAGAACATTCACCTAATACTGTTTTAATTGTTGTAAGTAATCCTATGGATACGATGACATATTTAGTACACAAATCAACTAATCTACCAAAAAATAGAATTATTGGTATGGGAGGAGCTTTAGATTCTGCTCGTTTTAAATTTAGATTAGCAGAAGCTTTAGGTGCGCCTATTAGTGATGTTGATGGAATGGTAGTTGGTGGACACAGTGATACGGGTATGGTGCCATTAATAAGTCAAGCTACTAGAAATAGTATTAAAGTTTCAGAGTTTTTAAGCGAAGAACGTTTAGAACAAGTCGCTGCAGATACTAAAGTTGGAGGCGCTACACTTACCAAATTATTAGGAACTTCTGCATGGTATGCTCCAGGAGCTGCAGTAAGTGCTTTAGTTCAGTCAATTGCTTGCGACCAAAATAAAATGTTCCCTTGTTCTACATTCTTAGAAGGTGAATATGGATTAAATGATATTTGTATTGGTGTGCCGGTAATTTTAGGAAAAAACGGTATTGAAAAAATAGTTGATATTCCTTTAAGTACTGCTGAAAAAGCACACATGCAAGCTAGTGCAGAAGGTGTTAAAAAGACTAATGCATTATTAGAATTATAATATTAATAGTATAAATTCATAATTATATAAAGACTGTAGTAATACAGTCTTTATTTTTTTATATTTGACGCATGATGGCAAGATGGTGCATTAGTGTTTTAATTTTTAGCCTTACCTTATTTGGTGTTGTTTCTCAACAACAAATTTTGGTGCCTAATCAAGAAATTGTATTGCAGTTTGAAGATGTTGACTTAACATCTAAGCAAGCTGAAAATACAGTAGCCATTGTAAAACAGCAATTGCAAGATTTAGGCGCTGAAAACATTCAAGTATTTTCATTAGAAAACGGAAAATTAAAAATCACATATTTCAGTGATTCTGAAGTTGCCAGTATTAAAGAAACGTTTTCAGAAGAAAGCAATTTAACACTTCATCTAACATCTCAAATTCAAGATGAAGACGCATCACGTTTTCCGTTTGAAGAGTCAAATATTAGTTATAATCTTGATGTCTACGAAATACAAAACGGATTTGAGTATGGATGGGGTTTTGATGGCGCAATTGGTTTAGAGTTTGAACCAAAAAGCGATCGATTTTTAGATCCAAATGATCTATCTCATGAATATATTGGATATCAATATGAAGATTACTTAATACAGGTTGCTTATAAAATTCGTAGAGAAATCACGATACAAATAAGTGATCCACTACACATAATACCAGAAGTTAGGGCAGGCCCCATTTGCGAGAGGGTTGCTTAGCTTGTTTTTTGATGTAAATATGGTGAATTCAAAAAAACATGGCTATTTTAAAACATCCCAAACACTTTCATAGTTCTATTTTAGATCTCATAAATAATGAAGAATCTATAAAAATCATATTTAAAAAATAAAAATTGTCAAATCATACGGTAAATTCTATATTTGCTCGTTTTAAAAATTTGACTAAAAAAAGTATAACATGCAAAACAAAGGATTAGTAAAACTATTTGCTATTTTGTTTGGTTTGGTAAGTCTTTACCAATTATCATTCACATTCACAGCAAATTCAGTTGAAAACGAGGCGGAAGAATTCGCGATTAATAAAATCTCTGAATCAGAAGAGAATTATCGTGGACTTCGAAGTCAAGAAGAAGCTAACTATCTTCAAGAGAAAGGTACCGATACGGTTTATAATATTGGTATAGCAAAATTCACTTATAACGAAGTGAAGCAAAAAGCAATGAACCTTGGGCTTGATTTAAAAGGTGGTATTAACGTAATTCTTCAAGTATCTGTAAAAGATATCTTAAAAGGATTAGCAAATAATACTAGCGACCCAGTCTTTAATAAAGCTTTAGAAGATGCTTCAGAGATTCAAAAAAATAGTCAAAACACATATTTAGAAGATTTCTTTATAGCTTTTGATGAGATTAAAGGTGATACTAAATTAGCATCTCCAGATATATTTTACACCAGAGAACTTGATGGTGAGATTGATGGTAGTATGACTGATGATGATGTAAAAAGCATTATTGAAACTAAAATAGACGAATCAATCGTTTCGGCTTTTGAAGTATTACGTAAGCGTATTGATGAGTTTGGTGTAACATCACCAAATATTCAGCGTTTAGGAAGCTCTGGTCGTATTTTAGTGGAGTTACCAGGTGTTAAAGATGTTGAGCGTGCTACAAGTTTATTGCAAAGTACGGCGCAATTAGAATTTTGGGATGCTTATAAGGGAGAACAATTCTTTCAGTTTTTAGGACAAGCCAATGAAGTTTTAAGAGACATTGTTGATACAAACATTGATGCAGGTGTTGAGCCTCAAGATGAAGAAAATGCTCAAGATTCTCAAATTGATGATTTATTAGGCGATGCAGAAACAGATTCTACGGCGGTTGCAACAGTAAACCCCATTTTTGATTTGTTAAAAGGGCAAGGATACCAAGGCGGCCCAATCATTGCTAAGTTTGCAATTAAAGATAAAGAAACAGTTTTAGATTATTTAAGCAGACCAGAAGTTAGAGCATTACTTCCTGCGGAGCAACGTTATGCAAAGTTTGTTTTTGGTAAGCCAGAAAAAGATAGCGAAGTAGTAGATTTATACGCTTTAATAGGTAATAGAGAAAACGTTCCTGAATTAAGTGGTGCGGTAGTAACTGATGCTAGAAACCAATTCGGTCCAACAGGAAAGTCTGAAGTGTCTATGCAGATGAATGCTAAAGGTGCTAAGATTTGGGAAGAAATGACAGGTAAAGCATACGCTCAAAGTAGTCAAATTGCTATTGTTTTAGACAATGTTGTGTATTCTGCTCCTGGCGTAACAACAGGTCCAATTGCAGGGGGTAACTCTTCAATTTCTGGAAACTTCTCATTAAATGAAGCAATAGATTTAGCAAATGTATTACGTGCTGGTAAATTACCTGCATCTGCAGATATTATACAAAGTGAGGTTGTAGGACCATCTTTAGGTAAAGAAGCTATTGAAAGTGGTACTATGTCATTCCTAATTGCATTAGTATTAGTATTGCTATGGATGATTTTTTACTACGGAAAAGCTGGTGCTTTTGCGGATATTGCCATGTTATTAAACCTTATGTTAATCTTCGGTATTTTATCAGGATTAGGCGCGGTGTTAACTTTGCCTGGTATTGCAGGTATCGTATTGACCATTGGTATGTCTGTAGATGCTAACGTACTTATCTTTGAGCGTATTCGAGAAGAATTGGCCAAAGGAAAAGGACAGATTGAAGCTATTAAAGACGGATTTAGTAATGCCTTATCATCTATTTTAGATGCCAACGTTACTACAGGTTTAACAGCGTTAATTTTATTCATTTTTGGAACAGGCCCAATTAAAGGTTTCGCAACTACTTTATTAATTGGTATTGCAACTTCTTTATTTACAGCTATTTTCATCACCAGATTATTAATTGATTGGTATGCTAACCGTGGCGGAAAATTAGAGTTCTCTACAGGGATCACAAAAAATTTATTTAGAAACATCAGTATTGAGTTTTTAAAGAAACGTAAAGTAGCATATATCATTTCTGGTACATTAATACTTTTAAGTTTAGGCTCGTTATTTACAAACGGATTAAACCAAGGTGTCGATTTTGTTGGAGGAAGAACCTATCAAGTGCGTTTTGCACAAGATATTAGTGCTTCTGAAATTACAGACCTATTATCAAAACCAGAAGTTTTTGGTAGTGCAGATGCTAAAACCTTCGGAGATGCTAACCAGTTAAAAATTACAACTAAGTATAAAGTAAATGAGTCTGGAGCAGAGATAGATGAAGAAATTAGAAAATCACTATACGAAGCTTTAGTACCGCATTTAGAGGGAACAACTTATGAGCAATTCATCGATTTAAATGATGAAAACAAACAAGTTGGTTTACTCGAATCATACAAAGTAACACCAACCATTGCCGATGATATTAAACAAGCATCATTCTGGGCAATTTTAGGCTCATTAATTGTAGTATTCCTATATATCTTAATTCGTTTTAAGAAGTGGCAATACTCATTAGGTGCAGTTGCGGCGGTATTCCACGATGTTTTAATCGTATTAGGAGTGTTCTCTTTAACGTACAAGTTTATGCCATTCAACATGGAAGTAAATCAAGCGTTCATCGCAGCAATACTAACAGTTATTGGTTACTCATTGAATGATACGGTGGTCGTATTCGATAGAATTCGTGAATTCTTTAACGAGCACACCTCTTGGAAGTTCGATAAAGTAGTAAACGCATCATTAAGCAGTACATTAAGTAGAACCTTAAATACCTCATTAACAACATTAGTTGTGTTGCTAGCCATCTTCATTTTTGGTGGCGATTCAATCAGAGGCTTTATGTTTGCTTTAATAATAGGTGTTATAGTAGGTACCTATTCATCATTATTTATTGCAACACCAATAATGTATGATAGCGTAAAAAAATTAGAAGACGAGAAGAAAGACTAACTCAAATTTTTCTAAGTAAAAGAGCCTATTAACTTATGTTGATAGGCTTTTTTTATTGAATATCTCATTGCGAAGGAGTTTGGAATATGGCGCTCTCTTTAATTCTTTTTTAGGCGTTACCACTAGGGTCGGGCTTTTCGTTACAAGTCCTCGCTTTGTCGGATAATTATCGGAGCTCGCTGTGGGCTTTTCACTGCAATCCCTAACGCATTATTTTTGCGTGTGTCTGCTGTTAGTTAAAACTTTCCGTTTTTTAATATCAGCCTTTTCTCTTGATAACATGGAGTTTGGCTCTGACTCAAATTAATTTATGCTTTATTGACTATCCATATGTTACCGATTAAAGCCATATGGGTATCAAGTTTTTTTTTGATCAAGGTTTAAACAAAAGTCAAAAAATATCCAATCATTGCACCACCCAAAACAATAAACGCACTATTAAGTTTTTTGAAAACAAAGACAACCACCAAACTTGCAAGAGCAATTACGATTGTACGCCAATCCGTTAATGTGTCCTTCGCCATGTTTACACAAACTGCGATTATTAATGCTACTGCTGCAACATTTACTGCATCTAAAATTGCTCCTATTATATTCGACTGTCGCATTTTGGGTATCAATGGGTTTAATATCAAAACAAAAAGAAACGAAGGAAGGAAAATCCCAAGAGTTGCAGCAAGCGCTCCTGTTATTCCGTTCATTTGCCAACCAATAAAAGTTGCTGTCGACAATACTGGCCCTGGGGTTATTTGCCCCACAGCAACAGCATCAATCAATGCTTGTCTTGTTAGCCAGCCATTCGCAACTAATTCCGTGTCGAGGAAAGCAAACAAAACATAGCCACTGCCATAAAGTATGGCGCCAACTTTTAAGAAAGTTAAGAATATTTTGAGAATACCCATTTTTAAAGGATCTACTATCTGAAAAAGTAAAAGTGGGGTCAAACTATTTATATAACCTGTGTTTTTTTTGAAGAAATACAGCCCCAAACCAAGTAAACCGCAGCCAAAAAGAGCAATTATTTCGTTTATTCCAAAAAGGCATGCCACTAAAGTTAGGATGCCTAGAATTGCGAGTTCTGTATTTTTTACTGCCTTTTTTCCTAGTTTGAAAGCCGCCATAATTATTATTGCTATAACTGCTGGCTTAATTCCGTAAATGAAAGGCTCAACTTTTGGTAATTCACCATACTCTTGATAGAGCCAAGCAAAGACAGAAGTTATAACGACCGCAGGAAAAATGAAGCATAAACCTGCAACAAATAGACCTTTCCAACCTGCACGTTCGTATCCGCAATGCATTGTCATTTCTGTCGAATTCGGACCCGGAATTAAATTAGTAGCGCCAACAAGGTCGAGGAAGTGTTCTTGTGTCATCCACTTTCGTTTTTTCACAACTTCGTCTTCCATCATGGCAATATGAGCGGCGGGACCACCAAAAGCTATACTCCCTAACTTGAAAAATAATTTCGCAATTTCTTTTAGTTCATTTCTTTGGGACATTTTACATGTAGTTCAAAGGTTCGATTTTAGTAGGATTTATAGCTTTTTGCTGAATGTGTTTCAGCGTGTTTTTATATTTGGTGTTGTGCTTAGTCATTTGTTCTTCTCTCAAATTTTATTTTTCTAACGCCATGATTAGTATCCCATTGTTTAACTTCTACAAAACCAAATGTCTCATATAATTTAGTAGCTGGTCCATTCTCTAGTCCAGTTTCAACAACAAATAATTTTGAATCAAAAGTATTTAAAACAAATTTCATTAGCTTCTTTGCTATGCCTTGTCTGAAAAAAGTGGGGTCTACTACTAAGCTTCTTATAAGTGTATGGTCATTGTTGTGATCAATTTCAATCACTCCAGCGATGTCTTCATTTTTCAAGTAACCGAAAAAAAAGGTATTGCTTTTCACATAATTTTCTAGAGGTCTTTTTAACGGAGGAAAGTCGGTGGCATTTAAAAGTTTTGCTTCTACTTTATATGATGCTTGAAAAACGGAACGTATTCTTTTCGATATTTCTATCTCATTATTTTGTAGCTTTTCTATCATTTCCCAACAGGTTATTTTAATTTATTACAAGATGTTATATACCAAAAGAACATATCGAATAACCTTTTTGATTTAAGGGATAACAAAATTTTTTGATTTGGTTATTGCCTCTTGGTAAGGTTGCTGAATGTAATGCTATCTCCAACTGATAAGTTCCAGGTGTCAACCAAACCGGAGTTAACTTCTAACACATATTGAGCAGGTGCGTTTGAGGGCAAAGAAGATTCATCAAAGGGTTTTGCATGCTTTTGAAAACTAACTATGTTTCTATTTGTATTGATGTAAATAAGGTCTAAAGGAATTTTTGTGTTCTTCATATAAAAGAAACGCTCGGTTTCATTATCAAAAACAAAGAGCATCCCTTGGTTATTCTCCATGGAGTTTCTATACATCAATCCCGTTTGAATATCAAAATCTGTATCTGAAATTTCAATATTTAAAGCTACTTTTGTTGAATCGGAAGCTTTAAAAATAGTAAGTTCACCTTCTTTGGTAAAAGTAATTTCAGTCTGCTTAATAATTTTTTTATTATCCTGACAACCTATTAAAAATAAACTAAAAGATAAAGTAATTAGTAAGCTTATACGTTTGAAAAACATTTTATTTATTGGCTGTTTTGGGTTTGTAAACAAACATAAAATACAATCCTACTAAAACAAATGGGATACTTAACCACTGCCCAGTATTTAAACTAAACCAATTAATATATTCTTCGCCTTGAGGTTCTTTGGTGAATTCTATAAAGAAACGAATGGTCCATAGAAGCACTAGAAACAAGCCAAATAAAAACCCTGGTTGATCTTTTTTGGTGGTTTTAGAATAGAAATACCATAAAATTAAAAACACAAAAATATAGCAAAATGACTCATAAAGTTGTGATGGATGCCTATAAGGAACAGCTTCTAATAAATTTTGAAATTGTGGGTTTTCAGTTACCGCATTATAAGCTTCCTGAACATCTTTAATACCTGTACGTTGTACAATTTCTCTTTTGTAATATTGGTCTTGAATAAAACGAACTCCTAAAGGAAAATCACCAGATGCTTTTCCTATAATTTCTGAATTAATGAAGTTTCCTATTCTAATAAAAATAGCACCTGAAGCTACAGGGATAACTATTCTATCTAAAATCCAAAGTATAGATTTGTACTTGTATTTTCTTCTGTATAAATACATACCAATGATAATACCAATGGCAGCACCATGACTTGCAAGTCCTTGAAAACCTGTAAATTCGAATCCGCCTTTAAACTTAAACGGTAAAAAGATGCTAAAAAAGTCTTGAGAAATAAGCTCAGACTGGTAAAACAACACATGTCCTAATCTAGCACCGAGCATGGTCGCTAAAACGGTATATATAAACAACGGATCTAAATAATCTATTGATATTTTCTCTTTGGTAAAAATACGTTTCATGATATACCAACCCAATATAAAGGCAACCACCCACATAAGGCTATAAAAGTGAAGTTTGAAATTTCCAACAATGTCAATTCCAGTTATCGGGTTCCAATCAAATTTTAATAGTTGCATAGGTTTCGTTTTTCAGCGTAAATATAAAGGTTTCAATGGCTTTAATGTTAAAATTTATTTAAGAAGTTTTAAGATTTCTACTTCAAAAATAATATTAGATTTTCCGGGAATACCTCTTGTTCCGGCTTCGCCATAGGCTAAATGATAAGGGATAAACAAAGTGGCTTCATCGCCAATACTCAATTGTTGCAAGCCTTCTTTAAACCCTGGAATCATTCGTGCATCTGGACCAATATCAGCAACCAGAGGTTCATATTTATTGGCCGCTTTGCGTTTCTCATTCACTACATCTAAGGCCTCTGCAATTTCCAACTTGCTTGTTTCTAGTAATTTTCCGCTTTCAAAATATACAGCATAATGTGTTGATACCTGAGCTTCATTAGGTAATTTTTCACCTGTACCTTTTTTAGAAATAAAATATTTTAGGCCTGATTCTAGTGTTGTTGCTTTTGCTCGTTGTGTTTCAAACTTATCTCTAGTGGCTTTTAAAATGGCTTCAGCTTTAGCCTCTTTTTCTTTTTTAAGACGTTCATCTTCTGCAAAATGATTATTAAAAATTTTAGGAGCATCAAACAATTTAGCTGATTTACCCTTTCTAATAATATTTAATTCTTCTATAACAACATCGTTTAGAGGCTTATTTTTATTACCAACTTTCACATTCGAAATAGAATCCTGAATGTTCAATCCTAATACTAATTCTCCAAATACATTATAAACCTCATCGAGATGAGGTTTAGGGATTTCTGTGATAAAAAATTGACTTCCATTGGTGTTCGGCCCGGCATTTGCCATGGAAATAACACCCCTCTCGTGAGTCAGTGGATTCTCCCTTACTTCATCTTCAAACTGATAACCGGGACCACCGCTACCCGTTCCTGTTGGTGGATAAAGTCATTTCCTGCGAACCGGGAAAATGTCTGACGGCTATCAAGAACGTCACGATCAACGAGCCTTTTTTCCAGGGACATTTTCCGGGGCGTCCTATCATGCCCGGTGTGCTGGTGGTGGAAGCCATGGCCCAGGCTTGTGGCCTGCTGGCCTTTGAGACCGTGGGTGAGGCCCCGGGTAGTGGTCAGGTATTCGTGTTCGTGGGCATAGACCAGGCACGCTTCAAGAAGCCGGTGTCCCCGGGAGATCAGCTTGTCCTGAAGGTCGAGTTCAAAAGACGCATCAGAACGATTTGGAAATTCAGCGCGACAGCCGAGGTTGACGGGCAAATAGTGGCCACGGCTGAACTGATGGTGGCACCAGGACAATGAGCAACATACATCCCACCGCAATTATTGATTCCGGCGCAGAGATTGCCGATGGCGTGACCATTGGTCCGTATAGCGTGATTGGTGATGGTGTGCGGATCGGAACCGGAACTGAGATCGCTTCACACGTGGTGATCAAGGGTCCCACCGTTATTGGCGAGAAGAAC